>Ga0335069_10013130_pt1 | contig 11639 bp, 7 predicted proteins | sample Lox_Sample_11_FD_206714 | JGI IMG/M metagenome (GOLD analysis project Ga0335069, IMG submission 206714) | Soil microbial communities from Loxahatchee National Wildlife Refuge, Florida, United States - Lox_Sample_1.1 | ecosystem: Environmental > Terrestrial > Soil > Wetlands | place: USA: Florida...
GCGACCAGGTCATCAACGCGGTTTCGAATGCCTGGATCGACGGCGGCGCGCTGCGTACCTACCGGCATGCTCCCAACACCGGTTCACGCAAGAGTTGGGCTGCCGGTGATGCCACAAGCCGCGGAGTGCGTCACGCGCTGATCGCGCTGACCGGTGAGATGGGCTATCCGTCAGCACTGAGCGCCAAGACCTGGGGCTTCAGCGATGTGCTCTTCAAGGGCAAGCCGTTGACCCTGCCGCAGGCGCTGGGCAGCTACGTGATGGAAAACGTGCTGTTCAAGATCTCCTTCCCGGCCGAGTTCCATGCGCAGACGGCGGTCGAAGCCGCCATGAGCCTCCACCCCGAGGTGCGGGAGCGCCTGTCGGGCATCGAGAGGATCGTGATCGAGACCCAGGAACCCGGTGTGCGCATCATCGACAAGACGGGTCCCCTCGCCAACCCTGCCGACCGGGACCATTGCATCCAGTACATGGTGGCCATCCCCCTCATCTTCGGTCGGCTGACGGCCGCGGACTACGAGGACGATGTGGCTTCCGATCCGCGCGTGGATGCGCTGCGCTCGGTGATGCAGGTGAAGGAAAACCCGGCCTTCACCAAGGACTACTACGACCCGGGCAAACGCAACATCGGCAATGCGGTGCAGGTCTTCTTCAAGGACGGCAGCTCCACACCGCGCGTGGCCGTGGAAGTCCCCATCGGTCACCGGCTGCGCCGCCAGGAAGGCATCCCGGTGCTGGTGAAGAAGTTTGAAGCCTCGGTCCAGGCGCATTTCCCTGCGAAGCAGAGCGAGCGCATCCTGCAGCTGTTCCGCCGCGCTGACCTGACCTCGCTGCCCGTCAACGAGCTGGTGGCGGCGCTGGTGACCAACGGCAGCACCTGAGAACCTGAACGGCGCCGGGTCTCCGGCGCATGGGCGGACCCCGGGCGCATGGGCGGACCCCGGGCGTGTGGACGGACCCCCGGGCGCGTGGGCGGGACTGCGAGCCGCGCCGGGAAGGGATGCCTAGTAGACCTCCGGGACCAGCATGTCCTCCGGCACCGCCTGGCGTGAGTAGTGCTCGTGGCGCTCGCGCTCGGGCAGCACGATGGGCGGCTTCTGCACCTCCTCATACGGAAACTGCTTCAACAGGTGATCGATGCAGTTGAGGCGCGCGCGCTTCTTGTCCACCGCGTGCACCACCCACCAGCGCGCCTCGGGGATATGTGAGCGCGCCAGCATGACTTCCTTCGCCTTGGTGTAGTCCTCCCAGCGCCGGCGCGATTCCAGGTCCATCGGGCTGAGCTTCCACTGCTTGAGCGGATCGTGGATGCGACCCAGGAACCGCAGATGCTGCTCCTCGTCGGTGATCGAGAACCAGTACTTGAGAAGGTGGATGCCGGAGCGCACCAGCATCCGTTCGAAGTCGGGCACGGTGCGGAAGAATTCCTCGTACTCCTCGGCCGTGCAGAATCCCATGACATGTTCGACGCCGGCGCGGTTGTACCAGCTGCGGTCGAACAGCACGATCTCGCCGGCCGCCGGCAGGTGCTCGACGTACCTCTGGAAATACCATTGGGTTCGCTGGCGATCATTCGGCGCGGGCAGCGCCACGACCCGGCAAACGCGCGGATTGAGACGCTGGGTGATGCGCTTGATGGCGCCGCCCTTGCCTGCCGCGTCGCGACCTTCGAAGATGATGACGACCTTCTGGCGCGCCGCCACCACCCAGTCCTGCAGCTTGACCAGCTCGGCCTGCAGCCGGAACAGCTGGCTGAAATAGCGCCGCCGGTAATCCCGCTCCGCATCCCCGTCCGCCCCTCCTGTGGGCATGTCAGGAAGCGGATGGCGATCCTCGATCTCCATTTCCAGCTCCTCGTCGTAGCTGTCCGCCAGATCGCGGCTGATGCGCTGGATCAGCTCCTGTGGATCGAGGTTGGGGGTGGGAACGCTCATGGAGGACTCCGGCAACGCGGTGGGGATTTCCGCGGCTCCGAAGGCACACTATGACGGTCCTGTTACGGATTCATGACCGGCCCGTGGCGCCCAGGCGACCGATCCCGTCGTGCAGGCGGAGGCCACCGTCCAGCGGATGGCGGGCCCACCGCACGCGAGACGGGCAGCCCGCTTGCCGCGCTATTGCGGGCGCGTGGCGTCGAACACCACCTCTCCGGCGACATAGGTCTGCCTGACTCGTATGTCGTGGATCTGCGTCGCCGGAATCTCGTAAGGGTTGCGATCCACGACCACCAGATCCGCCGCCATGCCCACTTCGATACGCCCCACCAGATTCGACTGGCGCGCCTGGCGCGCCGCGTTCACCGTGAACAGGTCCAGAGCCTGCGGCAGCGTGATGGCCTCGGCCTTGCCGAAGGACTTGGCGCTGCCTCCCGGGAGCTCCCGGGTGACCAGCGTTTCCAGTGCGATCCAGGGATTCACGGAAGGCACGACGGACCAGTCCGATCCCGGCACGACCAGAGCGCCGGATTCCACCATCTCCCGTATCGGCCAGACGCGCCGGATGACCTCGTCGCCGACAGCTTCGGTGATGCTGTCGTTGATGGGGCTCGGAGCCCAGAGGTACGGCGACACCTCGAACGTAGCTCCGATCGCACGCGCCCGCGCAATGTCTTCCCTGGCGACGAAGGTGCAATGCCCCACGTTGTGCATCAGTCCGCTGAAGCCATTGGCCTTGCGTGCCGCCTCGATTGCATTCAGTCCTGCACGCACAGCGGCATCGCCGGCGGCATGAAATTTGACGGTGAGTCCCATCTGATCGAATCGGGTGACGGCCGAGTTCAGGACGGCCTGGTTGACCAACAGCATGCCGCGCTTTGAAGCTTCGTCTTCGCGGCCGTGGATTGAGCCCGTATAGGGCTCGAGCATCGCGGCTGTGTGACTGTCGGTCGGTACTCCATCCAGGAAGATCTTCACACAGGTTGGCGACACGCGGTTGCGCGCATACAGGTTGCGCACGGCGATCGCCTTCTCCGTCTCGGGCTGCCCGGGTGCCCAGGTGATGCATAGAGTCACGCGCTGTTTGATGACACCGGCATCGGCCAGGTCCGCGTAAGCTTGCAGTTCGCGCTCGGCGCCCGCCGCAAATCCCACGGCGGCCTCCGTGTAGGAGGTGATTCCATAACTCAGCATCTCGCGCAGCGACCATCGAAGCGCGGCGCGTGTCGCTTCCGGTGTCGGTTTGGGAATGTGACGACTGACGAGTTCCGTGGCCGACTCGCGCAGAATGCCCGTCGGTTCACCGTCAGGACCCCGCTCAATGATGCCGCCCTCGGGATTGGCGGTCGTTCGCGTGATGCCGGCGATCTGCAGTGCGCGGGAGTTGACCCAGGCGCTGTGCCCGCTCGTATCTTCGAGATACACGGGCTGGCGCGGGGCAATGCCGTCCAGCACGGTGCGATTCGGAACTCCGCCGAGGGCCGGTGCGTCCCATTGACCACCGGTGATCCATGCGTCCGGCTCCGCCTTCCCGACACAAGCCTTCACGGCAGTTCGCGTCTGTGCAAGCGAAGAGCCCTGCGCGACCTTGCAGCGTTGCTCCATGAGGCCTGCGAATAGAGGATGCACGTGGACATCGCTCAAGCCCGGCAACACGGTTGCTCCAGCCAGATCGACGACGCGCGTGGCGGGACCCGACAGAGCCTGCAGATCCTGTGAGGTTCCGAGCGCAACGATGACGCCGTTACGCACTGCCATGGACGGGACCCAGCCGGTTGCCGCGCGGATGTGGCCGTCCCTGAGGATCAGGCTGGCCGGCTCGGCCGCCGCCGCCACCGCACTGCAAGGGGTCACAGCAAGCAAAGCAAGGCTACACAGAGCCGCGGTACCTGCGCGCATGGGGTTCTGTTGTTGCATGAGGCGTCTCCGGATAACGGTCGGGGCGATCATTGGGTGTCTGTTGGGGTATTCATCGGGGCAAGGCATAGGCGAGGACGGCATCGCCCGTCGCACCGAGCCGGGGATCGGTGTTGCCGGCCACGACGATCACGAACTGGCGCGAACTGGTGTCTGAGAAATAGGTCATCGGCGTGGCGACGGAGGCTGCCGGGAGTTTTTGCTGCCACAGCAGTTGACCGCCTTCCGTGTCGTACACGCGCACATAGCGATCCTGGCCGCCAGCAACAAACACGAGACCTGAGCGTGTCGTCAGCGTCCCACCCAGGTTTGGAGTGCCGACGTCGAACGGCAGGTGCGACGGCCAACCAAAGGGTCCGCTGTCGCTCGCAGTACCGAGCGGGCGCGTCCACTTGAGACGGCCAGTTCTCAGGTTGACAGCCGTCAAGGTACCGTAAGGTGGGTTCTGGCACGGGATTGCGAGAGGGGACACGAACGGCGGGTTGGAGACTGCGAACGGCGTGCCCGCCTGGGCGCGTTGCATGTATCGGCCACCGAAGCCTTCCGGCTTTCGACCCTGCGCATCGGCCTCGGCACGCGGTATGAGGGTCACGTAGTTCGCCAAACGGCTGGCATTGACGATCATGAGGGCGCGCACGGGATCGACCGACACACTGCCCCACTCGATCCCGCCGAGTATTCCGGGGTACTGCAGGCTCGAGGTGGATCCCGGGGGCGTGAAAGGGCCGTCATAGCGTGCCTGCCGGAAGCGGATCCGGCACAACATCTGATCGATGGGGGTCACTCCCCACATGTCACGTTCTTCGAGAGTGGGACCGCGGAACGCAGGCATATCCACCGACACAGGCTGGGCGCTTGCGAGATGTTCGCCTGTGACGGCCCCCCGCTGCGGTACAGGGACCTCGTGCACGGGAGCCAGCGGCCGGCCATCACGTCGGTCCAGCACGAAGATCTCGCCGGTCTTGGTAGCCTGGATCAGAGCCGGCACCGCCCCCTCAGGTGTGGGGAATTCCGTCAGCACCGGCTGGGCCGCCACGTCGTAGTCCCACAGATCGTGATGGACGGTCTGGAACGACCAGCGCACCTCGCCCGTGGCAGCATCCAGGGCCAGGACCGAACTCGAATAGCGCTCGTCGAACGGCCGCCGCAGGACACCGTAGTAATCCGAACCCGAGGTGTTTCCGGTCGGTGCGTAGACCAGGCCCAGAGATTCATCGGCGCTCATCGGCGCCCATGAGTTCGGAGTCGATGCGGTGAACGATTCGCCCGCCGCCGGCTCGGAGTGACGATCCGGCCGGCCCATGTCGAACGCCCAGGCGAAGGCGCCCGTCAGGGCATCAAAGGCTCTGATGACGCCCGAGGGCTCGCCCCAATACTGGGCGTCGGAGACCCAACCGCCCAACACCACCCTGTCGCGCACGATCGTCGGCGCGGAGGTCACGTAGTAGTAGCCCGGGATGATCCGCCCGCGCCAGTCGCCCATACCGGCCAGCAGGGAGATCTCGCCATTCACGCCAAAGTGTGGACAGCGTGCACCGCTCGTGGCATCGAGTGCGATCAGCCGCGCATCCACGGTATTGGTGAAGATGCGCTCGGCGCACTCCCCCTCGCCGCCCGGGACCCGGTAGTAGGCGACACCGCGACACGTCTTGAGCACTGCGGGGGCCGACTCGGCTCCCGAGCGGAATCGCCAGCGCTGCGCTCCGGTTTCCGCATCGAGCGCGATGACGTCGTTGGCTCCGGTGCACAGATAGAGCGAATGACCGATCTTCAGCGGAGTGGCTTCGAGCGGGTCCTCGGTCACTCCAGTGTGATGGACCCACTGTAGGCGCAGTCCCGAAACGTTCTGGGGAGTCAGTTGCGCCTGCCGGCTGAAGCGGCTGCCACCGGCATCGTGGCCGACATACCGCCAGTCATCGTCTGCAGCGGAGGTTGCAAGCCCAGCCTGCACGAATGGTTCGGCCGGCGTGTTGCGATGGGGGGCCTCAGGCTCGCCGGTACGGTATAGCGGATCGGGTGCTCGCAGATGAACACCGAAGTGTAGAGCGCTGCCCGACACAGCTGCCAGCAGGAGCCAAACCACGCAGCGTGCGGCTCGGCGACTCCGGTCGTCGAGCACAGCCAGGAGAACCGATCCGAGCATGAACGGCGCAATCAGGCGCGGTACCAGAGCCCAGCCGTCCAGACCCACTTCCCAGAAAGCCCACGCCACGGTCGCGACCAGAATGGCGGCGTAGAGTCGCGCTGCCGTATTCGCTCGCCGGGGCAAACGGATCGCGCACAATATCAGGGCCAGACCGGCGCACAGGTAGTACCAGGAGCCATGGAGCCTGACCAGCAGGACGCCACCGAGCATCAGTGGCACGCCTGCACCCAGCAAGAGCACGACGCACAGCCCTGTCAGGAGTCGTCTCACTGTGCCGGGACATCGTTGATCTGCTGGAACAGCGCAGTGCCGCGTTCAACGAACAATTCGCTGATCCGCCCCTGGGCGGACAGCCTCTGCAACGTGGCCCGCCGGGCCGCCACCACCTGCTCCGCCGAGTCCGCGTTCACTTCATAGACGGTCAGATAGCGTGGCGCGGATTTGGGCTCGACCATGAGGACGCGATACAGCTCATAGCGAGTGGCACGCACGAACCCCGGTGTCTGCAGCATGTCGTCCAGACGCTCGCCGGTGGCTGCATCCCGGCAGCAGTCCACCCTCTCCAGAAGCAGGAATGTCTTCTTGCCCGACCGCGGCGGTGTAGATGCTTCCACGGTCTCCCCGTGCTGCTGGAAGTACAACCGGTCGGTGACCTTCAGCAGTGGCGTGGACCGACCCACGGTTTCCATCTTCCGGCTCGCCATCAGCATCTCGATGATCGTCTTGTCCATGTTGCGCGTGACGATGTCGTACAGCGCCACGTAGGTGCCGTCATCATCGACTGCCGGAGGCAGGTCCGCCGACTCGACACGGTGGCCGCGCCTGGCCCGCTTGTAACCCGGAACCTGCAGCACATCCGGGATGTCGATGTCGTCATACCAATGATTGAAGTCAGCTTCGCGGGTCGCGTCGGTGCTGCGTGTCATCACCATCATCAGCCACTTGCCATTCGCGGATGCAGTCTCCTCCGCGCTCAGTGAGCACGGCACACCGATCAGCAGCAGCACCAGCCACCAGAATGTCTTCACCGTGTTCATGATCGTACAAACCCCTCGTGTGTCTGGGCGTCGGAGACGCCCTTGCGGCGGATGACAACGACCCCGGGAGCCTGCTCACGGGCCTCAAGCCCCGTCCCGCGCAACAGCCGGTCAAGCGCCGTCCGCGCCGTGAGCGTGCCCTCGACCGATTCCGCCGAGCGGCCGGCGACCAGTGCGGGATCGAACAGGATCTGCAGATTGGCCTGCTTCGCCAGGTTACGGAGCGACTCGCCCAGCGGCTGGGCACGCACTTGAAGCGGGATGGGCTCATCCAGGGAAGCGGCTATCACGGGACCGGCCAGGCACAGAAAGCCCAGACACAACAGCATCGGTCCGAGCCGCGTACCACGGCAAGTATGTCCAACGTCCATATAGATACTGGAGTCCGTCAGTACCGGTAGAGCGCAGTCAGACCCATCGTCCTTGGCCGGTAACTGACTACCGTATACAGCGACAATGGCGCGAAGACAGTCTGTGCGTTCAGCCGCGGCTCGGAGTCGAACAGATTCTGCGCGAACAGGGACACGTCCCAGCCGCTCCAGGTCAGACCAGCACGCAGCGAGGTATAGCTCTGGGCCGGGATTCCCTCGAAGCCGGCCGGGAAACCACCGTTGAGGGGATCGGACGCCTGCACCGTATCGGTCTGCCTGGCGCTGTACTGATAGTCCGCCCGCACGTATCCGGTCCGCCCGAACACGGGGACCGTGGCCTGGGTGAACGCCGCGAGAGTCCAGGGCGAAGCCGGCAGGTGATCGCCGTCCTGCACGATCGACTGCACGCCCGGAGCCAGCTGCACGGTCTGCGTGAACTTCGCATCCGTGTAGCTGAACGTGCCGCCGAGTGACAGCACCTCGTTGACCTTCACGACGGACTGCAGATCGAAGCCCGAACTTTCGGCCTTGCCCAGGTTGCCCGTGTACTGGAAACCGCAGGCGGTGAGCGGCACGTTCTGCTGGATGTTGCGCCATTGTATGTAGTAGGCGCTCGCGTTCAGCAGCACGCGATTGTCCGCGAAGGCGTTCTTGCTGCCGATCTCGTAGCTCCAGACGCTGTCCGAGCCGTAGGTGCTCGGCACGTCCGTCAGGCCGATCATCCCCAGCGCGCTGCTGGAGTCGCCATAACAGAACTGCCCGACCTTGGGATTGGCGCCACCGATGCGGAAGCCCTTGGCCGCCGTGAAATACACGAGATTGTCGGCATCGAGCTGGTAGGTGAGACCCACCTTGGGGGTCACCGGATGCTCGATCTCGCTGCCGCTGCTGTCGAACTCCGGGCCGGCCACCAGTGTCTGCGGATAATGCGCCTGCCCCTGGAACTCGGCCCGGGCATAGCGCAGCCCCACAGTGAGCTTGAGCGGACCGGCGAGACGCACATCGGCCTGGCCGTACACGGCGATCTGTTTGTCCAGTCCGATGCGCGGATCCTCTTCATAGATGTACCCGCCGCCGTAATCCGCCGGCACACCGATGTCCATCTGGACCGAGGGGTCGTACACGAGCTGGCGCGTCGTCTCGCGCGCATGCTGGTAGAACAGACCCGCTGTCCAGACGACGCGCGCGTTGGTATCGGTGGACTGCAGACGCAGCTCCTGAGTCCAGTTGTTCTGCGCATCCACCCAGTAACCGGAACCCACCTCACCGGCCGGTGGGTAGGGATTCGACAGGAAGATGGCGCGGTCGAACTGCGAGTAATCGGTGATGGCCGACTGGTCGCGCCTGAACCAGGAGGTGCTCGAGATCAGCTGCACCGGGCCCAGGTTCCATTCGGCCCTGAGAGCTGCCAGCACGAACTTGTCGGAATCGGGGCTGGCGATCTCGTTACCCGAGCGCAGCGGCGCGTTGAACTGGCCGTTGGTCGGGTCTCCCGGGTCGAACTCGGAACGGATCGACCACCAGGCCGACGTGTCGTCCACGTCGCGTCGCTGGTAGAAGATGGAGGGTGTCAGGCTCAATGCGTCGCTGACCGCCCATTTGAGTGCGACACGCGCGGTCATCGTGCGGCTGGCATTCGCATTCTCATCGGCCACCTGTCCGGTATGCCAGTTGATGCGGTCAACCCAACCACCCTCATAACGGTACGAGGCGCTGGCGCGAATGCCGAGCGTCGCCGGGATCAGCGCGGTGCCACCGGCCACGCCGGCCTCGTAGACCGGATCGCCGTGACTGGTGGCGCCGATCTCCGAGCGGGCGTAGACAGAGGTGCGCTCGAGATTCGGCTCCGGCGAGATGAAACGCACGGTACCGCCTTCCGAGCCGGCTCCGAACAGCGTGCCCTGCGGACCACGCAGCACCTCGACGCGCTCCAGATCGAACAGTGCCGGATAGGCATTGAAGGATCCGAATGACAGGTGCCGGCTCTGGATCGGCGTGTCGTCGATGTAGATACCCGTGGTGGCCGCGCCGGCGTTGGAACTGATGCCGCGGATGGCGATGTCGGAGGACTCCGCGTTGTTGTTGTTCGCGCTGCGCGTGAAGGTGATGGCCGGCGTGAGCCGGGCAATGTCATCGATCGAGCGTGTCCCCTGCACATCCATGGTCGCCTGGTTGTAGACCGACACACTGATCGGGACGTCCTGCAGTTTCTCGACTCGCCGCTGCGCCGTGACCACGATCTCTTCCAGCGCCATCGTGGTGGATTCGGCGGCGACCGGCGGAGCCGGCGGGGATTGGGCAGCCGGACCCGGGGCCGTTTCCGCCTGCGGCTGCGCCCGCACGACGAGCACGCCCGGACTCTGTTCTTCGGCGGCCAGGTGGCTGCCGGCAAGCGCCTCGGCCAGCGCCTGTCGGGGCGAGAGCATTCCCATGACGGCCGGCGCGACCCGCTTCTCCACGAGCGCGGGCGCGAACAGGATCTGCAGATCCCCCTGCTTGGCCAGCAGGCGCAGCGCCTCCCCCAGGGGTCGAGCCGGGACGTCGAAGGAACGAGGTGTATCCAGATCCGCGGCAGCGAGTGCACCGGCGGTTGCGCCAAGCCCCAACAGCAGAATCGCGCCGCGGAGCGCGAAGCGGCGCACGGACCTGGATCTGACAGTCATCTGCTTCCCCTGGAAGTTCGTTATCGGCCGCTTCGGTCACCCCCGCTACCTCGGTCGGCGTCGACCCCTTATACGCACGAGCGCCCTGGAGCCGCCACGAGCTCCCGGGCAGCCACCCCGCAACCCGGGCAGCCACCCCGCAACCCGGGCAGCCACGCCACAACACGGGGCGGCGCGTATTGTCCGAAGTGGCGGGTCGGTCGCTTTCGTGCGTATAAGAGATGGATGACCTCCGTCAAGAGCACCCCTGGGACAGCCGACGCGCCGCAGCCAGCGGTGCCTGCTGCATCCGCCGCAGCGCCCCGAGAGGGCCCTGACCCCATCGCCGACAGTCAGCGCGCCTACCTGGTCATCCTGTTCAACAAGTACCGCGCCGCCTTGTTGCGGCACGTGGAACGGCTGGTGCATTCGCGCGAGGACGCCGCCGAGCTGGTTCAGGAAACCTACCTGAGAGTGATGCGGCAGCTGCAGACCTCGCACTTCGAGGCGGCAGCGCGCGCCTATCTGTTCCAGACAGCCACCAACCTCGCGCACGATCACTACCGGCGTGGCCGGCACCGCAGTCACGATCGCCTCGAGGATCTGCCGGAGGCACAGCTCGCGATCGGCGACCCGCCACCCGAACAACTCGCCGCCGCGGATGAGACCCTGGCGCGACTGCGCAGTGCGATCCTGCAACTGCCCGTGCCGGTCCGCGACGTGCTGCTGCGGGCGCGGGTACAGAACCAGGCCTACTCCCAGATCGGCCGGGAACTTGGCATCAGCATCCGGACCGTGGAGCGACGCATGGCCCAGGCCATGCAGGCGCTCACCCTGACATTGCAGGATCCCCCATGAACGTGTTCCAGCCCAGAGAACCCGCTACCGCGGCCGAGTGGTTCGCCGCCCGGCACGCCGGCCATGACACGGAACTCGAACGCCGGTTCGCCGCCTGGCTGGCGGCGAGCCGGCAGCATTTCGAGGACTACGCGCTGTGCGAACTGACGTGGGAACTGGCCGCCAGCGCGGCGGTCGGCATATCGCAGGCGCCTGCGAACGTTCCCTGGTATCGCCGGACTTCGTCCCTGGCCGCCGCGGCCGCCGCCGCCGCGCTGCTGTTGTTCGCGTTCCTCCGCGTGATGCACCCGTCATCGGCGCCAGCGGTGGTGTGGCAGACACAAGCCGGCGAACAGCGCAGCATCTCGTTGGCGGATGGCAGCCACATCGTCATGAACACCCGCTCCATGCTGGAAATCCGCATGGGTGCACGGCGTCGCGAAGTGCGGCTGCTGACGGGCGAGGCGTACTTCGAAGTCGCACACGACGAGTCTCGGCCGTTCATCGTCAGAACACCTCTGGGTCACATCCGCGCGGTCGGGACCAGGTTCGATGTACTGCTGGATGGGCAACGCGTGGAAGTGGCCATGGAAGAAGGCAAGGTCATGGTCCGCAGTGCCCTGCCTGACGCGCCGGAAGTACTCACCGTTGCCGGAATGAGCGCCACGCTCGCGCCCGGTAGCGCCGCTCCCCATCTGCAGCCGGCCGATCTCAACCGGATCGAGAACTGGCGTGCGCGCCGCATCGAGTTCGAT
>Ga0335069_10013131_pt1 | contig 11639 bp, 7 predicted proteins | sample Lox_Sample_11_FD_206714 | JGI IMG/M metagenome (GOLD analysis project Ga0335069, IMG submission 206714) | Soil microbial communities from Loxahatchee National Wildlife Refuge, Florida, United States - Lox_Sample_1.1 | ecosystem: Environmental > Terrestrial > Soil > Wetlands | place: USA: Florida...
TGATCACCGCCCTGATCGGCGCCGCCGCGTGGCTGCTCGGCACCGAGTCCGGGTTCGCGCGCGTCGTCGGCCTCGCCGGCGAGCTGCCGGGTGTCAGGATTGCGGTGCGCGGCGCGCGCGGCACGCTAGCCGGCGGCTTCGAGGTCGACGAACTGGTCGTCGATCACGAGCGGGTGCAGATCGTCGCGCACGCGCTGCGCGGGCGGCTCGACCCGGTCGGCCTGCCGCTGCTGCGCGTGCGGCTGCCGGCCCTCGCCGCCCAGGACGTGACGGTCGCCGTCAAGCGCGCGTCCCGGCCGCCGAGCGAAGCACCGGTGACGTTCCTGCCCGGGCCGATGCGGCTCGTGGTCGATGAGCTCCGGGTCGCGACGCTCGACATCCGGGCGCCGGCGGGCGGACGGGCGCAGTTCGCCGACGTCGCCGCGGAGCTCGCGCTGGCGCGCTCGCGGATCGCCGCACCGCAGCTGCGCTTCGCTGTCGGTCCCTGTCTCGTGGACGGCCGGGCGACGCTGCTCGCCGGCGATCCGCTCGGCCTCGATGCGGACCTCGCCTTCACGGTGCCGGCCGGCGCGCCGCGAGTCAGCGGCACGGCCACGCTCGCCGGCACGCTGGCGGCGCTCGCCGTGAAGGCAGAGCTCGCCGCGCCGCGCGGCGCACGCTTCGCCGGCACCGTCGCGCTCCTCGACGCGCAGCGCCTCGCCGGCCAGCTCGTGCTCGAGCGCTTCGATCCGGGCGCGCTCGGGCTCGCGAGCGGCGAGGTCACCGGCACGCTCGAGGTCACGGGGTCCGTCGAGGAGTTCGCGATCGGCGGGCACGTCGCGGCGGCGCGATTGCCATTCGGACGGGTCGCCATCCGGGCCGCCGGCGGCTACGAGCGCGACACGCTGAAGGTCACGCAGCTGGCGGTGGCGGCCGCGGGAACGAGCGGCGCCCCGGCGGTCAACCTGACGGCCGCCGGCCGGATCGACTTCGGCGCACAGCCGCGCATCGAACTCGGCGGCAGCTGGACCGGAATGCGCTGGCCGGGCGCAGGTGGTGCGGCGCTCCTGACCAGCCCGAACGGCACGTTTCGGATCGGCGGCAGCGGTCCGTTCGAGTACCAGCTGAGCGCTGCGCTCGGCGGCGCGCGGTTGCCGCCCGCCTCGCTCACCGCCCGCGGAACCGTCGGTCGCGCGCAGCTCGTGGTCGAGTCCTTCGACGCAACGCTTGCGGCCGGCAGCGCCAGCGGCCGCGCGACGCTCGGGTTCTCGGCCGCGCGGCCGTGGACCGTCGCGCTCAGCGGGCGCGGGATCGATCCCGGCGCCTTCCGCGAACCGCTCAAGGGGCGCGTCAGCTTCGACGTCACGGCCGAGGGCGAGGGCTTCGGGGCCTTCGGTCACTGGGACGCGCGCCTCGAGCACCTCGACGGTCGCGTGCGCGGCCTGGCGGCGCGCGGCGGCGGCGCGATCAAGGTGCGCGGCGAGACGATCGGGTTCGACGCCGTCAAGCTCGCCTTCGGCAGCGCCACGCTCGATGCGAACGGGACGCTCGGCGCCGGGGCCGCCTTCAGCTGGCAGCTGCGCGTCGACCGACTCGGCGACTTCCTCGACGGCGCCGCAGGCAGCATCCGCTCGCGCGGCACGCTGTCCGGCGACCTGGCGCACCTGGCAGCGCAGGGCACGCTCGAGGCCAGCGATCCCGGCTTCGGCAGCTGGCGCGCCGCGGCGATCAGGGCGGAGGCGAAGCTCGATGCCACGGACCGCGAGCGCTCGTTCGTCAGGCTCGTGGCGCAGAATCCGCGCTACGGCGCACACCAGGCGGACCAGCTTCGCGTCCTGCTGGACGGCAAGGCGAGCGAACATACGCTCAATGTGCTGCTGACGAGCGGTGCGGAGTCCGCCGAGCTCGCGACCCGCGGCGCCTATCGCGGCGGCGCCTGGACGGTGCAGCTCGAGTCGCTGCGCGTGTCGGGACCGCCGCTGCTCGCCTACCGCCTGGAGGCGCCATCGACCCTGGTGCTGTCGCGGGAGGCGACGACCCTGACGAAGGCGTGCCTGGTGCGCGATGAGTCGCGGGTCTGCGCACAGGGGAGCTGGTCGGACGGGCGGCCGTGGGCCGCAACGCTGGATGCAGAGGCGCTGCCGCTGCGACTCGCGGCCATCGCCATGCCGAAGGACACCGGCTACGACGGCGCGCTGTTCGCGAAGGTCGGGTTGCGCGGCGCCCCAGGGCAGCCCTGGACCGGCGAGAGCGCGCTGCGGCTCGCCGACGCCGAGTTCCGCTACCGCGCCGCCACCGGCCGGATGGAACGGATTCGCCTCGATCGCGCCAGCGCCAGTCTCGAGGCGGATCCGCGCGCCTTCAGCGGCCGCATCGAGCTCTCGACCGTGGCCGGCTCGACCGCCACGGCCGCCGCCCGGATCGCGCGCGACGACGGACCGCTCGCGCAGGCGCCGCTGTCAGGGACCCTCTCGCTGTCGACCGCCGAGCTCGCGGCGCTGCCGATGTTCATCCCGGGCGTCGATCGCCTCGCCGGCCATCTCGAGGCGGACGTGCGGATCTCGGGCACGGCGGCAGCGCCGCTCGTGGGCGGCTCGGCGCGCCTGACCGGCGGCGAGATCGACGCTCATCGCACCAACCTCCTGCTGCGCGACATCGACGCGCGCCTCGCGATCGAGGACGACGAGATGACGCTGGCGGCGAGCGCCGCGACGCGCGGCGGGTCGGCGTCGGCCGCTGGCCGGTTCCGCTGGCATGACCGTGCCGTGGCTGGCGAGCTCGACTTCAAGGGCGAGCGGCTGCTGGTCGCGGATCTGCCCGAGGTCCGGATCGTTGCCTCGCCGCAGCTGCACTTCGCCGTCGATCGCAACCGCATCACGGTGCGCGGCGACGTGACGATCCCGAGTGCGCGCATCGCACCTCGCGACCTGCGCGGCGCCGTCATCGCCTCCGGCGACGAGCGCATCGTGACGGAGCAGGCGCCCGAGAAGCAGAGCGCGCTCGCGGTCGAGGCCGCCGTGCGGCTGGTGCTCGGCGACGACGTGTCGATCGACGCCTACGGCCTCAAGGGCAAGCTCGGCGGCAACCTGCTGGTCGCGGCGCGCGAGGGCGAGGCCGCCTCCGGCAGCGGCGAGCTCAACGTGCGCGAGGGCACCTACACCGCCTACACCCGCCAGTTTGACATCGAACGCGGACGGCTGCTGTTCGCCGGCCAGACGCTCGGCGATCCGGGCATCGACGTGCGCGCGCAACGCCGGATCGACACGACTATCGCCGGCATCAACGTCCGCGGCACGCTGCTGAAGCCGCAGACGACGTTCTATTCGGAGCCGCCCATGTCGCAGCAGCAGATTGCGGCCATGCTGATCCTGGGCGTGACGCTCGACGACCTGCAGGACCAGACCAAGACGACCGGCACCACCACCCCGGGAATGAGCGTCTCGCTCGGCAAGTTCCTGACGCCCAGGCTCTACGTCAGCTACGGCGTCAGCCTCACCGAGTCGATCAATACGCTGAAGCTGCGCTACACGATCGGCGATCGCTGGGTGATCCGGACCGAGAGCGGCGTGCAGCAGAGCGTCGACATCGAATACTCGATCGCCCGCTGACGGCCGGCGGTAGCGGGCGCGCGGCCGGGAGCTGCGTCGGACGGCAGCGGCTATTGACTTGCGCGACGCCGCCGGCAGAGCATCAGCTGGCCCGCGCGGCCGGTGGCGCCGGACCAGCGCGGCGGCGGGCCGGAGGCGTCGACGCGGGGCCGGCGCTCGATGGCGATCGGCGCCGCGGCCACGGGTGCGACCATGAACTGGCTCGGGCGGATGACTCGCGCGCTGCTTTCTGGCGGCCCGCTCTGGAACCTTCCGGTCGTGGCGATGGCTGGGGCCATCGTCGCCGCGCGCCTGGTACGCTGGATCGACGACCGGACCCGCTGGACGCTGCTCGGCTTCGGCGTCGAAGGCGCGAGGACCGTTCTCGGAGCGCTGGGCGGGTCGCTGCTGACCTTCATCGTGTTCGCGTTCAGCATCCTGCTGCTGTCGGTCCAGATCGCGAGCGGCCAGCTCTCGCCGCGGGTCATCAACCGCGTCTTCGAGGCCCGTTCGACCGCGCTGACGATCGCGGCGTTCGTGTTCAGCTGGGTGTTTTCGCTGGCGGCCGTCGGCCGGGTCGAGGAGCGGGTGCCGCAGCTGTCGGTGGCGCTCGCGCTGGCGCTCAGCATCGCGAGCGTCGCGCTGTTCGTGTTCCTCGTGCAGAGCGCGAGCAAGGCGCTGCGGCCCGTCACGATCCTCACCGGCATCGCCAACGACACCCGCGCCGTGATCGAGGCGGTCTATCCGGAGTCTTTTTCCGAGGACCGCGAGCCGCAGACGACCCACGCGCTTCAGGCGCAGCAGGCCGCACGCACCATCAGGTACCCCGGCCGCTCGGGCGTGGTCCTGGCACTCGACGTCGACGCCATCGTGCGGGCCGCCGTGAGCGCCGACTGCGTCGTGGAGGTGGTGCCGATGGTCGGCGACTTCCTCGCCGTCGGCGAGGACCTCTTTCGCCTGCATGGTCGCGGCGCGAGCTCGGCCGACGAGCAGGCCCTGCTCCGCGGCATCGCGCTCGGTGCCGAGCGCACCCTCGATCAGGACCCGACCTTCGGCTTCCGGATCATCGTCGATATCGCAGCGAAGGCGCTCTCGCCCGCCATCAACGACCCGACGACCGCGGTGCTGGCGATCGACCAGCTTCATCACCTGCTGCAGCTGCTCGGGCAGAAGCAGCTCGACTCCGGACAGTTTCGCGACGCGGCCGGCCAGGTGCGCCTTGCCTACCGCACACCCGACTGGCAGGACTTCGTCACGCTGGCCGGGACCGAGATCCGCCTCTATGCCGGCCTCAGCCCCCAGGTGACGCGACGCCTGCAGGCGATGTTCGAGCGGCTGCTCCTGGCGGTCCCGCGTCGGCGCTCCGCGGAGATCAGCGAACAGATCTCGCTCTTGCGCGGCGCCGTGGACCGGACGTTCATCGACCCGCGCGAGCGCGCGATCGCGAGCGCCGCGGACCTGCAGGGCTTCGGCAGCCGGACGCCGAGCAAGACCGAGGCCGAGGTGCCGGCAGGCGGCGCCGGCTCCGCCGCGACGAGAGCACGCGGGTAGCGTCGCCGCCCGGCACGAAGTCCGCGCCGATGCCGCGGAGGTGCGCCTTGTGCGAGACTGTGTGGGCGGTGCGCGCTGCGCCGGGCTGCCTGGCGAGCGGCGGGCGGACGATGCGCGGGTGCCGTGCCGTCGCGCGACGAGGACCACGGGGCGCCGCCGCTCGGCTGGCCACCGGACCCCGCCGGGCCGCGAAGGAAGCGCCATGAAGCGACTGCTGCGATTGTTCCTGCCACTCGGCCTCCTCGCAGCGTGCGCGGCGCCCGACACCCTCGTTCAGCCGGTCGACGCCAGCGCATTCGCAACGGCCTCGACCTTTGCGGTGGAGGCGCCCGACGTCGCCGGCACCGCCGACCGCGGCGCGGCCGAGCGCCTGCGGGCCGCCGTCGAGGAGGAGGTCACGCGGGTGATGTCCGCCAAGGGCTATCAGCCGGCGGCGCTTGGGGCCGCCGACCTCAGGGTCACCTGCCGGCTGGCGTCGATGGGGCGCGTCGCGCGCGAAGATCGCGAGGACCCGCAGGCGGAGTCGCGTCCCAAGATGGGCGCCGGCGACCCCTACGGTGGTTACGAACCGCTGGCCGGCACCGGCGCCGGCGCCCGTCGCGGCCTGTTGCTCGTCACGATCACCGACGTGAAGTCCGGTGCCGTGATCCTGCAGGCGACCAGCGAGGGCGTCGCGACGAGCACCTCGTCGGCGGCCAGGGAGGTCGCGCGCGGCGCCCGCACCGCGCTCGAGAAGGTCCCGGACGCGCGGCGCGTCACGCCGTGAGCGCGCCTCGGCTATGCACTCGGCTGCGCCGCCGCTGGCGGCGGGGGCGCGGCGGGCGCTGACGGCTTGGGCGACGACTCGGACGGCGCGAGGCGCCACTTGCCGTCCGCCTGCTTGCAGATCGCGAGCCGGAACGACTCCGTCCGCCCGCGCGCGTAGTTCTCGCCGCGCAGCTCGCGGCAATCGGCGTCGTCGCGCTGGTAGCTGCGCACGGCCTTGACCGTGCCGTGCGCGCCGCTCTTGTCGTTCGACCACTGCCTGACCTCGCCGAGCGGACCGGTCGCCGCCTGCTGGGCGTTGTCGAAGAACAGGTCGTAGTCGGCATCGGTAAAGCGCTGGAAGGGCGACCCCTGGATCGCCGCACCGAGCGGATTGGCGGCGAACGCGAGCAGCGGCGCCATGATGAGGCCGATGCCGATCGTCGCGCGAACCGCCGTCATGCGACCGCTCCTCGGAGCGCGCCTCGCCGGTGACCCAATCCGCCACGGCGGCGCCGCGCCGCAGTGGCGAGCCGTGCGCCCGCCGGCCCTTGCGGCCGGCAGCCGCCGGGCGGGCCGCGGTGGCCGCTCAATCCGCCGTCTCGCGCACGACGCGATCGTTGAGCGGCTGCACCGGGCGGGCGTTGTGCGCATAGTGCGTGCCGAACAGCTTGACCTGCGCCGCCGAGACCTCCACCGGAGTCTTCAGCACGTACCAGGTGACGTTCTCGCTGCAGGGCGGCGTCGTCAGCGAGCCGGTGAAGGTGTAGTAGCCGCGCTGCGCCGGCAGCAGATCCGCGGCATTGACCGACACGCCCGCGGGCGAGTTCTCGACGTCCTTGGTCGCCGGCAGATTCTTCCAGATGGACGCGAGGGCGGCGCTCTGCGCGCCCGCTTTCAGCAGCACCGCGACGACCGCGAGCTCGCCCTGCGCGTTCTTGTGCACCAGGTGGATGACCAGCGGAAACGCGTGCCCATGCACGCGTTCTTCGCTCGGCTTGTGAAAGTGGAACTGCTGCAGCTCGTACGTCTGGCCGCCGACCACGATCGAGCTGCCGGCGGCGTAGCTCACCATGATCGTATGGCCGTTGTCGACGACCCGCAGCGGCGCCGGCGCATAGCGAAACTCGATCGCGGGCAGGCTGGCCTTGGTCGTCGCGCGGATGTCGATCGGCGACTGGTGCTTGCCGAGGTGGCAGAGCGCGGCTTCCGGGCTCACGTCCTGCCAGTGTTCGGGGCCGGTCGCCCCCGAGTAGCTCCAGTGCGGGTGCTCGGGCGCGTGCTCGTCCGCGCGCGCCGCCGCCGGGGTGCCCACGGCCACGGCGATCAGCACCACGAGCGCATGCCGCCATGAAGATTGTCCCTGTGCCATCGTCGCTGCTCCCTGCGGCGGCTGCGATCGCCGCGCGTACCGACACGTCCGACGTGCTGAAACAGTCATCGGCCGGCGAATCGAAAATCGCGCGCCGGCACGCAAAGTCAATCGCAATGCCCACGAGGGCCGGTCGCCGTCGCCCGGCCCGATGTCACGGAGCGCTTGCGAGGTTCTGGTCTTCGGCCTGTTGCTCCCGTCCGCTGGCCGAGCTCTGCCGCGCTCTGCCGCGCTCTGCGGCATTGGGTGGTGATCCGGCACGCCGCCCATCGCTGAATGTACATATACGCGTTTTTAAGGAAAAGCCTATTATTGCTTAAGGGTGGTTCGATACCGGCCTATGGCAGGGGTTTGCATACGGGGGTTATCATGAATTCTCAGAAGGCGATCCGGCTCGCAGGAATCGCGCTTGCGGGTCTGGCCGGCGCCCTGGCGGCGGGCCCGAGCCTCGCGCAGACGTCTGCGTCGCCCGTTCACGTCACCGCGGAACTCGACGCACCGGCGCAGGATCTTGTCAACAACAAGTTCGTCATCAATGCCGGCGTGTTCGTGCTGCAGTCGAACCTGAAGGCCAACCTCAACGGCAACGCCACCGCCGGCTCCGGCGGCCAGAGCATCGACTTCGACCAGACGTTCGGCACGAACGCCGACGCGACGCGCGTGCGCGCCGACATCCTCTGGCGGTTCCTGCCCCGGCACCATCTGCGCTTCGTGTACTTCGACAACGACGTGTCGCGCACCAGAACCCTGGACCACGACGTCGTCTGGGGTGATTACACGTTCCAGAATGGCGCGTCGGTGACGGCTGAGAACAAGCTCCGGGTCTACGAGCTGGCGTATGAGTACGCCTTCGCGCGCGGGCCGACCTACGAGGTGGTGGGCTCGGCCGGTATCCATTATTCGCAGGCGGACTTGACGCTCTCCGGCAGTGCCACGATCACCGACGCCAACGGCGGCGTGTCGGAGGTCAGCTATCAGAGCAAGACGAGCTCATTGCCGGCCCCGCTGCCGGTGCTCGGCGTGCGCGGCCAGTGGGCGTTCGCGCGCAACTGGTCACTCGAAGGCTCGGGTCAGTTCTTCAAGGTCAAGATCGACAACTACGACGGCAGCTGGTGGGACTTCCGCGCCGGCGTGACCTGGATGTTCAGCCACCATGTCGGCGCCGGGGCGGGTTACGACCGGTTCCTCACGCACGTCAACGTGGAGCGGCCGAACTTCAGCGGCAATCTCAACACCGGCTACGCGGGCGCGCTGATCTACCTGACCGGCACGTTCTAGACGCGCCGGGCCCGATGCTGCCATCCCGGCAGCTCGCGGCGTGTATCAGCGGGGAACGCTGGAACACGCCGCCGCCGGCCGCAGCAGCGGCCTCGCGAGGATGACGCCGGTCGCCGGTCATCACGCGGACCGCGCGCGCACGCCATCCGGGGCCGCAGCGCAACCTTGCCACTGCCGACGACGGCAAGCGAGGCCTGCGCGGTGGTCCGCCGCGCAACCTCCGGAGCCTGACGGCAGCGGGAGAGCCCGAATGATCCACGGTCGCCGCTCGTTCTTCACGGGAGCCCCGGCCATCGCCGCCGGTTGCTGCGCCGCGATACTCGTCGCGGCAGTCGCCGGCTGGGCGGCGCCGGCCGCGGCGGCACCGCCTGCGCTGCATCGCGACCAGTTCCGGGTGCTTTACGAAGAGCCGAAGAACCCGGCGCACCAGGCACTCTACGAGGAGCTCAAGGCCGCCCGCACGCTGGAGAGATTCCGCGAGTTCCTGAGCTTCTTCCGCCTGCCGCGCCTCCTGACGCTGAAGCTGGCCGGATGCGACGGCGAGGACAACGCCTGGTACGAGCCCGAAGAACTGACGATCACGGTCTGTTACGAGTACCTGGCGGAGGCGCGCCGCATCGCGCCGAAGTCCGCGACGCCCGGGGGCGTCACGCCGCAGAACGCCGTGCTCGGGCCGTTGCTCGAGGTGTTCCTGCACGAGATCGGCCACGCGCTGTTCGACCAGCTGCGCATCCCGATCCTCGGCCGCGAGGAGGACGCGGCGGATCAGTTCGCCGCGTACTTCCTGCTGCACCTCCATCCGCAGACCGCGCGCGATGCGGTGGCGGGCGTCGCGTGGATGTACGGCCAGGAGGCGAAGGACGCGAAGATCAGCGAGGACGCCCTCGCGAACGTCCATGGACTCTCGGCGCAGCGCTTCTACAACACCTTGTGCCTGGCGTACGGCTCCGAGCCCGAGCTCTTCCGGGAGGCCATCGACCTCAAGCTGCTTCCCGAGGGCCGCGCCGAGACCTGCGGGGATGAGTACCGCCAGGTCTCCTACGCGGTCCGCACGCTGATGAGTCGTTACGTCGACCCGGCGGCGCGCGACCGGGTGCTCGCCAAGGACTGGGCGGGGGGCAAGATCCGCAAGAAGACGGCCGGGGAAACCGCGCCGAAGGAGTGAGCCCGCCGTGCGCGGCATCCCGCCCTCCTGGCAACGCGCAAGCCACCCTCGGGGCTTCGCTGACCGGCGCGACGCGCTGCGCGGCGCTCTGCCCCTGCTGCTGCTACTGGCGACGCTCGCGCCGATCGGTGCGGTGAGGTCGCAGCAACTGGAGCCGCGCGCCTATTCCCCGGCGCCCGTGGGCCTCAACATGATCATCCTGGGGGACGCGGTCAGTAGCGGCGACGTCGCGTTCGATCCGAGCATCCCGATCACGAACGGACACGCCAGCCTGAATGTCGCCGCTGCCGGGTACCTGCAGACCGTCGACCTCTTCGGCCGGTACGGGAACGTCGGCTTCGTCGTGCCCTATGTCCGCGGCGACGTGAACGGCCTCTACCTCGGTCAGTACGCGCAAGCGCACCGCTCCGCCTTCGCAGATCCCAGCATCCGGCTGTCGGTCAACCTGTACGGCGCGCCGGCGATGACGCCGCGGGAGTTCGCCGCTTACCGCGAGACGACCGTCCTCGGCGCGAGCCTCGTCGTCGTCGCGCCCTTCGGTTCCTACGACAGCACCAAGCTGCTCAACATCGGCTCCAACCGCTGGGGCTTCAAGCCGGAGCTCGGACTCAGCCACGCGATCGGCCGCTGGGTGCTCGAGGCGGACCTCGCGGTGTGGCTCTACACGGACAACACGAACTTCCGCAACGGCAACGTGCGGACGCAGGACCCGATCGGTGCGCTGCAGCTGCACGCGATCTACACGATCCGGCCGCGCCTCTGGATCGCCGTCGACAGCACCTACTACAACGGCGGGCGTACGACGATCAACGGCCAACGCAACTTCGACCTGCAGCAGAACTCGCGTGCCGGCGTGACGCTGGCGGTGCCGGTCGGTCGGCAGCAGGCGGTGAAGATCGCCTTCAGCGACGGCGCACGCACCAGCATCGGCGGCGACTTCCGGACGGTGGGCATCTCGTACCAGTACGGGTGGATCGCCAAGCCCTGACGCGCCGACCCGCGGTGCCGCAGCGAGCAGCCCCCCGGCCGCCCTGCGCGTGGGCAGGCCGACCGGGTTCCGCCTCGGTCGCGAGAGCCGCCGACCGCCACCGTGATCCAGCGGAATTGCCGCGGCCCGGAGTCAAATTGTTGCGGCGCAAGAGCGGAACCGGGGGACGGCTCGGCGGCAGCGCGGCGCGATCCCTGCCGGTCGACCCCCCGTTTCCCCGGCAGAGGCGAGCAGGCCGGGCCGAGCGGCGGAATTCCATCGCGCAAGAACGGCGGCCGGCATCCGTGTTGTCCGCGAAGGATTCTTCGACCACTTGGAGAACAATCGGCGGCAGCGCTCATCGACGGCGAGTCCGCAACGCGGCTCCGAAGCCGCCTCGAGCGCCGGGTCCTGCGATCCGTTCCGCTCGCGCGTCACGTCTCGCCGACGCTGCGCCGCCTGCGGTTGGCGACGTCGCCACCGGGACCGGGATCCGTGCGCAGCGCCGCGGGCACATTGAACTGCCGCAGCAGCTGCCACCGGCGCCGTCCGGCGGACCGATCGCGGCGGCGCGATCGACTCCGGGGAGGAATCGATGAAAGAGACCGCATCGCTCGTGCCCGCCATCGCGTGGCTCAGGGAGTACCCGAAGGCGTGGCTGGGCGCGGACGTGCTCGCGGGCCTCGCGGCCGCGGCCGTCGTCGTGCCGAAGGGAATGGCCTATGCGACCATCGCCGGCCTGCCGCTGCAGGTCGGTCTCTATACCTGCATCGTCCCGATGGTCGTCTATGCGTTCCTCGGCACGTCGCGACCGCTCAGCGTCAGTACCACCACCACGATTGCGATCCTGTCGGGCACCGCGCTCGGCGAGGCCGCGCCGGGCGGCGCGCCCGCCGACCTGATCGCCGCCTGCGCGATGCTCGCGCTGCTGGTCGGCGCGGTGCTGGTCCTCGCCCGCGTGCTCGGCCTCGGCTTCGTGGCGAACTTCATTTCCGA
>Ga0335069_10013132_pt1 | contig 11639 bp, 7 predicted proteins | sample Lox_Sample_11_FD_206714 | JGI IMG/M metagenome (GOLD analysis project Ga0335069, IMG submission 206714) | Soil microbial communities from Loxahatchee National Wildlife Refuge, Florida, United States - Lox_Sample_1.1 | ecosystem: Environmental > Terrestrial > Soil > Wetlands | place: USA: Florida...
TGAAGCACGGCTGGGCCGCGGCCCTGCTCGATCAGGTGCCGCTGTTCAACAATGACTTCCTGCAGTACCTGCGCCGCTCCATCGCGACCGGTATCGCGCGGGCCCGCGGACGGCCCGGGGATGTCCGGGCCCAGGAGAATGAAGGGGCCTGGGGCCGGCTGACCGAGGCGCAGCGGATCGAGGAGGCTCGCGATACCGGCAAGGGTGATCATGCCGGGATCGGTGCATCACCGGAGCCCTTCTACTGGTACGGGCGGACGGTTCAGCTCGCGCGCGAGCACCACGTCAAGGTGATCGCCGTGCGCTTTCCGGTCCACCCGGAGTATGCCGCCCAGGCTCCGGCGGACCAGGTGGCCGCCATCGATGCCTTCCTGCTGGGCAAAGGCGTGGAGCAGGTCATCGACCTGCGCACGGCCCTGGCGGATCCACGGGAATTCGAGGATCCCGACCACGTGAACGATCTGGGAGTGGCGTCATTGCTGCCGGTGCTGGAGGTGCGACTCGGTCGCCGTCTGACCGGGTCCAGCGCCGGCAAGGCCGCTGCGAGCCAGGCGACCTCCGGCCAGACCGATTCGAGCCAGGCGGCCTCCAGTCAGACCGCGTCCCGGTAAGGGGCAATCCTCAGCGCTGCTGCTTGAACTCTTCCGGCGTGAGCTGATGCCGGGCGAGCAGCTTGTAGAAATCGGTGCGGTTGCGCTTCGCCAGCCGCGCCGCCTGACTCACATTGCCGCCGGTGATCTGCAGGATCTGCGAGAGGTAGCTGCGGGTGAACTCATCGCGGGCCTCATCGAAGGAGGGCAGACGGCCGGGACCACCGCCCAGGGACTGCTGCACGAGTTCCACGGGGATGATGGGTGTCTGCGACAGGGCCACGTTCTGGCGCACGACATTCTGCAACTGGCGGATGTTGCCCGGCCAGTCGGCCGTGGCCAGCAGTTCGACGGCCTCCGGCGCGTAGATCTTGCGTACGCCGCTTTCCTTGGCGATCTGTGCGAGGAAATGCGCCACCAGCAGCGGGATGTCCTCGCGCCGGCGGTTGAGTGCTGGCATCTCGATGTGCACCACGTTGAGGCGGTAGTACAGGTCTTCGCGGAATTCGCCCGCGGTCATCAGACTCTGCAGGTCGCGATGGGTCGCGGAGATGACCCGCACGTTGACGGGGATGGCATCGGTGCTCCCCACCGGCCGGATCACGTTTTCCTGCAGGACGCGCAGCAGCTTGACCTGCAGGCGCATCGGCATGTCACCGATCTCATCCAGCATCAGGGTGCCACCGTCGGCGGCCATGAACAGGCCGCGGTGCGCGCGCGTGGCGCCGGTGAAGGAGCCCTTCTCGTGACCGAACAGTTCGGACTCGAGCAGGTTCTCCGCCATGGCGCTGCAGTTGATCGCCACGAACGGTTTGTTCTTGCGCGGGCTCGCCTGGTGGATGGCACGCGCCAGCAGTTCCTTGCCCGTGCCGCTCTCGCCGGTGATGAGCACGCGCGCATCGGTCCCGGCCACCATGTGGGCCTGCGCGAGTTTTTCCTCCATGACCGAACTGCGCGTCACGATCTCCGCGCGCCAGTCCTCGTCCGAGGCGCCGAAGCCGGAGATGCGCAGCGCCTTCTGCACCTGATCGAGCAGCTCCTGCTTGTCCACCGGCTTGGTGAGGAAGCCGAACGCGCCCATCTGCGTGGCCTGCACCGCATCGGGAATGGTGCCGTGCGCGGTCAGGATGATGACCTTCAGACCGGGCCAGCGGTTCTGCAGCTCCTTGAGCAGGCCGATGCCGTCCATCTGGTCCATGCGCAAATCCGTGATCACCAGATCCGGCCGGAACCGGCTGGCCGCGGCCAGTGCCTGCACGCCACTTTCGACCGCTTCGACGTCATAACTCTCCGCGCGCAGGCGGATCGTCAGCAGGCGCAACAGCCCCGGATCGTCATCGACGACCAGAATGCGCGCCTTCCGCCGGCCTGTCTGATTCAGGGTCTTGGCCCTCAGATGCTCTGGGTGCAACAGCGTCGCGGGAATGGTCACGGTTGTCGTCCTTCGTTGCTGGGTTTGCGCTCGTTCAGGGAGCGTTCGATGTTGGCGATCGCATCGAGCTTGGCACGGGCTTCCTCGAGCTCCTTGCGCAGCCGTGCGTTCTCATCGGTCTCCAGTTGCAGACGGCGGTTCGCACTGCCCAGCCGCTCGCGATCGGCGCGCTGGGCGTCGCCCTGCAGCCTGCGATTTTCCGCCTCCAACGTCAAATGGTCGTCAATTTGCTGCAGTTCCAGGAACGCGAGCGCCCGTTCGCCGGACAGCAGCATCTCGGGGTTGGCCATCAGCTCGCGCAGCAGCCGCTGCGCCCGCGGCAGGTCGGTGGCCGGATGACCGGGATTGGCCAGCACGAGCGCCAGGCGCAGCTGGTGGCTCGGCGTGGGCGCGCTGTCGAAATCGCGCTGCGCCGCGGCGGTGATCTCCGCCTGCTCGGCCGGCGCTGCCTGCGCCAGTCGCTGCAGCAACTGCAGGTTCTCGGTGAGAGCGGCGGCGGAGGCCGCATTCCGGTCCACCACGGGAGTCGCCGGGCGGACTTCCTGGTCACGCGCGCCGAATTCGGTGGAGCAGCCGGCCAGCAGCGCCGCGCCCAAAGCGGCCGCCAGGACGGTGGCTGCGGCTCGGCGGGCTGTGATGGCGAGTGCCGCGCGATCAGGCGGCATGCGCCTGCGCCTTTCGCTCGCTGTCCGCGCGCGCACCACCCGCGCGGATCGGCATGCTGATGCGGAAATGGGCCCCGGGAAACTCGCCATCGACGATCTGCACACGTCCGCCGTGCGCAGCGACGAATTCCAGCACCACCGACAGCCCGATGCCGGTGCCCTTGACGGCCGAGCTCCTGGAAGCGCGGCCGGTATAGAAGGCTTCGAAGATATGTGCACGGTCCTCAACGGGGATACCCGGGCCGCTGTCGGCGACATCCAGCTCCAGCAGCTCGCCTGCGGTGCGGGCACGCAGATGGATGGTTCCACCCTTGGGGGAGTACTTCACCGCGTTCGACACCAGATTCTCGAGGATAAGCCTCATCTTGCTGCGGTCCGCGACCAGCGTCACATCCTCGACGCGCACATCCAGCCGGACGCGCTGGGACAGCAGTGTCAGCTGCTGGTTCTCCAGGACCTGCTTCACCACGGTGCGCAGGCGGAATTCGCTGCTTTCCAGCCCGACGCTCGAGGTCTGCCAGGCGCTGAATGACAACAGGTTCTCTATCATGCGTTGCAGTTTGATGCCGTTCTCGCGCAGGATGCCCGCCACCTCGCGCTGGTTCGAATCGAGTTCGCCCACCGCCCCGTCCATGAGCAGCTCGGTGCCCTCCCTGATGTTGGCCAACGGCGTCTTCAGCTCGTGCGACATGTGTCGCAGAAAGCGGTTGCGCTCGTGGGCCAGCTCCACCAGGCGCTGCCGCAGCCACTCGAGCTGGCCGCCCAGGCGCTCCAGATCGTGCGGGCCCGCCACCTCGATGGGGTTGGAGAAGGTGCCCTGGCCCAGCTCGCTGATGGCCCGGTCGAGCTGCCGCAAGGGCCGTCCCACGGCCACTGTCAGCACGATGATCGCGATCAGGGTCAGCGGCAGCAGCAGGGCGGCCTGCCACAGGAGCCGGCGCCGGGCCTGCTGGGTCTGTGACTCCAGCGAGGCCACCTCCTCATCGATCTGGGCGTTGCTCTGTTCCGCCACCCGGTCCGCCAGCGCGGCCAGCTCGGTGAAGCGGCGCGACAGCCCCGTCGTGTTGGCGGCTCCCTTGCCCGCCTGCATGGACAGGACCGAGAGCCCAATGTTCCGCTGCAGGTCCCCGAGCTCGATCAGGGTGCGATGGGCCTGCGGCGCGCGCGCGTGGTTCTCCAGTTGTGCCCGGGTAGCCGACAGGCGCGCGTCCTGGCGCCGGTACAGGTCGAGCAGCGCCGGGTCGTTGAGCACGTCGTAGAGCCGCGCCGTGCGCTCGAGCGAGGCGATCTGGCTGAACAGCTCCTGGCTGGCGCGGGCCGCCGTGACGCCCTGGATCACGATCTTCTGGCCCGTGTCCGCCAGTTCGCGGATCTGGTAGGCGGCCGTCAGGATGGCCACCAGAAGCGGTCCGGCGATCAGTGCCAGACCGAGTAGCATCAATCCGCTCAATGACTTGGGTCGGGCCCAGTGCATGCCCGGGAATTCTATCGGATCGGCCTGCGCGAGGGTTGGATTAACTCCCCCGGTAACGGGCGCCGTGCCCCCGCGCCCCGGTTCGAGGGGAGGCGCAGGCTCGTCAACGGCGCCCGCGCGGAGGCGGGCCTCACCAGGGTTCGCGCTGGAGCTTCTGCTCCCACTGCAGCGACGTGCGGACAATGGTGTCCAGATCGTCGAGCCGCGGTCGCCATCCCAGTTCGCTGCGAATTCGGTCCGCCCGGGCAACCAGGGTCGGTGGATCGCCTGGCCGGCGGGGCTCTTCGCGGATGTTCAGAGATCTACCGGATACGCGCTCTACGCTGGCGAGGACTTCTCGAACGCTGTAACCGTGTCCGTAGCCAACGTTCAGTACTGTTGAGGTGCCGCCATTGCGCAGATAGGTCAGCGCATCAACGTGCGCCGTCGCGAGGTCTTCCACGTGCAGGTAGTCCCGGATGCCCGTCCCATCGGGGGTGGCGTAATCCGTACCGAAGATCGAGACATGGGGGCGCTTTCCCACCACGGCTTGGCAGGCCACTTTGACCAGCAGGGTGGCCTTGCGCGTGGCCTGACCGATTCGACCGGAGGTGTCGGAGCCGGCGACATTGAAATAGCGCAGCGCGACGTAGCGCAGCGGGGATGCGGCCGCGACATCGCGCAGCATCCATTCCGACATCAGCTTGGAAGTCCCGTAGGCGTTGATCGGCGCAGTGGGCGAGGCTTCCGAAGCGTGGCTTTCCGGCGGTATGCCGTAAACCGCGGCAGTGGAGGAGAACACGAAGTGACGCACACCGGTCTCGAGGCAGCACTCCAGCAGATTGCGCGTCGAACAGGTGTTATTCCCGTAGTATTTGAGGGGTTCGGCCACCGACTCGGGCACGATGGTGTGGGCCGCGAAATGCAGCACGGTGTCCACCGAGTGGGTGCGCAGCAGCTGCAGCACCTGATCGCGGTCGCCGACCTTGCCGATCACCAGCGGTGTATCGAGCACCGCCTGGCGGAAGCCGGTGGACAGATCGTCCAGCACGATGACCCGCTCGCCACGGGCGCGCAGCTGCAGCACGGTGTGGCTGCCGATGTAACCGGCACCGCCGGTGACCAGAACGGATGAGCGGCTCATGCAGCGGCGGGACCGTGGGAATCTCTCGAGTGGGTACGATGATAAACAAAAGCCGATCCACGGATGTGAAGCCGTTCACCGGGTTGTCACCGGAAGTGGTGCTGGATGCGGCCGCATCCGTCGGCCTGGAGGCCGATGGCCGGCTGTTCGCACTCAACAGCTACGAGAACCGCGTCTATCAGCTCGGCACCGCGCAGGGCAATCTGGTGTTGAAGTTCTACCGGCCGCACCGCTGGAGCGATGCGCAGATCGGCGAGGAGCACGCGCTCACCGCCGAGCTGGCCGAGGCGGAACTGCCAGTGGCAGCGCCCGTGGCGCGCGAAGGCCGCACTCTGTTCACGTTCGGGGAATACCGCTTCGCGGCCTTCCCCTGGATGCCCGGACGGGCACCCGAGCTGGATGCCGCGGACGCCCGGCAGATCCTGGGACGCACGCTGGCGAGGTTTCACCAGGTGGGCGCGCGCCTGCCGTTCCGGACCCGCCCCCTCATCGGCATCCAGCGACTGGGTATCGATGCCTGCCGGCAGGTGCTGGCGGGCGAGCTGCTGCCGCAAGGGCTGCGTGACCGCTACGAACACACCGCCGAAGATCTGCTGGAGCGCATCGAGCAAGCGTTCGCCGCGGCCGGGACGCCTCACGGCATCCGCATCCACGGCGACTGTCACCTGGGGAATCTGCTCTGGAACGAGCGCGGGCCGGCGTTCGTGGATCTGGATGACTGCGGCACCGGACCACGTATCCAGGACCTGTGGATGCTGCTCTCGGGCACGGCCGCCGATCAGCGCCGCCAGTGGGCCGAGCTGCTCGAGGGGTACCTGCAGTTCGCCGATTTCGATTTCCGCGAGGTGGCCCTGGTCGAGCCGCTGCGCGCGCTGCGTATGCTGCATCACGCAGCCTGGGTATCGCACCGCTGGCTGGATCCGGCCTTTCCGCGCGCATTCCCGTGGTTCGGCGAGGAGCGCTACTGGGAGAATTACCTCGGGGACCTGCGCGAGCAGCTGCAGACGCTGGAAGATCCACCATTGCGGTAAAGCGTGTCAGTAGCCGGTACGCAACCGCCAGAAGTCGCGCTTTTGGCCGGCAATGGGAGCCCGGCGTCCGCCGGATCCGCCCCGGGCCGATCCGGCCAGGTAAAGAAGGTTCACGAAATCAACCACTGCCGCGTGCGCTCCCGTTGTCTTACGCGGTACAGTGCCTCGGGCCGTATTGCAGGAGCGACTCGAGAAAGTGCGCGGAGCTATGCGAAAAACCAAGAGTTTTGGCCTGACCCCCTGGTGTCTCCCCCGGCCTGGCCTGCTCCTGGCCCTGCTATGTGCCCTGGCGGGCTGCGGCGGCTCGGGCTCGGACAATTCAGCCATGAGCACCTTCCACATCCGCAAGGCCCAGAAGCCCGTGCGCGCCACCGGGTCCGGCCAGCAGGACTTGCGGGACATGGTCAGCGCTGTGGGAACGGTCAGGTCCACTCCGGCGGTGGACATGAAGTTCTCGCTGCTGCAGCACCCCGATTTGGGTCAACCCGTGGAGCTGGACGTGGTGGTGATTCCGGGTAACCCGCTGCCCGAGAACCTAACCGTCTCCTTCCAGGGGGGAGAGGGTCTGGACATCGTCGATGGCGCGCAGTCCGAGGCCGTGGACAAGCCAGTCGCGGGTGCCCCCATCCGATACGTGGTCAAACTGGTTCCCAAGCGCGACGGTATCTTCACCGTCACGGCGGCCGTCACCGAGGACAAGGCCAACGTGACCAGTACCCGACTGTTCGCGATTCCAGTCATCGCCGGTGCCGGTCTCTCCGATGCCGCTGCGGCCGCCAGCCCCGCTGGGGCCGTGACCTCCGTGCCGAGTCCGAACCCGAAGACCAGCCCCAAGGCGGGTTCCAGATCCGATCCCAAGGCCGGCAAGGGCGCTTGATCAACGGCCGCGTTGCTCCGCCCTTATGTCAAACCAGAAGGCACGGGCGTCCCTGCATTCCGCTGAGGCCCTGACCGGCGCCACGACCGTTTCAGGTGCCACCACCGTCACCGGCGCCACCACCGTCACCGGCAATACGACCACGGTGACCGGCGGCGTCACGGGCATCGCGGGTCATCCGGGTGCTGCAGGCGGCAATACCACGACGCTGGTGCGCGCCGATCAGGAGCAGAGCACAGCGGACGGCAACGAACTGCACCCCCAGCTGCGCGCGCAGCTCAAAGAACTGCGCCTGCGCACCGGCGCGGCGACTCCCGACCTCTCGATGCTGTTGCGACTGATCAGCGCCCATTACGACAGCATTGATGAGGAACGCCGCGGCATCGTCCAGTCCATGCGCCTGATGGCCGATGAGGCGCGCGCCCTTGCACATGAGGCACGCGAGCAGAGTTCGGAGCATCTGCAGGTGATCCTCGATCACATCAAGGACGTGGTGATCACGGTAGATGAGGACGGAGTCATCCAGACTTTCAACCCGACTGGCGAGCGTGTGTTCGGTCACATGGAAGCCGAAGTCGTCGGCCAGCGTGTCGATCTGCTGATTCCGAGGATTGCCGTGCACGAGACCGTGCCGCAGGCCCTGCAGCGGCTCGCGGCCAGTTCCGGCGATACGCAGATCGACCTGGCAGCGCGCGAGTCGGTGGGGCGGCGCAAGGATGGCGAATTCTTTCCGGCCGAGATCGCGGTCAGCAAGGCGCGTGTCGCCCGCCGCGGAGTGTTCGTCCTGTGTCTGCGTGATGTGACCGACCGGCGCCAGTCCGAGCAGGCGGTGCGTGAGAGCGAGGCGCGCTATCGCCTCCTCGTGGACCATGCGCCGGAAGCCATCGTGGTGCTCGACTTCGATGCGGGGCTGTTCGCGGACGTCAACGTGCACGCCGAGCGCCTGTTTGCGCTCGATCGGGAGCGACTGCTGAAGGTGGGGCCCGTTGATCTCAGTCCGGCGCAGCAGCCGGATGGAGCGGCTTCAGCGGAGCGCGCACGCCAGTACATTCAGCGTGCGCTGGATGGCGAGCCCCAGGTGTTCGAGTGGCTGCATCGGGATGCCCTCGGGAAAGAGATCATCTGCGAGGTTCGGCTCGTGCGCCTGCCCAGTGAAGCGCGCCGGCTGGTCCGCGGCAGCATCGCCGACATCTCCGACCGCAAGCGCGCCGAGCGCGTGGCTGCCGCGGAGCACGAAGTCTTCCAGCAGCTCAGCAGCAACGCGCCCCTGCCGGAAGTGCTGGCATCGATCACGCGTCTGATCGAGTCGGTTGGTGTCGGCACGGTGTGCTCGATCAGCCTGCTGGCGGAGGAGGGCCAGAGCTTTTCGCAGATCGTGGCGCCGCGGCTGCCGGAGAAGCTGCGCGCGGTGCTGGAGCGTTCGCCGATCGACATCCGCAACGGCTCGTGCGCGGCGGCCGTCCATCTCGGGCGCCAGGTGCTGGTGTCGGATGTCTCCAGGGATGCCTTCTGGCTGCAGCGGCGCGCGGCGGTGCTCGAAGCGGGCCTGCATGCTTCGTGGTCCACGCCGCTGAAGGCGGCAAGCGGGCGGATGCTCGGCTCGCTTGGAATCTACCGTCTCGAAGTCGGCCTGCCCACGGCGCGCGAGTCCGAAACCATGGCGCATGCCGCGCAGCTGGCCGCCATCGCCATCCAGCGCCGCCTGGCCGAGGATGCCCTGCGCAGCAGTGAAGCCAAGTTCCGCGGTCTGTTCGAAAGCATCGCCGAGGGTGTCTATCAGAGCGGCCGCGATGGCCGCCTGCACTCGGTCAATCCCGCCTTCGTGGAGATCCTCGGCTACGGCAGCGCTGAGGAACTCTACGCGCTGCCGAGCGTTGCGATGCTCTATTGGAACCCCGCCGATCGGGCGGAGTTCATGCGGCAGGTGGAGTCCGAGGATGGGATCCGCAACTTCGAATTCCGCATGCGCAGGCGCGACGGACAACAGGTGGTGATTCTGGAGAACGCCCGCGTGGTGCGCGATGCGGCCAATCGGGTGGTGGGCTATGAGGGTACGATCGCTGACATCACCGAACGCAAACGGGCCGAGCAGGCGGTGTTCGCCGAGAAGGAGCGCGCGCAGGTGACGCTCCAGTCGATCGGTGATGCGGTGATCAGTACCGATGCGGAGGGCCGCATCGAGTACATCAACCCGGTCGCCGAGACCCTCACCGCCTGGAGGCTGGATGAGGCGCGCGGCCGCCCCATCGGCGAGGTGCTCAACCTCGTCAACGAGATCACGCGCGAGCCCATCGAGAATCCACTCATGTGCGTGCTGGGATTGAGCGCGACGGGCACCGCCGCAGATCATTCGGTGCTCATCACGCGCGCCGGCCAGGAAGTGGCCATCCAGGAATCGGCCGCACCGATCTGCGACCGCCAGGGCAAGGTCATCGGCGCGGTGATCGTGTTCCACGATGTGACCAAGGAGCGCCGCCTGAAGCGGGCGCTGTCCTATCAGGCCAGTCACGATGCGCTCACCGGGCTGATCAACCGGCGGGAGTTCGACAACCGGCTGCATGCGGCGGTCCAGAGCGCCCAGCAGGGCGAGGGCTCCTCTGCGCTGCTGTACATCGATCTGGACCAGTTCAAGGTCGTCAACGACACCTGCGGTCATCAGGCCGGAGACCGGCTGCTGCGCGATGTCACCGGCCTGCTGCAGACCCGTGTGCGTGCCGCGGACACCATCGCGCGCCTCGGTGGTGATGAATTCGGCGTGCTGCTCGAGGGGTGCACGCTCGAGCAGGCGACCCGGATCGCCGAGGGTGTGCGTCAGTCGATCCGCGATTACCGCTTCGTCTGGGGATCGAGCACGATGTCGGTTGGCGCCAGTGTCGGAGTCGTGCAGATCAAGGCCGACACGCAGAATGCCGCCAGCGTGATGAGCGCGGCGGACATCGCCTGCTATGCGGCCAAGGATGAAGGCCGCAATCGCATCCATGTTTACGAACAGGACGGCGTTTCGCACCGGCACCGGGAGATGCACTGGGTGGCGCGAGTCACCCGCGCAGTGGAGGAGAATCGCCTCGAGCTGTACTTCCAGCCCATCGTGCCCGTGCCGCGTGTCGCAGGCACCGGTGCGACCGGGCCACGCCCGCAGACCTTCCATGAACTGACCGTGTGTCTGCGGGATGACGCCGGACAGCTCGTGCCACCGAGCGAGTTCATACCCGCCGCGGAACGCTACAACGTGATGTCCATCATCGATCGCTGGGTGGTGTCGCGGGCGGTCGAGCTGCTCAAGGAGCGTCACCGCGGTGGCGCCGCACTGCCACTGGTCGCGGTGAACCTCTCCGGCACCTCGCTCAATGAACAGGCGTTCGCCGATTTCGTGCTGCAGAACGCCGGCGAGCCGGCCATCGCCGCGGCACTGTGCTTCGAGATCACCGAGACGGCCGCCGTGACCAGCCTGTCGCAGGCCACGTATTTCATGCGGGAGCTGAAGGCGCGCGGCTGCAAGTTCTCGCTCGATGATTTCGGCAGCGGCCTGTCCTCCTTCATGTACCTGAAGACCCTGCCGGTGGATTTCCTCAAGATCGACGGGCAGTTCATCGGCAACATCGCGCGCGATGCGGTGGACCGGAGCATGGTGGAAGCCATCAGCAAGGTCGGACGCGCGCTGGGCATCGCCACCGTGGCCGAGTGTGTCGAGTCGGACGAAGTGCTGGCGGAACTCGGTCGCATCGGCGTGGACTATGCGCAGGGCTACTTCGTGGCCGCGCCGCTGCCCATCGCCCGGCTCGGCGTCTGACCCGCGCCCCGGGTCTGACCATCAGCCGGCCCGGCGTCTGAGCAGCGCCACGGGTCTGAACCGGTCTGACCATCAGCGTCTGACCAGCACCGGCGCCCGAAGCGGCCGTCCGGGCTCGTATACAATGAGCCGCTGCCAGGGTCCGGCCCATCAGGAGAGCGCGCGTCCGTGAGCCGCACAGAGCCCCCGTTCACGGTCGGTATCGAGGAAGAGTACCTGCTCGTGGATCTCGCCACGCGCGACGTGAACGAGAATCCCCCGGCGAAGCTGTTGCAGGCCTGCACCGAGCGCGGCGGCGGCCACATCAATCCCGAGTTCCTGCGCTCGCAGCTCGAAGTGAACACGCGCGTGTGCCATTCGATCGCGGAAGCCCGCGCGGACCTCGCCCGGCTCCGCCAGGTGATCGTCGCATCGGCGCACGATTTTGGACTTGCCCCGATCGCCGCCTCGACCCACCCGTTCGCCCGCGCCATGCGGCAGATGCCCACGGAGAAGGAACAGTTCTTCGCCATGGCGCGCGAGATGCAGGCTGCCGCCCGGCGCCTGATGGTCTGTGGCCTGCACGTGCATGTGGGTGTCGATGATGACGATCTGCGCGTGGACCTGATGAACCAGCTGTCCTATTTCGTGCCGCACCTGCTCGCGCTGTCCTGTTCG
>Ga0335069_10013133_pt1 | contig 11639 bp, 13 predicted proteins | sample Lox_Sample_11_FD_206714 | JGI IMG/M metagenome (GOLD analysis project Ga0335069, IMG submission 206714) | Soil microbial communities from Loxahatchee National Wildlife Refuge, Florida, United States - Lox_Sample_1.1 | ecosystem: Environmental > Terrestrial > Soil > Wetlands | place: USA...
AGCGGCTGCGGAGGCGCGGTCGCGCAGGCGGCGACGAGGCAGGCGATCGCGCAGGCGGCCGGGGCGCGGATCACTCGGCCGCTACGGCTGGTGCTTCTGCATCACCGCGAGCAGCGCCTCGTGCCCCGGGTTCTCGACCAGGGCGGCGCGCCAGATCTTCTGCGCCTCGTCGTGCTTGCCGCCCGTCCAGAGCACTTCGCCCAGGTGCGCGGCGATCTCCGGATCGGAGCGCGAGCTGTAGGCGATCTGCAGGTACTTGAGGGCTTCGGGGTTGTTGCCCAGGCGGTAGTACACCCAGCCCAGGCTGTCGAGGATGAACGGGTCGTCGGGAGCGAGCTTGTAGGCCTTGTCGATCAGCTCCTTCGCCTCGGCCAGGCGATTGGTGCGATCGGCGAGCGTGTATCCCAGCGCGTTGTACGCATGGGCGTAGTCGGGCTTCATCTTGATGACCTTGCGCAGGTCGGCCTCGAGCACGTCGAGGCGGTTCACGCGCTCGGCGGCCATCGCGCGGTCGTAGAGCAGCTCGTAGGAGTCGGGATGCTCGTCGACCGCCTTGCTGAGCATGTCGTAGGTCTCCTGCCACTCCTTCGCGTCGCGGAGCAGCTGCGCCTCGACCTGGATCACCTGGATCTTGTCGTCGGTCGTGCGCGCCTCGATGTGCTGCAGGTAGTCGCGCCCCGCGGGCAGGCCCTGCGTGCGCGCGACGAGCGTGGCGATCTTGAGCTGGGCGTGGATCCAGTCGGCCGCATCGACCTTCTGGTACCAGCGGATCGCCTCCTCGTATTGCTTGAGGCCCTCGGCGGCCTGCCCGAGGCCCAGGTACACCGCGGTGGGCTCGCGGTAGTTCTCCTTCAGGGCGCGCTCGAAAGCCTCCTGCGCGCCCGCGTAGTCCTCGAGCTGCAGCGAGAGCAGGCCCACCGCGTAGGAGGCCTGCGAATCGTTCTTCGCGCGCTTCTCCACCTCGCGGAACTGCTCGCGCGCCTCGGCGATCTTGTGTTCGCCCGCGAGCTCGCGCCCGAGCTGCATGCGCACCTCGTTCGCGCCCGCGTTGGCGGCCACGAACGACTGGTAGAACGGGATCACCTGGTCGGGCGCCTTGCGCCGCAGGATCTGGGCCTTCAGGATCGCGGCCTGCTCCCAGCCGGGGCGCATGGCGAGCGCGGCGTCCGCTTCCGAGGTGGCCACGTCGGGCTGCCCTGCGACGAGGGCGGCCACGCTCACGGCATAGCGCGATTCGGCGACCGGATAAGGCGCCGTGAGCTGGCGGACGGCGGCGAGCACCGCGCCCTTGTCCGGGAACTTGGCGAGCATCGAGGAGAGCTGCAGCAGCAACGGCGAGCGGTCCTGCGCCCTGGAAAGGAGCGAGGCCACGTTGTCGCGCGCCTTGTCGAGGCTGCCCTCGTTGGCGAGCAGCGCGGCCAGGATCTCGCGTGCGAGCGCGGATTCGGGATCGAGCTCCAACAGCAGCGAGGCGCTTTCCATCGCCGGCCCGAACGCCCGCGCGCGGATGGCCGTCTCCACGGCGCGCTTGGCGATCGCCGGGTCCTTCATCTCGCGGGCGAGGCGCTCGTAGATCGCGATCGCGCCCTCGGTGTCGCCGCGCTGCGCGGCCACCTCCGCGAGGAGGTACTCGAACATCGCGTCGGTATCGACCGCGCCTTCCTCGGCCTGCTGCGGTGCCGGCTCGGCCTGCTGCGGTGCCGCCGGGGCCGGCTGGCCGGCCCAGGACGGGCCTGCAAGCCCCAGGAGGAGCAGCGCCGCCCCGGGGATCCACCACCTCGCGCCTTTCATTTCTTCCACGTCCTTCTCCGCGCCCCGCGTTCGGGCGATGAGCTTCCTATCATAGAACGATTCGGGCGCCCCGGACCCGCCCGTATAATCGGGAGCCCGACGTCCATTGATCCTTCGACCGAACCTCGATGCCGGAGTTGCCGGAAGTCGAAACCACACGGCGCGGATTGCTGCCGCACCTGGTCGGGCGGCGGATCCGCGGCGTGGTCGTGCGCAATCCGAACCTGCGCTGGCCGGTCACGCGCGATCTTGCGCGGCGCTTGCGCGGCGAGGAGGTCCTCGGAATCCGCCGCCGGGGCAAGTACCTGCTCATCGATTGCCGCAAGGGACACCTGCTCGTGCACCTGGGCATGTCGGGGCGCCTCACGCTCGTGCCCGACGGCGCCCCGGCGCTCAAGCACGACCACGTCGACGTGAGGATCGAGGGCGAGCGCACGCTTCGCCTCACCGATCCGCGGCGATTCGGCGCGATGCTGTGGCTCGAGGAGCCCGCCGAGCGGCACGCGCTGCTGCGCAACCTCGGCATGGAGCCGCTCGACGCGCAGTTCACGGGCGAGGCGCTGCGGCGCGCGGCCCGCGGGCGCAAGGTGTCCGTGAAGCAGTTCCTCATGAACGCGGGCATCGTCACGGGCGTGGGCAACATCTACGCGAGCGAAGCGCTCTTTCGCGCGGGCATCCACCCGGGACGCAGCGCCGGGCGCATCTCCGCCGCCCGCTGGGAGAAGCTCGCCCGCGCGGTGCGCGTCACGCTCGAGCACGCGCTCGATGCGGGCGGGAGCACGCTGCGCGACTTCGCCTCCGCCGACGGGAGGCCGGGATACTTCCAGCTTCGCCATGCGGTGTACGGCCGCGAGGGCAAGCCGTGCCGCGCGTGCGGCACGCCGATCCGGGCGCTGCGGCAGGGGCAGCGCTCGACGTTCTTCTGCCCCGGCTGCCAGCGATGAGCGCGACGGGGCCCTTTCCCCAGTCCCATTCGTTCGAGACGAGCCTCGAGGAGCTCAAGCTCTGGCGCGACCAGGTCTCGGGCTCGCTCGCGGCGTTCCGCCGATGGGCGATGTCCTCGCGGCTGATCGACGAGCAGGCCGCCGCGCGCCTCGTGCACCTGGAGCAGCGCCTCGTGACCGAGCGCCTCACGCTCGCCTTCGTGGCCGAGCTCTCGCGCGGCAAGAGCGAGCTCATCAACGCGCTCTTCTTCGCGGCGATGGGGGCGCGCCTGCTGCCCGCATCGGGGGGCAAGATCCTGTCGCCCGTCGAGATCCTCTGGGACGCGTCGCGGCCGCCCTCGATCCGGCTGCTGCCCATCGAGACGCGCGACGAAGGCATCGCGCTGCGCGAATGCTTCGGCGACCCCGGGCTGTGGCGCGAGGTCGCGCTCGATCCGTCGAAGCCCGAGACGCTCGCGGGCGCCTGCGAGGTGTTCACGCAGTCGCGGCTCGTCGACGGCGCCGCGGTGCCGCGCTGGCGCTACGCCATCGTGAACTTCCCGCACCCGGTGCTCGCCGCCGGGGTCGTGCTGCTCGACACGGCGGGTTTCAGCACGCTCGCCTCGGAGCCCGAGCTCTCGTTCCATCGCGTACCCGACGCGGCGGCCGTCGTGTTCGTCGTCTCGGCGGGCGATGCCCCCACCGAAAGCGACCTCGCCCTCTGGACGGAGCACGTGGCGCCCATCTCGGGCATCCGCGAATCGTGCTTCGTGGTGCTCAACAAGATCGACGAGCTGCGCGACGGGGCGCGCGCCGAAGGCCAGGTGCTCTCCGAGATCGACCGCCAGGTGAAGGCCGTGGCCGGCGCGCTCGGCGTCGACCCCACGCGCATCTTCGCGCTGTCGGCCAAGCAGGGCCTCAACGCGAAGCTCTCCGGGGATCGCGACGCGCTCGTGAGGAGCCGCCTCTACCGGCTCGAGCAGGCGCTTTCGCGCGGCATGACGCACCAGCGGCGCGTGGCGCATGCGATGGAAGTGCGCGCCGAGGCCCGGGGCGTGCTGGGCGAGACGCGGGCGCTGCTCATGAGCCGCCTCGGGTTCGCGAACGACCAGGTGGAGGAGCTCGCCGCGCTCCAGGGAAAGAACCAGAAGCTGATCGAGGCCCTCGCGCGCAAGGCGGGCGTCGAGCGCGGCCGCATCGAGCAGGCGCGCGCGACGATGGCGGGAATGCGCGCCGCGCACGACCGGCAGGCCGCGGAGCTCGAAAGGCTCCTCGACCCCGCGGCGGCGCGCGCGGCCGGCATGCGCGCGCGCGAAGCCGTTTCCTCGACCGCGTTCTCGCGCAACATCGGCGAGATCTTGGACGAGTTCTTCCGCGAGTCGCGGGGCAACCTCACGCAGGCGATCGAAGTGATCGACGAGGCGCGGCGCCAGATGGCCATGGTCGGCCGCAAGATGACCGAGGAGTACAAGATCGCCACGGTCGAGGCGGGGCAGTTCGCCACGGAGCGGTTCCTGATCGAGCTCGACCGCATCGAGGAGCAGAGCCGCCGCGAGTTCAAGGGCGGCTCGGGGATGTTCCTGAAGAGCGGCAAGTCGCTGGGCACCCTGTTCTTCGAGACGGTGGCCCTGCAGGTAGTGCGCATCTTCGAGATCGCGGACCGCGAGGTGCGGGCATGGATGGGCGGATTCATCCGGCCGCTCGAGGCCCAGATCAACGCTTACCAGGAACAGTCCTACTCGCGCGTGGAGGGGATGGGACGGATCCAGGTGGCGGAGTCGGACCTGCTCGCGAAGCTGGAGGAGCTCAAGGCCCTCGCTGCGCACCTCGCCGCGCAGCGCGAGGAGCACCGCGAGCACGAGGAACGCATCATGGCGCTGCTCGCCGTCGAGCGCTCGCCCTCGCTCGCCTAGCGGCTCACCCGGCGGCGGCGGCCTCGCGCTGCAGCGCCTCGTACTTCGCCTGCAGCTGCTCGCGCGATTCCACGTGGTCGGGATCGAGCGGGATGCAGTCGACGGGGCAGACCTCCACGCATTGCGGCTTGTCGAAGTGGCCCACGCACTCCGTGCAGCGCCGCCAGTCGATCACGTAGATCTCCGGGCCCATGCGGATCGCGCCGTTCGGGCACTCGGGCTCGCAGACGTCGCAGTTGATGCACTGGTCGGTGATCCTGAGGGCCATCTAGTCGGCGGCCTCGCCGCGCCCGATCTTGGCGAGCATGCGCTCGGCGGTGATCGGGTTCACGAACTCCGAGATGTCCCCGCCCAGCACCGCGATCTCGCGCACGATCGTGGCCGAGAGGAAGAGGTACTTGTCCGAGGGCGTGAGGAACAGCGTCTCCACGCCCGGCGCGAGCCGGCGGTTCATCCCCGCGAGCTGGAACTCGTACTCGAAGTCCGAGACCGCGCGCAGGCCCCGCAGGATCACCGGGGCGCCCTGCTCCTTCACGAACTCCGACAGCAGCCCCTTGAAGCCGTGCACCGAGACGTTCTTGAACGGGGCGAGCACGTCGCGCGCGAGCTGCACCCGTTCCTCGAGCGAGAAGAACGGGCGCTTGGCCTGGCTGTGGGCCACGCCCACCACCACGTGGTCGAAGAGCCTCGAGGCCCGCTGGATCAGGTCCTCGTGCCCGTTGGTGATGGGATCGAAGGTCCCGGGATAGACGGCGCGGATGGTCATCGTTGGATCTCGTAAAGGCCATAGCGTACCGCCCCGGCGCGGTCTTGGCGAAGCGCCCGCCAGGGCGGCGGCATCGCGATATCGCCGGCGCTCTCGACGTAGACGCGCGCGCCGGGATTCAGGTGCGGCTCGAGGCGCTCGATCGCGCGCAGCGCGAGGCCGCTCGCGTAGGGCGGATCGACGAAGACCACGTCGAAGCGCCCGGCGCGCCGATCCAGGAAGGCGAGCGCGTCGCTCACCACGATCTCGGCGTCCGCCGCCTCGAGCAATCGCGCCGACTCCCTCAGCGCGGCCGCCACGGCCCGGTCGCTCTCCACGAGCACCGCGTGCGCGGCACCGCGGGAAAGCGCCTCGAATCCGAGGGCGCCGCTGCCGGCGAAGAGGTCGAGGCATGCGAGGCCGTCGAGGCGCTGGCCCAGCCAGTTGAAGAGCGTCTCGCGCACGCGATCGGGCGTGGGGCGCAACTGCGCGGCGGGAGGGAAGCGGATCACCCGGCTGCGCCACCGGCCGCCGACGATGCGAACGCGATTGCGGCTTGCGGCCATGGTCGCGGGATCATAACGTAAAATGTTCGTCCCAATGCCTCCCCTGCTGGCGTTCCTCCGCAAGGACCTGGAGCTCACGCGCGACCGCTGGAAGAACGCGCTCGGACTGCTCCGCTCCCACGCGAAGATCGACGATTCGCTCTACGAAGAGCTCGAGTCGCAGCTGATCGCCGCCGACGTGGGCGTGGCGGCGAGCGCGAGCCTCATCGCGGCGCTGCGCAAGGCCCAGCGCGACAAGCGCCTCGAAGACGCCGCGGCCCTCGAGGGCGAGCTGAAGCGCGCCCTCACCGGGATGCTCGCTCCGCTCGAGCGGACCCTGCCCGCGCACACGCCCTCGCCCTGGGTGATCCTCCTCGCCGGCGTGAACGGGGCGGGCAAGACCACCACCATCGCGAAGCTCACGCACCTCTTCCAGTCGCAGGGCAAGTCCGTGCTCCTCGCCGCGGGCGACACGTTCCGCGCCGCCGCCCGCGAGCAGCTCGCCGAGTGGGGACGGCGCCACCACGTGACCGTGGTCTCCCAGGAGAAGGGCGATTCCGCCGCGGTGATCTTCGACGGCATCCAGTCGGCGCGCGCGAAGAAGATCGACGTCGTCCTCGCCGACACCGCAGGGCGCCTGCCCACGCAGCTGCACCTCATGGAGGAGATCCGCAAGGTGAAGCGCGTGATGGCGAAGGCCGATGCCGGGGCGCCGCACGAGACGTGGCTCGTGATCGACGCGAACACCGGGCAGAACGCGGTGCGGCAGGTGACGGCCTTCGACGAGGCGCTGGGCCTCACGGGCCTGGTGGTCACCAAGCTCGACGGCACCGCCAAGGGCGGCGCGGTCGCCGCGATCGCCCGCGAGCATCCGGTGCCGATCCTCTTCGTGGGCATCGGCGAGAAGGCCGCGGACCTGAGGCCCTTCGACGCCGCGGCCTTCGTCGAAGCGCTCTTCGCGTGATCCAGTTCTCTTCCGTCGCCAAGCGATACGAGGGCGGCCTCGAGGCGCTGCGCGGCGTGAGCCTCGAGATCGGCGCGGGCGAGATGGTGGCGGTCACGGGACATTCGGGCGCGGGCAAGTCCACGCTGCTCAAGCTCGCCGCGGGGATCGAGCGCGCCACCGGCGGCACGGTGATGGTGCACGGGCAGAACGTGGGAGCGCTCGGCGAGACCGCGCTCGCGATGCTTCGCCGGCGCATCGGCTTCGTCTTCCAGGACCACAAGCTGCTCTTCGACCGCAACGCCTTCGAGAACGTGGCGCTTCCGCTGCGGGTCTCGGGATTCGCCGGCGACGAGATCGGCCGCCGCGTGCGCGCCGCGCTCGACAAGGTCGGCCTGCTCGCTCGGGAGCGGGCGATGCCCGTCGCGTTGTCCGGCGGCGAGCAGCAGCGGCTCTGCATCGCGCGCGCCATCGTGAACCGGCCTTCCATCCTCATCGCCGACGAGCCGACGGGCAACCTCGACGCCGACTATGCCGGGGCGATCCTCGAGCTCTTCCAGTCGTTCCATCGCGTGGGCGTGACGGTCCTGCTCTCCTCCCATGACGAGGCGGGCATCGGGCGGCTGGGCTGCCGCCGCGTGGCGCTCGCCTCGGGAGCGATAGCGCCGTGATGACCTGGCTTCGGCTCCACCGCCACGCGCTCGCCGATGCGCTTCGCCGGATCGCCGCGCAGCCGCTCGCCTCGGCCTTCTCCATCCTCGTGCTCGCGGTGGCGATCTCGCTGCCCGTGCTCGCGGCCGTCGCGCTGCAGAGCGCCGGCACGGTCGCCGCCTCGCTCGACACCGAGCCCCACGTGAACGTCTTCCTCGCGCTCGACGCGACCGACGAGGACGTGCGCCGCATCGGGGAGGCGCTTCGCTCGAACCCCGAGGCGCTCTCGGTGAAATTCATCCCGCGCGCCCAGGCGCTCGAGGAGCTCAAGTCCAGCACGCACCTCGCCGAGATCCTGGACAGCCTGAACGGCAATCCGCTGCCCCACGCGTTCACGGTGCGCGTTCGCACGACGGACCTGGCGAAGCTCAACGACGCGCGCGATGCGTGGTCGAAGCTTCCGAAGGTCGACCAGGTCGCCGCCGACTTCGAGTGGTCCGAGCGGCTCGGCCGGTGGATCCATTTCGGCAATACGCTGCTCGCCACCGTCGCCTGCGTGCTCGCCGCCGCGGTCGCCTTCATCGTGGGGCACCTCATCCGGCTCCAGGTCGTCTCCCAGCGCGAGGAGATCGAGGTGAGCCAGCTGGTGGGTGCCACGGCTTCGGACGTGCGCCGCCCCTTCCTGTACCACGGGCTCAGCCAGGGGGCGCTCGCCGGGGCGGCGGCCGTCGGGCTGGCCGCGGCCGTCGCGGCATGGCTCGGATCTCAATTGCGAGTGCTCACACCCTCGTATGCTGCTGAATGGAAACTTGTTTTCCTGAGTCCATGGTCCTGCCTCGCGGTGGTGGGCATCGCCGGCGCGCTGGGGCTCGCCGGGGCGTGGTGGGCGGTCGGGCGGGAGCTGCGGCGGTTCGGCCCGGCTCGCTAGGAACTCGGGGGCGGGTTAGCACTCAAAGACTGCGAGTGCTAAAATAATTTTTTGAAGGAGGGTTCACCACAGTGAGCAGCATGTCTCTTACGGCTCTTCCGCCGGTTTCGAGCCCTGAAGCCTATGTGCAGGCGGTCAATGCGATTCCCATGCTCACGCTCGAGCAGGAGCAGGAGTACGGGCGCCGCCTGAGGGACCACAACGACGTCGCCGCCGCGAGCAAGCTGGTGCTCTCGCACCTGAGGCTCGTCGTCTCCGTCGCGCGCAACTACATGGGTTATGGCTTGCCGCAGGCCGACCTGGTGCAGGAAGGCAACATCGGCCTCATGAAGGCCGTGAAGCGATTCGATCCGGAGCGCGGCGTGCGGCTCGCCTCGTTCGCGATCCACTGGATCAAGGCCGAGATCCACGAGTACATCCTTCGCAACTGGCGCCTGGTGAAGATCGCCACCACCAAGGCGCAGCGCAAGCTCTTCTTCAACCTGCGCAGCATGAAGCCCACGAGCGCCGCGCTCACGCGCAAGGAGATCCGGCAGGTCGCCAAGACGCTGAACGTGAAGGAAAGCGACGTGATCGAGATGGAGCAGCGCCTCCAGGGCGGGGACGTTTCGCTCGAGCCCACCGTGGAGGAGGGCGAGGACTTCGTGGCCGCGCCCATCGCCTATCTCGCGTCCGATCCGTCCGAGGGCCCCGCGGAAACCTTCGAGCGGCGCCAGTCGGAGGACAACGCGGCCGAAGGACTTTCGAAGGCCCTCGCGAGCCTCGACGAGCGCAGCCGCCGCATCATCCGCGCGCGCTGGCTCGCCGAGTCCGACCCGAAGACGCTGCACGAGCTCGCCGACGAGTTCGGCGTCTCGGCCGAGCGCATCCGCCAGATCGAAGCCAAGGCGATGCAGAAGATGAAGAAGCAGATGGCGGAGCTTCGATAGGGCGCGCCGGCCCGCGTCGAATCGAACGGGGCTTCGGCCCCGTTCTCGTTTGCTAGCCCTGGGTGTTCAGCAGCAGGCGCAGGTCCGAGGCCATCGCCTCGGGCGTGAAGCCGTAGGCGACCAACAGGCGCAGGCGCCCTTGCGGATCGTAGACGTAGGTCTGCGCCGAATGATCGACGGTGTACGTTCCCGGTGTCTTGCCCGGGCGCTCGGCCGCGTAGACCTTGAAATCGCTCTCCGCCTTCCGGGTCGCCGCCTCGTCGCCGTAGAGGCCGAGGAACGCCGTATTGAAGGCGGGGACGTACTGGCGCAGGACGTCCGGCGTGTCGCGCTTCGGGTCCACCGTGACGAAGAGCACCTGCACGCGCGAGGCGTCCGGGCCGAGCTTCTTCACCGCCGAGCTGAGGTCCTGGAGCGTCGTGGGGCAGACGTCGGGGCACTGGGTGTAGCCGAACGTCACCAGCACCACCTTGCCGCGGAACTCCTCGAGGGAGCGGGGCTTGCCGTTGAAGTCCAGCAGGTGCAGCTCGCGCCCCATGTCGCTGCCCGTGACGTCGACGCCATTGAACGGAGTCCTGGGTTGCGAGTCGCACCCGGCCGCGATCGTCGCGGCCGCGAGCACCAGCCCCGCGAGGATGCGCTTCACCCGAGGGCCGCCGGCAGGTAGTGGTCGATCATCAGGGCCGCGAACAGCATCGCGAGGTAGAAGATCGAGTATGCGAACGTGGACTTCGCCAGCGCATCGCTGTAGCGTCGCCAGACTGCCACCGCGTACGCGAGGAACACGCCGTCCAGCACGAGCGCCGCGCCCAGGTAGAAGAGGCCCGCCATCTTCGAGGCGAAGGGCAGCAGCGTCACCGCCGTGAGCAGCAGCGTGTAGAGCAGCAGGTGCAGGCGGGTGAAGGCCTCGCCGTGGGTCACCGGCAACATCGGCACCCCCGCCCGCTCGTATTCCTTGCGCCGATACAGAGCGAGCGCCCAGAAGTGCGGCGGCGTCCACGCGAAGACGATCAGGAAGAGCAGCAGCGGCTGGAACGTGACGGTGCCCGTGACCGCGGCCCAGCCCAGCACGGGCGGCATCGCCCCCGACGCTCCGCCGATCACGATGTTCTGCGGCGTGGCGGGCTTGAGCAGCACCGTGTAGATCACGGCATAGCCCACGAACGTCGCCAGCGTGAGCCACATCGTGAGCGGGTTCACGGCGTGCCAGAGGACCGCGAGCCCCAGCCCTCCCACGGCGCCCGAGAAGAGCATGATCTGCGAGGGCGTGATCGTGCCGATCACGGTGGGCCGCCCGCGCGTGCGCGCCATCACCGAGTCGATCTTCTGCTCCACGAGGCAGTTGAACGCCGCCGCGGCGCCGGCCACGAGCGCGATGCCCACGGTGGCCGCCAGGAGCAGGGAGGGCGGGGGCCGCGTGGGCGAGGCGAGCAGCATCCCGATCACCGCCGTGAAGACGATGAGCGAGACGACGCGCGGCTTCGTGAGGCGCCAGAACTGCACGCCAATGCCGGGAACGGGGTGGGTCGTGGCAATCATGGGAGAGGGCGATATTTTAGCGCATCAACCGATCTGCGACGCCTTGAGCAGCGTCTGCAGGTCCTTGAGCATGCGGCGGAAATCGGGCGATTCGGGCCATCGCATCATGACGTTGCCGTGGGGGTCGACGAGGTAGATGTGGGCCCGGTCGTTGGCGGCCCCGGGGGGCAGCGAAAGGCCCCGCGGAGTGACGGCCACGACCAGGTCCTCGACCGGGTCGAGGACCGCGTGATCCGGCGCGCTCAGGTCGTCGACGACGAACACGCGCGCCACGCGGACGGCGTCGCGGCCCAGGGCGAGCCGCACCTGGCGCATCATCCGCAGCTTCTGCGCGCAGGCGGCCGGGCACCGGCCCGAGTCGGAGGCGACGAGCACCCATCGGTCGCGAAGCTCGGCGAATCGGAATGCGCTGCCGTCTTCGCGGCTGAAGGCGTGGGCCGTGGCCTGCGAGGGCGGCAACAGCAGTTCGCCGTAGTTGGCCGTCGGGTAAGCGTCCACGAAGAGATAGGTGGCCACGGACGCCACGATCGGCGCGGCGAACACCGCGGCCACGAGCAGCATCTTCGCGCGGGGCGAGAGCTTCATCGCGGCCTGCGCACGTTGAGGGCGATCCACAGCACGGCGGTGAGCACGGCGAGCGAGTACCAGGTGAGCGCGTATTCGCGGTGCCGGTCCACGCCCGTATCGGGCCTCTCGCGCACGACGGTGAGCGGGGCCGGCGCCTCGTCGGCC
>Ga0335069_10013134_pt1 | contig 11638 bp, 20 predicted proteins | sample Lox_Sample_11_FD_206714 | JGI IMG/M metagenome (GOLD analysis project Ga0335069, IMG submission 206714) | Soil microbial communities from Loxahatchee National Wildlife Refuge, Florida, United States - Lox_Sample_1.1 | ecosystem: Environmental > Terrestrial > Soil > Wetlands | place: USA...
GTTGACCGAAATGCTGCGGCCGATTTTCTCAGTTGTTCCAACCGATGGCGGCTCGGCCGGAGCGTTGATGCCCTGACCGTAGGGAGTGCTGACGATCGTCCACTCGTTGATGTTGCCAAAGATTACTGAGTACGGCGTAAGTCCAGTTGTGAACGTCTCATCAAAACAAGCCGGTACGGCGACTCGCACCGGAATTGTCTGAGCAATCTGCCAAGGACTCACGTCTGATCGCCAGTGAAGTACCACTCATTCGCAGCACGCTTGATGATTCCGCCCATGCTGTACTGAGCGCGCAACGTCAGACTAGAAGACGCACGAATATTCACTCCGCCAGCACCGGCGATGGTCACAGTGCCTGCTCCATAGCGAGACACCAGGATATTCGTGCCAATGGGGAAGTTGATAGTGCTGTCCGCTGGGATGGTGAGAACAAGAGCGGACGCAGAATTGAACTCAATCCACGTCTGAGACCAGTCCGATGCCTGAAGCGTGTAGTTCGCGGTCTGTATCTTGAGATTCAGAACGGGATACGCAAGACTCGCAAGAAGACGACGAGTGAACGGCTGGCCATTGACGTACTGAGTAATTAGCAGTTCATCCGTCTGATTGAGGCTAGAGGCCTGCGGTAGCTGAGAACCGAAAGTACTCATTCGTCCCTCGTAATTTCGCGGTAATCACCGAGGCCATTACTGAGCGCGCCATTCGGATCACCTGCCTGAACGAATAGACCATCACGCATATCAGGATACCGCGTGCCATCTAGAAGAATCACGTCATCACCGACTACTCCGTAGATGCCAGTCAGTCCCTTATCAGTGCTGTCGTACTTCCGACCACTGGAAAACACGTAGATGTCATGGTCAGGAGCGTTCCACTCACTGCCCCATGCTCGCATGCACAGATCCAACCAACTCGTAGTACGAGTCGTAACCTTGCTTCCAAGGTTGCTCTGGTTGAACGCCATCGTGACGGCCATTATGTGAACTCCGGTTCGAGGTAGCTTGGTTCGCTGAAGTTCGGTGCCTTCGGCTCCATATCGTAGATGCGGGACACTGCGTCAATCAAGTCCTTCTTCCCGCCGAACGGGAAGTAGTGTACCTGAAGTTTAAAGTCCTTACTAAGGTCGTAAATCTCCTGAGACTCGTTCAGTCTACGAATGGGCTGAGCAATTCGGAAATCGTAGCCGGTACTCTTAAACCTGCGTTGAGTCGCGGTCAGATTATTCTTGTCTGTGTTATATGGGAGGAAGAATTTGTGGCTTCGGAAATCTGGCCCCAAGCGTTGTACCCGGTCGTTCTTACTTCCTTCACCGTCTCGGGGCCAAGCCAACTCATCAATGACGAAGTATCCGCCCTCATTCGGCTTCCCCATCTGCTCTGCAAAGTAGTCCAAGTCGGCCTGCGCGCCGAAAGCTTCGTAGCCGACCTTGCACTGCTGGACACCCGGCGCTCGCCGCCACTTGTGATACATCTGCGCGGTCCGCACCCACCGCTCGCGCAAATCCATCTTGTGATTGTACCCGTCAATCAGGTACTTGTTCATCGCGTAGTCAACACCGACCACTGCGATAGCCGTCCGCGCGCTGTCTTTCTTCGCGCTGCGGGCGGGGTCCACCATGATGTAGACATTCAGAATCTCAGGACGAACCTCGTACTCTCGCAGGTCCTCGATGTTGAACATCTTCTGCTGACCCGCCAGCGGATTCTGCAGCATCTGGCAGCTGATCGTCGCATCGCCCTGCGCGATCACCTTGTCTTTCCATACTTGGGGGCTGAAAAAGACGGGGGTACCGTCGATCGTTCCGTCGTCTGTAGCCGGATAGATGCGTGGAATTACCGCTTTCTTCTCCAGCATCGTCTCGTACGTATCGGCGTACGAGTACCGGGTCCCGATGTGCCATTTGCGACCACCCGCTTTCCCGAGGTTGTCGGATAGTTGCCAAGCCTCCGTCGTCTTCGTGATTTGTTCGGGGGTGCTGACGCTGTCTTTCGTCACCACGTCGTCGTACACCAGAATCTCGAAGTGCTTCGAGATCGGCTGGCCGTCCACCAGACCCCACGCCTCTAGAGTGCACTCCTTCGGATTGGACTTGCGGTTGACTGTCAGGCCGCCGTCTACGCTCCAAGACGGCGCATCCCGTTGCGGGTTAGTCCAGAACAGGCCCGGAAATGCTGAGCGAAGGTCCTCGTTGCTTTCAAATTCACGTTTGATTTGAGACAGAAAGGCTTTAGCGATGGGCTTGGTGTGCGAGAAGATGCCGACAGTAACCTCAGGATTTTTGAGGATCTCCTGAATGACACCCGCGAACGTGATGATCGTGGACTTATAGTGTTCCCGTGCCCAGAGATCTAAGTATCCGTCAGGTTTCTGTTCAACCTCACGACAACGAGCATACAGCCACGGGTGGACCACGTCAAGCCGATGGAGCATGCGTACGAGGAGATAGTAGCGATCGTTTCTGGCCAACCAATTCCGTACATCCGGTCCGCAGTCCTTTTCTAAGATAGACCAGAGCTCCGCCACCTTATCAAAAGGTGCGATCATCAGCTGGTCACGAACGATGCTAGGGAGTTCCATCAATCGTGTAGCAGAAGAGCTTGTGAACTCGGAAACTGTACCGAAGCTTCCATCCCCAATTTCCGATTCTCAGGATAAACCCTACGTGCCACTTCCACTCACGTGGGTGGTAAAGATTCAGACCTTGGCGGACAGGATCCGCCTCACCTCTAAAATGGATCACTTCGGCATCTCCACGACGTCTGCCATGGGGGCCTGCGGGGTGGACTGCTGCCCCTTCTGGATGACGCTGGCGAACTTATCCAGAATCGTATTCAGCGCGCTAGCGGGGATGCTATCTGGCGTCTGCTCTTCGGGGTCGACAATCGCACCTACGATGCCATACGCCTGACGCTCTAGGAGGATGAACGTCTTGAGGGAGGTAGCCAGCCGCTGGAGGGTCTTACTTGCGTGCTCGTGGTCCCTTGCGTGCTCGTGGTCCCCCATGTCTGCGGCGAGGGAGTCAAAGATGTCGTTGGTGATATCTCGTGCCCGCTTGATGTCCTTGCGATGGTTCGCTAGGACCTCAGCTTGCATGAGCTGATTCACCTTCTCAATCGCCTCCATGTTGAGGCGATGCTTCTCTTCGTTGCTCAGCCGTGCGGCCAGCGCCATCTCGGCCGTCGTGTTAATCGTGCTGATCGCACGATTTCGGGTCCAGCCGTAGCGCGAAGCTCGGGAGATGACGGACGTGGCCGTCACTCCAATCTCCTGTCCGATTACATCGGCAGGCTTGCTGGTCGTCTCATACTGGACTTGCGCCCAGTCCCAATCACCCTCGCGGTTGGGAAGGGCCATGGTCGTCGACGATGAACTCCACGATTCGGCCCTCCTGGGGTTGGAAGGGGCCAATCTCCTCAACGCCCAGAATGGGATTCGATTCGTGGATACACACTTCCATCATCTTGCCAGCAGGAACGCGGAACCGACCAGTGGGGACTTTCACCAGCATGTCCTTGTTCTGGGCAAGGATGATAACCTTCCCGGTCACGCCTGCGCTCCCGAGCTACCGTCGTTCGTCTCAACTTTGTCGGCGAGAGTGGGAACTTCGGTCGTCTCCGGCTCCGTTGTCTCGGGCTCCGGTGGCTTGTAGTCCGGATGAGACGTGGGCGTTCCTGCGGGGGAGGGATCCGTGTTCAGTTGGCCTGAGCCATGCTTGAAGCCCAGATCGTACATGAAGCGAAGGGCCGCGTCGTGCGAGTGCTGCGCGAACTCTTTGTATAGCTGGTGGAGGTCCATCAGTCGTCCTTTGAATAGCCCGAGTATCCGTTGTATCCAGTCCGCTCACCGTAGGCGGTCTCTTGGATGTTCGGGCAGTGCGTCTTGAGTCGAGCAGGAATGTCCTTATTTCCGTTCGCTGCGATGACAGCGTCTAGCTCGAAGGACCCGGTGATGACAGGCGTGCGCCGGAACTCCGGCGGCGCGCACTCATAGTGAGGCGTGTTTCGTGGGATTTTCATCCGTCGCTCCTTTCGAGTCCACGGACTCGATATGAAAACGGTGAGCAATATACCACGCGCGCACTTTCCGTACCAAATCCGAGAAAATTTTGATCGAGCGCTCGAGGAGTGACAGCTTGCAGTGAGGAATCTAGAGTGGTAAAATGGGGTGTAGACTCCCCGGACAGGGTTCCTAAAATTTGGTCGAGGATTCCATGATTCTGCTGACGACTTCTACCCTTCGAGCCCGAGCGACAAAAATGGGATTCGGTTAGTAAGCGCCCACCCCTGTATGGGACCCGACCAGAAAGTAAGCGCTCACTTCACTGCAAGGATAGTGCATGCTAACCTTGCATCCAGCCTACAGATGGTTAGTGCGCCCACACATGGCGTCCCTACGCCCGTTAGTATCCGCTAACGTGCCGTGCTTTGACACTATCTGTTGTTTCCATACCTAAATCCTAGGGTAAACCCTAGGTGGCCCAATCCTTGCATGCTTACCGGGTGCCATGTGCTCCGCCACGCTAACGCCCGCCTCCCCTAGCGCGCATCCTCGCGCGCTAGGCGTTGCGGGCGCTATCCCGTGTTCTGGTGTCACAATGGCCAATGCCAAAACCTCCAAGGGCGGCAACGCCCGCAAGCCCGCCACTTCCGCCGCTGCCGCCCCGGCCGCTGCGCCTGCGGCTTCGCCCATGCCCACCACGGCCACACTGCCGCAAGCTTCCACCACGGCCGAAACTGCGCCGCTGCCCACCACGGTTTCCGTGGCGGGCGCGCACGTTCCGGCCGCGCGTAACGTGGTCGCCCGCGCGGCGGCGCTGGCCAACGTTCCGGCCGCGCTGGCGAACGTGGCACTGGTGGCGGGCAAACCCTGCCGCGTGCGCGTTCCGTATACCCTGCAATGCTGGGAAGCATGCAAGGCGGCGCTCGCCAAGGGTCCGCAAACGGGCGCCGCGCTGGCCAGCGTCAGCACGGGCGATTTCGTGCGGTACGCGGTCAGCAACAAGTGGCTCGTTCCGGCTGCCGCGCCGGCGGAAAAGTAAGGGCTAACTAGCCTCCAAGCCCCGACCGCTTGCGCGGCCGGGGCTTTTCTTTGTCCGCTCCGGACGATCTCTAGTGATCCTCGTTCGGGGATCTGGGATCTTATGATTCAGTTTTGATTAAGATCATGAACTCGCGTATGACTCTCCTCGCGGATCAATGATCCCGGATCGGTGGATCGGCTGATCACCTCTGACCTCTGTGGATTCGTCGCTGAGATTTTGATTCAGATCACGAACTCACGCGCGTGATCATACCGAGTTCAATGATCCCAAGAAGAGAAGCTCGCCGATCCGAGAGGTCGGGTGAGTTTTGTCCCTCGCTCTCTGTCCCGTTGAGTCAGTAACAAGATGCTACGAAGATGCACCAACCTCGTGCACTCTCAGACCGTTTGTAACTCTTGACTGTTACAACACCGGGGGAAGCCAGCTCTACTGTTACAGCTCAAACCCCTTTAAAAACAACAACTTGAACCTCATGCGTAGCAGTGTAGCTGTAACAGTGGGGGCCTCTACCTTTATATAGGAGCATACTATCTATCACGTGTCATTGATGGGAGGTCGTATGGTGTCAAGGGACTGAGAATACGTGTGCGTACATATCTCTATATAATATACCATTTTAAGAGTTACATAGTTACAAAAGAGCTTCAAGTACTTGTTTTTAAACACAAAAGACGTGTAACAGTACCCTGTAACAGTGACCCGTGCCGTAACAGTCCAGAGTTACAGAACTGCGAGCTCAACTAGCCACCAAACGCCTGCGCGCGTAAGCGATTTGGCACACGAGCTAATCAGCATGCTACACTGGCCCTGCCAGCACCCCGCTGGAGTTCTAGTTGCAAGGAGTCTGCAATGAATATCCAAGCCGCCCGCGCATTCGGCCGCGCACTAGCCACCTCCCCGCGCATTCGTGCAAAGGAAGAGTCGCACTACTACGATCGCCAGTTTGATGCTGGTGAGTGGTCCGACTCTTACCACGGCGAAGTGCTGCAGGATATGTACGACGATATCGCTCGTCAGGTTGCCGCTGCCTACGGCATGCCGCTGTGCGATCTGCTGCACGACTACGATTACTGGTGCAACGAAACCGCCTACCGAGTGTGGCAGGCGCATGCGCGTAAGGAGTAATGAGCATGAACAGCACAGCCGACAATCTGGGCAAGAAGCTCGCCAAGCTGCGAGTTAAAACGCACGCCCTACCGTTCCGCAAGCAGAAGAGACTTGCGAACATCGTGGCCAAGCTCGTACGCATCGCGCGTGCACGTGGCCAAATCCACCCCAAGAGCACGAGAGCTTCGCAGCTCCATTGCCTGCGCCACTTCCGCAAGAGGTACTGACATGAGACATCCTGTCACCGATTACATCTCTGCCAGGGAGGGACGACATGACCGAAAGATATGATGAGATGGCCCGAGCATACATAGGAGTAATCGAGGAGATAGAGAAACGAATCCTCGCGCTCCCACATTCTCAGGTCCTGGAGACAAAGGACGTCTGGGACCTCTTTAAGATCGAAGGCTTCACGACCAAAGACCTCGAGCCGAGTCTGGGCCAAGCCTCGATCGCGTACAACCGCGCGAAGCGGAAACTGAGAGAGGAGAAATCAGCATGACACTCGAGCAACTGATCGCCCACGCTGGCGAACGATCGGTTGAAGAGACCCGTTCTTACCTCCTGGAGATCTTCCGCCCCACGGTCATTAGCTACGTGCGCTCGGAGATCTGGAACATCAACATGGAGGAGATGGAACGGATACTACAGACTCCATCTCCAAGACCTCAGGTGAGCCATTGGCTGGATACGGTACTGAACGAACTAATCAGTTTCCAAAACCCCTCTAGGAACGCCGCACCTACGCGCCCACCTACCCCCTAGGCACCCGGCTCGCAGCTCTCCTAGAACGCTCTACAGCACGCCTACGGGCGTGTTGAGCATTCGGACCCGCCCACAGCGCCGCGCGTTGCTCGTACATCTCCATGACGAACGAGTCTGGGATCTGCGATCGCATCCATTCTGCGTCCTTCTCTAAGGACTCTATTAGTGCAGGCCAATCACTGAGGAAGCGTCTGTAGTCTGCGAGTCTTCCGAGCTCCCGCTGGTAGAAAGCCCACTTCGCTTTCATAGACGAGCGGGTGAATGATCCGAGCCGATACTCTCGTGACACACGATCGTGGCTCATTTCGTCGTCTTCAGGTGTCTCACACTTTCGTCTAAATCCCACTTCTTGCCCTTCTGCTGAATGACCCAGAATCGTTCAGCGACCCCGCCGGGTCTGCGAATTAGATTACCATCGTGCGCTCGTACGAATCCCTGATTACTAAGACAGTTCGCCAGCGCCTTGATCTGCCCCGGTGACAGTTCGTTCTCACCAAGACCGTAGTACAGAGTCGCAAGCTCCTTAGCCGTCCAGAGAGCTTTGCCAACTCCAATCAGAGGAAGCACTTCTTGAGGGGAGTACCACAGGTCTTTGACCCAGGACTCCAGAGGTCCCATGCCAGCTTCCTTAACCACTTCCTTCCAAGGAGTGGATGGAGCCCATGCGGCCGGGTCAAACCAACGAATGTCTTGTTTGAGCAGATAGTCAAAGAGCGCTTCTGATCCACCGCTCTCAGTCCATCGCACATATCGACTCCAATATGGCTGGTCGCCACGTCTGTCGATGGAGCCCTCCCACTTGATAACGCACGCGCGGCGGTCGTCTTGGTCTAGCTTCACACAGTCGTTGTAGTTTGATGTGATAACGAGATTTGCGTGGTTCTTGATGGAGTATTCAGGCTGACCCTTTTTGTTGACCGTCACACGCTCTTGAGTGACTAGCGCTTTGATTTTCTGCGAGACCGCCTCTTCCGCCCCTCTAGCTCTTACGAGCTCATCAGCATGTACGAATTGACGCTGAGCGTAGAGGGATGTGAACTGGCTTTTCAGTGCATCCGTTCCAATCATGATGGAGTTGTCGCCATAGATATGATGGAACGGCTTGAAGAAGAGGTTCTTGCCCATGCCCGATGGACCGAACATGAGAATAAACGAATTCAACTTCTTTCCGAGATTCTGAAGAGGATAAGCGCACCATGCGATGATCCACTGTCGTAGTTCATCATCGTGTACGTTATTCGCGAGAAGTTCAAGCCAAGGCTCGACATCTCCTGGCTCAGGGTTGATTCCCATTCCTCGCCAAAGGTTAAGGTTAGGAAGTCCTGTCTCAGAGCGAACCAACCTTTCCTGACCCGGAGAATATTCAAGACTTTGGACCTCGACTCTTCGGGGGTCAGCGAGCCATAGTTTCGGTACGTTGACTTGACGGATGTTTCCATTCTCGTTTTCTACTTCCGATGTAAAGTGAGCGTAATTTACATCGGTAAACGTCATTCGCGACATGAGATCACCAGTCGCCTGATCCGCGATCCTACCTAATTCGCGAACGACACAGACCTCATTACTGAGTTGAAGCATGAGCTGAGATATTTCGCTGAGCTCAATCTCAATGAATTCATGCCCTTGCAGCTTCCCCAATAGAAAATCTCTTGCACCCTGATCACCAACCCGCGCGCGAAAGTCATCGAAGCCCTGGTCCTCCCCCATGTGCTTAGGCACTCTAAGAGACAGAGCCCGCTGGCCCGTAATCTCAAAGAGCTTCATCGCGAGGGATGACTCTGCCTGTTGGACTTGCCAGTTATCCCAGGCGTTGGAGTCAAAGACGATGATAGGCTGTAGCTTCTTAGCCTTCCACGGCAGGTCCTTAAGCTCCTCAATGAGAGCTAGGCCGTGCTTCTTACTAGACCATCCCCAGACGCCATTCAGGCCGACGGATGCAAATCCTAGGATACTCCCATTAATCGCCTTGATGGCAGACTCATGGATGTAGACCGAGCTCTGCGGTCCGAGATCCTTCCAATCATAGATCGGAGAAAGGTATCCGTGGGGAGGCTCGTTCGGGGGGCAAAACATCTTCCCCGGTCGACGGATTTGCGTTTGGTCAACTAGATCCTCAAACGACTTGACGAGTTTGAGGTTGCCGCCCGGAGGGGCAAGGTCTACGAGTCTACTAGACCACCATTCAATCGGCTCACTTGATCCAAGCTTCCAGTGGGGGAAGACAATTGCCGCCCGATTGTCTACAGCGTTGATGTTCGGCGAGCGCCGAGCCGCTGCGATTAACTCAATTGCTGGGAGAATGTGGAGGTTGCATTTTTCAGCAATCTCTCTAGTAATTCCTCTCTTTGCTAGATACTCCCAGACCTGTGGATATTTAGTTCGTTCATTCTTAAACGAAAGTGTAATCTCACTGAACGCGAGCATATGTTTGTCTGCGACATGCGCCCATGCTACAATGAGCCTGCCAGTCCATTGTAGTCACTGTCCCATCTAGGTTCTAGCCGACCTAGGTCTAAAAGCCCCAGAGCGCAGATTCCTTGCACTCTGGGGCTTTGCCCATTATGCCTGCCGGTAAGCGTCTTAGACAATGCGGCGTAGGGTTTGCCCTACAGCCCGGAGAGTCACACTTACTGTAGCGTGTAGGCACGGCCCTACAAAAACGACGCACACGAGCTACCGGGTGCGCCATACTAGGCGTGCCCCACGCACGGGGCGACTCAGGGACTAGTGACGATGACACAGAAACACTTGGACTACGTCCTCGGTGCGCTGAACGAAGGCCACGAGGGAGAATCGCTTACGACCCCGACTATGCTCGAGAACCAAGAGCATATTCCCATCAAGTCTCTTCTCGACATCCCAGACCATTGGGAGTTCGATCCCGAGAACAGCTACGATCCATGCACTTTCGATGAGTCCGTACCCTCGGCGGAGGACCCAGTGCAGGAGAAAAACGGCAAGCTCTACATCATCGGCGGCTCATACGTCGCCTACTACTTCCGCCTGAGCAAACGGGAGGGGTGATGGACGACATCTTCGAGAAAGAGCGGAAGAGGACCGTTAAGAGACAAAGACAACAGGTGCAAGACCTGATAAATGCTCTTCTGGTGTTCAGGTCGCTGACAGTGGACTCAGACATCAGTTTGCCCGATCGCTTTTATGGGCACATCGAGGACATCATCAACTGGTTGGAGAGGAATAAGCCATGAAGGTTACTGGATACCGTGAGCTTACGGACGCGGAGATCGAGCTCATGAACGAGGGCAAGGAGCTTGCCGAACGGGTGGGCGAGTTCATCGAGAAGTTGCACGTCAGGAACGATGTAGATCATCGTTGGGTCAACATCGGCAAGACGGACCTACAAAAGGGCTTCATGGCCCTAACTCGCGCCATCGCTCAACCCACCACTTTCTGAAGGATCAGCCATGAGGTATGAGTTCAATGATCGTCTGCCGTTGCGCTTGGGTACGCTGATCGAGCCGCCCAAGCCGAAGGCACCGGCAGATCCGTTACGCGCGTTCGGACCGTTGCGAACCGCGCTGGCGGATCCGGTAGGATACGACAGAAAGACGATGGAGGAGTTGGACCTCCACAAGCGGGTGAAGGAGAAGATTGTCGAGGTGAAAGAGTACATCGGCAAGGCGGAGACGGATGACGAGTTCGATCAGCGCGAGTTCGAGTGGCCGAAGAACGGAGGTCCCACGTTTCCGGGCATCTACTGGAGCAGAGAGCCGAAGGGCGGCGACGGTTACCAGCGTCGTCACTGGAACGGCAAGGAGTGGTCGTGCTGGTGGGGCTCGACCAAGGATGATGAAGACGTGATGCAGAGTAGAGGCGGGCGCAGCTTTTTCTATCACCCCTACTCCGCCATTGTCTGGAAGAACCAAGGCAGGACTCTGGACAAGCCGCTCAAGAACGAGAAAGAGCCGGTGATTCATGGGTACAATACGTGGCCGAGTGAAGTGCCCGACCAACCGGGTGACTACGCCTGCACGGCTCACACGTCCAGCTACGGCAACAGTCCTGCAGAAATCGAGGATCGGCTCAAGCTCTGGATTCGCTACTGGAACGGAAGTCAGTGGTGCAAGGCGAGAGGTGCGAACGAAAAGGTGAAGCCTTGCCACATGGAACCTGAGCGCGGCATGGTCAGGGCTATTCGCTACTGGAGGCCACTGTGAGTGCATTCTTCCCTGCAACCATCGTCTGGGACGCCAAGAGCGAGCAGGATCCGACCCCTGCTGTGTTCAATGTCGATCACATCGTCATGGCGCTGCCCGCGCATCCGAACTCGCGGGCAAACGGCGGCAACACGCTACTGACGCTATCCGTGGGGCAACAGGTGGTCGTGGCGGAATCCCCAGAGATCATCCGTGGGTTCCTCATGGGACCGATCAACTAACTTATATATCGCGCGGGCCAGCGTGCCCGCGCGTAGGGGACCACATGGAATTCAGGCATACTTCCGACATGGGAGAAATCAGCGGGTTCGGTGGTGGCTACGAGCAGTGCTGCCAGGACATGCTGGAGGCTGGCGTCAAGTACATCGAGGAGAAGAAGCTCAGCGCGGGAGATTTGCAGATCACCGCGTTCAAGCACATCTACGGTCTTTGCTTCCCCGAGAACCAACCGGCAAAGGAGCTGAGCGAGGTGGTGGTCAAGGCGTCGAAGGACGAATGCACGGGCGCGATGCACCACGCAGTCATGTCTCGTCTGGCATACATCGCG
>Ga0335069_10013135_pt1 | contig 11638 bp, 9 predicted proteins | sample Lox_Sample_11_FD_206714 | JGI IMG/M metagenome (GOLD analysis project Ga0335069, IMG submission 206714) | Soil microbial communities from Loxahatchee National Wildlife Refuge, Florida, United States - Lox_Sample_1.1 | ecosystem: Environmental > Terrestrial > Soil > Wetlands | place: USA: Florida...
GGACCTTCGGCCAGCTCCACCACCTGGCGGCGGTCGGCTGCCCGGTCCCGGGCAGTGCCGCCCGCCTGTTCCTGCCCGACCGGCTGTTCACCCATTTCGAGCGGGAGGAAGACCTGGCCGCGATGAGCGGGAAGCTGGAGGACGACCTGATCCGGATCGGGGAGATCCTGCGGGCGGCCACCCCGGCCAGCATCGTGATCATGAACGAGATCTTCACCTCTACCACCGTGCACGACGCCCGGTTCCTCGGGACGAAGCTGCTGACGAAAGTCATGCGGCTGGACGCCCTGTGCGTCTATGTCACCTTCGTCGACGAACTGGCCTCACTCGGGGACCAGGTCGTCTCCATGATGAGCACGATCGTCCCGCACAACCCGGCCGAGCGCACCTACAAGGTGGTCAGGAAACCCGCCGACGGGCTGGCCTACGCGCTGGCCATCGCCGAGAAACACGACCTCACCTACCAGCGGCTGCGCGACAGGCTCGTGCCATGAAGGCCCACCTCCTCTACCCCGGCCGGGATTTCGACTTCACCGCCGGGCTGCCCGCCGGCCACCAGGACCTGATCCAGGACCTGGAGCTGGCCACGCTGCTGCGGGCGATGGCCGCCGGCGACAAGTTCCTGGCCGAGGTGTCCGCGCAGGTCCTGCTCGCCAGCCTCGACGACCCCGACGCGATCCGCTACCGCCAGCGGGTGCTGGCCGACTGCCTCGCCCGCCCCGAGGTCATCCGCCAGATGTACGCGGTGGCGGCCGGCGCGGTGGAAGACAAACGGCACCTGTGGGGAGCCTACGGCGGCAGCTACCAGAACGCGTCATCCAACCTGTCCGGCGCGGTCAGTCACCTGGAAGCCTACGTGGCCCGCCTGCGGCAGCTCCGGCAGATCGCCGACGACCACGCCGGGACATTCCGCTCCGACGGGCTGACAACGCTGTTCGCCGCCTTGCAGCGCGACCTGGACGACGCCTATCTCGAGGAGATCAGCGACCACCTCAAGCAGCTGCGGTTCCGCGCCGGGGTGCTGATCAGCGCCGGGCTTGACCGGGACAACAGCGGGACTGATCTTGTGCTCAGCGCCCCCGATCAGGCCCGGCGGCGGTGGGCCGAGCGGCTGGGGATCGGGCCGCGCACCACCTACTCCTTCACCATCTCACCCCGCGACGAGGCCGGCGGCCAGATCCTCGCCGACCTCACCAGCCGGGGCATCAACCTCGTCGCCAACGCGGCCGCCCAGTCCGCCGACCACATCGGCAGCTACTTCACCATGCTGCGGGCCGAACTCGGCTTCTACGTCGGCTGCCTCAACCTCGCCGACAGGCTCGCGGCCAAGGGGGTACCGGTCGCCGTCCCCGACCCAGTGCCGCCATCGTCGCTCACGTTCTCGTGCACCGACCTGCGCGATACCTGCCTGGAGCTGGCCTCACCGGGCCGGGTCACCGGCAACGACGTGCAAGGCGACGGGAAATCGCTGGTCATCATCACCGGCGCCAACTCCGGAGGGAAATCCACGTTCCTGCGCAGCGTCGGCGTAGCCCAGCTCATGATGCAATGCGGGCTGTCCGTCACCGCCCAGGCCTACCAGGCCAACGTGACCCGCGGAATCTTCACCCACTTCATCCGGGAAGAAGACACCGGCATGACCAGCGGGCGGCTGGACGACGAGCTGCGGCGCATGGGCGCCATCGCCGGCCAGATCACGCCGGGTTGCCTCATGCTGTTCAACGAGTCCTTCGCCGGCACCAACGAGCGCGAAGGATCGGAGATCGCCAGCCAGATCGTCCGCGCCCTGCTCGACGCGCAGATCAAGGTATTCTACGTCACCCACCGGTTCGGCTTCGCCGACCGCTTCCGCCGCCAGCACGCGCCCGCCACCCTCTTCCTGCGAGCCGAACGCCAGCCCGACGGGAGCCGGAACTACAAGCTCACCGTCAAAGACCCGCTCCCCACCAGCTTCGGAGAAGACCTCTACTACCGGCTCGGCGGCTGGCTAGAGGAAGACAAGGCCCTCACCCCGGCTACCGCGGCAGCTGCCCCCGACGGTGAGCTTGACCTGAGCAGCCGGGTCCAGCTGGCGAGTGAGATCGCGGCCGGCTCACCGGACCAGCCGGGAACCAGATGAGCCGCCCTGTACCGCAACGGGAACACTCGAGTACCCGCGCGGTACCACGTGGGCTGCCGCAGCCCGGGACGGGTACGCGGTCTCCCGCTGGACTCGGCGTGTCGCCCAGTCGTATCGTCAGGTAGTGGCGTGTGCCACCCGGTGATGGATCCCGCCGGGGTCGTGCCCGTCCGCTGCTTTCGGCATCCGAGGCCCGTTTCGTGGACACCATGCGACCGCTGGGCGCGGAGCTCAGGCTGCCGGTCGAAACCGAGCCGGTCTTCGGCGAAGAGGAGTATGCCGCACGTCCCAGCCGTGGCCCGACCCGAATCGTTGAACTCGCAGCCGCCGACGGTACCTCGGCCGTGTGCGCGCCCGCCGCGGTGATCCGGCACCTGCTCGTCATCCTCGCCGAGGACGCGGGCTTGGACGTGAGGGAATATCCGGCGGTAAAGGGCAGCGTGTGGGCGTTGTTCTTCTCCGGCGGCCGGCTCGCGGCTGCAGACTACTACCCGGCTCTCACCAGCCCGCTGCCGTGATACAGCGGATGGCGCGGGCCCGGGAAGGTGTTGCCGCGGCAGGAAGTCGGCCACTGGCCCGCTCGTCACCCGCTGGGCCGTGGGCCATGCTTCGCGCTCTGCTCACCGACCACTTCGTGGGCAGATTTCCTGCACCGGCCGATCACGTGGGCAGGGCCACGCCCTGCCCACGTTAGCGTTTGCCGTCCCGGTGCAGCGGGCGCCAGAGGTTGCCCAGGTAAGCGGCCGTGGGCTCGCCGTCGCGAGCATGCAAGGCGCGCAGGTGCCCGGCCAGCGGCGGGCGGACATCCAACTTGGGCAGCAGGCCGAGCGGGACGAACCGGGCTTCCAGACCTGGCTCGCGGGGCTCAGGCTCGCCGCGCCCGTCCGCCGTGGCAAGGAAGACGAGATCGACGGTGCGCCGTGGACCCAGGTCCCAGGGCTTCCAGGACGAACGCAACTCGCGCCGGATCCACGGACAGCCCGGTTTCCTCCAGGGTCTCCCGCCTGGCGCACGCGGCCATGCTCTCGCTGTGCCGGCTGCTGCTGTCCCGGCCCGACCTGCTGCTACTCGACGAGCCGACCAACCACCTGGACGCGGAGAGCGTGCAGTGGCTGGAGCAGCATCTGGCCAAGTACCCGGGGACGGTGGTGGCGGTCACCCACGACCGGTACTTCCTGGACAACGTGGCCGGCTGGATCCTGGAGCTGGACCGCGGCCACGCCTACCCGTACGAGGGCAACTACTCCACCTACCTGCAGACCAAGGCTGCCCGGATGACAGTAGAGGGCCAGCGGGACGCCAAGCTGCGCCGGCGGCTGCAAGAGGAGCTGACGTGGGTGCGGTCCAGCCCGCGCGCCCGGCAGGCCAAGAGCCGCGCCCGGCTGGACCGGTACGAGCAGATGGCCGCCGAGGCCGCCTCCCGGACCAAGCTGGACTTCGAGGAGATCCAGATCCCGCCCGGACCCCGGCTGGGCAGCCTCGTGGTCGAGGCCCGTGATCTGGTCAAGGGGTTCGGGGACCGGATGCTGATCGACGGGCTGAGCTTCAGCCTGCCGCCAAACGGCATCGGCGGGGTCATCGGGCCGAACGGGGTGGGCAAGACCACCTTGCTGAAGATGATCCTCGGGCAGGAGCAGCCGGGACGCCGGGACCATCAGGGCCGGGGAAACGGTGCGGATCTCCTATGTCGACCAGCTGCGCGCCGGGATCGACCCGGACAAGACCGTCTGGGAGGTCATCTCGGGCGGGGAGGCCTGGATCCGCGCCGGGCGGGCCGAGATCCCAAGCCGGGCCTACGTGGCGGCGTTCGGGTTCAAGGGACCGGACCAGCAGAAGCCGGCCGGGCTGATGTCCGGCGGGGAGCGCGGCCGGGTCAACCTGGCGCTTACCCTCAGCCAGGGCGGCAACCTGCTGCTGCTGGACGAGCCGGCCAACGACCTGGATGTGGAGACACTGGCCTCGCTGGAGGGCGCGCTGGGCGAGTTCCCGGGCTGCGCGGTGATCACCAGCCACGACCGGTGGTTCCTGGACCGGGTGGCGACTCACATCCTGGCCTGGGAGGGCGGGGCGAACTGGCACTGGTTCGAGGGCAACTTCGCCTCCTACGAGCAGAACAAGATCAGCCGGTTCGGCGAGGAGGCGGCCCGGCCGCACCGGGTCACCTACCGCAAGCTCACCCGGTAACCAGGGCACCACGATGAACGGCAACGACGCGGACGAGGTGATCCGCGAGGCGGGCGTTTGGCGCTTCGGGCCGCAGGTAGAATTTAATAGGCGATGAAGCCCGCCTGAAACCGCCGCCATGGCTGACGGCTTCTACCGCGCTCGCACCGGTGGAAGCTGATGACGACTCCTGAACTGCCCGGACCCCGCTCGCACTTCTCCGCGGATGGCGCGTCTGCCAGTGCGACGCCGCACCCGGAGCCGGCCGAGATGCGCTTCGAGAGCATCCTCTTCGAGCAGTCTAGGGCAGGCTCTGGCGTCGGCGGGCCGGAGGAGCCAGACTACTTCGCCGACCTGAATCTCGATCAGGTGCTGGAGTCGATGACCGCGGGGCGCGAGCGGTACGAGCTGAAACCGCTGTTCTACGCGCCGCTGCACGATGCCGACGCCGTCCGGTACCGGCATGAGGTTCTGCGCGACCTTGACAAGCGCGAGGTGCTCGAGCCGGTCACCAGGTTCGCGGAGACGATGCGGCAGATGCGCCAGCACCTCGATCAGGAGCGGAAGCTCCACTACCTGCTGCAGAAACAGGCCTGGTTCCTGGACGCGGCCGAGATCTACTGCCAGGCGGTGCGCGCGCTGGCCGAGGAGCTTGCCGCGCGCGATGTGACCTCGCGCGGCTTGCGCCGGTTCCGCCGCTACCTCGCCAGGTACGCCGGCTCGGAGCGTTTCACCTCGCTGGCCGCGGAGACGCAGGCGCTGAAAGACGCGCTTGCGCGGATCCGGTACGCCGTCCGGATCCACGGGCCCCGGGTCACGGTCAGCCGCTACGAAGGTGAGCCGGACTACGGTGCCGAGGTGGAGGAGACGTTCGCGAAGTTCAAGCAGGGCGCGGTGAAGAGCTACCTGGTCCATCTCCCCGAGTACGCGGAGATGGACCACGTCGAGGCCCGGATCATCGGCCTGGTGGCGAAGCTGCACCCGGACGTGTTCGGCACGCTGGACGGCTACTGCACTCGCCACCGGGACTACCTCGACCCGACGATCGGCCGGTTCGACCGCGAGGTGCAGTTCTACCTCGCCTACCTTGAGCTGATCGGCCGCCATAAGGCGGCCGGCCTGCCGTTCTGCTATCCGCGGGTCTCGGCCCGCTCGAAGGAGACCGCCGCCGAGGACACCTTCGATCTCGCGCTGGCGAACAAGCTGGTGCCCGGCGGCGGCACGGTCGTCACCAACGACTTCCGCCTGGAAGGGCCAGAACGGATCTTCGTGGTCAGCGGCCCGAACAACGGCGGCAAGACGACCTTCGCCCGCACCTTCGGCCAGCTGCACTACCTGGCGAGTCTGGGCCTGCCCGTCCCCGGCCGCAGCGCGCGGCTGTTCCTGCCCGACCGGATCTACACGCACTTCGAGAAGGAGGAGGACATCGAGACGCTCCGGGGCAAGTTCGAGGACGAGCTCGTCCGGGTGCACGTGATCCTCGAGCAGGCGACCGCGGACAGCGTCATCGTGATGAACGAGAGCTTCAACTCGACCACGCTGAACGACGCGCTGTTCGTCGGCACCGAGGTGATGCGCCGGATCCTCGACCTCGGCTGCCTGGGCGTCTACGTCACATTCGTCGACGAGATCGCCTCACTCAGCGAGGCGACGGTAAGCATGGTCAGCCAGGTCGTGGCCGGGAACCCGGCCGAGCGGACCTTCAAGGTGCTGCGCAAGCCGGCCGGGGGGCTCGCCTACGCCTGGGCGATCGCCGAGAAGTACGGCCTCACCTACGAGCGCCTGCTGGAACGGATCGGGTGATGAAGGTCTTCCTGCTGCACCGAGACCGGGACTTCGCCGTCAGGCCGGAGCTGCGAGACGCGATCTTCGACGCGATGATGAGCGGCGACCTGTTCGCGATCACCAACGTCAGGCGGGACCGCGAGCGGCAGCGGCAGCCCGGCCCGCCGTTCGCCCCGACGGGAAACGACGCGGTGCTGACCCAAGATCTCGAACTCCAGACGCTCTGGAACGCGATGGCGGACGGCGACGAGTTCTTGTTCGAGATGGCCAAGCGGGCCGTCCTGTCGGGCCTGACCGACCCGGACGCGATCGTCTACCGGCAGCAGGTGCTCGCGGACTGCCTCGAGCACCCCGAGATCATCCGCCAGCTGTATCAGCTCGCGCTCGAAGCGCTCGAAAACGAGCGGACGACCGGTGGCCTGTTCACCCTCGCCAGTCCGGACCAGATCCTCAGCCGCTCGGTCCGCGTGCTGGATCTCCATCTCGACGTGCTCAGACGGCTGCGGCAGATCGCCGGCCAGCAGGCGGCGAGCTTCCGTTCGGAAGGCTTCACGCGCTTCTTCGCCATGCTCGCCGATGAGCTCGCAGACGACTACCTGGAGGCAGTCGAGCATCATCTGCGTGAGCTGGAGTTCAAGCGCGGCGTAGTCGAAAGCGCCGAGCTCGCCAAGGGCTTCAAGGGCCGCCGCTACATCGTCCGGACGCCACGCGAGCAGCGGTGGACCGAACGGCTCCCGTTCGGGAACCGCTCAGGCAGCTACAGCTTCACGATCCCGCCCCGCGACGAGAACGGCTTCAAGTCGCTGGAGGCGATCCGGGGAAGAGGGATCAACCTGGTCGCGAACTCGGTCGCGCGATCGGCCGACCACGTCAAGAGCTTCTTCGCCATGCTGCGGCTCGAGCTGGCCTTCTACCTCGGCTGCCTCAACCTGCACGACAGGCTCGCCGGGAAAGGCGAGCCGGTCTGCTTCCCCGAACCGCTCGCCGCCGGCCAGCTCACCCTCACCGCGCAGGGGATCTACGACGTCGGCCTGACGCTCCACCTCGAAAACCGGGTTGTCGGCAACCAGGTCAATGCCGACGGCAAGTCGCTGGTGATGATCACCGGCGCCAACCAGGGCGGCAAGTCGACCCTGCTGCGCAGCCTCGGCCTCGCCCACCTGATGATGCAGGCAGGCATGTTCACCGGCGCCCGGTCGTTCCGCGCCGGCGTCTGCAACGGCGTCTTCACCCACTACAAGCGCGAAGAGGACGCCACGATGGAACGCGGCAAGCTCGACGAGGAACTCAGCAGGATGAGCGCGATCGCCGGCCAGATCACGCGCCATTCGATCCTGCTGTGCAACGAGTCGTTCGCCTCGACCAACGAGCGCGAAGGCTCAGAGATCGCCCGGCAGGTCGTAAGCGCGATGCTCCGCAAGCAGATCAAGGTCTTCTTCGTCACCCACATGTACGACCTCGCGCACAGCTTCTACGTCCAGCAGCTCGGCAACGCCGTGTTCCTGCGCGCCGAGCGGCAGCCGGACGGGCGGCGGACGTTCAGGCTGACCGAGGGCGAGCCGCTGCCGACCAGCTACGGCGAAGACTCCTACCGGCGCATCTTCGGCACTGCCGGACCAGCGCCGGCGACCGCTGCCGAGACCAGACGGTGACGTCCAGAACAGCTCCGGCAAGCCGGCGGGCCAGTGTCAATGGCCAGGTGGCGTGACTCGGATTTGCGGCCGGAGAGCACCCTAGGCAACAATGACGTGTTGGCGATGAGGCTCGCCACAACCGCGCGATGAGCCGCGCTGATGGCCTCTACCCCTTGTCAGTGGCATCAGGGTAGGAGGCCTCGTCATGGACGATCCGCTGGGACCACCGGGCAATGATCCCGGGGCTGCGCGGTGAGCGCGGCCCTCCCGATCCCGGTCATCCAGTTGCTGCAGGTGCTGACCGTCGCGGTGGCCGCGCCCGGCGTGACCGGCGTGATCGCCAAGGTGGAGGCACGGCTGCAGGGCCGCCGCGGGCCGCGGATCGCCCAGCCGTACTACGACCTGGCCAAGCTGTTCCGCAAGGAAGCCCTGGCCCCCGAACAGGCAAGCTGGTTCTTCCTGGCCGCGCCGCTGATCGCGGTCACCTGTTACCTGACCGTGCCGCTGCTGATCCCGGTGCTGACCAGCTACCCGCTCCCGCTGGGGTACATGGGTGACATCCTGGGCGGCGGGTTCCTGCTGGCGCTGGCCAGCTTCGTCGTCGCCACCGCCGCGCTGGAGACCGGCAGCCCCTACGCGCAGCTCGGCTCGAGCCGGGCCAAGACGTTCTCGGCCATCACCGAGCCGGTGGTGCTGTTCGTGGTGTTCACCGTGGCCCTGCTGACCGGCACCGACCTGCCGTACGCGCTGGCGGCGACGGTCCGCTCCAGCGCCGGGCAGGTGATCCGCCCGGCGCACCTGCTGGCCGCGGCCGCGCTGTTCATGGTGATCCTGCACGAGACCGGCCGGATCCCGGTGGAGACGCACACCGGCACGAACGAATTCGGGATGATCGAGGAGGCCCGGGCGTTCGAGCACTCCGGCCCGTACTTCGCGCTGCTGAAGTGGGGCGGCCAGCTCAAGCAGCTGATCCTGTTCACGATCCTGGCCAACGTATTCCTGGCCCCGTGGGGCCTGGCCTCCACCCAGCGCCCCGGCGCCGTCGTCCTGGCCATCGCGGCGCTGCTGGCCAAGGCGGTCGCGGTCGGCTGCGCGGTGGCGGTGATCGACAACTCCTTCGCCAAGCTGCGCCTGTTCAAGATCACCGAGTACGTCTCGGCTGCATTCCTGATCGCCGTGCTTGGCGTGTTCACGCTCTACCTAGGGGGCGGGTAATGGACCCGGTGCAGGCACCTGGCGTCTACGAGGGCGCAGCGAACGTGATCGCCGCGGTGATGCTGCTGATCGAGTTCGGCATGCTGCGCCAGGCGCTGGCCCGGGACCAGATCCGGCTGTATATGGCGCAGTCCGCGTTGCTCTCGGTGCTGGCCATCGTGATCGCCGCGGACCGGAACCTGCCGGACCTGTACGCGCTGGCCGCGCTATCTGCTGCGCTGAAGGTGGTCGCGGTGCCGCTGGTCATGCGGCGGCTGCTCGGCCGCACTGACCCCGACGAGGGGGAGGAGGCACCGGGCGTGGCGGGAAGCCAGACGCTCAGCCCGGCCTCCGCGGTGCTGGCCGGGATCGTGCTGGCCGCGTACGGGTTCTTCTGCGCCGGCGCCCTCGGCATCCGCAGCCCCGCCGCTCCGGTCCTCGCGCTGGCCCTGGCCACCGCGATGGTGCTGGTCGCGTTCGGCCTGATGATCGTGCGCCGCGACGTCGCGTCCCAGGCCATCGGGTTCCTGGCGCTGGAGAACGCCATCTCGCTGGCGGCGCTGGTGGTGGCGGCCGGGCTGCCGCTGATCCTGGAGACCGCGTTCCTGTTCGACCTGCTGGTGGCGGTGGTGGTGTTCGGCATGCTGATCCGCAGCCATCACACAAAGGCCGAGTCGCTGTCCACCGCCGACCTGACCAGGCTACGGGGGTAAGCCGGTGCTCGGTGTGATACTTGCCCTGCTGATCGTGCCGCTGGCGGCCAGCCTGGCCTGCGCTCTTCTGCCCGGGCCGGCCAAGGTCGGCCCGGCCGTCACCGGAACGTGCGGCGTGGCCAGCTTCGGCCTGGTCCTCGTGCTCGTCCCAGCCGCGGCCCATCACGATCTCAGCTACCTGAGCTATCTGCGGGTCGACGCGCTCAGCGCGATCTTCCTGCTCGCCACCGCCTTCCTGTACGGCGCCGTGGGCATCTACTCGATCGGCTACCTTCGGCACCATGGGCACGGCAGCCACTACGCCCGGCGGTTCTACGCCGGGTTTAACCTGTTCGCCTGGGCGATGCTGGCCGCGCCGCTGATGAGCAGCCTGGCCCTGCTGTGGATCGCGGTGGAGGTGACCACGATCATCTCGGCCCTGCTGGTCGCGATCGAAGACACCGACGGCGCCGCCGAAGCGGCCTGGAAGTACGTGCTGATCGCCAGCGCGGGCCTGAGCCTGGCCCTGCTCGGCACGGTGTTCGCCTACTACGCCGGCTCCCAGGTCCTCGGCGAGCACTACAACCTGGCCATCGAGCCGCTGATCCTGGTCGGCCCGCACCTGGCGCACACCCCGGTCCGGCTCGCGTTCCTGCTGGCGCTGCTCGGCTACGGCACGAAGGTCGGCTTCTTCCCGGTGCACACCTGGCTGCCGGACGCGCATTCCGAAGCGCCCACCCCGGTGTCCGCGCTGTTGTCCGGGTCGCTGCTGGCGGTCAGCTTCTACGCGATCCTGCGGTTCTACCAGTTCACCGCGGCCGCCCTGGGCAGCGGCTTCCCCCGGGACGCGCTGCTGGCGTTCGGGGTGGCCTCGCTGCTGCTGGCCGCGCTGTACGTGTTCGGCCAGCGGGACGTCAAGCGGCTGCTGGCCTACTCCAGCGTGGAGCACATGGGCATCCTGGCCGTCGGGGTGAGCTTCGGCGCGCCGGTGGCGCTGGCCGGGGTCATGCTGCACGTGCTGGCGCACGCGGCGGCCAAAGGGAACGCGTTCATGGGCGCGGGCGTGCTTACGGTGAAGTACCGCACCAAGGAGATCTCGGCCATGCGCGGCGTCCTGGACCTGCTGCCGTGGAGCGGGCCGCTGTTCCTGCTCGCGATCTTCGCGCTCTCCGCCATGCCGCCCTCAGGCATCTTCCGCAGCGAGTTCCAGATCGTCTACGGCGGCCTGGCCGGCGGCAACTACGCCGCCGCAGCGGTGCTCGTGGTGCTGGTCACCGTGGCGTTCTTCGGGCTGACCGCCGCGTCTACCCGGATGCTGTTCACCCCGGCCCCGCGGTCGCTATCCGCCGCGGCGGCCGGCCCCGCGGACAGCGGGGAGCCGTCCGCGTGGATGGTGGTCCCGGTCGTGGCCGGCGTGGCGGTCCTGTTCATCTTGGGCCTGCACCCCCCGGGCGAGCTCACCGACCTGATTTCGAGGGCCGTGACTCTGCTGGGAGCGGGGCGATGACGACGACCGAGCCCGACGTTCAGGCGTTGTGGAAGGACCTGGAGGCGCGGGTGGTCGCGGGCGGCCGGTTCGCTGGCCTGTTCGCCACCCGGATCGCCGATCACGCCCCAGTCGCTCTGTCCGCGCACGTCGCAGTGAAGGGGGAAGGGGAGGCGGGCGGGGACATCGACACGCTGGAGGTGACACTGCCGCCCGGGGAGACACGCTATCCCGCGCTCACCCCCCGGGTCGGTGCTGCCTTCTGGTATGAGCGCGTGATCCACGACCAGCTCGGCGTGGTCGCCGAGGGCCATCCCCGGCTTGCGCCGCTGATCCGCCCGGGTGATCCGCTGCCCCGGCACGTGGAGGGCTACGGGCTGTTCACGATCCCGCACGGCCCGGTCCGCTCCGGGGTGCTGGAGTCGATCGAGTACCTGGTCGAGACGCCGGGTGAGGCGATCCCGCACCTGAACATGCGGGTGTTCTACAAGCACCGCGGCGTGGGGGACCGGTTCGCCGGGATGACCCCGGCTGACGGCGTGCTGCTGGCCGAACGGGCCGAGGG
>Ga0335069_10013136_pt1 | contig 11637 bp, 7 predicted proteins | sample Lox_Sample_11_FD_206714 | JGI IMG/M metagenome (GOLD analysis project Ga0335069, IMG submission 206714) | Soil microbial communities from Loxahatchee National Wildlife Refuge, Florida, United States - Lox_Sample_1.1 | ecosystem: Environmental > Terrestrial > Soil > Wetlands | place: USA: Florida...
CATCTCTTCCGGGGTTTCGGCCAATACCCTCATCACGCTTTATAACACCCGTCTGCGTTGCCCCCAGGCGACCGGCGTCACCGGGGTTAACTCGGCCACGGGCCTGAATCCCCTCAACCAACTTTTCGGGCTGGAATATATTCCCTGCAGCGCGGACGTCACCGCGCCGGTCACCAGTTTCAACAGCTATACCTTTACCAGCCAGGATCTTTCTTACGCGGTTTCCACCGCCCCCAAGAACACCGCCCGCTGGATCATCCAGCTCAACAACGTGCCGGTCAGCATCGGGGCGGCGGGTCCCTTGACGGTGGAAACCCGCATCGGCGCGGGCGTCACAACGTCCCAGGCGGGGGTCGCCTTATCCGCCGTGACGGCTTCGGCGGGCGCCACGATCCCGGGAACCACAATCGTCTTAAACGACGTCCCCACCAATTTGTCCCGGACCTACGCTTGGTTCGGCAAGACGCCGCCGCCCTATACCGAAAGGTACCAATACATGGGTGACCCGCGCGACTGCCCCTATTTGGACGTGAAGGTGGGCGGCCCCCAGGTGTCGGGCTTGGTCACCATCGGCCCCTGCAGTTACAACTGGTGGTTTAAGGACATTACCAACGGCAGCACGGGCGTGGACGGCTATTTGGGGTTCCTCAATACCGACGATGGCTGGGGCACGACGGCCTCCAGCGGTCCCATTTTGATGAACGAGGACGTACCCCGTTATTTCCAAACCCTGCGCAATGGGCTTTTGGCCACGACTTCCATATGGAGCAACGTCAACGGCTGGAGCGACTATTACATGGGTTTTGGGGGCGAGATCGGCTATGACCAATCGCCCTTCTCCAACAGCGTGAGCTATAACGGAACCCCCTGGACCACCACCAAGGTCGCCACCTTGAAGCAGGTAAATGAAATCGTGACCGAGTCTTGGGCGGGCTCTTCCCGCACCTATGTGCGCATTCCCGCCAACGTGGGCAAGTCGGGGGGCGTTTCCACCGATATGTGGTACGCCAAGCCCTGGCTGGGAGAACTGTATCCCGACAGCCAGTTCGCCAGCTTCTGGTACAAGAACGGCAACCTGCCCACCGCCGCCATGGCGACCTCCATCTTTTCCGCGGCCACCAATCCGGTGAGCTTTTACCGGGAGGATCCGGCCAACCTTTCCACGACGGTCAAAGCCGGTTCCATCACCTACACCACCACCCAAGGGTTCGTGCCCGGGGGGGAAATCGGCAAATCGCCCGGGCCTTGGGGTTGCCAGTCCTTCGCGGGCGGCACCACCAGCGGGCTGATCACGGGCAACACCTTGGAACACGACGGCGGGCCCAACAACAGCCAGACCGGCGCCATCCTGAGCTTGGCCACCACTTGTTTCAGCATTTTTGGGGTTCCCTTGTCGGGTTCGGTGAGCTGCACCCGCCCTTGGGACATCAACTTTACCGCCACCTCGGGCACGCCCAAGCCGCCCGAATGGGGCATCGCGGTCACGAACAACGGCTACAACAACGGCTACAGCACCCCGGTGACCCTGTCGATCCCCGCCATCAGCGGCACCAGCCGGATTTTCTACAACTCGGACGATACCAACACGGGCACTTGGCACGGCACCGGCGTGGTGCAATTGTCCAACGCGGCTTCCCAAAGGGCCTACCTGATCGAATCGGGGCTCGCCACCTCGGCCCAATTCGGCCCCGAGCAATTGGGCAAGACCTCCATGGTTTTCTTGTTGCGCACTTTCTTGGACGGCGGGTTGATGGCCGCCGTGACCCAGACGGGCCATATTGTCCAATTGCCGCTCATCGAGGAAGACACGCCCGAAGCGCCCACGGGCCAGTATCAGAACCCCTCGGTGATCCATGTGGTGGTCAACAGCGCGGTGGCCAGCACCACCAACCCCTGGTACCGCTTCGGCGGGCTGACGTCCACCTCGGGTAATTTTTATACCCAAGAATACCCGGGCTACACCACCTCGGCGCCCCTGACGGCCAGCACCTACAGCGAGGCCTCCACCCAGGTGCTCCAGTTAAACTTTAAATACGCCCTCTCGAATAATCCGGCGACCTGGTATTACATGAGCACGGGGGCCACCATCGCGGGCCAAGCCCAAACGGGGATCTACAACGGCACTTACGCGGTGACCACCACTAGCTTCCCGGTGACCTTCGCCTGGAACGTGTCGGACACCACCGCCTTCCCGCAGGCCGACTATGACGTGAGGTGCGAGGTTTACCGCCAGGGTTATCCCCTGCACTACAGTTTCCACACCATCACCTTGACCGTGGACCGGTAGGCGCGGCCATGCTCTTCCGCGGCAAGACCGGCAAGCTCAGCGCCAAGGCCCAGACCATGATCGAGCTTTTGATCTACGTGTCGGTCATGGGCATCATCACGCCGGCGGTCATCATGATCTTCATCAAGACCCGCCAGGGCATGGCTTCGGATGAGATGCACATCCGCCTGCAGACGCTCAATGAGCAGACCCTCAACCGCATCCACGAGCGCATCATCCAGTCCCGGCACCTTTTCCAGGGGCCCCTGCCCCCGGCCACTGGTTCGGACGGCACGTCCTTCGTGGCCGCGATTTCCATCACGGCCTCCGATCCACCCACCCTCACGGGGTCCAAAATGGCGGTGGCCCAGACCATCGCTTCCGGTTCCTTGTCGCCTTCCCAGGGCGCCTCTTTCTTCGGCAATTGCCTCTTGATGGGTTGCTATGACACTTCCCAGACCATCAAGACCGGCGGCACCTACAAGGGCTATTTCGCCCCCATGACGATTTCGGGCACGGGGGTTTCCCAGACCGTCGTGAACGGTTCGGTGACTTCCACCCTGCCCGCGGTGGTGGTGATCGACGTCTACCGGTTTTATTTCTATTACCTGACGACGACGGGCGTCCGGCAAGTCAAAAACGCCACCGACTACAACCTGATGGAGTGGCAGAGCATCCAATTCGCCGACTACCGCGAAATCAACGACATCCCGGATACGAACCTTCAAACCAAGGCGGCTTCCTGGCTGGCCAACCCGCCGGTGGCCTCGGGCTACCAGGCCGTGACGGTGGCTTGGGATCCGGACGCCACCGACCCCACCCAGGCCTTCTACCAATTGAGTACCAGTGGGATCGGCTCCACCGCGCTCAGCAGCTACAAAATCCCCGAGGCCCAGCCCGCGGTCAATTTGACCCAGGTTTCATCCGGGATCATCAGCAACGGCTTTAATTACGGGATCAGCGGCAATACCAGCGGCTTCATGGGCAGCGCGGCCGTGCCCCTTTACGCCACGGCCTCGGGGGCTTTCCCCGGCGGGTTCGAGGTGGGGCTCTCGGGGAACGGCGCGGGATTGGAAGTTTTGATCCGCTCCCTGGTCATCGCCTCGGGGGCCTCGGGCACGGGCGGCACCTGGAACGACAACAGCATGATCACCAACGCCCGGGACATCTGGTAACCGGCGCCCCTTTAAAACCCAGCAAGGCCCTTTTTGGAATCTTCCCAACCGCTTAGCTCCCAACATTGCGAACCCTGCGAAGGCGGCGTGCCGCCTTTAAGCGAGGCCGAGGCGCGCGAGGCCCTTCGGGCCCTGCCGGGCTGGGTGTTGGAAAAGGGCGCCATCGCCAAGGTTTTTTCCTTCAAGAATTTCTATGAGACGATGGCTTTCGTGAACGCGGTGGCCTTCATCGCCCACCGGGAAGACCACCACCCGGACCTTGAAGTGGGCTATAAGGCCTGCCGGGTGCGCTACCGCACCCACGCCATCGGGGGATTGTCCCAAAACGACCTGATTTGCGCCGCCAAGGTGGAAAAGCTTTTGTGAAGCCCCTGAAAACTTAAGCGGGCGCTGTAACTTCCCGGGACTTCCCCGTCTTATATTCCTGGGAACGCATTATTCACCCGCCGGTTCAGCCCATTGACTTGGAGGATTCATGCCGCCCCTGATCGCCGAAACTTCCGAAGGCCTCACCCTTCCCCAATTCCTGGAGCGCTACCCCTGGCCGGAGCAATGGCTTCGGCGGGGCAAGCCCATGCACTTTTTTTGGAAGTTCAACCTCCCGGTTTCGGTCGAAAAGCTTTGGCCCTATTTGACCGACCTGTCCGGCTTCAACCGCCGGGTGGGGTTGGGCGCCATGCGCTTCACCGAGAAGAACGGCAAATTGCAGGGCTTCGCGGTCAACGTGGGCACCCGCATGGTTTGGGAAGAGGTCCCCTGGGAATGGGAATATGGCAAGGAATTCAGCCACGCCCGCGTTTACAGCGAGGGCCTTCCTTATTACATGAGGGCCCGCTATCTCTTCGAGCCCACCCAGCCGGGGAACTGCCGCTTGACGGTTTACTTGTCCTGGATCCCCCGGGGCCTCAAGGCGCGGCTTCTCATCCACATCGGCCTCAAGCAGATCCACGCCGGCTACCACAAGGCCTTGAAGGAAATCGTCCAGGCCATCCGCAACGAAACGGCCTTGCGCCCGCCCGCCGCCCCGGTCCGGTTGACGCCGTCCGGAAAAGAGCGGCTCAAGAACATGGGCCAAAGCCTGGTGGAAAAGGGCATTTCCAAAACCTTGGCCGACCGTTTGGTGTCCTACGTGCAAAGCGCCCCCGACGACGACATTTACCGCATCCGCATCAAACCCCTCGCCCGCGATTGGCGCCTGGGCGAGCGGGAAGTCTTGACGGGGTTCCTTTGGGGGACCCGCCTGGGGCTTTTCAAGCTCACCTGGGACGTCATTTGCCCCCATTGCCGGGGCGTGCGCAACGAGGTGAACAGCCTGGGCGAGCTTCCCAAAAAGGGGAGCTGCGAGGCCTGCCAGGTGAACTTTGACGCCACCACCTTCAACGCCCTCGAGGTCACCTTCCACGCCCACCCCTCGGTGCGGGTGGTGGAAAAGCAGGTCTTCTGCGCGGCCGAGCCCGGCAAGAAACCCCATATCAAGCTGCAAAAGACCCTCAAGCCCTCGGACCGGCTGACGCTGGGCACCTTCCTCAGCACGGGCCGTTACCGGCTGCGCATCATCGGCAAGGAAATCTACAACCTGCTGGACGTGGACGACCAGGTCCCCAACAAGGAAGTGCGGTGGGACGACAAGCTCAGCGAGCAAAACCTCAAGAGCGCTTATTTCCCCACGCTGGTGCTGGAAAACCACGGGGCCCAAGACCATACCTTCATCCTGGAAGAAAGCCAGATCGACCAGGACACCCTTCGGCCCGTGGACCTGTTCAATTTCCAGAATTTCAGGGACCTCTTCTCGCAGGAAGCCCTGGCCTCGGATTTGAAGCTGGAGATCGGCGTGCAGACCCTGCTTTTCACCGACCTGGTGGGTTCCACCAAGTTTTACGAGGTGGAAGGCGACACCGTGGCCTTCACCGAGGTGAAGGAGCACTTCAACAAGGCCTATGAGGTGGTCCAAAAGCATGGGGGCGTCATCGTCAAGACCATCGGGGACGCGGTCATGGCGGCCTTCTCGCACCAGTTGGACGCGCTCCAAGCGGCCCTGGAGCTCCAGCGCTATTTCAACGGCAAGAACCCCGACACGCGGCTTCGGCTCCGGGTGACGCTCAACACCGGGTCCTGCCTGGCGGTGAACCTGAACAGCAACATCGATTATTTCGGGAACACCGTGAACCTGGCGGCCAAGATCCAGGCCGTGGCCGGCGCGGGCGAGATCGCCTTCACCGAGGCCACCTTGAACGACCCGGACGTGGAGAAGTTCTTGAAGGCCGGGAACATCCCGCTGGAAAAGCTGGATTTCGAGATGAAATGGTCCAAGAAGACCATCCCGGTTTACCGCATGAAGGTGGAGTAAGGCTCAGGGAGGGGTTGAAATTAAAAAGGCGCCCTCAATAAATGGGGGCGCCTTTTTGGTTTTTTAGCTTATTTCTTGGAAGAGCGGCCTTTCTTTTTCCCCTTGGCGGGACTCCAGAGGGCCTTGGCCACCTGCAGGAAGGTGGGCAGCAGCGAAACGAAGATGATGCCCAAGACCACCGCCTCAAAGTGCGAGCTCACCCAGGGCAGGTTCCCGAATAAATAACCCGAGCCGATGCAAAGCACCGTCCAGGCCAGGACCCCGACCAGGTTGAAGCGCGTGAACTTGCCGTAGGTCATCTTGCCCACGCCCGCCACGAAGGGCGCGAAGGTGCGGAAGATGGGGGCGAATTGGAAAAGCACCAGGGTCTGCACGCCGTGCTTCTCGTAGATCTCGTGGGTCTTGTCCAGGTACTTGCGGTTCACGAACCGGCCAAAGACGTTCTTCCCGAAAAGCCGCCCGATCCAATAATTGCTGTGGTCGCCCAAAAGGGCCGCCAGGGTCAAAAGCCCCCAGGCGAAACCCACGTTCAATTGGGCCGTGGCGGAGAGCGCCCCCACGGTGAAAAGAAGCGAATCGCCGGGCAGGATCGGCGTCACCACCAGGCCCGTCTCGCAAAAGATGACCGCGAAAAGCAGGCCATAGATCAGCGGGCCGTAGCTTTGCACCAACCCGGGCAGGTATTGGTTCAGGTGCAGGATATGGCTGATCAGGTCGTGGAGCGATTCCATGGCGTTCCTTAAAGGGGGATGAGAAGCGCGGTTAGCTTACCACGAAAAAAGCGGCTTTAGGCCGCCGGCGGCGCGGAGCCGCCGGGCGGAGGCTCGGCGGCCTCGGGCTTGGTGGGGTCTTGGGGCTCGTCCTTGGCCTTGGCGCGGTTGGCCCGGGAGGCCCTTTTGCGGGGAAAGCCGATTTTTCCCGTGTCCTCGTCATAGGCGAAGAGGTTCCCGAAGCGGGCCCATTGCCGGAAGGTCTCGAAGGTCTTCTCGTAATTTTCCGAGGGCAGGTTGAAGATGATGACCTCCTGCACGATCTCGGCGTCCAGCTTGCTGCGGGGGTGCTTGGCCAGGATGTCGTAGACCTGCTTGAAGATGCGCAGCTTGAGCAGTTGTTCCCGCCAGATGACCTGTCTTTGCTGGGAAGTGGCTTTCACGAATCGTTGGCCGTCGGGGGTCAGGACGACCTGGCGCTTGGGCGTGTCCACGAAATCCAGCAGTTCCAGGGCCTTGACCAGTTTGATGACCTCGCCGAATTCCTTGTCGGTCTCGGCGGCGATCTTGAAGAGGTCCTCGCGGCCTTCGCGGGCATCCAGGTATTCCAGCACGCCCACCATGATGCTGGGCGACGCGTCGGGCAGGGCCTCGGCGGGCGCCAGCTCATTGGGGGCGAGGACGGGTTCGGGCGCGTCGGGGATCTCATGGCCCGTGATGACGTCGTGCAGTTGGTCCACCATCTTGAGGAACTCGGGGGAGCGGTAGTCCCGGGGCCGGGGCAGCTTGTTTTCGATGATCTTGAGGATATGCCCCGGATGGGTGCCCAGCACCACGATGCGGTCGGCCATATAGACCACCTCGGGGATGTCGTGGCTGACCAAGAGCACCGAGGAGGGGTTCTTGTCGTGGGCGGCCCAGATGTCGATGACCTCCGCCCGGAGCGATTCGGCGGTGAGGGCGTCCACGTGGCTGAAGGGTTCGTCCATGAATAAAATCTCCGGGTCCACCGACAAGGCCCGGGCGATGCCCACCCTTTGTTTCATGCCGCCCGAAAGTTCCCGAGGATAGGTTTCCTCGAAGCCCGCCAACCCCACCATTTGGATGGCCTTCTGGGCCCGTTCCTCGATTTCACCGGCGGGGAAGCCCCGGGACTTGAGGGCCGTCTGGATGTTCTCGGCCACGGTCATCCAGGGGAAAAGGGCGAAGCTTTGGAAGACGATGCTGACCCCCGCGTTCAACCCCGCCAGGGGTTGGTCATGGGACAGTACCTCGCCCTTCGAGGGCGGGATGAGCCCGGCCAAGATGCGCAGCAGGGTCGATTTGCCGCAGCCCGATGGCCCCAGCAGCGCCACCACTTCGCGCTTTTGGACGCAGAGGTTCACGCCTTCCAGCACCTTGAGGGTCTTGCCGTTGGGCATGGAAAATTCTTGGCTGAGGTTGCGCGCCTCAATCAGCTTTTGGTCCGTCGGCAGGGTCGTGGTTTCGGTCGCCATCGGGGTCTCCTCAAGTTACTTGCTTAAAGAATACTTTTCCTCGGCCAAACGGTACAGGGGTTTCCAGACCAGCCGGTTGAAGGTGACCACCAGGATGGACATGACCACCACGCTGGCGGCCAAGAGCGGGAAGTCGGCGCCCTCGGCGGCTTGGCTGATCTGCGAGCCCAGGCCGAAGGCCGTGAGGGTCTGCCCCTTGTCGGTCACGTACTCGGCCACGATGCTGGCGTTCCAGGTGCCCCCGGCGGCGGTCACCATGCCGGTGATGAGGTAGGGGAAGATCCCGGGGAGCAGGACCCGGGTAAAGCGGGCCCAGCCCGTGAAGCCGTACATCCGGGAGGCCTCCAAAAGGTCCGAGGGGATGGCCATGGCCCCCGCCACCACGTTGAACAAGAGGTACCACTGGGCGCCGAGCAGCATCAGGGCCACGCTGCCCCAATTGAGGGAGACGCCCGCCCATTTCATGAGGATGAGCACGTAGGAAAAGAGCATGGGCGCCGGGAAGGAAGCCGCCACCTGCACGAAGGGCTGCACCAGCCGCGCCAATCGGGGCGACAGGCCGATCTTAAGCCCGAGGGGGACGGTCCAGAGGGCGGCCAGCCCAATGGTCACCAAGACCCGGCCCAGGGTGGCCAGGGCCTCTTCGATGATGAGCCACCACTGCCCCGGCGTCACCTTCAAGAACAACTCCACCATCTTAAAGCCGCCGAAGGCCATGGCCGCCACCAAGGCGATGAAACAAAGCAGGGAGAAAACCTTGACCAAACCCTGGTGGGCCGGCGAGGGGGGCTTGGGGGCTTCGGCGGGCGCGGCGGGAACGGTCTTGGGTTTGAACAAGCCCTGGAAAAGTCGGACGATCTCGGAGCGGCGCAGGAAATCGAGGAACCAAGACCCGGGGGCTTCCTCGCCGCCCCCTTCCTCGACGCGGAACTTTTGGCCCCAGACCACCAAGGGCCGCCACAAGAGTTGGTCCAGCGCCACGATCATCACCACCATGGCCAAGACGCCCCAAGCCCTGGCCGCGTCGTCGCCTTTCTCGGCGGCCACGCTCATATAAGAGCCCAGCCCGGGCAGGCGGAAGTCCTGGTTGCCCAGTTGGAAGGCCTCGCTGACGGTGAGGAAAAACCAACCGCCCGCCATGCTCATCATGCTGTTCCAAATGAGCCCCAGCGCCGAGAAGGGGATTTCCAGCTTCAGGGCCTTTTGCAGGGGGGTGAAGCCATAGACCGCGGCGGCCTCCTGCAGGTATTGGGGGACGCTCTTGAGCGACTGGTAGAAGCTGAAGGTCATGTTCCACACCTGGCCGGTGAAGATCATGAGCACCGCGGCCAGCTCCAGGCCCATGTTGCTGTGGGGGAAGACCGTCACCAGGGCCAGCACCAGCCCGGGCATGAAGCCCAGCACCGGGATGCTCTGCAGGATGTCGAGCATGGGAATGAGCACCTTCTCGGCCATGCGGTCCTTGGCGGCCCAATAGCCGTAAGCCAGCGTGAAGGCCAAGGACAGGCCGTAAGCCAAGAGGCCCCGGCAGAGGGAAAAAAAGGCGTATTTGGGCAGGGCCCAGGGGGAGAGGTCGATGTCCACGCTGGGCCGGTGGGCGCCGGTCCATTCACCGGCCACCGTCATCACGCCGAACACCAGCCCGATGAGGCCGAGGATGAGCGCCAGGTCGATCCACCAGATTTTCTGGTACCGGGCCAGGAAGGAGGTGGCTTCGCCCCATATTTTCTTGAATTGGATCATGGGCGCCCCGTGGAGGTTGAACAGCGGCTTCGCGGATTATCAAACCGCTTCCCGAGGCTTGTCAACGCGCAAATGCCCTTGGGACCGGAGCCGTGTTATCTTAGGGGCGTCCGTGATTTCCAAAGGTTAAGGGAAGGGAAAACCTTGCGCCCATTTTCATGGCTGTTGCTCGCGTGGAGTTTGGGGGGCCTGGCCCAAGCCGCCGAGCCCTCCCCCGCTTGGAAGTCCTTGGAGGACTTTTGGGGGGCGCCGGGTTGGCGGGAAAACGGCTTGGAGGTCCTGGGATTCCCCCGCTCGGACCTCAACGTCATGGTGGAGGGCGTGCCCCTCCAGGCCGAACTGGGCCTGACGTCGCGCCTCAAGTTCCGGGCCCTTTCCAAGGGGCTGGCGGTCAAGGGCCAGCTGGTGCTCTTGGACCAGGAAAGCCGCCGGGTGGAAGCCAAGCTCATTTTGGACGGCTTCAAGCTGGAGGGGTTGCAGTGCCTTTTGGTGGGGGAAACGCCGGCGGTGAAGCTCTTGGAGTTCTCCGGCAAGGGCGGGGAATCGATCCTCAACGCCCAGCTCAAGGAAATCCTGGGGCTGACGGGGACGCCCCCGACGCCCCTGTCTTTTCCCACGCCCGCTCCCGGCGAGGCGCAAGCCTGGGCCCCCCTGCAGGAAGCCCTGGGCCAAAAGGGTTTCGTCCAGGGTAAGACGCTTTGGGTGCTGGCCCCCGGGTTCTCGCCGGCGTCGGATCCCGGGATCGGGTTTTATTCCCTCCGCTTTCAAAAAGAAGGCGGCAACCTTTTGGTGATGGGGGAAGCCGTGCTGGAAGCGGCGCCCCTGGCCGCCGTTTTGAAAATCCTGGCCCATGAGAAAATGACCGTGACCGCCTTGGCGCCCTTGGCCTCCCAGGCCGGGGCCACGCGCCTGAGGTGGTGGGGCGCGGAAGACGCGGCGGCCCTCACCCGCGCGGTCCAAAAAGTGACGGCCTTGGCGGCCCCCTCGGACGCTTCGGCGGCCGAACCCACGCCGGGCCCCACGCCCGAGGCCTCCTCGGAGGGTTTATGAAAAGCCCCGGACGGCTGAAGTCAAACCTGGGCGCGTTGTTGGTCTGCGTGTTCCTCATCGGCATGGGTGAGGAGCTTTGGTCGAAGTTCATCCCCCCTTATTTGCTGGCTTTGGGCGGCACGGCCTGGATGGCCGCCGCCTACGGCACCCTGCGGGATTTTTTGGACGCGGTTTATTCCTACCCCGGCGGGTGGATCCACGACCGCTTGGGCGGGCGGCGCGCCCTTTTTCTCTTCACGGGCCTCTCGATGGCCGGCTACCTTATTTATTGGGCGAGCCCCAACGGTTGGGTCTTCCTGATCGGCGCTTGCTTCGCCCTGGCTTGGACCAGCTTTTCCTTGCCGGCGATGTTTGACATCGTGGCGGAAAATTTGCCCTCGGCCTGGCGTTCCTGGGGCTTCAGCCTGCAGGCCATCCTCAAGCGGGTGCCCTTGGTGGCGGGCCCGGTGTTGGGCGGGTGGCTCATCGCGCGGGCGGGCCTTCGGGACGGGTTTCGATGGGGCTTGGGGGCGAGCCTGCTTTTGGCGCTGGCCTCCCTTTGGGTTTTAAAACGCTACTATCGGGAAGAGAAAAAGCCGAAGGCTGACGGCCAAACCCTAACGGGGCTTTGGCGGCGCATGAAGGTCGACTTGAAGTCCCTCTTGGCTGCGGATTGCCTGATCCGGCTCGCCGAGGGCATCCCGGACGTCTTCGTGGTGCTTTACGTGATGGGGCCCTTGGGGCACAGCGCCCTGGAATTTGGCTGGCTCATGGCCCTGCAGATGGCCACCTCCATCCTCCTTTACCTGCCCGTGGCCCGCTGGACCAGGGGCCTTAACCGAAAACCCTGGGTGCTTTTGACCTTTTGTTT
>Ga0335069_10013137_pt1 | contig 11636 bp, 9 predicted proteins | sample Lox_Sample_11_FD_206714 | JGI IMG/M metagenome (GOLD analysis project Ga0335069, IMG submission 206714) | Soil microbial communities from Loxahatchee National Wildlife Refuge, Florida, United States - Lox_Sample_1.1 | ecosystem: Environmental > Terrestrial > Soil > Wetlands | place: USA: Florida...
GACTGGCTTCGTCCGACGGGCTGGAATTGGCCATACCGGTGTGTGAGAAGGGCCTCGGCTCGCTGATCGGCTCGCCCGATTCCCGCGACCTCATCGAAGGCGTCCGCGTGCAGCCATTTCCCGTTTATCCCGACGACCGCGGTTACTTCCTGGAAGTGCAGCGTATCGGGCGCGGTTTGGCGGCAGCGTTTCCTCCGGCAAGCACGCAGGTCTCCGCGGCGCTGAGTTACCCGGGCACGGTGAAGGCCTTTCACTATCACATGCGCCAAACCGATTGCTGGGCTCCGGTAATGGGCCTGCTCCAGGTGGTTCTGGTGGATTTGCGACTCGGCTCGCCCACCTTCGGCCGCCGCAATACCATCTACACGGGAGCTTTGCGGCCCTGGCAGGTGCTGATTCCGCCCGGCGTGGGGCACGGCTATAAGGCGATTGGCGTGGAGAATGCGATGCTGGTGTACCTGACGGACCGATTCTACGATCCCAAGGACGAGGGCCGCATTCCCTACGACGATGCCTCCATCAATTACGATTGGGAGACGCAGCGCAAGTAACGGGCTTCGGCCGCGCCGCACATTCTATGAAAGTACTGGTTACCGGAGGCGCGGGCTTCATCGGATCCGCCTTCGTGCGCATGGCCATGGCGCGCCCCGGCTGGCGCGTAGTGAATTTCGATAAGCTAACCTACGCCGGGAATCTGGAGAACCTCACGGCCGTGGAGGGCGATGCCCGCTACCGCTTCATCCGCGCCGACATCTGCGATGCGCGCGCGGTGGATGCGGCGCTTGAAGAGGAGCGGCCGGACGCCATCGTGCATTTCGCGGCGGAATCGCACGTCGACCGGAGCATACTCTCGCCCGAACCCGTGGTGCAGACCAATGTTTTCGGCACCTTCACGCTGCTCGAAGCGGCGCGGCAGCGGGGCATTGGGCGTTTTCTGCACGTCTCCACAGACGAGGTTTATGGGAGCCTGGAGCCGCCGCTGTCCGCCACCGAGGATTACCCGCTGAATCCCAGCAGCCCGTATTCGGCGGGAAAGGCGGGGTCGGACTTGCTGGCGCGCTCCTATTTCGTGACGTTCGGTCTGCCGGTGGTGATCACGCGGGCATCGAACAACTACGGGCCTTACCAATTTCCGGAGAAGCTCATTCCGCTGATGATCGCCAACGCCCTGGAAGACCGCGCGCTTCCGGTCTACGGCGACGGCATGCAGGTGCGCGACTGGCTGTACGTGGACGACCATTGCCGCGGGGTACTGGCCGCGCTGGAAAAAGGCCGCGACGGCGAGATTTATAACATTGGCGGCAATCGCGCGCTGCCGAATATGGAAGTGGTGAAGAAGATCCTGGCGGCCACGGGCAAGCCCGAAACGCTGATCCGGTACGTGACGGATCGTCTCGGGCACGACCGGCGCTACGCTCTCACCAGTGACAAGCTGAACGCCGAATCCGGCTGGAAGCCGGAGGTGGATTTCGAAAGCGGCCTGGCCGCTACCATCGATTGGTACCGCTCGAACGCGGGGTGGGTCTCCCGTGTACGCAGCGGCGCGTACCGCGAATACTACGAACAGAATTACGGCAGCCGGGTCGCGCCCGGGGCGTAGGCGGGGCTTTAGAGCGCCGAGTGGCGGGCTTCGCGTCCGCGGCCCGGTGGAGGTTCCCGCCTGGCCATGGTTGGCGCCCGCGCATGGGGCGGGTATACTGACACTCTGATGCGGATCGCCATCGAAGCCGCCACGCTTGCTTTGGCCAGCGGCGGGTTGGCCCGCTATACCAACGAGCTGACCCTGGCTCTGGCGAACTGTTTCCCTGAGGACGAGTTCTTGCTTGTGGCGGACCGGGCGTTTCCCATGCCCGCCGGAGCGCCGGCGAACCTGAAGAGGGCCGGCGGCCCACGTAACGCCATGGAGCGCCGCTGGTGGCTGTGGGGTTTGGAGCGGGCATTGAGCCGCTCCGGCGCCGAATTGATCCACGGTCCGGATTTCGCGGTACCGTATTTGGCGCGGCGGCCGAGCGTGCTTACGCTCCACGACCTTTCGCCCTGGATGGACCCCCGCTGGCACTTCGCGGCGGGCCGCGTGGCGCGGCGGGCTCCCATATTGATGGAGATGGGGATCGCCACCATGGTGATCACGCCGGGTGAGCAAGTCCGCAAGCAGGCGCTCGAACGGTTCCACCTCCGGCCGGAACGCGTGGTGGTGGTTCCGGAAGCGGCCGCGCCGTGGCTGCGTCCGGTGGTAGGAGCGCCGGAGACGCCGTACTTCCTCTATGTGGGCGCCATAGAGCCCCGCAAGAATCTGCCGGCGCTGGTGGAAGCGTGGCGCGAGGTGCGGAAGCGGCGCCCTGTCGAGTTGTGGCTGGCCGGCCAGCGGCGCGCGGATGGCCCTCGGATTGACGAAGAACCCGGGCTGCGGCTGTTGGGCGAGGTTCCGGATGAGCAGCTAGGCGGGCTTTACAGCGGCGCCTTGGCGTTCGTGTACCCTTCCCTATATGAGGGCTTCGGTCTGCCGGTGATGGAAGCGATGCAATGCGGCGCCCCCGTGATCGCGTCGTCCGCAGTGGCGGAGGCCGCCGGCAGCGCGGCGGTCTACGCGGAGGGGCCGATGGATTTGGCAGAGGCCATGGCGCGCTTTGCGTCGGATGCCGAATGGCGCGAGGAGTGGCGGGCGCTTTCGCTGGCTCGGGCGAAGCAATTCTCGTGGGAGCGAACGGCGCGGCTCACGCGCGAAGTTTACCGGGAGGCTTGCGCGCGCTTTGACTCCTGAGTCCAGACCGAGGGCGCTGTTCCTTTCCGCCGAGGCGCCCTACCCGCTGGCGGGCGGCGGCGCGTTGCGCAGCGCCTCGCTGCTGGCGTACCTGGCGCGCGAATGCGATGTGGACGTGATCGTGTTCCGCCAGCCGGGAGACGCCGACCCCGCGGCGGCCATCCCGCCGGGCTTGGCACGGCGCGTGGGCGTAATACAACTGCCGGAAAACGGCCGCGGGACCGCCGCACGGGCGTGGCGCAATGCGGCGCGCCTGGCGCGCGGGGTTCCTCCGCTGGTGGACCGCTTCTCGGGTTTCGGACGGCAGGTTGCGGACGCTGTCGCGGGCCAGCGTTACGAAATCGGCGTGGTGGAGCATTTTTGGTGTGCGCCGTACCTGGAGCAGATCGCCGGGGCGTGCGGGCGGACGGTGCTCGATCTCCATAACATCGAGTCCGTTCTGCATGCGCGCTGCGCGCAAGCCGAGAACGGCGCGGCGGCGCTGGCGCACCGCGCGTTCGCCCAGGCGTGCGCGGAAATGGAACGCGCCTGGCTGCCGCAGTATTCGCTGACGCTGACAGCCTCCGAGCCCGATGCCGAACTGGCGCGCGGCATCGCTCCGGAAGCGAGGGTCTCGGTGTACCCGAACGCGATTCCTCTGGCTGCGGCGCCGGAGCGGACCGATGAGGAGGCTATCGTCTTCTCGGGAAATCTGGAATACCAGCCCAACCTCTCGGCGGTGCGCTTCTTCGCCGGAGAAGTCTGGCCCAGGTTGCGGGAGCGCTGGCCGGGCCTGGCCTGGCGGCTGGTGGGCAGGAACGCAGCCGCCGTGGAAAGGTACGTACGGGGAGATGCTCGGGTCCAGATTACTGGCCCGGTAGCCGACGCCGTCCGTGAGATTGCCCGGGCGCGGGCGGCCGTTGTGCCGGTCCTGGCGGGGAGCGGCACCCGGTTCAAGATTCTGGAGGCCTGGGCAGCGGGAATCCCAGTGATTTCCACGACTTTGGGCGCGGAGGGGCTACCTGTGACGCCGGAGGAAAACATACTGCTGGCGGACGGCGGAGAGGCGTTCGCGGAAACGGTTTCCAGGTTGCTCGCGTCGTCTGCACTGCGGGCCCAAATCGGCTTGGCGGGCAGGCGCTTACTGGAACAGGAATTTACCTGGGAAAGGGCCTGGAGAAAATTGGATTTGTGGGCCGACCGGTGGACTTCCGGTCGGCTATACTGGTAACAATTCATGCGCTTCGCCGTAGATGCTCATGCCATCGGGCGCCACCAAACAGGAAACGAAGTATATATTCGGAGCCTCATAAAGGAATTTGCCGCGCAGGCGCGGGGCTGCGAGTGGGTGGCCTACATTTCGACGGACTCCGCCAAGGCTGCGATCCCGGCGAATATCCAAACACGCTTGGTGTCGGCTAACCCCTTCCGGCGGTTGGGTGTGGATTTGGCTCAAAGGCTGCGCGAAGACCGGCCGGATCTGCTGCACGTGCAATATACGGCTCCGGTTGGATGCGCCATTCCGATCGTGGTGAGCGTGCACGACGTGAGTTTTCTGGAGCATCCGGAGTACTTTACTCCTGATCGCGCCTTGCAGTTGCGCTGGACAGTCCGGCGGACCGTTCGGCGGGCCGTGCGCGTGCTCACCGGCTGCGAGTTCTCCAAGCAGGCCATATTGCGGGCCTACCCCGACTTGGACGAGGGCAAGGTGGTGGTTGCGCCGTATGCGGCCGCCCCGGAGTTCCGGTCTCTGCCCCGCGAGGCGGCGCAGGCGGCGGTGATGCAGCGGTTTTCACTCTCCGGGCCATTCGTTCTGAACGTGGGCGACCTGCACCCCCGCAAGAACCAGATCGGGCTGATTCGGGCGTTTGCGCAACTGGTGAAGGCCCATCCGCAGATCAAGCATACGCTCGCGCTGGCGGGCAAGGATACTTGGTTCGCCGGCAAGGTGCGCGACGCCGCGCGGGAATCCGGCGTCATGGATCGCATTCGTTTCCTGGGGTTCGTGACGGACGACGACTTGTTGCGGCTCTACAACGCCTGCGATCTCTTTGTCTTCCCGTCCTTCTATGAGGGTTTCGGGCTGCCCGCGCTGGAGGCGATGGCGTGCGGGCGGGCTGTCGTTTGTTCCAGCGCTTCCGCGCTGCCGGAGGTGGTGGACGGCGCAGCCATCCTCACAGATCCGGCGGCCGAGGAAGAGATGGTGCGCGCCATGGCGGACGTCCTCCTGGACGCCGAGCTGCGCACCCGCATGGAGCGCCTGGGCCTCCGGCGGGCCGCGCACTTCAACTGGCACGATACCGCGCGGCGGACGCTGGCGGTATTCCGCGACGTGGCCGAGCGAGCGGTTGCGGCCGTGGAAACAGTAGCATCCCCGAGCATGGCCCGGCGGTGACCCGGCCGCCATTTCGATGATACGCGTGGCGTTTTTCTCTCCGCTGCCGCCCGCGCGCAGCGGGATCGCCGACTACTCCGCCGCGCTGCTCCAAGCGCTCCATCCCCTGGCTGAGGTGGAGGTGTTCCCGGAGCCGGCGCCGCTAGAGCCGGCCCGCTTCGACGTCGCGCTTTACCAGATTGGCAACAACCCGGACCACGCGTTTGTCTATGAGGCGGCGCTGCGGCATCCTGGCGTCGTGGTGATGCACGAGACCAATCTGCATCACCTGCTGGCGGATCTCACCATAAAGCGCGGCGAGTGGGATGCCTATGTGGAGGAGTGCGCCTACAACGGCGGCGCCGCGGCGCGCGCGCGCGCCGAGCAGGCCCGGACTCTGCAAGTCGCGCCGGACTACGAAGGCGTGCGGATGACGCGGCGGCTGCTCGAATCCGCGCGCGGCGTGGTGACGCACAGCGGTTTTGCGGCCGCGGAATTGCGCACCGCGGGGTTTGCAGGCCCGTTGGCCGTGATTCCGCATGGCGCCTGGTTGGACCGCGTTGACGGCGCCCCGTTCCGGCGGAAACTGGGCGTGGAGGAGACCGCGCCGCTGGTGGGAATTTTCGGCCATTTGAAGCCGTACAAGCGCATAGCCGAGACGCTGCGGGCGTTCCGCCGGTTGACGCGCGTGGCGCCCGAGGCCAAGATGATTCTGGTGGGCGAGCCGCATCCGGAGTTGCCCCTCGAAGACGCCATACGCGCCATGGACCTCTCCGGGCATGTGCGCGTGGTTGGCTTCGCGCCGGTGGAGGACTTCACCGGCTATATGGCCGCCTGCGACGTGGTGGTGAACCTGCGCTTCCCGACCGTGGGAGAAAGTTCGGGCACATTGTTACGGGCGTTCGGCTTGGGCAAGGCAACTTTGGTTTCCGGCGTCGGTTCCTTCGGAGAACTGCCGGACGATGCGTGCGTAAAGATCCCTGTGGACGCCGGCGAGGAAGACGCCATCTTTGAATACCTGAACTTGCTGGCGTCGCGGCCGGAGATAGCGCGCGAACTGGGCGCCAGGGCCAGGCGCTATGTGGAACGCGAATGCGCCTGGCCGGTAGTGGCCGGGAAGTGCGTGGAGTTCCTGGAAGCCGTGGCGGAAGGTCGCGCGACCGGCTTCCATCCGCTTGCCGCGGCATCGGGCAAGTTCATGGCCGGAAAGAGCGGCCAGGCGCCCCAAGCCGCGCCGGGCGAATGCGCAGCAAATGTTGTCCCCGATACCGCGGCGGAGGGTCTATCGCCGGCGTCCGGTGGAGACGCCGCGGAAGACATCATCGCCTATTTGCGAACCTGGGCGCGCGACGGCGAATCGTTGCAATACCTGGAAAACCACCGCACACGGCTGGCCAAGACCCTCGCCATCACCCCTCCGGGCACGGCGGTGGATCGCGTTCTGGAAATGGGGGCCTACCTGCAAATCACACCCGCGCTGCGGTCGCGGCTAGGCTACGGCGAGGTGCGGGGGTGCTACTTTGGCGCCCTGGGCCGCACCGATGTTCGCGAGGAGACCTCCAGCCTCGGAGAACGCTTCCGCTGCGACATCGATCATTTTGACGCGGAGAGAGACCCGTTTCCGTACCCGGACGGGCATTTCTCCACGGTGCTTTGCTGCGAGCTGATTGAGCATCTGGCTGAGGATCCCATGCACCTGATGGCCGAAGCCAATCGCATCATCAAGCCGGACGGCTATCTGCTGCTGACGACGCCGAATCTCGCGTCGCTGCGCGCCATCGACGCCGTCCTGCTCGGCTATCACCCGGGTTTCTATCCCGCTTACATGCGCCCAGCGGCGACCAACGGCGAGTCCGCGGCGCGGCACAACCGGGAGTACACTCCGAGGGAAGTGCGCAAGCTTTTTGAGAACGCCGGATTCGAAATCGTTCGCTTGGAAACCGGAGAGTTTCGCGAGGAACCGCACCCCGAGTTCGCTTGGGTGCGTCATCTGCTGGAGCGATACAAGCTCGAAGCCGGCCTGCGCGGCGAGGGCATCTACGCGCTCGGTCGCAAACGCGGCGCTGTGAAGGAGCGCTACCCGGAGTGGCTCTACTCATGAGCGTCGTTTACGTGGAGCCCAAAGCTTCCGTGGATGCCTCCACGCGGCGCGCCCACGCCGAGGCGCTGGTTCGCAACGAGTCGGGCGAGACGTGGCGCGCGGCGGATGGGTTCGCCATTGGCTGCCAGATTTATGAGGCGGAGAGCGGCGCGCTGGTTGAGGATGGCGCGCGCAGGCCGCCCGAGCGCGACGTGGCGGCGGGTGAGGCCGCGCCAGTGCGTTTGGATTTCGAGTTTCCTAAGGAAGACGGCCGCTATCGCGCCTATCTCTCGCCCATGCGCGAGGGCGTGTGCTGGTATCACGAGCGCGACTGGCCGTTTCTCCTGATCGAGGCCGTCGTGCGGGGCGGCGAGGCGCGCCTGGGCCGCGTGCGCGTGGTGCGGCAGGCTGAACTGAGGCGCGAACGGGCGCGGCGGGAGATGTGGCCGGCGTTTCGCGATCCCGTGGCCACTATCTGGCGCAATCGCGGATTGATCCGCGTGATGGTGCGGCGGGATATTTTGGGCCGCTATCGCGGGTCCTTCGCCGGCGCTTTCTGGACGCTGATCCATCCGCTGCTGCTGATGCTTACCTATTTCTTCGTGTTCGGGCTGGTGCTGCGGTCGCACGTGGAAGGCGACCCCAGCCGAGCCGGATTCGGCTTGTATTTCCTGGCGGGCATGCTGCCGTGGCTTGCGGTAAGCGAAGCCCTGGGGCGGGCGCCCACGGTGATTCTGGAGCACCGCAATTTCGTCAGGAAGCTGGTTTTCGCGGTGGAGACGCTGCCGGTGAACCTGGTGTCTTCCGGGCTGGTGAGCGAGTTGTTCGCCGTGCTGCTTTTCGGCGTTTTTTTGCTGCTCCTGCGCGGCGGGCTGCCGGCGCAAGCGCTATGGCTGCCCGCTCTTCTGGTTCCCCAAATTCTGCTCACCCTGGGGCTGAGCTGGTTCCTGGCGGCGCTTGGAGCGTTCGTGCGCGATCTCGGACAGGTGACGGGGTTCTTGCTCACTCTCTGGTTCTTCCTCACGCCGATTTGTTATGCGGAGCGCTCTCTTGCATCGCTACCGCATTCTGCTACGCTGGTCCTGTCGAAGAATCCCATGTTGGTTCTGGTGCGCGGATACCGTGCGATTCTGCTGCAACATCAGGCGCCGGCGTTCGGCCCGCTGTGGAAGCTGTGGCTGCTTTCCGCGGCGATCTTCTTCCTGGGCCACGCGTGGTTTCATAAGTTGCAGAAGTCCTTTGCCGATATTCTCTGAACGGGCCTTTGCATGAAGGCATTGCTAAGCAAGCTGAGCGCAACCCTGGTGGCTTACGGGCCGTGGGGGATTTTTGTCCTCAGCGTGATCGACTCCTGCGGCATCCCTCTGCCCGCCGCCATGGACGTGCTGCTGATCGGCTTGGCGGCCGGCAGCGTGAAGCATCCGGAGCGCGCCATCTTCGCCGCGTTGATGGCCATTGTGGGTTCCACCGGTGGCAACATCGCCCTGTTTCTGGCAGCGCGCCGCGGCGCGGGTTGGATGGTAAAAGAGCAGCCTTCGCTGGGCCGGGGCCAGCGCTTTCGCGACTGGTTTTCGCGTTACGGCCTGTTGACGGTATTCGTACCCGCGGTGACCCCCGTGCCGCCGCTGCCGCTGAAGGTCTTCGTGGTAACCGCCGGAGCGCTGCGCACCTCAAAGAGCCGGTTTGTGGGGACCGTGCTTCTGGCGCGTTCCATAAGGTTCTTCGCGGAAATCTATCTTGGCTTGATGCTGGGCAAGGACGCCGAGGGGTTCCTGGCGCGCAATGGCTGGACGCTGGGCGGTTTGGCGATTGGCCTTGGCGTCGCCTGCTATCTTCTGGCCCGCTGGATGGAAAGCAGGCGGCAGGCCGGCGCCGGAATCGCCTGATCGCGCTATGCCCAAGAGAATCGCCATTGTGGAAGACGAAGCCGAACTGGCGGGTCTGATCGATTACAACCTGCGGCGCAACGGCTATGAGGCGCGCACGTTTGGCGGCTCGGGCGGCGTGCTGAAAGCGCTGGAGGAATTCAAGCCGGACCTGGTGCTTCTGGACGTGATGTTGCCGGAGGTGGACGGATTCGAGGTTTGCCGGCAAATCCGGCAATCGCCCAATCTGAGCCGCACGCCGGTGCTGTTTCTGACCGCGCGCAGCGACGAGGTGGACCGCGTACTCGGCCTCGAAATCGGCGGCGACGACTACATGACCAAGCCGTTCAGCCCGCGCGAATTGGTGGCGCGGGTGAAGGCGCACCTGCGGCGCGAGGAGATGGACTCCGGTCCGGCGGTCCTGGATATCGGGCCGTTCCGGCTGGACCGCAACGCACGCCGCGTGACGCACCAGGAACGCGAATTGACGCTGACCTCCACGGAGTTCAATCTGCTGGAGTTCTTTCTCATGCACCGCGGACATGCCTTCAGCCGCGACCAATTGCTGGAGGCGGTGTGGGGCGCGCAGCGCTACGTAACGCCGCGCACGGTGGACGTGCACGTGCGGCGGCTGCGCGAACAAATCGAGGAGCAGCCGGACAATCCCAAGTATCTGACCACTGTCCGGGGCTTCGGGTACCGCTTCGAAGAAGCCGCTTCCTAAGCTCAAACGCCGCGCGGCGTGTAACTTATCACGGCGTTTGAGCATCTCAACTACCACGATGGGCCGGACGGGAGGCGTCTCCAGACGCAACTTTCTCGCGGCGCTCCCCTGGGTGGGCGCGTGGCCGTCGCGCGCGCAGAACGCCACGTTTTCCGGTGGGGTGAAGGTGGTGAACCTCTTCGCGACGGTGCGCGATAAGCAGGGCGCCATCGTTCGCGGCCTCACCAAGGGCGACTTTGTCTTGCAAGAGGACCGCCGCCCGCAGCTCATCCGTTACTTCTCGCAAGAAAGCGATTTGCCGCTGACGCTGGGGTTGCTGGTGGATGTGAGCGGCAGCCAGAGGCGCCTGATTCCGGAGGAGCGCACGGCCAGCTTTCAGTTCTTCGACCAGGTGCTGCGGGAAGACCTGGACCGCGGGTTTGTGATCCACTTCCAGGGCTGGGTGGAACTGCTTCAGAACCTGACATCGTCGCGCGACGATCTGGAGCGGTCGCTGCGCGCCCTTTCCGACGACGCCAACCAATTCCTTTACGGATGGGACCGCGGCGGCCTTCCAGGCGGCGGGCGCGGACCGAGGAGCGGCTTCGGAACGGCGCTATACGATGCGGTATGGCTGGCTTCCGAAGACCTGATGAAGAAGGAAGGCGGACGCAAAGCGCTGGTGATTCTCACCGACGGCGTGGACACGGCGAGCATGATGCCGCTTGAGGCGGCAGTGGAGTCGGCGCAGCGGGCCGACACCCTGATCTATTCCGTCTTGTTCGAGGACCCCGATGGATACAACGGTTTTGGACGGTTCGGCGGATTTGGCCCGGACGGGCGGCCGCCGCTGGACATTCTTGCCCGCCAGACCGGCGGCCGGCTGCTCGAAGTAAACAAGAAACGGACGCTCGAGCAGGTTTACGATTCGATTCAGGAAGAGCTGCGAAGCCTCTACAGCATCGGATACACGCCGGACCGCGAAACCAGCAAGGACGCGTACCACAAGATCAAGCTGTCGACCAGGGAGAAAGGTCTGGTGGTGCAGACGCGCGATGGGTATTACGACGGCTGATCGTCTCTTCCGTCCATCTTCACCAGGACCTTGCCCATGGGCCCTTCAGCCAGCCTGGCGAAGGCGGATTTCACCTCCGCAAACGGGAAGATGCGGTCGATGACGGGCCGCCGCCCCGAGCGATCCAGCCGCGCGACGATCTCCTTCCAGATGGCTTGTGTCTCGGCGGGGGTGTAGTCCACCATGGAGACGCCGCCGATGCGATTGCGCTTGAAGAACAGCGTTGCGGTGTTAAACTCCGGCACGACCCCGGCGCTGCGTCCCACCACGCTGATGGCGCCGCGATGGCCGAGCACGGCGACCGCCTGGGCGAAATCCGGCCCGGCGACGCTATCCACCACGAGATCCACCTTGCGCGGATCGAGGGCCGCGAGGACGGGTTTGCGCCAGTCGCGCTGGCTGGAATCGAAGACCAAGTCGGCGCCGAGTTCGGCGAGACGGGCCCGTTTCGCGGCGCTCCGGGAGAGCGCGGCCACGGTGAGGCCCATCGACTTGGCGAGCAGGGTAGTGGCAGTTCCCACGCCTCCGGAAGCGCCCGTGATCAGGACGACAGTTCCCGGGGGCGGCGGCGCATGGCGCTCGCTCCACTGGGTGAGGGCTTGCCAGGCTGTGAGGAAGACGAGAGGGGCGGCCGCCATTTCCTGCTCGCTCCAGCCGTCCGGGGCCGGCGCCAGGCTCGCGGCCGGCACCACGGTCCTTTCGGCCAGCGTGCCCCAAGCGTTCACCCCGGCTTCGCAACGCAGAACGACGGCAAGTTGGCCCACGGTGACCGAGGTGACGCCGGGGCCGGCCGCAACCA
>Ga0335069_10013138_pt1 | contig 11636 bp, 12 predicted proteins | sample Lox_Sample_11_FD_206714 | JGI IMG/M metagenome (GOLD analysis project Ga0335069, IMG submission 206714) | Soil microbial communities from Loxahatchee National Wildlife Refuge, Florida, United States - Lox_Sample_1.1 | ecosystem: Environmental > Terrestrial > Soil > Wetlands | place: USA...
GCGCCGGAAGGCCGGGTAGCGGACCGCGCTGCGGCGGCACGTGCCGGCGGCTGAGAGACTCGCCCCGGAGGGATTCGAATGACGACCTCTCAGCCCTTCTGGGTCGTCCGCGCCGACGTGGCGCTGGTCGAGGCGGGGAGCTCGCCGGCCGGGCTCACCTCGAGTGAAGCGCGGGAGCGGCTCGCGCGCGTCGGGCCGAACGAGCCCGCGCCGCCGCCGCGATTCAAGGTTCTCCGCGAGATCGTCGGCCTGATCGTCGAGCCGCTCGTGCTGGTGCTCCTCACCGCGAGCGTCGTCTCGGCGGTGTTCGGCCAGCTGGCCAGCGCCCTCATCGTCATCGCGATGGTGCTGCTGAGCGTGGCGCTCAACTTCAGCCAGAGCTACCGCTCCCACCAGGCGGCGCAGCGGCTCCGCGACCTGGTCGGCCAGCGCGCCACCGTGCTGCGGGACGGCGCCCCGGAGACGATCGCCGCCCGCGACGTGGTCCCGGGCGACGTCGTGCGGCTCGCGGCCGGCGATCTCGTGCCCGGCGACGGTCGACTGCTGTCGAGCCGGGACCTCTTTCTCAGCGAGGCCGCTCTCACCGGCGAGTCGCTCCCCCGGGAGAAGCACGCGGAGGCCGCGGTGAGCGAAGGGACGCCGCTGGTGGAGGCGGCCACGGCGGTGCTCCAGGGCACGTCGGTGGTGAGCGGGTTCGGGGATGCGCTGATCGTGCGCACCGGACGGCACACGGAGTTCGGGCAGGTGGCGGCGCGGCTGGGGGCCCGGCAGCCCGACACCGAGTTCGAGCGCGGCACGCGCCAGTTCGGCATGCTGATCGTGCGCGTCGTCCTGCTGCTCGTCCTCTTCGTCTTCCTCGTCAACGCGCTGGCGCGACGCGATCCCCTCGAGTCGTTCCTCTTCGCCGTGGCGCTGGCCGTGGGGCTCACCCCCGAGCTCCTGCCCATGATCGTCTCGGTCACGCTGGCCTCCGGCGCCGTGCGCATGGCGCGCAAGAAGGTCGTGGTCAAGCGTCTCGCCTCGATCGAGAACTTCGGCAGCATGGACATCCTCTGCAGTGACAAGACGGGGACGTTGACGCTGGGGGAGATCCAGATCTCGCGGCACGTCGACGCGCGGGACAGCGAGGACCCGGCGGTGATCCGCCTGGCCGCTCTGAACAGCACCTTTCAGACCGGCATCAAGAGCCCGATGGACGAAGCCATCCTTCGCTGCGAGCACCCGGATGCCGCGCGCTATCACCTCCGCGACGAGATCCCGTTCGACTTCCAGCGCCGGCGCGTCTCCGTGGTGGTGGAGGACGGGGAAGGCCCGCTCCTCATCACCAAGGGCGCGCCGGAGAGCGTTCTGCCGGTGTGCGCGACGCTCGAGGTGGCCGGCCGCTCGTCCCCGCTCGACCAGAGAGAGCAAGCCGAGGTCGCGGCGCTGTTCCGCCGACTCTCCCGCGAGGGCTATCGCGTGCTCGCCGTCGCGTACCGGCGCGTGGCGACCCAGAGCACATACAGCGTGGCCGACGAGCGCGACCTGTGCTTCGTGGGCTTCGCGACCTTCCTCGACCCGCCGCGGGAAGGCGCGGCCGAGACGCTCGCCGCCCTGCGCCAGGACGGCGTCGCCGTGAAGATCATCACGGGCGACAACGAGCTGGTCACCCAGCACATCTGCCGCCGCGTCGGCCTCGACGCCGACGAGATCGTCCTGGGCGCCGAGATCGAGCAGATGTCCGATCCGGCCCTGGCCGCGGTGGCGGAGCGCACCCAGGTCTTCGCGCGCGTCTCGCCCATGCAAAAGAACCGCGTGGTCCTGGCCCTCCGCTCCCGCGGCCATGTCATCGGCTGCCTGGGCGACGGCATCAACGACGCGCCGGCCCTGCGCACGGCGGATGTCGGCATCTCCGTCGACAACGCGGTTGACGTGGCGCGCGATGCCGCCGACATCATCCTCCTGGAAAAGCGGCTCGACGCGCTGCACGACGGCGTGCTGGAGGGCCGGCGGAGTTTTGGCAACATCATGAAGTACGTGCTCATGGGCACGAGCTCGAACTTCGGCAACATGCTGTCCATGGCGGCGGCCTCGCTCTTCCTGCCCTTCCTGCCCATGCTGCCGCTGCAGATCCTGCTCAACAACTTCCTCTACGATCTCGCGCAGATGCCGATCCCGTCGGATCGCGTGGACGGCACCTACACGCTCAAGCCCAAGCGCTGGAACATCGGCGCGATCCAGCGGTTCATGCTGATCTTCGGTCCCCTGTCATCGGTGTACGACTTCCTGCTCTTCGCGGTCATGCTCGGCATCTTCCGGGCGGATGCCACGCTCTTCCGCACGGGCTGGTTCGTGGAGTCGCTCGCCACGCAGACCCTGGTCATCTTCGTGATCCGCACGGCCGGGCGGCCGTGGGCCAGCCGTCCGAGCGCGGCGCTGGCGGCGGGCGTCTGTGCCTGCGTGCTCACCGGGGCTCTCCTGCCGTTCACGCCGCTGGCGCCCTGGCTCGGGCTCGCGCCGTTGCCGCCGCTCTTCTTCGCCATCCTCGTTGTCATGGTCGCGACCTACCTGGGGCTCGTCGAGATCGTCAAACGTCGGTTCTATAAGCGCTTCCCCGTGTGACTACAATGGAGGCAGAGATCACGCGAGGGAGAAAGCGATGGACATTCAGGCTGCTCTGACCGCCTTTGGCACGCCGCCGTCCCCCACGCTCGTCACGGTGACGGGCTCTTCGCCCGGCCAGCGGGTGAAGCGGGCGGCGCGCGCCGCGGGCGTCTTCTTTGCCTTTGCGGCAGGCTGTGTCTTCCTGCCGGGGCTTCACTTCGTCCTCGTGCCGACGTTTCTCGTGCTCGGCATCGGTGCGGGAGTGCGCCGGCTGCAGGATGCCCAGATCGTCACGCGGGTGCACGGCGCCTGTCCGCGGTGCGGGCTCGAGCAGGACTTCGCCGCGGGCAATCGCCCGGCGCCCACGTGGAAGGTGGATTGCCCCGCCTGCCACAACACGCTGACGCTGACGCTCAACGCTGAGGGCGCTGGGGGAAGCACTTAGTTTCGGGTACGCGAGGCGGGCGGGTTGACTCGCGTACGCCTTTCGGCTCAGCGGAGATCCGCGAGCGGAGCAGCCTCCTCACCGACGGCGGCGGCCACGGCGGGATAGACGATGCGCCCGCGCCAGATGTTGACCCCGCGCGCCAGCTCGGGATCCTCGGCGACGGCCTGCCGGGAGCCCTGGCGGGCGAGCGCGAGCGCGTAGGGCAGCGTGGCGTTGGTGAGGGCGAACGTGGACGTGCGCGGCACGAGCGCCGGCATGTTGGTCACGCCGTAGTGGAGCACGCCGTGCAGCACGTACACGGGCTCGAGGAGCGTGGTGGGCCGGACGGTCTCGATGCAGCCGCCCTGATCCACCGCGACGTCGACGATGACGGCGCGCGGCTTCATGCGGCGCACGAGCGCCTCGCTCACGAGACGCGGCGCGCGGGCGCCGGCCACGAGCACGCCGCCCACGAGCAGGTCGGCGCGCTGCACGACCTGCTCGATGTTGAAAGCGTTCGAGGCCAGCGTGATCACCCGTCCCCCGAAGACGTCGTCCGCGTGGCGCAGGCGATCCAGGTTGATGTCCAGCAGGGACACGTCGGCGCCCAGGCCGAGCGCGCTCTTGGCGGCGTTCAGGCCCACGGTGCCGGCGCCCAGGATGGCCACGTTGCCGTGCGGCACGCCGGGCACGCCCGACAGCAGGATGCCGCGGCCCCCATAGGCCGCGCCGAGGTAGTGCGCGCCTTCCTGGACGGCCAGGCGGCCGGCCACCTCGCTCATCGGCGTGAGCAGCGGCAGGCTGCCGTCGCGGCGCTCCACGGTCTCGTACGCGATGGCAATGCCGCCGCGGGCCTGCAGCCCCCGGATCAGCTCGGGCACCGCCGCCAGGTGGAGATATGTGAAGAGCGTCTGGCCCTCGCGGATGCGGGCCACCTCCTCGGGCAGCGGCTCCTTCACCTTGAGCACGAGCTCGGCGTCGCGCCAGACGCCCGCGACATCGGTGAGCTCGGCGCCCGCCGCGGTGAATTCCTCGTCGCGGAAGCTGCTGCCGGCGCCGGCGCCGGCTTCCACGAGGATGCGGTGGCCGCCATCGGAGAATGCCCGCGCGCCGGCGGGCGTGAGCGCGATCCGCTGTTCCCCGACCTTGATCTCCCTGGGCACCCCGACGATCATGGCGCCACTATGCGCGCGCGCACGGCGGGCGGCAAGAGACGCGTAGCCAGTGTGGAGCAGGCGCCCCAGGCGCGGACCGACGCGCCCCACCCGGAACGGATCACCCGCCGCCAAGTATCCGGAATTGCAGCGGGGCCGCCCTGGCATCCGGGATGCTTTTCCCATGGGCTGAGGGGCTTCGCCTCGATCGACAGTGCGCCACCGCAGTGGGACAAGGGAGGAGACGAGCATGAGATCGTTGATGCCGTTCACGGGAATGCCCAACTTCCGGCAGGAGATGGAGAAGTTCTTCGAGCGCTTCGCCGACATGAAGCTGGATGAGTTCGCGACGACCGGGGAGTGGGTCCCGAGCATGGATGTGTCCGAGACGAAGGACGCCTTCGTGGTGAAGGCCGAGGTCCCGGGGATGGACCCCAAGGAGATACAGATCTCGCTTCAGGAGCAGCTCCTGACCGTGAAGGGCGAGAAGCACCAGGAGAAGGAGGAGAAGGAGGAGCGCTACTATCGGATGGAGAGGAGCTACGGGAGCTTCACCCGCACCGTGCGCCTGCCGGTGGCGGTGGACGGGACCAAGGTGACCGCGGCCTTCAAGAACGGCTTGCTCACCGTGACTCTGCCCAAGACGCCCGCGGCCAAGGGCACGACGATTCCCATCAAGGCCGAGTAGCGCATCGGTAGCCTGACGTCGTCTCGAGGAAGCTGCGCCGGCATCGCCGAGGTGATCGAGGCGCAGGCCCCGCCGGCCGGGCTTCCTCGGGACGGCAGCACACTGGAGGGTTCTCATGACCGCCGAGCGGGCGCGTGTGGAGATGGACCGGACGGGAGAGTTCCGTGCGCTGCTGCAGGAGGCGCAGAAGCGGCTGCTTCGCACGGTGGCGACGACGGACGAGGAGCTTGCCTCGCTGGCCGCGCAGGAGCCCGGGCGCCTGATCGAAGGCGCGGGCCGTGATGCCGCGGAGGATCTCCTGGCGCGGCTGGAGGGACGCGAGCGCCACGAGCTCGACGAGATCCGGGCGGCGCAGGGCCGTCTCGAGACGGGCGCCTTCGGCATCTGCGAGACGTGCCGCGGGATCATTCCGTTGCCCCGGCTGCGCGCCATGCCGTGGGCCCGCTGCTGCGTGACCTGCCAGGCGAGGGGAGAGCGGTCATGAGAAACGGCTGGAAGAGCGCGATCGCCGTCGGCATGACGCTGGCCGTGCTGGGAGGGCCGGGCGCGACCGGCGCGTTCGGACAGGGCTCGACGTCCGTCGAACGAGGCAAGCGCGTGTTCGCCGAGCAGGGCTGCTACGGCTGCCACACGGTGGGCAAGGCGGGCACGGCCATCGGCCCGGATCTCACCCGCATCGGCGCGAAGTACTCGGAGCAGTCGCTGACCCGGTGGCTCACGGAGCCGCAGCAGCAGAAGCCGACGGCGCACATGCCGAAGATCGACCTCACGGACGCCGAGATCCGGGCGCTGGCCGCCTATCTCGCCTCGCTCAACTGACGGCCATGGCTGCCGCGCCCGCCGCACGGAGCTTCGCCCGCATCCTGGTCCCGACCGACTTCTCCGCGGGGTCGAGCCGGGCCTGGGCGGTCGCGCAGCGCCTGGCGCGCGACCTCGGCTCCGAGCTGGTCCTGGTCCACGTGCTCGTCGAGACGCCGCTCTACTCGGAGGGCCCGTTCTCGATGAAGCGGACACGGGCCGTCTTCGAGGCGGCGCGTGCGTGGGTCGAGAAGACGCTCGGCGAGTGGACCGCGGCCGCGACGGCGCAAGGCCTCTCCGTGCGGTGGCTCACGAGGTCGGGCACGCCGCACGCGGAGATCGCCGACGTCGCGAAGGCCGAGCAGGCCGATCTGATCGTGATCGGCACGCATGGGCGCGCTGGCCTGGACCGGGCGCTGCTCGGCAGCGTCGCCGACCGCGTCATCCGGACCGCCCGGTGCCCCGTGGTCACGGTCCGGACGGTGGAGTAGGATGTGCCGACGCGGGGCGAGCGCTACGGCACCGTGCGCGACTGGATGACCAGGCAGCCCGCGACGGTCACCCCGGATTGCACGATCGCGGCGGCTCTCTCGCGGATGCGGCGGGCGGAGGTGCGCCATCTCCTCGTGATGGACGCCGGCCGTCTCGTGGGCATCGTGTCGCATCGGGACTGGCGGCGGCTCGATCCGCCCGCGGCGCGGGGCGGCCGGCGGAGCCGGCCGATCGCCAGCATCATGACGGAGGATCCGGTGACCGTGGCGCCCGAGGCGCCGGTGACGGTGGCGGCCCGCGCGCTGCTCGAGCGCAAGATCGGCTGCCTGCCGGTGCGCGAGGGCGATGACATCCTGGGCATCTTCACCACGTCGGACGCGCTCGAGGCGCTGCTCTCGGCCCTCGAGTAGGGGAGGCACGCGATGGGCATCCGCAGGCACCGGCAGAAGAACAAGAAGAACAAGCGTCCCGCTCTGGGCATCGCGGTGAAGCGGGCGGAGACGGTGCGGCGCGTCGCGAAGTCGACGGCCACTCCCAAGGCGCGGCGGAGCCGCCAGACGCCGGCCTCCTGAGCCCCGGACGTGAGCCGGCTCCGCCCGCCGCTCGATCCGTTCCTCCGGGCGACGAGCGTCGCGGTGATCGGAGCCTCCCGCGATCCTGCCACGGTCGGCGGCAGCGTGCTGGCCAACCTGAGGTCGAGCGGGTACTCGGGCCGCCTCGTCGCCGTGAACGTCCATGGCGGCACCATTCAAGGCCTCCCCGTCGCGCGCTCGATGCACGACGTCGAGGGATCGGTCGAGCTGGCCGTGATCGCCGTGCCCGCACCGCAGGTGCTGCAGGTGCTCGACGACTGCGTAGGGAAGGGCGTGAAGGGCGCGGTGATCATCTCCGCCGGCTTCCGGGAAGCGGGCGCGGAGGGCCGCCGCCGCGAGGACGCGCTTCGTGCGTGGATTGCCGAGCACCCTCTCCGCATCCTCGGGCCGAATTGCCTGGGCTGGATACGTCCGGCGTGCGGGCTCAACCTCACCTTCGCGGCCGGGATGCCCGAGCGCGGGCCCATCGCGTTCGTCTCGCATTCGGGCGCGCTGGGCGCGGCGATCATCGACTGGGCGAGGGAGCGGCGGATCGGCTTCTCGCTGTTCGCCAGCCTGGGGAACCAGGCCGACATCACCGAGGCGGACGTGCTGGACACGGCACGCGACGATCCCGAGACGCGCGTGGTCGCGGCCTACGTCGAAGGCGTGGCCGACGGCCGCCGGTTTCTCGACGCCCTGCGTGCGACGGCCGCCCGGAAGCCGGTGGTGGTGCTGAAGGCGGGACGGTCCGAGGAGGCCGCCCGCGCCGTCTCGTCGCATACGGGCGCCCTCGCGGGATCGGATCGCGCCTTCGATGCGGCGATCAGACAGGCGGGCGCCGCGCGGGTCGCGTCGGTGCAGGAGCTGTTCGACGTCGCCCGCGCGCTCTCGAGCCAGCCGCTGCCGCGGGGCCGGCGCCTCGCCATCGTCACGAACGGCGGCGGGCTGGGGATCGTGGCCGCCGACGCGGCCCACGACGCGGGCCTGCAGATCGCGCCCATCGAGGCGCCGGCCCGAGAGCGGCTGGCCGCCGTCCTGCCGGCGGCGGCATCGGTCCGCAACCCCGTGGACCTGATCGGCGATGCGGACGCGCAGCGCTACGGCGATGCCCTCCATGCCCTGGGCGGCGATGGAACGGACGCCGTGCTCGTCCTGCTGACGGCCCAGGCGGCGACCGACGCCCTCGCCGTGGCCCGGGCCGTGATCGGCGCCACGCGCGAGTGGTCCCTGCCCGTGGCGGCGGCCTTCGTGGGCGGCGGGCGCGTCGCCGCCGGTGCCCGCGCGCTCGAGGAGGCCGGCATCCCGTGCTATCCGTTCCCGGAGCCGGCCCTGCGCACGCTCGCCGGCATGGTCCAGGTGTTCGAGCGACGCGTGCCGGCCGGGCCCGCGTCCGCTACCGGATCGAGCGCGGGACCGGCTCGCGCCATCGCGGCCGGGCTCCGCGCCGCGACGTCCGGAACCCTCGGCTTCCAGGAGCTCGCGCCGCTCTTCGAGAGCTACGGCATCCCCTGCGCGGCGATGCGGGCGGCGGCGACGGCAAAGGAGGCGGCCGCGGCGGCCGGCGAGATCGGCGGGCCCGTCGCGCTCAAGATCGTGTCGCCCGACATCAGCCACAAGAGCGATGTCGGCGGCGTCCGCCTCGGCCTGGGATCGCTGGCCGAGGTCGAGGACGCCGCGGAGAGCATGATGCGATCCGTGCGGGCGGCGCGCCCGGACGCTCGCGTGAACGGCGTTCTCGTGCAGCAGATGGCGCCGCCCGGCAAGGAGCTGGTGGTGGGCATGGTGCGCGACGCGCAGTTCGGGCCGATGATCCTGGTGGGCTTCGGTGGCATCTACGTGGAAGTGCTCCACGACACCGCCGTGCGCCTGTGTCCGGTGACGGCGCCGGAGGCGCGGGCGATGCTGGACGAGCTGCGCATGGCGCCTCTGCTCCACGGCATTCGCGGGGAGGCGCCGGTCCGGCTGGATCTTCTCGCGGAGACGATACAGAAGTTCGCCCGGCTGGCGGCGGATGTGGACGACTTTGCCGAGCTCGAGATCAATCCCCTCGTGGCGAGCCCGGCCGGCGTCGTTGCGGTCGACGCGCGCGCCCGGGTGTGAGCGGAGGCACGCCATGGCGAGGAAGAAGCGTGGGGGAGGGACGGGCAGGCCGCGCCGCGTGGTCGTGGTGGGGCTCGATGGCTCACCACACGCCGCCCGCGTGGTCGCGCATCTCGCGCGGTGGGCCGGCGGCGCGCGAGCCGCGGTGGTGCGCGTCGTGGAGCCTCTCAGGCTGCCCTCTCTGGCGCTGACACCGGTGACGGTGCGCGCCGTCCTCCAGCAGGCGGCCAGGGAGGAGCTCGCCGGGCGCATCCGCACGGCACGGAAGGAAGTGCAGACAGTGGCGATGCGGCTTCGCCGGGCGGGATGGAAGGCCCACCCGGCGGTTCGCGTGGGGATTCCGTTGCCCGAGTTGCTCGCGGCCGTCCGCAAGGAACGGGCGAATCTCCTCGCCCTCGGTGCGCGGGGCAGTGGAGGCGCCGCGCGCCTCCTGCTGGGAAGCGTCGCCGACGGCGCGCTCAAGAAGGCCCCAGTCCCGGTCCTCATCGTGAAGTGAGCCGCCGGCGGCGGCACTGGGGCGCTCGCGCCCCGCCCTGGGTACCCCCGCCTCAGCGGGCCCGCGTCCCGGCCGTGGTCGCGGATCCAGCCGGCGTCGACTTTTCAAGTCTTTGGAACGCGCCCGCGTCTCTCCTCCCCGTGGCACCCTGCTTGCTCCTCCTCCCGATCATGAAGATGAAAGAGATCCTCCTGCCGACGGACTTCTCCGCTTCTGCCGACCTCGCGGCGGAGGTGGCCGCCGCGATGGCGGTGGAAGCGGGCGCGCGGCTCCACGTCGTGCACGTGGTGCCGCCGGCCACGGACCCTTCGCTGGGATCGGAGCAGCTCACCCGCTACGGACGTCTGCTGGGCAAGCGGCTTGCCGTCGAGATCTCGCTGCTCTCGGGACGTGCAGCGCGGGAGATCACGAGCTATGCCCGCGACAAGGGCATCGACGTCATCGTCATGAGCACGCATGGACGCAGCGGCTGGAGCCGCGCGCTGCTCGGGAGCGTCACGGAGGCGGTGGTCCGCATGGCTCCGTGCTTCGTGTTGACGGTGCCGGCGGCTCTCGCCAGGGCGGGCGCCGCCCCGAGCGAGGAGTCCAGGGCCCTGCCGGCTTCCTTCACGCACCGCTGCATCGTCTGCGCCGCGGACAGCGGCGACCTCGTCTGCGACAAGTGCCGGAAGCGCATCCGCGACGAGGCACTGGACCAGAAGGTCAGGATCGAGCGGGCCGCTCACCGCGGGCCGACGGAGTGAACCCGACGCCCCGCTTCGGGCGCCGCCCGCGGCCGCGAGACGGGATGCCGAGGCACGGACAAAGGAGCGCGCACGCATGAGTGACCGCGTCGAGCGATTCGTCTACGACGACCAGATCGTTCGCATGTTCCTGCTCGTCACCATCCTGTGGGGCCTGGTCGGCATGGCCGTGGGGCTGGTGATCGCGATCCAGCTCGTGCTGCCCGCCGTCAATTTCCAGACCTCGTGGCTCACGTTCGGCCGGCTGCGGCCGCTGCACACCAACGCCGTCATCTTCGCCTTCGCGGGCAACGCGATCTTCGCCGGCGTCTACTACTCGTCCCAGCGCCTCCTCAAGGCGCGCATGTGGAGCGACGCGCTGAGCCGGCTCCACTTCTGGGGCTGGCAGGCCATCATCGTGGCGGCGGCGGTGACGCTCCCGCTCGGCTACAGCCAGTCGAAGGAGTACGCCGAGCTCGAGTGGCCCATCGACATCGCCATCGCGGTGGTGTGGGTGATCTTCGCTGCCAACTTCTTCGGCACCCTGGCCCGGCGACGCGAGCGGCACCTCTACGTCGCCCTGTGGTTCTACATCGCCACCCTGGTCGCCATCGCCGTCCTGCACATCTTCAACAACCTCGTGGTGGTGGCGGGCCCGCTCAAGAGCTACTCGATCTACGCGGGCGTGCAGGATGCCTTCATGCAGTGGTGGTACGGGCACAACGCGGTGGCGTTCTTCCTCACCACGCCGTTCCTCGGGATGATGTACTACTTCCTGCCCAAGGCGGCGGAGCGGCCCGTGTACTCCTACCGCCTCTCCATCCTCCACTTCTGGAGCCTCGTCTTCATCTACATCTGGGCGGGGCCGCACCATCTCCACTACACGGCGCTGCCCGCATGGGCCTCGACGCTCGGCATGCTCTTCTCGGTGATGCTCTGGATGCCGTCCTGGGGCGGCATGATCAACGGCCTCCTGACCCTCCGGGGGGCGTGGTCGAAGGTGACCGAGGACCCGGTGCTCAAGTTCTTCGTGGTCGCCGTCACCTTCTACGGCATGTCCACCTTCGAGGGGCCGCTCCTGTCGATCAAGAGTGTGAACGCGCTCTCCCACTACACGGACTGGACCATCGCCCATGTGCACGCGGGCGCGCTCGGCTGGGTCGGCTTCATGGTCTTCGGCATGGTGTACTGGCTCCTGCCGCGGCTCTTCCAGACCGAGCTCTGGAGCCGCAAGCTCGCCGAGCTCCACTTCTGGATCGGCACCATCGGCATCCTGCTCTACATCGTGGCGATCTACGCCGCGGGGTTGACGCAGGGGCTCATGTTCCGCGCCTTCGACGAGAGCGGCCGGCTCGCCTACCCGGACTTCATCGAGACCACCGTCCGGCTCATCCCGATGTACTGGGTGCGCGTGCTGGGCGGCGGCCTCTACATCACGGGCGTCGTCCTGTGCGCCTGGAACACCGTGATGACGTGGCGCACCGCCCCCGCGAGCTACCAGGAGGTCGTCCACGAGGCGCCGCCGCTGGCGCCCGCGTACCCGGCCGAGGCGGCGCCCGGCGGATTCCGGCGCGCGGCGTGGCACCGGCGCTGGGAAGGCA
>Ga0335069_10013139_pt1 | contig 11636 bp, 7 predicted proteins | sample Lox_Sample_11_FD_206714 | JGI IMG/M metagenome (GOLD analysis project Ga0335069, IMG submission 206714) | Soil microbial communities from Loxahatchee National Wildlife Refuge, Florida, United States - Lox_Sample_1.1 | ecosystem: Environmental > Terrestrial > Soil > Wetlands | place: USA: Florida...
TGTTGTGTGCTTTCCAGAAAGCGCGGTAAAACGCCCAGGGTCCGCCGAGTTCGAGATCGACGTTCGGCTGAGGCGGCTCATAGCCTCGCGGGCGGACGTACGCGATCGGACTTGCGGTAATGCCTTCGAATACGTCGCCGGTTGTCGTACCTCCAACAAGCGACTTGCCGAAAATAAAACTGACCGGCATCTCGGTGAATTCTTTCAACTGAGCGTCCGTAAAATCATTCTGCGTTTTGTAATAGCCCCAGGCCTCCGCTGCCAGGCGCGAATATGGAATTTTCCGCGACGGAGAAATATCGCTGGTGGGGTATTGAGGACCCTTTCCCTTGAGAAATTCAAAGTGGTTGGCGTCGGTGAAGTAATAAATCTTCTTGGGCTGCCAGGGGCGCAGGCCTTCCCCGTAGTTGTTGATGGAGAAGCGATTTCGAGGCGCTTCGACCTGTTCGGGAAAGGCAAGCGGATTCGCGGCGAGATCGAACGCCTCTGTGGCAATCACACCCGCAGCCTGGTGATCATCGTGGTTTTCGCCGACGACGTAGTTCGGCATCCACGTGAGGATCACTTCGGGACGCGTAATGCGGAAAAGGCGAACCATTTCCTCGAGGGCTTGACCATGTCCCCAAGTCTCGAGCGAATGGAGAACATCACCTCCAGGAGTATCGGGTCCGTGCATAAACCATGCATTGGTGATTCCATAGGAAGCTAGCGAATGACGGGCCTCCATCTCGCGGATGTCAGAGAGCGCCTTTGACTGTTCAGGGCCAACGGCGTTGCCCCCGGAGTTGCCGCGTGTGCCGTAGACGACCGCGACGACTTTGTGCTGCTCTTCGATCAATTTTGCGACGTAAGCGGTAACCTCGCTGTCGTCGTCGGGATGTCCAACAACAATGAGAATGTCAACTTTATAACGCGCGTCCGGCTGGGGATTGGCTTCTGCCTGTTGAGCATGGGAAGAGAAAATGGCGATGCATGTAAAAAGAAATGTTACGAAGACACGATATCTCATTCGGGGTCCTTTATTCCTGAGTGTGGCAGGACAGAAATATCAAATCGCCACGCCTCGGAGATTCTACAGAGACAGCAAACGCCTCAAACCGAAGCCCGGGCGTTAGAAACGGAAGTGCAGTCCGAACTGCATCTGGCGCATGTCTCCTGCGCCGAAGATCTGTCCGGCAGTATCGCTGAAGATGTAGCTGTCCGGGTTCACCAGATTGACGTGGTTCGTGGCGTTGTAGTTTTCCCACTTGAACTCAAGAGACTTGGTCTCGGTGAACTGGAAAACTTTGCCCAGAGACAAATCGACCTGATAGAAACCGGGACCGCGCAGTGAATTATGGCTTACATATCCTTGACGCCCGACTCCTTGCGGGTCAACAAAAGCAGCGGGATTGAACCAATGGAATCGGTTCTGATCCGACACGTTCGGATCTCCCACCTGATCGGGTCGCACCTGATTGAAGTCCGCGTAAAGGAGGTCACCGTTGGCGGATACCGTGAATGGCAATCCAGTCTCGAAGCGGCTGATGCCACTGAAATTCCAACCGCCGAGAACTGCGTCCATGGCCCGGCTAATGTTAGAACCCCAGTGCCGTCCTCGACCGTAAGGTAATTGATAAGTATGCGAGATGGTCAACGTGTGAGTGCGGTCATAGTTCGCGGGACCATGGTCTTGCCACCAATCGAGGTTGTTTGAGAACGCACCTCCGGTTTCGGTATTGGCCATTGCTTTTCCGTAGGTGTAGGTGACCAGAAAATCCAGACCCTTGGATGTCCGCTTCTGAACCTTCATCTGCAAGGCGTGATAGCTGGAGTTGTCGCAATTGCAGGTCTCGTAGATTCCTTGTGAAAGACCGAATTTCTGGAAGTACAACCGTCTGGAGTTGTAGTCATTGCAGCCGCCGGCAACGCTAGGATCTGGGTTGCAATCCGGAGCTGGCGGGGAAGCCTGGTTCACGTTCGGGTTCACGAAGAGATGGCGCCCGACGTTGCCGACGTATGCGATTTCTGCAGTCAAAGTTGAAGTGAATTCGTGCTGGACGGCCAGGTTCCACGAGTCGGCAAGAGGAATGCGATACGCGCTCGGTGGATTAAAGAAATAGTAGACATTCAAATCGCCGGGTAACGGAAAACGTCCCGTTGAGCTTCCTGTTGGAAGCGTCGGCAATGGAGGTCCGGTCAAGAGGTTGAAAACGGAAGAGTAATTATTATTGGCGTTCAACTGTTGCGGAAGGATGATCGGCGGATCGTAATCGGGAGCTTGCCCAAATACCGCTCCCAACCCTGAGGGAGTGAAGCTGCGACTGTATCCCGCACGTACAACGGTGTGCGACATGAGTTGATAAGCCACGCCGACGCGTGGCGCGAAGCCTAAGTTGTATGCTTTAACGCCCATATTCAAGGGGACGTTTCCGACTCCGGCAACAAGAACGTCGCCGGTGTTGGGATCAAAACTGCCAGCTCCGCCTGGGCTGGCAGCAGTCTGCGGGAGATAGTTCTCGTATCGCAGGCCGATGTTGAGTGTGAGTTTGCGGGTGGCCCGCCACGAGTCCTGGCCATAAAAGAATAGGCGCGTTTGCCGTAAGCCCGGATGCAAGTTAGCACCTGTGAAATAGCGCGAGAAACCAGAGGGTTCACCCAACAAGAAAGTGGCCAGTCCAGAGCCTGTGGGGCCGCCGGTTGCGGCGTCGACGGCCGGACTTCCGGTAACTCCATCAGAGAACTGAATTTCTCCAGACCGATGCGAGTCGCTGGGAATGCGCTGCTGTTGCGCGCGGCGAATATCTGCTCCCCATTCGAAAGTGTGATTACCGCGGGTCTTACTCCAGTTGTTGACCCACTGGAAATGGTTTTCGGTTTCCTTCAGTGGGCAATTGCACTGGTTCACGCCAAGCGCATATCCAAAGCTGAATCCACCGTTGCCGTTAACGTAGAAGGCCGGCATCCCGCTAGTTTCGTCGGTTCCCAGATTCAGTCCAGGAATGCCCGCGTCGGTTGCTGGGGTGGTGCCCACGCCATTGGGATTTACCCGAATCCGGTAGCGATAGAAGCCAAAGCGGAAATCAGTCACCAGCGTTGTGCTGAGGACGTAAGTCGCACCCAACGCCAGACTCTGATTGCGCGCAGGAGCTGTGCCGGCGAAGTTGACTCCGTTGAGCGCGGGGCCACCCGCCTCAATGCCATAAGCGCCAGGGGCAAAGTGATCGAAGTCTGCCAACGTGTATCGTCCAAAAAAGTGCAATTTATCCGAAAAGTTGTAGTCCACTCGTCCATCGAACTGGTCGCTATTGAAGCGCTCGCTTCCGGTGGCGACATAGTTGTTCGAGATCGATGTCTGGTCCTGTGCTGCGGGAAGATTCGCAAGTAAGTTCGAAATGGGGGCGGGAACCGAGGGCAAGACATTGACAACATGATTGGTAGAAATCGCCTTTCGATTTCCGCTGCCATCATCGGTACTGGGGTCAAAAACCATTCCAACGCGCGCCGGAACGATATCGCCTTCGGTAGTCGTTACCGTGTAGGGGTTGGCGCATGGGCTAGCAGAGTTTGTTCCATCGGTGCAGAGGTAATTGCCAAGTAGAGCGGTTAAATCTCCGGCGCGCTCGGCTGCCGTGGGAAGGGTTGCCGTGACGGATGCCGAACGCCGCCGCCGTGTTCCCTGATAGTCTCCGAAAAAAAAGACCTTGTTCTTAATGATTGGCCCGCCAAACGATCCGCCGAATTGATTCCAGCGAAGGGGCAGCAGCGACTGTGAGGTCCAGTCTTCTGCATTGAAGAAATCATTCCGCAAGTATTCGAAAGCCGACCCATGAAGATCGTTCGTTCCGGACTTGGTCGTGGCCTGCATCAGAGCGCCCGCCACAGAGCCGAATTGCGCATCGTAGTTACTGGTTGTGATCTTGAACTCTTCCAATGAGTCGATGTTGGGGTTAATTACGGCAATGCCGAGAATCGAACTGTTGTTCTCGGTTCCATCGAGCAGAAATCCATTCGAGGTAAACTGCTGGCCATTTGCGTCGATCTGATATCCAGCCTGCGGATTTTCAGAAGATGCATGCTGCCAATCGTTGATCTGGGTTCCCGGAGTGACCAACATCGTGAATGTCAGATTGCGGTTGATGATCGGCAACGCCCCGAGTTCGTGAGTACTGAGAGTTGTGCTCACATCGGAGCGATCTGTCTTTAGCAGTGGGGTCTCTTCGGTGACCTCCACTTTCGTTGATTCCCCCTTGACGGGGAGGACCGCATCAACGCGCGTGGCGGCGTCAATCTGAACCGTAGCGGTCGCTTCAAATGGAGAGAATCCGGGGGCATTGACAGCGATCTTATACCGTCCCGCCAGCAGGTGGGTTTGCTCGTAGTTGCCGCTGGCGTTTGTCGTTGCCTGATAGGTGGTCCCCCGATCCATATCTGTTACGGTGACCGGAGCGCTCGCTACGGCTGCACCGCTTGGATCGGTTACGGTCCCGATAATGTTGCCATAGACAGCTTGTCCGAGTGTGACTGCAGGGATCAAGGCAACTAGAACACATCCGAGAACAACGGTGTTGAAACGTTTCATATGGCCCTCGATACAAAGAAATCAAACCTTCGGTGAGCGTGCGTAGCAGTTGTCAGGAAAAAGAAGTCTGAACTTAACGCATGGTAGCGGTCAAGAAAAAAACAACAGTAAACGAAACAATATGGAAGCAACGCGTTGGCATCACGAAGTGATTGTCAGAGAGAGCGCGACCGCACGACGCGCTGGCCGGCATCCGACATCAGCGCCACGGCATACTTAAAACCAGAAAGACAGCCCCGCATGATCGAAAGTGAACTGTAGTAATCGTTGTATCGAAAGAAACCGGTCTGCCCCCGCCACATGGGGTAAAAATCGCAAGCCTCGAGCCATTTATCGCGGACTGCGTCGATGTCGAGATAGGTATCGGGCACGAAGTTGGTTGCGTCTTCCCAATTGTCGGCATAATAAATTTTTGACACGGAATGTGGCGGACGAGTTCGCGAAAGTGTTACCAGCCCTGCGTAGAAGACAGCATCCCGCACGATGAGGTGGCAATTCTGATGATCTTTGTGCCAGCTCCCATTCCAATGCGTCACGATGACCGCCGGTTTTTGCTCGCGGATTACATCGCAAACTGCCAAACAGATCTCCTCGTTGAAGGGAATCTCGGCATCCGGATACGTCAAAAACATCGCCTCGGCTCCGAGCAAATGCACTGCTTTCTCAGTCGCTGCACGCTGCATTTCGCCGTAACGCTGCACGGGGATATCTTTCGGAGCTCCCTTTTCGCCCATCGACAGATTGAGCAGAACGCCCTTGCCTCCGAGGTTGATCTGCTGGGCCAGAGCCGCTCCCATGGTGAAGAGTCCATCACCGGGATGCGCCGTAATCGCCATGATCTTTCCCGGCACCTCAGAGGATGATTCCCCCAACACCGATGATCGAGCGAACGCCGACAGCGCCACTGCGCCGCCCACTGATTGTGCGAATGATCGCCGGTTCATTGCAGTTTCCTCCGAATTCGAGAATCGCTCCGCGTACGACGTGCGAGACTTCTCTTGCTGTGTGCTCCTTCAGACACTCGTTCGGCTTCCCACACGATCCGCGCGCAGCCGAGCAGGTTCACGGTTTCTGCCAGCCTGCTGACAACGATCTTTACATTTTGAGCAGCGATCGGTTGAGCGCGCTCCAGCATCGCGCACTGCAGGGACGTGAGATAGAGGTCCGCAACGCTTGCCATACCTCCTCCTAAGACAATGATTTGAGGGTCGAGGAGGCTGACAAGATTGGCCACTGCATATCCGAGGAAGCGTCCGGCCCGATTGAAGATGTCCACAGCCAGTGCGTCTCCGCGTCGAGCGGCGGCAGCGACATCATGAGCAGTGATTGTCGAAACTTTCAAATCAGCAAGAGAGCTCGATTCTCCGTTTCGCAGGCGGTGCTGAGCAGCGCGTCCAATGGCCGGTCCTGCCGCCAGGGATTCCAGCTCTCCTGATCCTTGTGCTGCCTGAACGTCTTCGCGCGTGACTGTCAACCATCCGGCGCAGCCGGAGAGTTCGTGTGCACCTCGCACGATTTGTCCGCCACTCAGGATGCCTGCGCCGATCCCGGTGCCAATCATCAACACGATCGCGTCAGATTTGCCCTTTCCCGCTCCGACCCAGCATTCCCCCAGCACCGCAGCGTTCCGATCGCTTTCCACATGAACCGTCATGTTCATGGCTGGCGTCAATCGCTCCGCTAACGCCATCTCTTCCCATCCCGGAAGATTTGGAGCCCAAACCGTTCTGTTGCGGCGAACCAACCCCGGTACCGCCACGGCTGCGCCAACATAGGCGTCGGCTGGTTTCTTGCCGCCGGCAAGATCCTTTGCGAGTTGCACTATCTGCAAGAGTGGGCCGGAAGGAGAGCTGACATCGACAGGTACAGTGCGCCGGGAGACGATCTTGCCTCTCCGATCAATCACAGCGGCGGAGCACTTCGTGCCCCCGAGATCGATTGCCAGAGCGTGACGTTCGAGTGTCTTTGACATGAACTTAATTGTTCGTAGACAGAAGCTTTGAGCGGCGCTCGCCGAATACAAGCATCAGAGCTAAGCCGATGATAGCGACGGCTCCCAATCCAGGTACAACCATGCCGGAGCGAACGCCAAGCTGTTGCGAGAGTTGCCCGACAACCCAGGGAAATATCATGCCTCCGATCAAAGCGATGGAAAACAGCAGCCCAAACACGGTTCCCGCGTGTTCCGAGTAACGGTCCCCCGCAATCGCCAATGTGGTAGGGAAGACTGGGCCATAGGACAATCCGATTAGAGCGGTTCCCATGAATAACAAAAATGGCGCTCGCGCTGACAGCAGAACCGCGCAGCCGCCTAATGACAATAGGGCTACGGCAAGAACCAGTCGCGATTTCCCAATGCCTCGCAGCAGCTTCGCGGCGAGCATTCGGCTGGCCATGAGCGCGGCCCAATAGGTCGCCAGAATCAGGGTCGCAAGTCGTGGCGAGTATCCGATCACTCCGACATATGTAGATGTCCAGCCCGCGATACACGCCTCATTCCCCGACTCGCAGAACAAGATAAATCCCAGCAGCAGCACTCCCTGATATTTCGCCACGGCGAGAAGCTCAGTCCACGAAAATGCATGCTTGGCTTTCGCCGACGGAAATGAGATTAGGGCGTACCAGAACGCGCATGCGGCAGCAAGGACAGCGCAGAAAAGGAACAACTGAGGGATTGTGAATCGGCCTCCAATGCTGGCAGCCATCAGAGGAATGCTGATCGCACCAACACCAAAGAAAATGCCCAGGAGGTTGAGCATAGCCCCTCGTCGCTCCGCGTAGAGATCTGACACCAGAACGTTCGTACAAGTATTCAGACCACCTCCTCCGATCCCCAGTAAAATCGCCGCGAGGCCCGCGGCAAGAAACGAGTGTGCTCCTGCAAAGATCACCATTGCTGCTGCAACGATCAGTGAGGCGGCGAGAAGGTTTGCTTTGTTTCCCAAGTGGTCAATCAATGGGCCGACGAGGAGCGAACCAAGAAAGATCCCGAGATAGAGCAAAAGGAACAAAGTCCCTTGCTCCGCGAGGCTGACTTGCAGGCGGGACCGCATAGCGGGCAGGCCAAACACAGTTCCCAGGATTGCGAGCACGATTCCGAAGACGAGGATGCCTGCGCATGCACTGACGAACAGCAGTCGTGGGCGGACGGTTGAGCTCAAAGGCTATCGCTTCAGCAAACGTTCGTATTCTTCGTAGACGCGATTGTTATTATCAGCCGGAATGCCGGGAACATTCGGTGAAACGAAAACAGGAGGATTCTTGCCTTTCGCGGCGAGATCGGCAGCTACCTGCGCGATGATTGCCATTGCAATTGTGACTGTTGAAACAGTCGATCCCGCAGCCACGGGAGCTTTCCAACCCGTCACCTCGACGAGCGCGTCTTCAGCAGGAACGCAGTTGTCGATGACATGGTCCGCAACATCTGCCAGCTTCTTTCCCGAAGAGTGAGTGGCCGTGCGCTTGCCGTAGTTGTCCATCGAGGTGATCGCGACGGTTGTGAGTCCCCGTTTCTTGGACTCCTGGAGCACTTCGATACCAGCCGCATTCAATCCTCCGTGAGAGAAGACCAGCATCACGTCTCCCGGGCGAACCGGTTCGTTCTCAAAGATGACCGCAGCGTAACCCTCGCGACGTTCCAGCCATAGCAATCCCTTTGCTCCCCCGGATCCGATGACATTCGTCCACATCAGCCGCATATCCATTAGCGGACGAAATCCCGGAAAAGCGCCATAGCGCGGAAACATATCCTGTACCGGCAGGACAGAGTGCCCACTGCCGAACATATGCACGAGACCGCCGCCGGCAATGCAGTCGGCCATGGCAGCAGCAGCTTTCTCAATGGCTTCAGTCTGTGTATCCCAGATTCGATCGAGAACTTCCGTAATGCGCTTACGATAACGGGAAACGCTCACAATGATTCCTCCAAAAGCAATCCGATAAAGTGACTCGTTGCGCCTGGTATTTTTGGTACGCACTCGACGCAAAATTGTATCGCATCACTTGTTGCCAGAGAATTGAATGAGCGCTCGCCTAGATTGCAATTGGCAGATAGATCTGAAGAATTCGGCTTGCAACTCGTGGCAAGCAATCAAAATTCCTGGCATGCAATACAACTGTGTGTGGGATATGCTCTTTGCGAGAAGTGAATCGTCGGGAGGAAGGCGAGAAATCGCGGGACAACGAGCGTTTAAGCCTCCATTCCGTCATTATTTTGTCAGGGCAACTTCGACTCGCCGATTTAAGGCTCTGCCATTCGGTGTCGTGTTATCCGCTACTGGACGGGAAGCGCCGAAACCTTGCCCATCCAACTGGTTTGAATTTACTCCGTGGTCTTTCAGCCACGCTATCACTGAAGCCGAGCGATTCTTTGACAGCGCCTGATTGTGATCGGCATTTCCTTGATTATCGGTGTGACCGGCAATGACCCATTGAGATCCCGGATGATTGTTGATAAGTCCCAGGACCGCGTTCAGCGCGGGCATGCTGTCAGGCCGGAGTTTTGCCGAATCCGTGTCAAAGTGGATGCCATAGATTGTGGCCGAACCAGTTTGCGCAAGTTCTTTTTCCAGTGTGGCTGTATCTTCATGATGGCGATGTAACTGAATCTCGGCACTTCCGTTCTGTCCGGCGATGAGATCAACGGGAACCGAATTCTCGTCATAGCCGTCCGCGAGAGCGGTCGCGGTTACAAGGCCGGCCGGCAGTCCCATCAACTGACATTTTCCATTTCGCTCAGTCGACGCTGATTTGAGAGCCGCCGTCACCGTTGCATTTGCAATCGGCGTGTGCTGGTCCGCATCGACAACCGATGCCGCAAGCGATACTTCGTATTTGAACTTGTGCGGATTTACCAGGATGCGCACGAAATCCACCGCGTAGCCGTCTCCTATTTTCGTCGTTGGATCATCTATGAGTAGCTTGACCTCACCCGATCTCAGGAGAGGCCAGTATTCTGGCAGCAATTTCAACGTTACCAGTTTCCCAATTGGCCCGGTCTGGTCAAGGGAATTAATTGCATATTCGAAGTTCGGGAGTCTGGTTCCGTTCAGACTCACCTGGAAATACGAATGGAAGTTCTTAGCCTGAAAATCATCCACGAACATCTGGACCACCACATCATTCACCTTCGACGGGAGTTCGCCCACTTCCAACCGGATCGGCGTCGGCATGGATTCCAGGCGTACTTTGCAGATTTGTCCCGGAGGGGTCTTGATGTTTTCGCAAGGCCGGAGAATGCCGCTATAGCCGTCATATCCAAGGTAGGTGGTATCTGTACTTATGATCGATCCAAGCAAGATGCGATCGGTACCGTCGGGTTCGTCGCTACGCGGGACCCACGGGTATTGGTGAGGCGGGGTGGATTGTCCTGAGAAAGGATCGAAGCCTTGCGGCCAACCGAAACCGAGATTATTAATGTCCCCGGTACGCACGACCAGGTCGGCTTCAGGTCCGTTCTCAGTGCGCTCATACTTCAAAGTCCAATCTTGGTTCTGATTCCCTGTCGCCCTTACTGGCACAATGGTCTCCAGAGCCGATGCAGTCGGTATTGGAACGAATGGGGACGGTACAGGTATTAACTTTCCGGGATTTTTGGGATCGTCCATCCATCCATACGGAGCCTCGGGCTTCTTAGAGTGCGAGGTATTGGAATCTCTATTTGAAGATGAACTTGCATCCATTGACTTAGCGGCATTAGTTACGAGTTTCAGTGCGTCATCAGCGCTGGCACTATGAGATACAGCCTCAACTTCGGCGACCTTCCGCTTCACGCGATGCGCCACATAAATCATGCTTCCCGTGACTGCAACCGCAAGTAGCAATACTGTCACGACCCCTGCGATGGCGAGCTTCCGAAAACCACCTCCCGATTTCGCAGCTGATACCTGTGTGTTTGGTTGAGTTGCAACAATGGAACGAAACACTTCCACAGAGCTGCGCGACGCCGTTTCTGCAACCGGGGCCTGGGTGCCGCACTTGTCACAAAACTTGGCATTGAGTGCCAATTCGCATCCGCATTTTGTGCAAAGTCGGTATGGTGTCGCGGATTCGGAGGCCACACCTCGCCGTGCGCCACACTTTGTACAAAAAGCGTTTGTCTCCAGGACTGGGCTTCCACATTTTTCGCACGTGAAATTCATGTTTTCTCTCCGGATGCGAATTGGGGCGTTCCAGCCCTATCGAGCCCGAGGTGTCGCTCCCTCACTCTTAACCATGCTCTCTTCGTAATGGATCTTGTCGATCAGGCTGCCATCCCTCCTGTGCAGCTCGGAGTCGAGAACGAGTTTTACGGGGCATCCTTTGGACGTGACCCAGGCGTCGCCTTTTTCGGAGTCGCCGGGATTCATTAGCATCCGGCTCTCGGTCGCATCGAAGCGCGCCGTATCGATCGAATAGTGGATCGTGTCGTAGCCATTCGTATTGCCGCCGTCGGACTCAAGCTTCATTGCGGAGTTGTGATTCACGAGCGCAATCGTGCTCGACATTCCGGCGATCGCGGTGAGATGAGTGATCGCCGCCTGCCAGTCTTCCGGCTTAGAACGTGCGGCTTGAAAAGACACGGCATGATCGCTGCCCATCGATCGAGATCTTCCGTCTATGCTTTGGGGCGTGATATCGGCTTCTTGGCTTAAGTGTTGGTCGTCAGAGGTATCTTTTGTGAACGAATAGCCGAAGGACTCCGTTGGATTTTGAATGCGGTCATAAACACAGTTGAGGTCGATTCCTGGGTTCGCGTTGGCTTGCGATGCCGGGCTCTTTTCCCCGGCTTTTACAGTTCCTGCTTCGGCGGTGTCCGCGTTGATCGATTTGGATCGCGGCTTTGAACTGCACGAAGTGCCCACAAGAAGGCACAGTGAGATCGCTGTTGTTGCGACAAGCAAGCTCGCTAAGTGACGTTTCCTATGTGTTCCCAATCGTGTTCTCCTTTTACATCCGAATAACGGAAAGAATCGTTCTGGCAAGTTAGCTAACCTGCTTTCTGCGATCTAGCGGTGCACCGCACTTTGACCAAAACGTCATGGCGTTTCCTCCATCAAGTTGCGATTGTTTTACTTTTTGAATCTCTCGAGTTCGT
>Ga0335069_10013140_pt1 | contig 11636 bp, 12 predicted proteins | sample Lox_Sample_11_FD_206714 | JGI IMG/M metagenome (GOLD analysis project Ga0335069, IMG submission 206714) | Soil microbial communities from Loxahatchee National Wildlife Refuge, Florida, United States - Lox_Sample_1.1 | ecosystem: Environmental > Terrestrial > Soil > Wetlands | place: USA...
ACGCGATCACCGATCCGCATTCTCCGGGGAAGTATCGCGTGAACGGGCTGGTGGTGAATATGCCGGAGTTCCAACAGGCGTTCGGGTGCAAAGCCGGACAGCCGATGGTGAAGGAACATCGGTGTCGAGTGTGGTGAAAAAACAAGTGGGTAGTGGATAGTGGGTAGTCAAAATGGGGCCAAGATAAATGAGAAGACCGCTGGTTGTCGGACTGGTATTAACGATTACGTTACTCATTTCCTCCGCTTTTGGTGCAAACCCAGATACCGTCGTCAAGACAGCCACCGGCTCTGTTCGCGGGGTCGTCAGTTCCAGCGGAGTGGCGTCGTTCAAAGGGATTCCGTTTGCCGCGCCTCCAGTGGGAAATTTGCGGTGGCGCGCGCCTGAGCCTCCGAAGGCGTGGACCGGTGTCCGCGACGCCAGTCAGTTCGGCGCTAGTTGCATGCAGCGGGAGGTCAACGAACTGTTGCCGTGGACGCCGGAGTATATGGTCCACAACCCAGTCAGCGAGGACTGCCTGTCGCTGAACGTCTGGACGCCGCGAGCCGACGCTAGGGCTAACCTTCCCGTTATCGTCTATATCCCCGGCGGAGGATTTACCAGCGGCGGTACGTCGTGCGCCGTTTACGACGGAGAGAATCTCGCCCGCACCGGGCTGGTGATTGTCGTCATCAACTACCGGCTCGGTGTGTTTGGATTCCTGGCGCATCCGGAACTCACGGCCGAGTCGCCGCATCACAGCTCCGGCAATTACGGACTGATGGACCAGATCGCCGCGCTGAAGTGGGTGCGGGAGAACATCAAGACGTTCGGTGGCGATCCCGAGCGCGTGACCGTTTGGGGACAGTCCGCGGGCGCGTTCAGCGTGGCGGCATTGATTGCTTCGCCCGAAGCCAAGGGGCTGTTTCAGCGGGCGCAGGCGGATAGTGGTATCAGCGTTGCCGGGCTGCCGATGACTCCTCTGCAAAAGGCCGAAGCCGAAGGCGTGCAGTTCGCGGCCGAGCATCACGCGAAGACCATCAAAGACCTGCGCGCGATTCCCGCGTCGGATTTGCTGCCCGCGCCGGAGGGAGGAGGGCCGCACCAGTTGCGCTTCCGGCCGATCGTGGACGGGTGGATTTTGCCCGCGACTCCCGCGGAACTCAGCGCGCGCGGAGCGGACAACGATGTTCCGGTGGTGACCGGGTACCAGGCGAACGACCGGCTTCTGTTCTTGCCGCCCATTCACTCTGCTGAAGATTTCACCAAGGCAGCGGAGCGTCTCTACGGTCCGATGGCGAAGGAGTTCGAGCAGCTTTACCCTTCCGGCGACGAATCGCAGATCCGGAAGTCGCTGGCCGGCAGCGCAAGGGATCGCGAGCGCGTGGCGGCGTTCCTGTGGGCTTCGGAGCGGCTGAAGAACCATCGCGGGCCGGTGTTCACGTATTTCTGGACGCGTGCGATTCCGTGGCCGCAGCATTCCGAGTATGGCGCGTTTCACAGCGGGGAACTGCCATACCTCTTCCGCAATTTGAATGTGCTCGATCGTCCGTGGCAGAAGGTCGACCACCAGGTTTCAGACTCGACCTCGGCCTATCTGAAGTCGTTTGCCGAGCGCGGTGATCCGAACACCAAGGGTGAGCCGAACTGGCCGGCGGCGAATGCGGCGAACCCGGAGACCTTGCAGATCGACGACAACATCGCGCCGATGCCACTGGCTGACAAGGCGAAGTACGACTTCTGGGTGAAGTACTTCGGGTCCGAGCAGAGCAAGACGGCGCCGGTGTTCTAAAATTCAACCGTGCCTACGGCACTCGACAACTTGTTGCACTTTACCCGGCAATGAATTGCCGCGCTATTCTCAATCGCCCACTTCGTGGGCTCTCGTTGGGTTACAAGTGCAGCAGGTACACGGGCGCGAACGCCGCAATGATCGCTGCAATCTGAACCGCCACCACGGTCGCGGCCTGTCGCGGATCCTTCGGCAGCCACTTCACGGCGAACCAAAAGAGCACTGGCAACTGCCCGGCCATCAGTAGCTGGAACAGATGAGCTGTCGCGCCTTCGTCTGCCTCGCGCGCTGCGCCGTACATCGCAACATGAAGCACAACTAACGTTAATGCGATAAGCGACATCGCTACAGGGATCCACGCGGTGGGACGGCGGAATGCGGAAAGCTGCGTAGGGCACCTCATGTGAGTCGGAAGTATTCTGGCCTATCCGTTACGAATTGTAAAGTACTTTATAATACAATGTTACAGTTGCGTTGGAAGACTTGCTCGACCGCTTCCTGCCGATAGGCGAAGATTCCCTCCACGTCGTGCCTTACCTTCAAACGATGCACGAGATCGCCGAGTATGCCGAACGGGAGTTCGTATCTCACCTCATCGAACATTCGGGTTCCCTCGCCTTCCGAGACGAACCGGTGCTCGTGACGCCACAGGCGATACGGTCCCTTTAACTGCACATCGACAAGCCGGTGTGGCGGGTCCCACTCGACAATCTCAGTCGTCCAGCGAATGGGGAAGACACGCCAGCGCAGCGAGTAGCGGATCAGCGTTCCTTTGCGAACGGGGTTCGGATCGACGCTCAGAATGCGGAAGTGCAGCCACGGAGGGGTCAGCTCCTGGAGGTTTTCGGCGCGTGAGAAGAAGCCGAAGACGTCGTCGATGGGGCGCGCGATGTATTGTTCCGCCCGGAAGATAAACGTGCTCATTCCGGGTGGGATTCAAACTTGAAGCGGTCCGATTCAACCGCACTCCATACTTCCGGTGTCGGTTTAAGTACAAGTAAACAAAAGGCTTGCAATTTTCCCGGCGGGCAATGTTCTTTGCAACCAATCCCTAGTCCGTCTCATCTATAACCTTGACAATGATTGACTCAAGTTCTATAGTGGCGACGTTATAAGGCCAGAGTTGCAGGCTTTTCCAGCAGAATCAAGTACTTAGGCACTCATTGAAAGAGGATTAGAGGAGGAGGCAAATCTCCATGGCGAAGATTATCGGTATTGACTTGGGCACCACCAACTCGGTGGTCGCCGTAATGGAAGGCGGCGAACCCAAGGTTATTGCGAACGAAGAAGGCGGTCGCACGACCCCCTCGGTCGTAGCTTTCACGCAGTCGGGTGAGCGGTTGGTCGGCCAGGTCGCCAAGCGGCAGGCGATCACCAACCCGGCGAACACGGTCTATTCGATCAAGCGGTTCATGGGACGCCGCTTCGACGAAGTGAACGAAGAAATGAAGATGGTCCCATACACGGTCGAGCGCGATGGCGATCACGTGGCAGTGATCGCGCAGGGCAAGCGTTACACCCCGCCGCAGATTTCGGCGATGATCCTGCAGAAGCTGAAGAAGGCTGCCGAAGATTATCTTGGCGAATCGGTCACGGATGCCGTGATCACCGTTCCCGCCTATTTCAACGACGCGCAGCGCCAGGCGACCAAAGACGCCGGCCAGATCGCGGGCTTGAATGTAAAGCGCATCATCAACGAGCCGACGGCGGCCGCATTGGCTTACGGGTTGGACAAGAAGAAAGACGAGACCATCGCCGTGTACGACTTTGGCGGCGGCACCTTCGATATTTCGATCCTCGAAGTGGGAGAAGGCGTCATCGAAGTCAAGTCAACCAACGGCGACACGCACCTGGGCGGCGACAACCTCGACCAGCGCATTGTCGATTGGCTGATTGACGAGTTCCGCAAGGAAACCGGTCTCGACCTGCGCTCGAAGGGCAACGAGATGGCGCTGCAGCGTCTGCGTGACGCCGCCGAGCGCGCCAAGATCGAGCTTTCGACCACGATGGAGTCGGAGATCAACCTACCCTTCATCACGGCCGATGCGACCGGACCGAAGCACCTGGTGCGCAAGCTGACGCGCGCCAAGCTGGAAGAGATGGTTCGCGACATCATTGAGCGGTCGATCGGTCCGAGCAAGCAGGCGATGAAAGACGCGGGCGTTACGCCGGAGCAGATTAACGAAGTTGTTCTGGTCGGCGGACAGACCCGTATGCCGGCCATCCAAGCTCTGGTGAAGAACCTGTTCGGCAAAGAGCCGCACAAGGGCGTAAACCCCGACGAAGTGGTCGCAGTAGGCGCGGCCATTCAGGGCGGCGTGCTCGGTGGCGAGGTGAAAGACCTGCTGCTGCTCGACGTGACTCCGCTGACGCTCTCGATCGAGACCCTTGGTGGGGTTTCGACCCCGATGATTCCGCGCAACACGACGATTCCGACCCGCAAGTCGGAAACATTCTCGACCGCGGCCGACAGCCAGACGTCGGTTGAGGTTCACGTGTTGCAGGGTGAGCGTCCGATGGCGGCGCAGAACCGCACGCTCGGCAAGTTCCACCTGACGGGGATCATGCCGGCGCCGCGTGGCGTGCCGCAGATCGAAGTCACGTTCGACATCGATGCAAACGGTATCTTGAACGTCACCGCGAAAGACCAGGCGACGGGCAAGGACCAGAAGATCACGATCACGTCTTCTTCGGGATTGTCGAAGGAAGAAGTGGAGCGCATGGCGAAGGAAGCCGATGCCCACTCCGCCGAAGACAAGGCGGCTCGTGAGGTGATCGAGTCGAAGAACCAACTCGACGGCATGGTTTACAACATCGAGAAGATGTTCCGCGAGCATGGCGACAAGATCTCGGGCAACGAGCGCCAGGAAGTGGAAACCGCGCTGGCCGACGCGAAGAAAGCGCTGGAGTCGAACGAGAAATCGCAAATGGACTCGGCGCGCGAGCGGCTGACCAAGGCTTCGCACAAGCTGGCCGAAGAGATGTATAAGGCCACGACGGCGCAGGCCAACCCGGGCGCGGGACAAGCGGGTCCGACGCCGGGTTCGGAGCCGGGCGCCAGCGAGCCGAAGAAAGACGAAGGCGTGATCGACGCGGAATACGTGGACGTGGAAGACAAAAAGTAAGTGGTTAGCGGCTAGGGGTTAGGGGCTAGATTTTCCCAACCCCTAACCACCAACTCCTAACCCCTGAAAGGACACATGCAATTCGAAGTTAAAGGTCTACCCCATTTTCTGAATTTCGAGCCGGAGGAAGGACGCTGGTTCATGTATGCTCCGTCGCTGCACGGGATGCAACGCATTCCGGTGGCTGACGACGCAAAGTTCCATTTCGACAAGTTTGTCATGCTGCCGACGGAGGAAGAGCCGACGGTGATGTGAACGTTTTGTGTACCGCGGACACTCTTGTCCGCGAGATTTTGACTTTGATTTTGGATGTAGCGCGGCTGTAGTCCGCGCAGTTTTAAGGCCACGGATTTCACGGATGTTCACGGATCAGATCCGTTGTTCCGTGTACGTCCGTGGCTGTTGTTTTGGCAAATGAAAATTGGCGACACAGTACGAGTGGTTCGAACTTGGGACAGTGACTACAAGACCTGTCAACAGGATGAAATGAGAACGTCCGAGTTGTTCCGGCTCTGTGTGGGTCGCGAATTCAAAGTGCGTGGCTTCGATCAATACGGATACGTCGAATTGTGCCCAAGTGACGATCCAAAGGTCCGAAAAGAATTCGGCCATAGTCACTCGATCTGGATAGAACCTGAGTTCCTGGAGATCACGAAACTGGGCAAGAAGCTGCCCAAAACAGCACGGCGAATTGGGAAATGTTGCGAAAGATGCGGGGCCAAGTTGAATCCAGCCAAGTTCGTGCGTTGCCCAAACTGCTATTGGCCGTTCGACGACAAGAGAATTTACTGATTACTGACAACTGATTACTGACAACTACTAAATGGCTACTGCCACCAAAAAAGACTATTACGAGATTCTCGGCGTTAAGAAATCCGCCTCGACGGACGACATCCGCAAGGCGTTCCGCAAGCTCGCGCGAAAGTATCACCCGGACGTTAACCCGGGCGATAAGGCGGCCGAGGAGCGTTTCAAGCAGATTTCGGAAGCGAACGACGTTCTCAGCGATCCCAAGAAGCGCAAGATCTACGACCAGGTCGGCTACTACTCCGACAACATCGATCCGGCTGCGGCCGAGGCGTACGCCCGCGCGGCAGAAGGTGGATACGGTCCGGGATCTGCCGGCGGTGCTGGTGGACGCGGTCCACAGGGCGTGCCGGTCGATTTCAGCGGATTCGATTTTTCCGACATTTTCGGCGGCCAGCAAGGTGCGGGACAGGCGCAGACCGGCAGCGCACGCAGTGGATCGTTCCGCGATATTTTTTCCGGCATCTTCGGCGGCGCGGGTCGCGGCCCTGGTGTAGAGCCGCAAGGTCCGGGGCAGGGAACCGACCTCGAGTACCAGGTGAATGTTGGCTTCTGGCAGGCGATTCGCGGGGCCGAAATGCGGATTCAAGTGAGCCGACTCGATACCTGCTCGAACTGCCACGGTTCGGGCTACATCGAGCAGCCGGGGGTTTGTCCGGAATGCGGAGGCAGCGGCCAGATCCAGCAAACCAGTGGGCGCATGAAGTTCAACACCACCTGCCCGCGCTGCGGCGGCACCGGCAAACTGCGCAACGTCTGTAATGTATGCCGCGGTGACGGCGTGGTCAGTCGGCCGGAGACGATCACGGTGCGCATCAAGCCGGGCACGCGCGACGGCCAGCGCATTCGCCTTGCCGGCAAGGGCAATGCCGGCGAGCGCGGCGGCGCGCCGGGCGATCTCTTCATTATCATTCGGGTCGGCGATCATCCGGTGTTTCACCGCACGGCCGACGACATCAGTCTTACCGTTCCGATCTCTGCAACCGAAGCGGCGCTGGGAGCTAAAGTCGAAGTGCCTACCATCGACGGACGCACGCTGTTGAAGATTCCTCCGGGAACGCAGTCGGGCCAAAAGCTGCGCCTGCGCGAAAAGGGCGTGCCATCGGCGACAAAAGACGGCGTTCGCGGGGACGAGATCGTGGAAGTGAAGGTTGTTGTTCCGCAGGTGCAGGACGAGCGTTCGAAGGAAATCCTGCGCGAACTGGCCAAGCTGAACCCGCAGGATCCGAGAGCAGAGCTATGGAAGCAAATCTAATCAACGGAACGGAAGCGAGCACGGAACGCTGCCCAAGTCCGTTTGCAGTTGCGGGTCTGATCGCTGTGTTGACGTCGATTTCGGCCATCGTTGCAGCAATCGGCGCCTGGGCTGTGGTAGCCATTTGGTTCGCGGACACTCGTGGAGACGGGCTCGCCGCGCTTGGGGTTTCATTTCTTTCGATTGGCTTGTTTACCACAATTGTGGTGAACACATATATGTTGCGATGGAAGAAATTGGCCGCAATTCCCGCTGCACTTTGGATTCTGGCTGCGATTTGGGCGACGAGCACTGTTTGCCGCGGGTCTTACATCAACTGGCAGAACTGGCGTTGGATACTTCAGTCTGGCGACGAAAGATCTTATGAATTGCAGTGGGTCGTTAGAGGTTGGACCGCCATTGCAATCGCCGCCGGTTTCGGCTTGCTGGCAGCAGTCTCCATAGTCAAACGAGGTAAACGAAGAGATCGGAGCTTGGCGGAGGTCGGCCCCTTTGGTAGTAATTGAAACCGCTCGCCTACAGCTTCGGCATTTGAGTATCGATGATCTCGACGCGATGCACGCGTATCTTGGCGATGCGGAGACGATGAAGTATTATCCGGCGCCGTATTCGCGCGAGTTCGTGCGGCAGGGAATTGAGAAGAACGTCGGCTACTACGCCAAGTATGGCTACGGTCTATTTGGCGTGGTGCTGAAGGAATCAGGCGAGTTCATCGGCGACTGCGGCTTGGTCTGGCAGGATTTGCCTAGCGGAGACGAGTTGGAAGTTGGCTATCACTTCGACCGCGTACACTGGGGTCATGGGTACGCTACGGAAGCCGCTAAGGCTTGCATCGATTATGCGTTCCGTAACGCCGGCGTCGATCATGTGATCTCGCTGATCCGCCCGGAGAACGGACCGTCGCGGCACGTGGCCGAGCGGAATGGATTGAAGATTTCCCGACAGGTGGTGTGGAGAGGTTTGCTGCACGATGTGTGGAAAATAGGTTTATCAGTACGTCAGTAAATCAGTTCATCAGGACTCACGAACTGAAATACTGATGAACTGAGAAACCGAGAACCGAAAACTGATAACCGAAAACCGAAGCGGCTGATTAACCATGGCTAAACGGAAGACCAAAGGCGCTTACATGATCTCCTCGGTTGCGGAGATGTACGAGATCCATCCGCAGACCTTGCGTTTGTACGAGCGCGAAGGATTGCTGAAGCCCTCGCGCACCGAAGGCAACACGCGTCTCTATACTGACGAGGACCTCGAACGGCTGGAGTTCATCCTGACGCTGGCGCGCGATCTCGGCGTGAACATCTCGGGCATTGCCGTCATCCTGCAAATGCGCGAGCGCATGGACCAGATGCAGCACGAGATGCAGGAGTTCATGCGCAACCTGCAGAAGGAAATCATGGCGCGCTATAGTCAGCCGTCGCCATCGCAGGGTGCGATTGTGCCGATCAGAAGGGCGCCGGAGAAAAAGTAGTTAGGGGTTAGGAGTTAGCGGTTAGATCTCTGCGAAGATTGCTGCGGCAACACTGATCAACTGAAATACCGATGAACTGAGAAACTAACTCTCTAGAAACTTCTCGATCTCCCGCCAATACTTCTGCACCACCCACTCCGTTTTCAAGTGTCCACCGCGCGCCAGCAACTTCAGCTTTACCCCTGTTCTCTTCGCAAACTTTTCTACCGACCATGACGGCACGTACGGATCGTCTTTCGCGTGGAACATCAGTACCTTCGCGGGATCGATCTCATCCGCGTGATGCATCGGGTTGAAGAACTTGCCGCCGTACAACTTGTTCCAGTTCCGCGCGGGCATGCGATACGCATTGCCAAACGCTTCGCGCAGGTACGTCGCGTAGCTGGGATTGGAGGTCTCCTTCTTTTCTTCGTCTTCCAAAATCGACCAATCCACCACCGGACAATTTGCGATCACTCGCTTCACGCGCGGATCAAGCGAACACAGCAGCGCGACCACCCCACCAAAGCTGCCTCCGATCACGAATACTTCGTCTGGCATGACCTCGAACTTCTGCCGGAAGGCTACTTCCGTGATTGGCTTCGATAATCCGCTGATGACATCCAGCACATCTTCATGCGGAGACCGCTTCAGGAACTCGCCATCGCTCTCCCACGCGCCGCGGTAGCGCGGGTAGAACACCCAGTAACCTTTTTGTGACAAGTATTGCACCAACGGCTTCTTGCGCGGGATTCCAGGCATGCCGTCGCACAAGATGATGACGCGCTGCTTTTTTCGCGGACGTGCGGGCGGCAGAAATTCGCAGACGATCTCTTTCGCGAATCGCGTGCGGTACATGAAGAGATAGTAGCAAGGAGCCGGGAGTCAGGAGTCAGAGATTACTTCACCGCGGCAGCCGAACTGCGACTCACCGCCTGCTTGAAGTACTCCAACGAGCGCCTCAACCCGGTTTCAAGATCGACCTTTGGTTCCCAACCCAACAACCGTTTGGCTTTCGAGATGTCGGGTTGCCGTTGTTTCGGATCGTCCTGCGGCAGAGGCTCGAACTTGATCTGGCTCTTCGAACCCGTCACTTCAAGCACCTTTTTTGCGCATTCCAGAATCGTGAACTCGTTCGGATTCCCGATGTTTACCGGCAGATGTTCGTCTGATTTCGCCAGCCGCAAAATGCCGTCGACCTCGTCGCTCACATAACAGAAGCTACGCGTCTGGTTTCCTTCGCCGTACACGGTGAGGTCCTGACCGGTTAGAGCCTGCTTCACAAAGTTCGAGATCACGCGACCGTCGTTGATTTGCAGGCGCGGGCCATAGGTATTGAAAATGCGAACGATGTGCGTATCCACGCGATGGTAACGATAGAACGCCATCGTTAGCGCTTCGGAAAATCTCTTGGCTTCGTCATACACGGAGCGTGGCCCGATTGGGTTCACATGGCCCCAGTAGGTTTCCGGTTGCGGATGCACCGCCGGGTCGCCGTAGCATTCCGAAGTCGAGGCCATAAGGAACTTTGCGCCGTACTTCTTCGCCTGGTCGAGACAGTTGTAAGTGCCGAACGAGCCAACCTGCAGCGTCGCAATCCCGTGCATTGCGTAGTCCACCGGGCTCGCGGGCGATGCGAAGTTGAAGACGTAATCAATGGCGCCGAAGTCGAACGGCTGTGAAATGTCATGCCGCTCGAAATTGAAGCGTGGCTCGCGGGAGAGATGCTCGATGTTGTCTTCACGCCCGGTAACCAGGTTGTCGACGCACACAACCTCGTGCCCTTCGGCCAGCAGCGCGTCGCAAAGATGAGAACCTAGGAACCCGGCTCCGCCGGTCACGAGTGCCCGCATTATTCGGTTTTCCCTTGCATGGCAGTAGCCGATTTTTCCGCTTTGCCGTTGGCGCGGACGACCGGGGTCTGCACATCGGCGCGGCCCACGCTCGAGTAAATGAATCCGGCTTTCGCCATCAGCGCCGGATCGTACAGGTTGCGTCCGTCAATGACAATCGGATACGCCATCGCAGTCTTCAGCCGCGCCAGATCGAGCCGTGCAAACTCCGGCCAGTCGGTCAGGATCAACAGCGCATCGGCGTGATCCGCTGCTTCGTACTCCGACGCATGATAGTTGATGCCATGCGTTGGCAGCACCGAGCGCGCCCGCTCCGCCGCCGCCGGATCGAATGCCTGTATCTCGCAGCCTTCTTTCAGCAGATCTTTCACAATCTCGATCGCGGGCGACTCGCGGATGTCGTCGGTTCCGCCTTTGAAGGCCAGTCCGAGCACGGCGAGCTTCTTGCCCTTCAGCGTCCACAGCGCACTACGCACCTTGCGCAGGAAGCGCGCCCGCTGGTCGGCATTGATGGTCATCACTTCCTGCAAAAGGCGGAAGTCGTATCCGGTCTCGCGGGCAACCGAGCTGAACGCCTTCAAGTCCTTCGGGAAGCATGAACCGCCATAGCCGATGCCGGGATTCAGGAACCGTCGCCCGATACGCGCGTCGCTGCCGATGCCTTCGCAGACTTCCTTGATGTCGGCTCCGACGGCTTCGCAAATGTTGGCGACGGCATTGATGAACGAAATCTTGGTCGCCAGGAACGCGTTCGAGGCGTGCTTGATCAGCTCCGCGCTCTTGGTGCTGGTCACGATGATGCGCGAAGGAATGCTCGCCCCGGTCGTATTCGGAATGATGTTCTTCTGCTGGTAATACTCGCCAGAAGTCAGAGGCTCGTAAATTTTGCGCAGCAGCGCGGCGCAGCGCTCGGTATCGGCGCCCACCACGATGCGGTCGGGATACAGGAAATCGCCTACCGCCGTGCCTTCGCGCAGGAACTCGGGGTTCGAGGCCACGTCGAAGTGATCGGGATTGGCGCCATCGAGGAGCATTACGCGGCGAATCCAATTGCTGGTGAACACCGGGACCGTGCTCTTCTCGACCACGATCTTATAGCCATCAATGGCGCTGGCGACTTCGCGCGAAACCTGCTCCACGTACGAGAGATCGGCATCGCCATGCTCGGTCGAGGGCGTGCCCACGGCGATGAACACGGCGTCGCAGTTTTTCACGGCAGCCGGGAGATCGGAAGAAAACGTCAGCTTTCCGCCGCGATGCCGCGCCAGCAGTTCTGGCAGAAACTCTTCATGAATGGGACTCTCACCGCGCTGCAACATCGCGATCTTGTCGCGATCGTTGTCGATAGAGATGACGGAGTGCCCGATTTCGG
>Ga0335069_10013141_pt1 | contig 11636 bp, 10 predicted proteins | sample Lox_Sample_11_FD_206714 | JGI IMG/M metagenome (GOLD analysis project Ga0335069, IMG submission 206714) | Soil microbial communities from Loxahatchee National Wildlife Refuge, Florida, United States - Lox_Sample_1.1 | ecosystem: Environmental > Terrestrial > Soil > Wetlands | place: USA...
CGTAATGGGATGATTACGGCACGATGCTTTCGGAAATCGAGACTGGTTGAATACCAGTCGAGTACGGCGACAGGTTTCTGCGTGGCCACGAGCACGCTTCTGGTGCGCACACCCGGGGCGCCTTCTCAACCAGCCTGGATCGGATGGGGATAGCACCAGGCAGCGAAGCACGCGTTGACGAACAATCAACTGGAGCGCGAGCTGTGCACAGGTCTCACGCGAGCAAGTCTTCAATCCTTACCGGCAATTCCCGTACACGCACACCACTTGCATGGTGCACCGCATCAGTAATCGCGGCGGCGATGCCCGCTAGCCCGATCTCGCCAATACCACGCGCTCCGATCTCGTTGATTTCCTTGTCGGGATAGTCGAGGAAATGCACCTCGACGTGTGGCGCGTCGGCATTCACCGCCACCAGGTAGTCGGCCAGACTGCTATTGATCGGGGCGCCGTTCTGCGGATCGTATTCGGTAGCTTCCAGCAGCGCCATGCCTATGCCCATCACCACTGCGCCCTGGATTTGGTTGCGGCCGGCCAAGGGATTGATGATCTTGCCGGCATCTATGACGCTGACGACTCGGCTGACACGCAACCGCGCGATCTCCGGTTGCCAGGTGACCTCGACGAAGTGACACCCGAAGGATTGGGTCGAGAACTTTGCCTCGGGGTCACCGAATGTGCCCGGCGACGAACCATTGCCTGTAACCTGGCGGAGGTTGGCGCGCTGAAGCAGATCGGAAAATGCCACGCCTTTCGCCGGTCCTTCTTTCTTAAGAAACACTGCACCGTTCTCGAAGCCCAGATCCTCTGGACCGTGATTCGCAAACGGAGACCCCGGCGTGGAAAGAGCAACTGTCTTAAGCGATTCAATTGCCTGGTCAGCTGCGGCAAATACCGCGTTCACCAACGAGGGCGTAGCCATCGAGCCGCCCGAGATCGGGCCTTCCGGAAACGCAGTGTCGCCGAGTTCGACTTCCACTTTGTCCAGTGGAACACCCGTTCTCGCCGACGCGAGCTGCGCGAGATTGGTGTAGGTGCCGGTGCCGATGTCCTGCGTGGCGCTGGCGACACGGCAGGAGCCGTCGTCGCGAAGCTGAATGTAGACTGCGGCGGGGAAACGAGCCGCGATCCACGAACACCCAGCCATCCCCCAGCCAAGCGTCAGGGCATCACGCTTCATCGAGCCGACAGCCGGATTGCGCTTGGACCAGCCGAATTTTTCCGCCCCCAGTTGAAAACATTCGACGATCTGCCGGGATGAAAATGGAAGCCGCTTGCTCTCGTCGATCTTCGGCTCATTCAGGATGCGAAGTTTAACCGGGTCGATGTTCAGTTGGCGGGCGAGTTCATTCATCGCGGATTCGATGGCATAGAGTCCGGGAACTCGGCCGGGGCCGCGCATATCTGCACCGCCACCGATGTTTCGCCTGGTGCGCCCGAAGGTCACGCGCAGGTTGGGCACACTGTACTGGAACGGCGTACCCTCGCCGCAGCCTTCATGATGGGCATCAAGCATCGACCGTGTGTAGATGTAATCCTGCTGCAGCGAAAGCAGCTTTCCTTCTTTGCTTGCACCCAGACGAACGCGCTGCTGCGTGCGCGGCCGATGTCCCACGGCGTGAAACATCATTTTGCGAGCGAGCACCAGTCTCACCGGCCTGCCCACCTGTCGCGCGGCAGCTGCCGCCAGCGGACACAGTGTCCACGGCCACAATTTGCTGCCAAATCCCGAGCCTACAAACTTGGTAATCACGCGGATGTTTTCGACTGGCAGCCCGAACATCTGCGCAAGGACGCTCCGCAAATTGACCACTCCTTGCGAGGACTCATACAACGTCAGGGTTGAGCCATTCCAAAGGGCGGTGGTGGAATGCGGCTCCATGGGATTGTGTGTCTCGAACGGCGTGATGTAAGTGTGATCCAGTTTGACTGGCGCGCTGTCGAACGCAGCATCGGGATCGCCGCGCTGATCTTCTAAACGCTTCATTGGACCAAAGGTCGTCATGACTTCATCCGGCTCGTCGTCGGCCACCAGATGCAGTTCGACGTTCGGCTGCTCCGTAGCATAGGTGGCGCGAACCGCATCGGCAGCGGCTTTGGCGCTTTCAAACGTCTCCGCCACGGCGAGTGCAATGTACTGGCCGTAGTAGCGGATCACGTCGTCTTCGAACGGCGGACGCCGCTCTTCGCAGATGCCCGAGAAACCGGGGCCCGGAATCGAACGGTAGATTTTGCCGATATTCCCCCGATGCAAAATCGCAACCACGCCGGGCATCTTCTCAGCCGCACCCGTATCGAGCGTTGTGATCGTGCCCTTGGCAATCGTCGCACCGACCGGTACCGCATACAGCATCCCGGGAAAGTGGAAGTCTGAGGTGTACTGTGCAACTCCGGTGACCTTTCTCGCACCTTCGAACCGGACCGTGTCACGCCCGATAGGAGAAACCACCGGTGGTGCTTGCTGCTGTGTCGCCATCATCGTCCTCCGTCGGCATCAACCGTTGATCGCAGTTTGCAGAGCGTGCGTTAGGCAGCGCTTCGCCAGTTCAATCTTGAATTTGTTTTCGCTCTGCGGCTTGGCATTACGCAGCGCGGCTTCGGCGGCCTGGCGGAAATTTGCGGGATTCGCGGGTTTTCCAGTGAGCGCTGCTTCGGCTTCGGGTGAGCGCCATGGTTTCGTTCCAACTCCGCCCAGGGCAATCCGGATGTAACTGATAGTTTCACCATCGAGATCCATCACGACGGCTGCGGATGCAAGAGCAAATTCATACGAGGCCCGATCGCGCAGTTTCAGGTAAACCTGTCTGCTTCCCGAGCGAGGCGGGGGCAGCGTGACGTGGGTTATAAGATCGCCCGGCTCAAGCACCGTCTCACGATGGGGTGTGTCCCCAGGCAGAAGGTGGAAATCGCTGATGGGAATACTGCGTGGTCCCGTGGGTCCCTGCACATGGATGACTGCCTCCAATGCTGCCATGGCTACGCACATATCCGATGGATTGGTGGCAATGCAACGATCACTGGTTCCGAGGATTGCCATTGTGCGGTTGGCGCCGGTAATGGCGGGGCAGCCCGTTCCCGGTTCGCGTTTGTTGCAGGGCATGGCTGTGTCGCGGAAATAGACGCATCGCGTTCTCTGCAGCAGGTTCCCGGCGGTTGTTGCCATATTGCGGATCTGACCCGACGCGCCGGAAAGGATCGCCTGGGAGAGCACGGAATAGTCACGCAAAACCCTGGCGTGGTTCGCCAGGTCGGAATTGCGAACCGTCGCCCCGATTCTCAGCCCGCCGTCGGGCGTGTCTTCGATCTTGTCGAACGAGAGGCGATTGATGTCGAGGACGCGTGTGGGGGTCTCGACGTTGAGCTTCATCAAATCGATGAGCGTAGTGCCGCCCCCCAGAAAGCGTACCTCAGCGCCCTGCTGCGCCGTTCCTGACTGTGCGGCAGCGTTGATCGCTGCTGCAGCATCCGCAGCCCGGGTGAATTGGAAAATATGCATGGGAGTCTCCGCTCGCGTTAAGCGCTTTTTCGAACCTGTTGGATCGCCGCCACGATATGGGTGTAGGCCCCGCAGCGGCAGATGTTGCCACTCATCAGTTCCTTCACGTCCGCATCATCTGGACCGCACGGCTCCTTCAATAGCGCCACCGCCGACATAATCTGGCCGGAGGTGCAGTAGCCGCATTGATACGCGTCGCAGGCAAGAAATGCCGCCTGCATGGGATGCATGGCCTCCGGTGTGCCCAGGCCTTCGACTGTCGTAATCTCGTCCCCATCGTGCAACAGGGCGAGACTGAGACACGAGAGCACCCTTCTGCCATTGACGTGCACCGTGCACGCGCCGCACTGCCCGTGATCGCAGCCTTTTTTCGTTCCGGTCAATTCCACTGCTTCGCGAACACAATCCAGCAGCGTTGTGCGCGGATCGATCTGCAAGCGATATTCCTTGTTGTTAATGCGCAATGTGATTGGAACCGCGATCGCAGCGGCAGAATTCGCCGCCCCTCCAGCCGTTCTGGACGCTGTCGAAGCGAGAGAGGATTCCATAGTTCCTCCTTCCGTGGGTGCCGACCGTTATATGCTGGGCGGCGTTGTTTTCGCAAGCCAGTCCTTCCCGGCATCCAGGCAGTCGCCAATCGCGCCGGGATTCGGGCCAGTGACAATCCTCAATTGAAGCTATTTGATGTCTGCATTCCGCGGGTCGTCTTTCGAATCCAGGTATTCCAGGCCCAAGGGCCCGATGGCGGTCACCTGCGTGACGTATTCGCTGGACTTGGCCCAATGGAAATGCGGCGTGTCGCCAGGGAGAACGATCACGGCGCCGGGGGGATACGCCTGCAACTTGTCAGCATCGAACTGATCGCCCAAGCCAAAGTAGAAGACGCCGGAAATAACCGTGTAAACGCGATCCTCTGGATGCCTGTGGGGCATCAGCTTCACACCCCGCGGCACCTTCACCCGAATCGTGTAAGGGCCTGTTTCCGAGGGCTGACCTACCACGACAGCAAGGCGTACCGACGGTGGAAATGCCGCAAAAGGTTTCCAATCAATGTCCTCTGACAAGGTTCCTTTGAAGTCTGCTTGTCCGTGTTGATGAGACCGAATTCTTTGGCTCGTTGCGTCGGTGCTGAGTGCCGTTTGGTTATGTGACATAGCAATTTTCTCTTTTCAGAATTCCTTCGAAAAGGACGCTAAACCTTCTCCGGTGCGAGTTCCAGGAATCGACGCCCGTCAACCCTGACCGGGGAACGGAAAAACATGTCAGTGTAGAAAATGATGAAAAACCGGTCTTCGCTTGAGTCGCTGATCCCATGCTGCAGTTCCTTTTTTTTTAGGCAACTATCTGTCGAGGTGCTGGGGCGGCCCTAGTCGATAGAGGTATCGCAGCACGGGCATTCGACCGGAATGTTGTCGCAAGTTACACCGGAGATTCAGGAAAAATCGGACCCAAAGTACAAAGTGGACAAGGATGCTTGCAAGCACGCGGCAGCGTTTTTGGGAAGACCCTTCCTCGCAGCAATGTTTGACGGATTTGAGCTCCCGCTTAGAAGAAAGGCTTCAGCTGAGTGCAGACTCAAGCGTGGTTGGGTCCACGCTTCGCACCGGCAGAAATACTTCGAAGGCGGTTCCGCTCGCCCCTTTGCGGGTTGAAGACCGAAACTTTATCGTCCCTCCGTGTTTCACAATGAGCGCCCTTGAAACCCACAAGCCCAAGCCCGATCCTTTCAGCTCCTTGGTTGTAAAAAAGGGATCATACATCTGCGCCTGCACGCTTTCGGGTATTCCAACTCCTCGATCGTGAATGGTCACTCGGGTGCCCTCCTGACCTGCGCGGCGTGCCGGGCGCACTCGAACGGCCACGTGCGAGTTCGCCGGCGCAGCTTCAGTCGCGTTGCGTAACAGGTTCCCGAACACCTGGGCAAGCTGGCCGGGAAATCCATAAATGGACAGAGTTGGTTTCGCGTCGAAGCTGATGCAGACGTTCCGCGCTGCCGCAGCTTTTCGATAGAGGTCGATCACATTGTTGACCAGGGCGCCCACATCAATGGAAACAGCGTGCTGCGTATCGCGGTGGAAGGACAGAGAGTGCTTGGTAATCCGTGAAATGCGCTTCAGTTCCTCGTCGGCTCGTGCCAGATATACCCTGACGTCCGCAAGCTGCTGGCTGGAATTGGCGAGGTAAACCAGATTGATCAGTGCCTCCAACGGATTGTTGATTTCGTGCGCGATAGCATTCGCCAGCTTCCCGGTTGCCGCCAACTTCTCAGCCGTTCGCAAGGCGTACTCCGCCAGCCGCGTGTCGGTGATGTCGGTCAGTACGATAAGTTTTCCAACTTCCGTGTCACGCACCATGACACGATCGACGGTAGTCCGAATGGTTCTCTTGCCAATGTCGAACTCCGCGCTATACCGCTCCTTGCCCGCATAGTGCAATGGCAGATCGGTTCCCAGAACCTTGCGCAACAGTTCGGAAGCATCAGCATCTTCCGGAAGTGGGGCGACGCCGTTGCAGAGGACTTCGAAAGCGTAATTGAAGCGGGTAATCTTACCGGACCTCTCAACAAATGCCAGCCCCTCCGAGAGCGCATCGAACGTAGATTGCCACTGCACGGCGGCTTCACGGGCCATAACCTCGGCCTCCCGCAACCTGATAAGCGACCGCAATGTGGCAATCAGAACCACGCCGTCGAGAGGGTGTGTCAGATATCCATCGGCGCCGGCTTCTAGAGCCTGGGCTTTGTCTCCAGGAGACACAAACGAAGCGGAGATCTGTAACACGGAGATCTGCGCGGTGGCCGGGTCACTCTTAATCTGCCGGCACAGATCGAATCCTGAGACGTCGGGAAGGTGCACATCCAGGATAGCGACGTCGGGAAGAGAACGAATTTTGCGCATCGCTTCCCCGCCGGATTCGGCCTGATCGCATTGATAGCCCGCCTGCTGGAGCAATCGGGTCAGCACGTAACGATTCTGTTCCCTATCATCTACGATCAGAATGCGACGTGGTGTCTCAGCCATTGGACTTCGAGAGGGTTGCCGTGGGTGTGAGCCCGGCATTGCTCAGCCACTGTACAAAAGGTTGCGCAGAGAGGCGCGCCGAAACATCGTCCTTTCGCACGACTGAAGTTTGTAGAGATGCCAATTCCAGTTGTTCTGTTTCCGACAGTGCCTTAGATGTATAAATCAGTACCGGAAGGTCCCTGGTTTGGGAAGATTGTCGCACTCTCCGCAATACCTCGAAACCGCTCATATCCGGCATCAGCAAATCCAGGATTACCGCGTCCGGCGGCGATTCGTCGATCTGACGTAGCGCCTCGCCTCCATTGCAGGCCTCACTTAACTGCAGCCATGGCTGGTCGAGAAGTTCGCGAAGGATGTAGCGTGAAACCTCGTTGTCGTCGACGATGAGGAGGCGGCGCGTGCCTCCGTGTCCAGTCAGCCGCCGTAGTTCTTGAAGCAGGCTTTCCCGTTCCAACGGCTTCGGCAGGAACAGGTCCGCGCCGTGCGCGAGCGTCTCCTGCGCATTCGTATACGCGCTGGTTACGATCACCGGCAGTCCGGGACTTGCTTGCCGTAGACCCTCGAGAAATTCGAACGCGGTAACGTCCCCGAGGTATATATCTGAGACGACCGCGGCAGGGACGTGCCGGTCGAGCCACGCCTGGGCCTGTGGGATGTCATTAGCGACGATCGCCTGGAATCCCGAGTCTCTAAGCAAGGCTTCAAAAGTTGAGCACGTTTGCTCGTCGTCGTCGAGAAACAGCACCGGGGCACGGTGAAAGTCCGGAGTGGGGAGCTTACCTCTGCTGACGGCGTCCTTCGCTTCTCCCGTGTAAATTGCGGGAATTTCGACAAAGAAGCGTGACCCTGCTCCGGGTTCGCTTTCCAGCCACAATCGGCCGCCCAGCAAGGTGGCAAGATTACGGGACAGCGGCAATCCGAGCCCGGTGCCTCGGTGACGGTCTTGAAGCGCGTTTTCCACCTGGCTGAACTCTTGGAAGATTGCTTCGTGATATTCGGGAGGAATGCCAATACCCGTATCAGCTACCTCGAATACGACACGGTTTGCTCCCGTGGCCTTGGCACAGACCGTAACATTGCCCTTTGGTGTGAACTTGATCGCGTTAGAAATCAGATTGCGTACGATCTGCGATACCTTCCCTTCGTCTGTCCGGAGCGGACCCAGGCCGACGGGATCGTCGAAGATCAATTCGACCGCAGTATTGTCAGCGAGCAACGGCTTGAGCATGCCTTTGAGCGCACTGAACAGTTCCCGCACTTCAAACTCATTGACCCGAATCTTGATCTTTCCTGCTTCGACCTTGGCGATGTCGAGGAGATCGTTCACCATCTCCTGCAGGTCGCGGGCAGAAGACTCGATATAACGGACCTGCCGTTCCTGCTCCGGCGTTAGGTCCCCATCTAATCTGTCGATGAGCAGCCGTGCCAACGAGATGATGGCGTTCAAAGGCGTGCGGAATTCATGCGAGACATTGGAAAGAAATTTGGTCTTGAGTTCCGAAGCCCGCCGCAAATAGTCGGCACGTTCATCCAGTTCGGCGTACAGCGCGACAACGCCGCGATTAGTGTCCTCCAACTCACGGTTCAGCAGCGTAAGCTCTTCCTGGCGAGCGCGTAGTTCTTGCAGGGTTTTCAGGAGCTCCTGGTTTTGCCGTTCGATTTCGGCAAATGGGCTTTCTATAGCCGCGGTTCTTACGTTCTTTTCCAGTTGCTCTACATCGCGCACCGTCAGGGGCGGGCGGTGCCGCGGAAGACGCTTGACAAGTCTGGCTGTGGTGCCGTCAGGGGTCGATACCAGATTGAATCCATCCATGAGACGCTTGGTCCCAACAATCCCCATTCCCATGCCAGTTTCGGAGCGATAGCGCCCGTCCAGAATTTCCTGCAGGTTTCTAATCCCAGGTCCGGAGTCCTGGATCGTCACCTCGACATGCTGCGGGTGCTCCAAGGTAAGCGAGAAATGGACCATGCCGTTATGCGCATAGCGAAAGGCATTGCGTGCGATCTCGGAGGTGGCGGTCGCCAAACGAATCTGATCTTGATTGTCGAAGCCCAGCAGCGCGGCTAGTTCACGCGCTCGCTGGCGCGCCTGAACCACGTCACGCTCGTTGCGTAAAGCGACACTGAGAATAGGCTCGGGCATCCGTCAGGCCGCCTTCACTACAACTACGCTGGCATCGTCGCGCTGGCGACGGTAATCCCGGAATAGCGCACCGCCGATCACGGCCGCATGCCTGGCCAGCAACCCGGAGTATGCGGACAAGTCCCAGCGTGAACTGAGACCGTCCGAATGCATGACGAATATGCCGTTGTCGGGCCACTCCACACGGAACTCCTGAATGCGCGGCGATACTGCCAACCCCAAGGTGCCGCTATGAGAAACCAGGCTGCGCGAACCCTGGCTGCTCACCAGACTGGCGGCTGTGTTGCCTACGCCGGCATACGTAAGAAGCTTCTCAGCGGGGCGGATTTCAGCAACCGCCGCAACGGCTCCGCGCGTTTTCTTCAGCCCGTCATGCAAGTGGGAAAGAATCCTCCCCGGCGCCTCCCCCGCTTGCCGGTGAAAAATCTGAACGGCTTCGTCCGCGGCTTCTGCTGCCAAATAACCATGACCTAACCCATCGACCAGCAGCAGGGTGCAGCACTCGGAAGTGCGATGCGACGCCCAGCGATCTCCGCACGCGCGTTCCCCAGGGTAGGGCACCGCCATTCCGGCTATCTGGAGTTCTTTTTCCACCGCAGCAGACCTGACTTCGAGCAGCACGATGGTTCCGCTCTGGTTGGTAAAGATTTCCAGCGCGGTCGCCAGCCTTTTCATCGCTCCCAGACCGCCGCCCATGGTGCCTCCAGTCGAGTAGCCGTCGGCCATAGCGCGTGCCACATCGGCGATGCCCGGCCCTTTGTCGAGGGCAAGAACGCGCGCCACCGAACCATGAGAGTTCTTGGATCCCATCAAGATAGTCTGTCCGGATTGCGCGTGACTGAGAACGTTTCGTGTGACCTCGGTGATCAGGAGCGCGAACTCGCCGCTGCGCACTTCATCGAAACCCAGCCTTTCGGCCATCAGGAGCCCACGACGTCGTGCCTCGCCGATGGAGGTGGAATCGGTTATGGATATGTACTCTGTGGAAGCTATTTCCATCGCACAACGGTGACCTTGGTTCCCTTGCCTACTTCTGATTCGATGGCGAATTCGTTCACCAGACGCTTGCTGCCGCCCAAACCCAGCCCCATGCCCGAACCCGTGGTGAAGCCATCCTTTAGAGCAGCCTGGATATCGGGAATGCCGGGACCGCGGTCTTCAAAAACCAACTTGAGGCCAGTCCTGGCCAGCCCGTTCACTACTTCGATGCTCATTTGGCCGCCGCCGCCATGGTCCAGGGCATTGCGCGCCAATTCACTGGCCGCGGTCACCAATTTGGTCTGGTCGACCAGACTGAAGCGCAGCTCGGTGGCGATCTGCCGGACCCGCTGCCGCGCGGCTACGACGTCAGTGGAGCTTTGCAGGGGCAGTTGTTCAGATTTCACTACGGTCATGCGCAGCACCCAAAGAGATTCCCTGAGTTCCGTACAGTAATTCCATTCCCGATTCGACGTTGAGCGCCGTACGAACGCCCGGTAACGACATGCCGAGTTCCACCAGGGTAATCGCCACGGCCGGTTGCATCCCGACCACGACCGTATCGGCGCCTAACACCCTCGACATGGCCGCAATATTGGCCAGCATGCGGCCAATGAACGAATCCACGATTTCGAGCGATGAGATGTCGATAAGGACACCGGCCGAGCCCCACTCCGATATTCGTTGTGCCACGTCATCCTGAAGCTGCATGGCCAACTTGTCGTGCATGTCGACTTGAATGGTAATAAGGAGAAAGGGCCCCATTCTCAGAATTGGAATACGCTCCACTTCACACCTCCTTCGGCCCAGCGGGAATAATCTGAGCACTGCCATTCGTCGCGGCCGAACTGCGCACGACGGCCCTTCCACTCTTCTGCAGGGCGAGCGCAAAAGCATCGGCAAGCTTTGCTTTGGTGATTACGTCTTCCAGATTGATTCCGAGATGGACGATGGTTTGCGCAATCTGCGGCCGCACGCCGCTGATAATGCACTCGGCTCCCATCAGCCGCGCCGCCGTGATGGTCTTCAGCAGATGCTGCGCCACAAGGGTATCTACCGTGGGCACGCCGGTAATATCGATGATGGCGAACTTGGAATTGGTTGCGACCACGGTTTGCAGCAGCTCTTCCATCACAACCTGGGTGCGTGAGCTGTCCAGAGTGCCGATGATCGGCAACGCCAGAATGCCATCCCAGAGTTTCACCACCGGCGTCGATAGTTCCAGCAACTCCTGCTGTTGCCGGGAAATCAGTTCTTCGCGGGTTGCCATGAAAGTCTCGACGGTGATCAGGGACAGCTTGTCGAGGAGAACCGTGCACTTCCAAAGAGCGTCGAACATCTCGTCCTGACTGCCGGGGAGCTCGCGCCGAATGCTGGAGAAGAGCGGCTGTTTCAAGGAAAGGACGAAGGAAGCGGTTTCGCTCGGCGTAAATCCCTGCCGCGCGCGAGAGGCCGAAATATCCTGCAAGAGCTCTCTGGCTCCGCTCCAGGACGGACCCGTGGGATCCTCCTGGCCGGAAGACACCCCGCGTGCGATGGCGTTCAGCAGCGCCTTGCTCTGTTCCTCCAGCTCAACCTTACTCATGAGGTCGGCTCGCAGAACGGACGCCGTCATGTGTTTCATCCACTCCGCGCGGATACTTTCCTCGTTGCGGGAGATGACCTCCCCCAGTTTGCTCATGAAAAACCTCCAGAGACGCCAAACAGGCGCGGTTTTGAATTCTAACGCATTCGGCGAGCCACGCAGGTCCGCATGGGTGACTCTAATTTCAGCTTGTGAGCGGGAATGATTCGAAACGAAACCAGAAACTTAAGAGGTGGCTCGGCTGTGCAGCTCCATCGCCTGTTTCAATGCTGACGGCCCGTCCGACTTGCGCACAACGGCATTCACTTTGAAGAGCCGACAAATTTCCAGTTGCTCCTCGCCCAGGCACGTCCACACGAGCAGTGGGATCCGGGACAGTCTGGAATCGCCATGCCAAAAGCGCAGCAGTTC
>Ga0335069_10013142_pt1 | contig 11635 bp, 8 predicted proteins | sample Lox_Sample_11_FD_206714 | JGI IMG/M metagenome (GOLD analysis project Ga0335069, IMG submission 206714) | Soil microbial communities from Loxahatchee National Wildlife Refuge, Florida, United States - Lox_Sample_1.1 | ecosystem: Environmental > Terrestrial > Soil > Wetlands | place: USA: Florida...
GAAGAACTGGCGCAGGAAGAAGATGCCGAACGCGGTGGCCGCGTTCGGCAGGATCAGCGCGCCGATGTGGTTGATCCCCACCCCGGCCAGCACGTGCACGCCGAGCCATTTGACGATGATGAACTGGGGGATCATCGTGACCTGGAACGGCACCATGAGCGTGGCCATGATCACCGCGAACAGCGCGGTCCGGCCGAGGAAGCGGAACCGGGCGAAGGCGTACCCGGCCAGTGAGCACAGCACCAGGTTGCACAGCACGGTCACGGTGGCGACCACCGCGCTGTTCAGGAAGAACCGGCCGAACGGCGCGCTGGCCAGCGCGTCGGTGTAGTTGGCGAACCGCAGCGTATGCGGGACGAGCACCGGCGGGAAGTGCAGCGCCTCGGCCGGGGTCTCCACCGAGGTGATGAGCAGCCACGCGAACGGGAACAGCAGCACCACGGTGGCCGGGAGCAGTACCAGGTGCCACGGGCTGAACGGCAGCCGCCGCCGGCGCCGGGCATGCGGGGCGCCGTGGCCCGCGGATCGCACCCCGCCGCGGGCGGGCGCCGAGGTCGCCGTCATGACCGGTAATACGTGAGCCGCCGGCCCACCCGGAACTGGATGACGGTGACCACGATGATGACGAGGAACAGGACGTAGGCGATGGCGGACGCGTAGCCGAAGTTGAACTGCTGGAAGGCCTGGTTGTACAGGTAATAGACCAGGACGGTGGTGGCGTTGAGCGGGCCGCCCTGGGTGCTCAGGTACACCTCGTCGAACAGCTGGAGCGCGTTGATGGTGAGCCACACGGCCAGGAACAGCGTGGCCGGGCTGAGCAGCGGGAGGGTGATGCGGCGGAACGCCTGCCAGGGGCCGGCCCCGTCGATCGCGGCCGCCTCGGTCAGCGCCTGCGGCACTCCCTGCAGGGCGGCGAGGTAGATCACCACGGCGAAGCCGGTCCAGCCCCAGATCGTCATCACCACGATCACGTAGAGCGCCTGGGACGGGGAGTTGAGGAACGGCTGCGGCGGTATGCCGATCCGGCCGAGGAAGTAGTTGACCACCCCGTAGGACGGGTCGAACAGCCAGATGAAGATGATTGCCTCGCTGATGGTGGAGATCGCCATCGTCGCGTAGGCGGCGGTCCGGTAGAAGTTGATGAAGCGGATCTGCCGGTTCATCGCCACGGCCAGGAACAGGCCCACGGCCATGGTCCCGGGCACGAACAGCGCGGTGTAGACCAGGGTGTGCTGGATCGCCTGGGCCACCACCGGGTCGTGTACCATCTGCCGGTAGTTCGCCAGGCCCACGAACGGCGTGTCCGGCGAGAGCAGGTTGTTCCGCTGGAAGGACATCACCGCCGACCAGACGATCGGCACCGCGCCGAACAGCAGGATCACGGCGAGACCGGGGGTGACGAACGCCCACCCGGTGAACTGCTCGGATGAGACGAGCCGGCGCCTCACGTCAGCCCGCCGCCAGGACCTGGTTGACCTGCTGGGCCGCGGCGTCCAGGGCGGCCTGCGGCTGGCTCTTGCCGAGCAGCACCGACACGATCATCGTGCCGAGGATCTGGGAGATCTTCGGGTACTGCGGGATCTGCGGCCGGGCCTGCCTGACGTTGGCCAGGTTGGCGACGAAGGTACCGATCCCGGGCAGCGCGGCGTTCATCTGCTGGCTCAGGCTGGCCTGCTGACCGACCGACTGCCGGGTCGGCAGGTCGCCGGTCTGCAGCGAGAAGTACCTGACCTGCGTCGGCGCGGTGAGCCAGAGCAGGAACTGCTCCGCCGCGGCCACCCGCGCCGCGCCGTTGCTGAAGATGACCCAGTTGTCCGGCCCGGAGATGGTCTGGTGGCCGCCGCTGGTCCCCGGGTAGGTCGGCATGACCTGCACGCCGTAGTGCACGTTCGGGAACGCCGACAGGTCCCAGGGCCCGGTGACCAGCATCCCGATCTTGCCCGAGTTGAACAGGTTGGCGTAGGCCGAGTCGGTCGGGTCCAGGTACATCGACTTGCTGGTCACGGCCATGGCCCGCAGCGTGTCCAGGGAGGCCAGCCCGGCGGGCGAGTCGAATGCGGCCGTCTTGCCGTCCGCGGAAAGCAGTTCGCCGCCCGCCTCCCAGAGCAGCGGCTCCCAGTGCCACACGGTGTCCTCGCTGCCGGGCGTGACGTAGGCGGTGCCGAACTGCTTGATGGCCGGGTCGGTCAGCTTCTGCGCGTCGGCCTGGAACTGCGCCCAGGTCCAGCCCGGGCCGGGCGGCGCCAGGCCGGCCTTGGCGAACAGCGTCTTGTTCCAGACCACGGCCAGGTTGTCCACCAGCGCCGGGATGCCGATCACCTTGCCGTTGACCGTGGCCACGGCGCGCTCGCCGGTCCAGAAGTCGTTCCAGCCCACGCCCGGCCGCCTGACCACCTGGGTCAGGTTCACCACCTGCGGGATCTGCGCGACGTTCGGCGCCCAGGACCCGTAGAGGTAGGCGATGTCGGGCGGGCTGCCGCCGCGCACCGCGGTCAGCACCTTCTGCAGCGTGTTGTCGTTGTTGACGTACAGGGTGCTCACCTTCTGGCCCGGATGCTGCGCCTCGTACTCGGCCACCAGGTGCGCGAAGGCCTTGGCCTCGGCGCCGGTCCAGCCCTCCCAGATCTGGATGGGGCCCGCGGCCCCGGCGGACGACCCGCCGCTGTCCGTGCCGCAGCCGGCCAGGGCCGTGAGCGCGACGAGCAGACCTGCCAGGGTGCCCCGCAGACGATGCTTAGCCATCTCGCACTCCGCCCGAAGATGCTTCAGCCCATCACGAATTGATCAGCATTGTGCAGTCAGGCCAGTCTTGATTGCAAGATCTTGCAAGAAAATGGCAGCAATGAAACACTAATGAGCTGTGATCACGGTGACGTTCGTCGGCGCCGGGAGCGTCGAGTTCACCCGGAACGTGGCGGCCGACCTGTGCGGCTACCCGGAGTTCCGCGACGGCCTGCACCTCGCCCTGTACGACATCAGCCCGGAGCGGCTGGCCCACGCCGAGCGGCTGGTCAGCCGGATATCCGCGCAGACCGGGGCCGGCGCGACGGTGACCGCGTCCCGGGACCGGCGCACGGCGCTGGCGGGCGCCCGGTACGTGATCAACGAGGTGCAGGTCGGCGGGTACGACGCCACCCGGGCGGACTTCGACATCCCGGCCCGGTACGGGGTGCGCCAGACGATCGGGGACACGCTGGGCATCGGCGGGATCTTCCGCGGCCTGCGCACCATCCCCGTCACCGTCGGCCTGGCCCGGGACATGGAAGACGTCTGCCCGGACGCCTACCTGCTCAGCTACAGCAACCCGATGGCCATGCTGCCCTGGGCGGTGTACTCCGGGACCGGGTTCGGCCGGGTGTTCGGCCTGTGCCATTCGGTCCGGGACACGCAGGCGTTCCTGACCGAGCTGACCGGCGCCGACCCGGACCGGGTCCGGTTCCTCACCGCGGGTTTCAACCACCAGGCCTTCGTGCTCCGCTTCGAGCAGGACGGCGAGTCGCTGTACCCCCGGCTGGCCGAGATCATCGAATCCTCCCCCGGGCTGCAGCGGCGGGTGCGGGTGGAGATCTTCCGCCGGTTCGGGTACTTCCCGACCGAGTCCAGCGAGCACTCCGCCGAGTACGTGCCCTGGTTCATGCGCCACGACGACCAGATCGAGCGGTTCCGCATCTTCGTGGGCGACTACCTGGAGCGGTCCGAGGAGAACCTGCGCGAGCTCGAGTCGCTGCGGCGCGACCTGGCCTCGGACGCCCCGCTGGAGCTCGAGCCGGCCAGTGAGCTGGCGTCGCTGTTCATCCACGCGCTGGAGACCGGGACCGAGCGCGAACTGCACGTGAACATCCGCAACGGCGGGCTGATCTCCAGCCTGCCGGACGAGTGCTGCGTCGAGGTGCCCTGCCTGGTCGGGCCGGGCGGCACCAAGCCGGTGCCCGTCGGCGCGCTGCCGCCCCAGCTCGCCGCGCTGAACCGGACGTTCCTCAACGTGGTGGAGCTGACCGTCCGGGCGGCGCTCGAGGAATCGCGCGACCGCGTCTACCAGGCGGCCCTGCTCGACCCGAACACCGCCGCCACGCTGACCACCGCCCAGGTCGTCGCGATGTGCGACGACCTGTTCGAGGCGCACCGGGACCTGCTGCCCCCGGCCTTCAGGCGCTGACCGGTGAAAACCGGGCTGGCCCTGGCGCTGATCACGTTCGCGGCGCTCGTCACCGGGATCCCCGCCCCCGCGGCCGGCGCGGCCCCAGCGGCCGGCACGCCGGCCCCGCCCCCCGTGCACCAGGGCACGCTGCGCATCCTGGGCCTGCCCCGGGACGGGGCGGCCGTCTCGGCGGCCGGGCTGCGCTGGCACGCGCCCCGGCTGCCGCGCGGGATGACGCTGCTCAGCTTCGAGGTCGCCTACACCTGGCAGAGCTGTGACGCCGGCGGCCGGCACTGCCGGCCCGGCTCGGACACCACGGCCACCCCGTTCGCCGCCCGCCGCTACGTCCCCGGCCAGGCTGAGGCCGGCCGGCGGCTGCGGGTCACCGAGACCGCGGCCGAAGTCATTGAGACCGAACGGGTGCCGTTCACGTTCCAGGTCATCCGCCGCTCGGTCAGTACCGTGGCCGACGTCCCGGTCCGGGCCTACCCGCGGCACCAGCCGCCGGTGACGGCGTTCGTCAACGGCACCCCGGAGCGGCACACCGCCTCGGCCGAGGAGTACTTCGAGGTGGCCGCACCGCACGCGAACGCGGCCGACGGCCCGGCCAGGCAGTGGTACCGGGTCGACCACGGTCCGTGGCGGGCCATGCCGAAGAGCCGCGTGTTCTACACCGGCACGCTGGCGCCCGGCCCGCACCAGGTGGCCGTGCGCACCGCCAGCCGGGCCGGGGCCACCCGGATCAGCTTCGGCTGGCAGGTCGACCCGCCCCCGTCACCCCTGCCCTGCCAGGGCCAGTGCTGGTACCCGCCGCACCTGGACCGCACCGGGCACCCGATGCGCTGGGACTGGCAGATCGGCCGCACCACCCCGCTGCAGCGCACCGGACGCAGCGCCGTGGACATCTACGACATCGACGGCTTCCTCACCACCAGGGCCGAGGTGACCGCGATCAAGACCACATGGCGGGCGGCCACGCTCCCGCACCCGCGGGCGGTCTGCTACCTGGACCTGGCCTGGGAGGACTACCGCCCGGACGCGAGCCCGGCGGATGGGTACTTCCCGGCGGCCGCGCTCGGCCACGTGTACTACGGCTACCCCGAGGAGCGCTGGACCGACCTGCGCCAGCTGGACGCGCTCGAGCCCATGCTCCGCGAGCGCATCGGCATGTGCGCGCGGAAGGGCTTCGACGCGGTCGAGCTCGACGACATCGACAGCTTCGACCCGCCGTCCACCACCGGATTCCACCTCACCCCCGGTGACCTGCAGAACTTCCTCGCCTACGCGTTCAACGAGATCCACCTGGCCGGGATGACCGCGCTGTGGAAGAACTCGCCGTACCTGTCCTGGTGGGGACGCCAGTACGCGGACGGGGCCGTGGTCGAGGAGTGCTACCTGGACCACGCCTGCTTCGCGGCCCAGTTCCGGGGCAGCCGCCAGTACGGGATCACCTGCACCGGGCTGCGCGGCGGCACGCCATGCGGGTGGGACGACTTCACCGTCGCCGGGAAGTGGGCCGGCGAAGCCGAGTACGCCGAGGACGATTACGTGTGCAATCCCGGTCAGCAGTGCAAGGGGCCACACTCGTTCGGCGCCTTCTGCCGCTCTGTGTACGCGGTCCCGCACGGTTTCGCGGCGGTGAAGTTCGACGTGGACCTGGACGGCCGGATGTTCTACCCCTGTCCTTAGGAACCGTTCATGGGGCCGCCTGACCCCGGAGACCCGGAGACCCCGTAGACTCCGGCCCGGTCACGCCATCCAGCCAGCCCGTGACGCTGCGGGCCAGGGCCGGCATCGGCAGCGAGCCGTGGTCCAGGACGGCGGCGTGGAAGGCGGGCAGGGAGAACGCCGGGCCCAGGCAGCTGCGGGCCTCGTCCCGGATCCGGAGGATCTCCAGCTTGCCGGTGAGGTAGGCGAGGGCCTGCCCCGGCAGCACCACGTACCGGTCGGTCTCGGCGGCCAGGAACTCCCGCGGCATGGGTACATGCGCCACGAGGAACTCGAGGGCCCGCTCCCGGCTCCAGCCGAAGGCGTGAATGCCGGTGTCCACCACGAGCCGGGCGGCCCGCATCAGCGACGTGCTGATCGAGCCGAGCAGGGCGCGGTCGTCGGCGTACAGCCCGGCTTCCTCGGCGAGCTGCTCGGCGTACAGGCCCCATCCCTCGGAGAACACGGTGAAGCTGCGCTGGCGCTGCAGCGCGGGCAGGCCGGGGAGCAGCTGCAGGCGGGACAGCTGCAGATGATGCCCGGGCACCGCTTCGTGGTAGGCCACCACTTCCATGTCCCAGCCGGTGCCGGCGGTCGGCCGCTCGGTGTTGAACCAGAACGTCCCGGGCCGGCCGCCGTCCAGGCGGGGCGGGGTGTAGTGAGGGGCCGCGCCGCTCACCGCGACGACCTCCGGCATGGGCGTCACGTCGCACGGCGGCGGGAGGGGTCCGGGGAAGAACTCCGCCGCCCGGGCCTCGGCCCGCCGGACCACGGCCGCCGCCTGGCGGATGGCCTGCGCCGGGGGGACCTTCCCGGCCGAGTCCCGCAGCGCGGTGAATACCTCATCCAGCCCGCCGAGCCCCAGCCCGGCACCCAGTTCCGCGGCCCGGTCTTCCAGCGCGGCGATCTGATCCAGGCCGGCCTGGTGCAGTTGCTCCGGGGACAGCGGCAGGGTCGTGTTGATCCGGATCGCCCGGGCGTAATCCTCGTCGCCGCCGGGCAGCCAGGTCAGCCCGGCCTGTCCGGACGGCCGGGCCCGCGGCAGCAGCTCCCTGACGGTGCCGACCCACCGGGCCAGCGCCGGCTTCACCACCTCTTCGGCGATCGCCCGGCGTTCTTCCTCCCACGCCGCCGCCCGCGCCCAGCCCTGCGGTGGCCGGGGGGAAAGCACCGGCCCGGGGGCCGGTCCGGCCAGGACCTCCTCGGCCCAGCCGATGGCCTGCCCGGCGAGCGGGGCGACCGGGAGCCGTCCCCTGGCGGCCCCGGCCCGCAGCCGTTCACCGATCTGGTCGAGCCAGGTGCCGCTGCGGCGCAGCCGGGTCAGGTAGGCCTCGGCCGCGGCCGGGTCGATCAGCACCGTCCGGGCGGCCACCGCCAGGAACGTGGCCGGCCCCGCGTACTGCATGGCGGTGACCGTGTACTCCGTCCGGGCCAGGTCGATGCTCTGCTGCTCCTGGGTGGCCGCCTCGGTGATGCAGTCGAGCGTGGCCGCGTCGGCCGGCGTGAGCGGCCCGCCCGCGACGGCGCCGGCCTCCTGCAGGAACCGGCCAGCCTCGGCCCGCCAGGCCTGCCGGCCCGCCTCGCTCTCGTCCGGGACCAGATCGTCGTACCCCGGGATGCCGTACATGGTGGCGACGAACGGGTTCTCTTCGAGCCAGCGCCGATGGAAACGGTCGGCCAGGTCACGTGCTGAGGTCATGAGACCTTCCGGAGTTGATCGTGTTCCCCAGTTGAACGCATGAGGCTTACGAGCCGAAGCTTAACCGCGACCGCCGCCCTGACCGCAGTTGTCGCGCTGAGCCGCGAACGAGCACCCGCCCTCCGCTTCATGGCCAGAAACGGGCAATATTTGTCCCGAGCTGGCCACGATCATGAAAGCCAGCCGGCGCGCCGCGGGCACAAGCCGAATAGCTGGATCCCGCTCAGCCCCAGATCGCGCGGGCGGTGTCGGCGACCAGCCGTAGCTCGGCGAACTGCTCGTCTCCGGTCAGGTGGTTGCCGCCCTCGGCGACCGAGGCGAAGCCGAAGGGTCATGTTGCATCAGCTGCACGCCTAGGGCTTCTTCCGCGCCTCGACGATCAGCTCGGTGGCCGCTTCGGTGGGCTCGTCCCGCTGCTCCAGCGCACGGAACACGGGGTCGTCGCTCTGGCCCGCGTCGTAGCGGCGGATGCCGGCGAAACCCGCGGCGGCCAGTTCCCCGGAGAGCGCGGCCCAGTCGAAGCAGTAGCCGCGGTGGTGACCGTGATACGCGAAGGTGACCCGGAGCATGTCGACGGGATGCTCGGCGGGGAAACCGTGGCGCCGGTGCCGGTCCAGGTGAGCCGCCGTGAGCTGAGGGTCCTCCAGGTAGGCGCGGGCGGTGCGTTCCACGTCCGGTGTGGCCAGCCGGATCGCCCCCCCGGGGCGTAGCGCACGGTGGCAATGACGCAGCACGACGCGGGCGACGTCAAGCGGGAAGTGCTCGATGACGTTGTCGCCGAAGATGCGGTCCACGCTGCCCGGCGGCACCGGCCAGGGCCTGGTCAGGTCGAGATACATGTCCGACCACCAGACGACGTCGGTGTTGATCCACCCGTCCAGGCGCACGTTGCCCGCGCCGACGTTCACCAGAACCGGGGGCGGCATCGCCCCCACGGCCCGCTGGAATCGCCGGGACAGGAGCGGGGCGCGTACCGCGGTGAGCGTGTCGTTGACCACCGAGCGCGCGGCTTCCGCTATCTCAGCACGCATACCCGCCCTTCGCGCCGGTCAGTCCCGCCGGGCGATCCGGTAGGAGACGAAGCCGAGGAACGAGACGATGAAGCTGAGCACCCCGGCGGTGTCCTCGCGCAGGGAGGGCATGAGGTGCGTGAGGGGCAGCTCGAGGGTCGCCGGCGCGACCAGGGCGCAGAGCCCCACGTATACCCACCCGGCCATCCCGTAGATGGCCAGCGCGAGAGAAATCTCCCTGACGACCCTGACCCTCCGGCCGCCGCGGGCCGAGCTGGCCGCGACGCCGGGACCAGGGGCAACTGCGCCCACCGATGCGAGGGTGCGAGGAGAGGTTCTCAGCTTGCCGTCCAACCTGTCAGTCCCCTGAACACATGAGCTTGCTGGCTAATCACCGTGCCCAACTTACTACCCGCTGGCGATGCCGCAGATCGCGCCGCCGCCGGGATACGGCAGGCGCGCTGGCCAACACCGGCAAATTCACGTAAACCAGAACCTGTGGCTGTACGTCACCCAAATGGGTACAGACGTCGCTGGTCGCGAAGAGCGCCGCGGGGACGCGGCCCGGTGTGACCGGACCGCCCGCGGGTCCCCCGGCGGTGCGAGGCGCGGATAGGCTGGCGGGCGCCTCGGCACGATCGGGAGGAGTGATCAGTATGCGTATTACTGATCCCGATCATGACGATTAGGCCGCCCCCGTGCTGAGCATCGCGCGGTCCCGCGCCCTGACCGCGCTGAGGAGCCTGTTCACCGACCCGCTCTACCGCGGCTCCCTGATCATGCTGGGGAACTCGGCCGGCCTGGCGATCTTCGGATTCGTGTTCTGGCTCGTGGCCACCCATATCTACAGCGCGCCGGCGGTCGGCGCCTACGCGAGCATTACCGCGGGGACCGGCCTGCTCTCCGCCATCACCTTGCTCGGCCTGCCCAACACCATTACCCGCCGTATCGCGACCGCCACGAACCCGCGCCAGCTCATGCGGGTAGCCCTGACCGTTGCCGCGGTAATCGGCGGCCTGCTGTGTCTCGCCACCATCCTGCTGATCGGGCCTCACCTGCCTGCTCAGCTGAGCCTGGGCCAGCGGGGCCCCACTGCCCTGCTCCTTACCGGGATCGTCATCGCCACGGCCGTCAGCACGATCCTCGACGCGGCCCTGGTCGCCACCCGCGCGACCCCGGCGCTGGCGATCAAGAACCTCATCGGCAGCGTCATCAAGATCGTGGTCCTGGTCGTGCTGGCCAGGATGGGCTCGGCGGGGCTGATACTCGCCTACGGGCTCGGGATCTCGCTCTCGTCGGTCCTGAGCGGGCTCGCCCTGTGGCGCAGGCTCGACCGCGGCGGCGAGCGGATCAGCCCGGTGCGCCTGCTCAAGAGCCACATGTCGATGACCGCGGGCAACTACGCATCGACGATCATGGGGATTCTTCCCAGCACCGTCGTCCCGATCGAGGTGCTGATCATCCTCGGAGCCGCCGCCACCGGGCGTTTCGCCGTGGCGTTCACCGTGGCCGGCTTCCTCAACGTCATCCCCTCCACCATCGGGCAGGTGCTGTTCGCCGAGACCTCCCGCCGGGGCGTCACGATGGGCACCCAGCTGCGCAAGGCGATGCGCGGGACGTACGGGCTGCTGCTGCCGCCCCTGGTCGTGCTGATGGCCGGGGCGCCCCTCGTGCTGGGCCTGTTCGGCGCCACGTACGCGTTGACGGCCACGGCCTGCCTGCGCGTCCTGCTCCTGAGCGCCGTGTTCACCGGCGGGACATACCTGGTCGATTCGGTCCTGATCGCACGGGACCGCATCGTCGCCTACACGTTCATGAACGGGGCCAACGCCGCGCTGGTCCTCGGTGGCGTCGCCCTGCTGCTGCCGCATGGCCTGACCGCGGGCGCGTGGGGGTGGACCGCGGCACAGGGCCTGTCCCTGCTGCTCGGCCTGGCCGTGATCGCCACCGGCCGATCCGGGCGGCACCGCGCCGTCGCCGGCGGAACCGATAGCGGCCGGCCAGCAAGCGCGACGGTACCGTCGTTACCTGGTGGCCCGGACGACCGTATAGGCGGCGAGCTTCCGCAGCCGCAGGCGGCGGACCACCGATTCATAGAGCGCGTGCAGCAGGAAGACGGGGTAAGCCGCCTCGAAATAGCCGGGCTGGGCCCACGTGATCCACGACTCCACGCGCGAGAACCCGGCCGCGCGGAACTCGTTCTCCAGCGCCTGCGGGTAGCAGTGGTCGTAGTGCACGGGAAATTCCACGTAGCCGCTGGTCCAGGGCATCACCAGGTGGACGAGCCGGACGAGGGGGCCGAACGGGAGGAGCCGTGCCGCCATCCCGAACAGCGAGTAACGGCACGGTATGAGGTGGACCGCCATCCCACCGGGCTTGAGCACCCTCGCCATGTGCCTGATCGCCGCGGGCACGCCCTGGACGTGCTCGAGCAGCGCGCGGGAGAGGATGAGATCGACGGAACCATCCGGCATCGGCAGGCCCGCCGCAACATCAGCGACGCGCGTCTCGGCGACGTCCCGGTTCAGCGCGAGTTCGGTGGCCGAGATGTCGACGGCGACGAGCTTCACGCGTCCTGGCGGCTGGACCGACCCCGCGTAGACGCACCGGCGGCCGCCGCCGAGGTCAAGCACGGTCGCCCCATCGGGAAGCGCCCGGATGAGCGTGTCCGCCTCGCGCTCGAATCGCTGCCACAATGTCTTGTCGGTCGGCAGCCGGAAGCGTTTCTCGGTCGCCCGGGACCAGCGGACATTAGCATTGACGAGTTCGCGCAGAGCCATGATGCTCCCAGTTCCTATGGGCGCTCGGCCGATATCGGGAGGGCTGCCAGTGCATGGCACTGATCCGGATCAGCCCGTCCTCGCCGGCCGCGCCGTGAGGTCGGCCGGCCAATCCGGGCCGCCCGCGATCGTGGACGTTTCCAGGCCCATGGCCCCGGCGGATCTCAGTACCTCATCGAGAAGCACCAGCCGGTTACCTCCGGCGATAATCCAGTCGTGGAAGGTGATCATCGCGGCCGGGGCCGGCCGGGACACCGCGTCGCACAGTGCCGACCGGGCATAGGACAGGAGATACGGAGGA
>Ga0335069_10013143_pt1 | contig 11634 bp, 9 predicted proteins | sample Lox_Sample_11_FD_206714 | JGI IMG/M metagenome (GOLD analysis project Ga0335069, IMG submission 206714) | Soil microbial communities from Loxahatchee National Wildlife Refuge, Florida, United States - Lox_Sample_1.1 | ecosystem: Environmental > Terrestrial > Soil > Wetlands | place: USA: Florida...
GATGATGCGCGGATCGTACCCGGCCAGGGTGCGGACGCAGCGCCAGCCCAGCTGGTCGGGCGGTTCCCGCAGCGCGACGAAGAAGGCGCGCGGCCGGAGCGCACCGCCGGTGGCATCGAAGGACAGCACGCCCCCGGCATCGGCGCTTTCCTCGAATGCGGCCGCGGCCAACGCCCGGGCGCGCTTCCCGAGTCCGTTCGCGAGCGCCACTGCGTCGGCGGACTGGACGTACAGCTTCGTTTCCGTCACGCCATCGGCGCGCGCGTTCATGCCGACGACCGCCGGGGGGCCGTAGTCGCCCGCCACGCCGGGCGTCAGCGCGGCGCACAGCCGCGTTCGTGCCCCGCGCGAGGCATCCGAGGCATTGACGTACAGCTTGACGCAGCGGTTGTTGCCGCCACCGCGTAGATCCCATCCGGCGATGATCGGCACGCCCTCGCGCCCGGCGACGTCGAGCCACGGTGTGGTGTGTGGCGGCAGCACCACGTCGAGCGCCTGTGCGATCGCGTCGACGACGTCCGGAGACGCCCCTTCGATCATCACCCGCCCGGCCCGCGCCATGCCATCCGCGCCGACGCGTACGGATGCTTCGTAGCGTGCAGGATCGCCGACACAGGCGGCGAGGGCCGTGGCAAGGGGGCGAGCGCGGGCGGCTACCAGGCTGGCTGCGACCCGCCCGGCAAGCTCCTCCGCGGCGTGCGATAGTGCCGTGCCCGGAGCCGCCGCCGAGCATGATGCCCTCTCGGGCAGCGGGCGAGACTCGCCGGTGCCGTCTCGGTCATCGAGCGGTCGGCCCCGATCAGCGGGCGGCTTGTCCTGAGGCCGCAACGACGTAGCCATTTGCCCCTTCCCGGCCACTTGCAGTCTAGTGCGTCGGCATACTAGCGCGGTCCAGTTTGCGAGGCCAGCAAAACAAACCCTTAGGCGCCGCGCGCGAGGTACTCGTCGATGGTGCGGTGCATATGGCGGATGCGGCGTTCGTTCTCGCCCAGCCGCAACGCGCCGAAGCCGCTCGACCGCATTCCACGCTGCACGCGCACCAGGTTGAAGGTGTCCTGGTCGGTGACGAACCCGAGCGAGCCCTTGCCGTAGTGAAATTTCTCGGGTTTGGCCCGCGGCGGCCGCTTCGCCCCGCGCCGCACCCGCACGTACTGCTGCTGATCGAGCAGCATCCGATTCGGGTCGGTTGGGTGCGGACGGTGGCGTAGCAGCATGTGCTTCATCGCGTAGATGTTGAGGGTGAGGTTTGGGAAGACGTAGTACTGATGATTGTCGGTCAACTGGGCGTCGCTCAAGCCGGAGAGGTCGAAGTCGTCCCGCTGTCGCAGGGCGGTCTGGATCGCCGAACGAACCGTCGAGGCCGGCCCTGGGAAACGGGCGGCATCGAGCCCGGCTTCGGTGAGCAGGTACTTGAGCAGATCGTTGACCTTGTCGCGGTCGCGCAGGGAAGGGCTCACGAGACCGAAGGGGACGCGGATGCAGCTGTGCTGCCCGAGCAACTCGAGCTCGACATGCTGCTCGTCGAGGACCTGCAGGAGCTGCGGATGCACCGCACGCAGATGGTAGGCCTCGTTGAAGGCGTCGACACCGACCTTCCAGTTGCACGGCAGGTCCACCGTTTGGTCCTCGACGAGGGCATACTCGTCGAGCCCGTAGGGCGCGAGCCGCGCCGCGACCGGCCCGAGGAACTCGGCGAGCGGTTGGGCCTGCGGGTCGAAGTTCACCCAAATGAAACCAGCCCACGCTTCGACGGCAACCGGACGCAGACGCGGCCGCTCGGTCAGACAACCGGCGAACGACTCCGGCTCCGGGAGCCGCTCGAGGAGGCCGTCGAGGCCGTACTCCCAGAGGTGGTAGGGGCAGCGGAAGCTGCGCGCGTGGCCGAGGCCGGGCTCGCGAAGCAGGCGACCGCGGTGCGCGCAGACGTTATGGAATGCCTTCACCCCCTCGGCGTGGCGCACCACCAGCACCGACTCGTCGCCGAGCTCGAACGTAAAGTACGCGCCCGTTTCGTCGAGGTCCGCCGCCGGCCCGGCGAGCAGCCAGGTGCGTGCGAAGATGTGATCGAGCTCGAGGCGCAGGAAGGCCGGATCGAGATAGCGGCTCTTGGGAATGGGGCCGTCGCCCGTCGGGGTCCACGCTGCCGGCGGCGCCACCACGCTCAGCTCCAGTAGTGCACGGCACGGTGGTCGCGCGTCATCGCCAGGAAGCCGCCGAGCGTCCAGCGGCGGCCCCCTTCGACCGGCGTGACGTCGTGGTACCAGCGCCCGCCGTCAAAGACCAGGAGGTCGCCGATGCGCGGCAGCACCTCCGAAAAACCGCGCTGCTCGAAGTGCGGCCGGGCGCGCTCCTCGCCGCCGAGCTTGTTGATCAGCGAGTCGCCGCCGTCGAGACAATGAGTGCGGAACAGGCGCAGCACCCCGCCTGCGCGCGGCGTGGCGAGCGGCAGGTAGAAGCTCATCAGCGTGGACGTATCGAGGTGCGGCCGCAGCGTCGCCATCACCGGGCTGCGCAGCGTTTCGTTTTCGTAGTGCAGTGGAAGCCGATCCCCGTCGATGAGCACGCGGACCGTCGCCGCGAGATAGGACCGTCCGTCATCTCCCTGCGGCAGGCTCACCGGGCAGTCGCCGGCGAGCGCGGCCAGCGCATCGTGGATCTGCTGCTCGAGCCGCGGGTAGTCCGGAACGATTGCGGCGCAGCCGGCGCGGAAGCGTTCCGCCTCATCAAGGTAACTGCCGAGGCCGTCGCTTGCCGAGACTAGCGGTCGCCCGAGAACGTATCCCTTGAACACCGGCGGACGAAATGTGGGCAGGCTGCTGCCTTCCTGTTCGAGGCGGCGGACCAGCTCCGCCGCGCTGTTTGGAGCGAGGACGCCCCGCACAATCACGCCGGCGATCGCCCCGTCGACGATGCGCTCGATCGCGCCCGCCTGCTCTCGCACTCGGGAGACGTCGATGTCGACGACGGTTTGTTCTGCCTCGCTCGGCACGGCGATCATTGCGGCATCCTATCAAAGCCAGTCAGGACGCGGCAACGGCCGACCCCCTCCCTGACCCTCCCCCGTTCGCAGAGGAGGCGAACAGGGGAGGGGACCTGACTCCGGAGCGGGCGGGCGCGACGCAGCAACTCCGCATCAGACGCTACTTCCCGGGTCCTCTCCCCTGTCGGCCGCTCTTGCCGACGGGGGAGAGTCAGAGAGCGGGTTGTCGACAAGACAGTCATGTATACTGTATACAATGAAGAACGTATGTTGAATTGCCCTAAGCCACACTGGCGAGCGTCCCTCACGATGCAGGGGCGTGCACGGGAGCTGCGCCGCGAGCAGACGGCAACGGAGCGTAAGCTTTGGGAGTGCCTGCGACGTGCGCAGGTGCTCGGAGCTCATTTTCGGAAGCAGCACGCGGTGGATCAGTACATCCTCGACTTCTTCTGCGCCCGCGCCAAGCTCGTAATTGAAGTCGACGGTGATAATCGCCACGGCGTAGCCGGCGCGCACGGCTCGACCGATGTACGCATCGCACCAGTACGGACGGTTTATCCGCCGTGCCGGCCCCCAGACTCTGGTGTTACAGGGCTTCGACGTTGACCGAAGGGCGGCTGCTGCCGAGGCCTCCGGTAGGAGAGGGACCTTGTGATCATGGCACGCTCGGCCCGGCTGCTCCGGCGGAGATCGCCGGCCGATTCTGGCCAGCCCCGGTGGGGTCAGCCCCGGTGGGGCTCGCCCCGGTGGGGCCACGGCCCTGTTGCTGGCTCTTCAGCCAACCTTCATTCTGCCGCGCGATGTCGGTGACCTGTGTAATCGCCTGTTCGAAGGCCTTGAAGTTCGCGAACGCCTTCGCATCATGAGACAGCCGCAGCAGCACTTTCAGTTCCTCGACTTCTTCGCGCAGCGCAAGCAGCACCGGCGTCTTGTCGCGTCGCGCATTGGCGCGCACCACTAGGCGCAGCACCTGCCGCGCGCTGTCCCGCAGATCCTGCCCGAGCGAGTATTTGTGGTAGCGCGAGAAATTCCGCACGATCTGTTCCAGGTACAGGCACAGATCATACGCTCGTTTGTAGATCGGCAGATGCTCCGTCTGCGCCATCACCCGGCTCGCAAAAATTTTCCCGAGGGAGGGCTAACGCCCTCCCCAAGAAAAAGAATCAAAGGGTCAAATACTCAAAGGATCAAATGATCGATCACAAGCCGCCGCGTACGGCTCGGACGTAGAAGCCGCTCGCCTTGAGGTCGCAGTTCACGAGGCCATTGCCGAAGGTCACGTCCCACGTGACGCTCGGATTGGGAACGTAGCTCGTAGCGGACCAGTAGAAGCCGGACTGCGTGGGACCGAACGTCGTCTCAATACATGGAGGCGTCCCACAGGTGCATTTGGGGCCATTCCCCGCTCCGGTGCACGTGAAATCCTTTAGGCTGGTCTGTAGCTCCGCGAGCGTCGGTAGCCGCCAGCCGCTCGACCCGGCAAAGCCCGGCGTGTTCAGGCCGGCCGTCAGAAAGGTGGTGAAGGCCTGTCCAGTCTCATCGATACTTCCCCAGTCATAGAAATTCCCCACGTCGTGGACGCTGGCATCATTCGTCTTTTTCTCCCACACCAGGCCCGTCAGGTTGTCGGTCACCGTCGTGCCGTTGTCGGTCAGCCGGCTGCCGATGCACGTACTGGTGGCATACTTCGCTGCCTGCAATCCCGTCCACTTCTTGAAGTAGGCGTGCCGGCACTTCGCGAACGCCGCGAATTCATCGAACGCACCAAACCCCAGCTTCGCGTCCTTCGCGACCACCGTGTCCACGCAGGCCTGGTACACCTTCCACGCCGTGATGCGCGCGCTGTCGCACAGCTGTTGCGGCGTTGGTGTCGCCAGCGCCCTCCCGGCCCACAGCAGCGTGGCTGCCGCCACCACCGTCAGACGTACTTTTCTCATGCCCCCTCCTTTGTCCGAAGAAAGTTGGCTGATCATCGGTGCCAGAGGGAGGCGAAGTCAAGGGGCCGCTACGGCCCAAGGAAGCGCCGGACCGAGGTTCGGCTGATCTTCAGCCGCGTGGCGATGGCCCGCTTGCTGATCCCTTTCTTGGCGAGTGTTCTCACTTGCGGAGCAAACTTCGCCACCGTCGGCGGGCGTCCATGTGGCCGGCCTTCTTTGCGGGCCTGAGCGATGCCGGCTTTGACGCGGTCCCGCAGGATGTCGCGCTCGAACTCCGCGAAGACGGCGAGCATCCCGGCCAGCGCCAACACGTCAGCCCGATCGAGTGGGACAACGTCGTGCTCTACGGCCAGTACGTCCTTGATCGGAAGCTGATTCGGCGATCTCGGGGCCGTTCTTAGCGTATAAGATTGCAGGAATCTTGGCGGTACCCTAAGCGCATCGCAATATCGATGGCGTGCTGGAGCGGATTGTGGAGGTTCTGAAGGCGACCCCCTCCCTGACCCTTCCCCGTTCGCAGAGGAGGCGAACAGGGGAGGGGACCTGACTCAGCAGCGGGCGGGCGCGACGCAGCGACTCCGCATCAGACGCTACTTCCCGGGTCCTCGCCCCTGTCGGCCGCTCTTGCCGACGGGGGCGAGTCAGAGAGGGGGTCCGAATCCGCTTGATACCCGGCCGGCATCCGAGCAACGCTGCCCGGCCATGGGGGGCCACGCATGCGAGCCGAACGCGCGCCGCGTAAGGTCCGCTTCTCAGACTTTCGCCGGCTATTGCCCTTACGAAACTCGAGATGCCGCCCCGTCGTGGTCACGCAGCACGGCGGGGACCACGGCGCTCAACTTGGCGATGACGCGATCGAGGTGTTGCAACGCGCGGACTGAAGGCCGCGCCGCACCGTTCTGCCGATAGCGGTAGGCGACGCCGTTGACGGATTTGTAGCTCGGCTGGCCACCCGTCGCTGCCGCCATCTCGAGGACGAGGGGTCCTTCCGGTGTGCTCATCTGCGCCGAGATCTCCCCGTTCACCCATTGCGTCGCCCCCAGCTGCCACGCGCCGCCGGTCGCCGCGGTCACTCCCGCCGCGAGCGCCGCTCCGACGCTCGGCGAGACCGCCTCGGCGGCTGGGCCGGCCCCGGCGCCGTCCGGTGCGCGTCGCGATTCGTGCCGGCCCGGGAACTCCCACCAATCGTTCATCGCCACGCCACCAAGGCGTGCCGCCCTGGCGCCGAGCAACTCGGGCATCTTGACGAGATCATCCACCGTCCAACCACGGCACGAGATCATCTTGAGCGTCTGCAGGTCATAGACCATATCCGACCCCGGCGCGGCACGATCCATCAGCGCATCCGGCAGGACCAGACAGTGGAAGACCCGCGCTTCGCACGGGAGATCGAGCAGCCGATCCAGCGTGTTCAGAAACGACTGCGGATTGTCCCCGGGCAGACCCATGATGATCTCGACGGTCACGCGGTTGGCGATCTTCGCGAGGGCGTGGACGACGCGCTCGAAGTTCGACTCATCGAAGCGCCGTTGGAGCGTCGCGAGCACCTCCTGGTCGAACGACTGCAGCCCGACACTGATGCGGTCCGCCTGGACGTTCTCGAGGAACTCGAGATGCTCCGCGGTGAGATGAGACGGATAGACCTCGCAGTAGAAGTTGCGGCTCCGGAAGAAGCCGACTTCCCGTTCGGCAGCGGCGAGGTTGCGGAACGCCTGCGGCTGCAGGTTCAGGCCCGCATCGATGAGCGCGGCGCCCTTGGCGTCGAGCGACTCGAGCGCGCGCAGCTCATCGGCGATGTACTCCGCCGAAAAGACGCGGTTGAGCTTCTTGGCGTCGCCCCACTGACAGAACGTGCACGCCAAGGGGCAGCCGCGGAAGGTCTCGATCAGCGCCGTCTGTTGGCGCGCCAGTAGCCCCATGCGGTACGGCGACGGGAAGGACGAGAGCTCGGCACGCTCGATGCGCGGCGCCGTCGGGACCCACCCGTCGTTCGAGCTGACCATGATGCCCGGTACTGTTCGGAGCGCATCGCGCGAGGGATGCGCGAGGCCGGCGATGTCCCGCATGACCTCTTCGCCTTCGCCGTCTACGATGGCATCGATGTGCAGCGGCGCATCCTTGAAGGGCTCGAGCGCGAGCATGCGCGGGCGCGCGGAAGGCCCGCCGAATATCACCTGCGAGTCCGGGCGCCGGCGCTTCCATCGGCGTGCGACCTCGACGAACGTGGCCGTCGACCACACGTAGGCCGACGCGCCGACAATGTCCGCATCGATCGATTCGAGCCGCGACACGAACTCGTCAGGATCCTTCGATCGGGATTCGACGAGATGGATCTCGGTGTCCTGCAATCGCGGCGACGTCATCAACGCCGCCATCAGCTTGCGCGTCGAGTAGTTGAGCGAGAGAACGCCCTCATCCTCGGCGGGATCGATGCACAGCAGCGCCACGCGGCGCGAGGATCGCCCCATCGGCTCGAACCATATCGCCCCCAATTCTGAGGGTCAACGCGCGAATACGAAGAGCTCCATCGTGAGATGCCCGTGCGCCTGGAGCCATTCCATGACGACCATGGCGCGATCCACGGCATCGAGTTGCGTTGCGTCGGGCGGAGCGGTCGTCTTGCCGTGCAGAAAGCAGCGGTAACTCGGAAGAGTCTCGTGTGAGGCGGCTTCCCGGGCGACCAATCGAAACCCGGCGGCCGTGGCGAGGCCGGCGTCGTCCGCCTGGTCACCCCAGAAGTCGGGCCACGGGCCGACGGCGGGAACGATGGCCGCTTCGAGCGCGAAGCCGGGATAGGCAGCGCTGTCGCGCAGCGCCCGCAACGATGGGGTGGCGACGAAATCGGACAACACCAGCACGCCGCCCGGTCGCAGCACTCTCGCCGCCTCGGAGAAAAACCGTGGGCGTGAGGGGAAATGAAAGATGCACTCGATTGCGAGGACGCGATCGAAGCTCGCGGTGTCGAACGGGAGGGCGCACGCGTCCGCTTGCACCCACGCGCAGCGATTGTGCGGTGCCGGCCGAATGTTGGCGCGTGCCGCGTCGAGCTGGCGTGGGTCGATGTTGAGGCCGACGAGCTCCATCCCTCGGAACCGACCGTCGATGCAGGCGAGTGTCCCGCCGATGCCGCAGCCGACGTCGAGAACGCGCAGGCCGTCGCGAAGATCGCTGAGCGCCAGCAGGCGATCGTTCAGGCGGCCCTGGGCGGCCACCAACTCGGTATAGTCGGACCCCGCCGTCGCGGGATCGGGCCAATAGCCGAGGTGCAGGAAGAGCTCGTCGAGACGGCGAGCCGGTTGCCCGGAGGCGCTGCGGGAATCGGTGCGGAGCAGCTTGTCGATGTACGCCGGCTGGCGCGCTCGCGGCTCGCGTCTCGATGCCATCGGCTGATCAGGACACGAGCAGCGCGCCGTCGACCGACCGTCGATCCTCGCCGCTTTCCACCCGCGGCACGCGAATGCCGAACCGCGGATCGCGCGAGAGCCGCCACAGGGTGCGCAGATACCCCTCGGCGTGGACAATCTCCGGCTGGTCGAAGCAGCCGCGCGCCTCGAGCAGCCGGCGCAGCTCCGGCAAACGCAGCGCCGGGACGCGTGGATAGAGGTGATGCTCGTAATGGTAGTAGAAACCGACGTGGCCGAGCAGCAAACGCTCCAGCCGGCCGGCGTGCATCAACCGCGTCAGCACCGGCAAGTGGACCAGGCCGGCATCGCAGACGTCGCTGCTCGGTTGATGCTCGACGATGGTGCCGATGTTGCCGATGGCCACGGCGATGGTGAACAGCGGTCCCACCCACATGAGGAAGTACATGTACCACTGCCCGGCCACCGCGCAGCGTAGAAGCACCGCGGTGATGACCACCACGAAGCTGACGATCGACGCGGTCGATCGTGGGGGCAGGGTCGCCTTGCGCGGATCGCGACTCGATTCGCGATAGCGCAGGATCGTATTCAGCGCGTGCCAGCCGATGAGATGCAACGCAATCTGGCTGTAGAGCTTCGGGCCGCGCAAACAGATCCACGCCGATTGATCGATCTCCATGTCGGGGTCGTTGACGTGGGAGTGATGGCGGAAGTGCTGCCAGCGATAGTGCCCGACGGTGACGCCCGTCGGCCCGGCAAGGAAGAGGTCGCCGAGGAGGTCGTTCCACTTGCGGTCGTGCGCGAGATTGAAATGCGTCGCCTCGTGCGTCCAGTACGATCCGATGGCGTTGAACAGGACGCCGATCACGCAGAAGCAGGCTGCGTCCGCCGCCAGCGAGTGCCAGCGCAGCGAGAGCTCCAGACAGGCGAACAGGGCACTCCACGCGACGATGATCGAGACGATGACCTGCGCCGTCGGGATGCGACCGAGTGCGTGCAGCTCTTCCCGGCTCACCCACGCGCGTCGCCGTGCCCCGGAGTCCTCCGGCGGCGTCTCGCGCACAGCCTCGTCACCTTCTGGCATTGGCCCCTTCCGGATGGTGGCGACGCTATAAAACCCAGCCGCGTTGTGCAATGCCTCGGAAGGCGCTCCCTGCACTACGGTGCAGGCTCGTTGTGCCCGAAGCGATAGATGGTCAACGTCATGCGGTCATCGCGGAACGGTGCCCAGCCGAAGACGTGCGCCGGCACGGTGGCCTGACGGAAGATCGCGAGCGGATAGTTCTTGCGGATGAACTCATCAATGGATCGCAGCGTCCGCAGCGGCGCCTGCTGCCGAGCGGTCAACTCGGGATCGGGAAAGAGGCGGGCCAGGAACCAGGTGCTCAAGCGATCGACGTCGACCGCGACAAGAGAGCCCGGATAATAGTAGTCGAAGCGAAGACCCCGCAGGCGGGCCTCGTCGACATCCGCTTGTCCCAGGATCTGCCACTCGAGGTTGGGGAAGTCACCCACGAAGGTGGGGTACGGGAGCGCCAGGCAGCAATCGTAGTCGCCACCCGGGCAGGTCGGATCCCAGAGCGCCAGGATCTTTGCCTCCCGCTGCGGCAGCGAACGAGAGAGGAACGAGAGCTCCTCCTGATACGCATAGGTGGTGCGATACGGAATGGCGAGGCAGGCGAGCACCAGCAGCGACGCGACGATGATTGCCGGCCGGCGCCACCGCGGCCGCGCCCGCAGCATGCCTGCCCCACTGCGCTCGTAGAGCAAGGCAGCGCCCTTTGCCGCGCCCAGCAGCAAGAACATGTTGACGGTGGTGCCGTACGACAACCCCGGCAGATCGGGGCCCACTCCCTTGCCCGTGCAGGCATACGGAATCGAAAAGAGCGCGAACGGCAGGACGGTGGCGATGACCTCGGCGCGATCACCCCGTCGAAATCGGTCATAGAGATAGAACCAAATGAGCAGGATGTAGGCGAGCGGGATGAAGCCGAACAGGTCGGGGTCGACGAGGAAGAGCATCCGCGCCAGCATCTCGAAGACGAGGGAGAGCACGCTGAACTGCCCCAGCCGGATCTGCCACGATTGGTGGTGCACGGCAACGTTGCATGCCATTCCCAGCAGCAGGCCGACGATGAACGGAGACCACCGACGCCGCGCGTCCCACACCCCTTGCAGGCCCTGCCGGTCGCGGGCGATGAACAGCGCGACCGATGGCATCACCAACGCGGCCTCGATGCGAATCGGACAAGCGACGACTGCCGAGGTGAACAGCACCACCTGATCGATGCGCCCCCCGTCGCCGCGTACGAGCCGTTGCATGGCCAGAGCGGCCAGCCACCACAACGGCAGCGCCAGCAGGTGCGAGGAGTCCGATGCCGAGAGCCGGACGTACAGCGGCGTCACGCCGACGGCGAGGCCGAGCAAGAGGGCGACCGACCGACCGTAGCCGGCTCGCTGAGCGACCATCCACGCGAGCATCGCGCTCGCGGTCCCGATTGCGATGTTGAATCCAATGATGCCGTGGAAGCCCAGCGTGAACGTGACCAGCTGGTTCGGAAAGGCCATGTACGTCGTGGCTCGCGAGAATATCCGCGCTCCGAGGTCGACGTTGTCGACGCCGGAGTACCAGTTGATCGGTCCCCACGGCACCAGCAGGCGCGCCGCGAGCGCGACGCCGCCGATGAGCAACAGGCGACGCCGAGCCTCGCGGTCCACGAGGAGGGCCGACGTCTCGCGCGCGAACGACACCAAAGCCAGGCAGAGCGCGACCCACGCCGCCGCCTGCACCACGTCCACCCAGGTGTGCGGCATCCAGTTCCAGTGCAGCACCGCTGACGGCTCCGGAGTCATGGGCCCTGGTTCTGCATCATCGGGTCGAACTGTCAACCCGACGGAGATTCGTCGGCCTCCGAGACGCCGCGGGATTACCGTTGCGTTGAGGCGGCGACTCATGGTAGCCCGAGGTCGTTTTGGCCAAATGTACTTTCGTCACCAGCGGTCTGGAGCATCTCGGGATCGAGGCGCTGTCGGCGTACGTTGCGGCGCACGGTCACGAGAGCGCGCTCGTCTACGAGCCCAAGCCGTTCTCCTCGAACAGCGGGCCGGACAGCGCCTGGTTTGCCCGTCTGCTCGAACCCACCCCTGCGGAGACGGCGCGCCGCATTGCCGCCACCCGGCCGGACGTTGTCGCGTTCAGCTCATACACGATCACCCATCGTTGGTCGGTTGAGGTGGCGCGCGCACTCAAGCGGATCATCTCCACGCCGATCGTCTTCGGCGGGCCGCACGTGAGCGGCGCCCCCGCCCACAGCATCAACGAGCCGGCGATCGACGCGGTGGTCGAGGGCGAAGG
>Ga0335069_10013144_pt1 | contig 11633 bp, 9 predicted proteins | sample Lox_Sample_11_FD_206714 | JGI IMG/M metagenome (GOLD analysis project Ga0335069, IMG submission 206714) | Soil microbial communities from Loxahatchee National Wildlife Refuge, Florida, United States - Lox_Sample_1.1 | ecosystem: Environmental > Terrestrial > Soil > Wetlands | place: USA: Florida...
TAGTTGGTGATAAGCCAATAAACGATCGACAGCGTTCCGGAAATTCAACGAAATTCTCTACGGTCGCACCTCTAAATCGGTATAGCGCTTGGTCATCGTCTCCAACCACGCACAAGTTCTTGTGGATCGAAGCGAGTTTAAGGTAGAAACGCTCTTGGATCGTGTTCGTGTCTTGGTATTCGTCGATAATGACGTGCTTGAATGCGTTGTCGGAGCCGTATGCTTTCGAAAGCTGCTCAAGGGCTTTACGCTGCAGATTCGCAAAATCGGTGACTGAATCTGCTTCCAAATTATCGTTGTAAGCGGAGCATAGCTTCAAAAGCAGCTTCACGTCAGCATCTGTAAGCTTTCGGATTGCAGAATCGAGATTTACACATTCCTCTGTGAAACGATTGAAAACGCTCAGACAACTAGAAACTGCTCGGTGGCGAGAGGATGATCCATGTCCATTCTTGGTTGCGAAGATGGAGTTTATTCGCGCGTTTGTATCCTTCTTTAGACCAACTTGTTCCGTGATGGACTGCCAATGATTTCGTCGATAGAGATAGAGGTACTGACTGAGTTCGTCCAAAAGGACGGGCGAGAATCTATGCTCGGCACCTTTGGAGAATCGCTGATCGGCGAGGATACGCTGGCAAAGTGAGTGCGCAGTCCCAACGTAGACTCCCGAGGCATCATAGGGAACACCTGTTACACCACTGGCCAACTCAAGGAGGCTGCGTAGACCTTCTTGGAGTTGGAGTGCTGCTTTCTCTGTAAAGGTAGCCAAAAAAATTTCTTGCGGTTTCACATTATGGAATGCGATCAGATTTACAGTGCGCCATAGGAGTACTCGAGTTTTTCCTGCCCCAGGTCCGGCAGGAAGATAAAGCGGACCTTTCGTGTGAAGTATGGCTTTCTCTTGGTTTTCGTGCGGCCTGAAAGGCTCCGGTTTTAGGGAGTCCCAGACATCCTTAATGTCAGGCATGCAAAGCCCCTGTCGGTTAGGTAGGTAAAACTCGCGAACTGAGGGAGCGCTCTAATAACTTTCTGTACTAGATAATACCATCGGAGTGGAATGAATTGCGGGAGTTGTTCACTAACGCGAACGGCTAAGGGATTTCGACGATTAGTTATTTCGCGGCCTGAGAAATCTGAAGGGCAGAATGGTGTCTGCTTATTCCAGCCGTCAAATATGGGGCGCGGAGGATTCCTCCGCGCCGATAGAATTGAGAATTTGATTGGCGGTCTTCTGGATGTACTCCAAGCTCTCCAGCAGCAATGCCGCATCACCGGAGTACAGCGAGATGTAATCCTGAGCGGCGGTATTCGTTTCCAGTCCGATTCCTTTGGCCACAACGAACGCCACGGCCTCAGCCTCAGTCTCGCGCACGCGCTGAGTCGTCTGCGAGCGCCGCGCATCGCGGTGAAGCATCTCGTGGGCAAGTTCATGGACGAGCGTCGAGAACTGCTCGGCCGGCGTCATTCCGGGCAGGAGGATAATCTTCTTCCCGCAGGACATGCCCTTGGCCGGGGCGATCTCAGCCGAGTATTCGAGCGAAATGCCCTGCTCGCGCACAAGCTGTTCGAGGCGAGAGAAGTATTCGCCGGGTTCGCCCTGAGCGATGCCGATAGTCGGCAGCGGAGTGCCATCGGTCTGGCTTACATCGAAGACATACACAGCGCGAAAGCCAAAGATTCGGGCTTGCTTCTCAGGAGTGCACTCGTCGGCAGATTCAACCTTGCGCACAAGCGGAGCGAGGATCATGAGGCCCTTTTCGCCCTTCTTGACGAAGCGGCCCAGGGAGCGCCAGGTGTGAAAGCCAGCGACGCGCGTAGCCTGCGGGCATTGCCGAGCGATGAGCAGAATGTTCTGGAAGCTGTAGCGGTGGAATTTCGCCACGGCAGCCAGGTAGTTCGTGAGCGACTCACTCTTCCCAGCCCTCAGCGCTTCGATGAGCTGCTCGATGGCTTGATTTGTAACGTTCTTGATGTTTTCTGAATTCATTTTCTTTGTCCTTTTCCGTGAGTTGAGAGTTGGTTCTCTCACCCAGGAAGGAGAACCAAATCCCAACGGACTCACGGAAAGGACAGAGCGAAGCGGGAAGGAATTTGCGGCCGGAGCGGATGGCAACGGGCGTGACAGATCGGTGTTTATCTGGCACGGCTGTGTGCTAGCGGAGGCCGGGCTAGAAAACAAATCAAGTCGAGATAAGGAATGAAACGATCATGCTTCGAGGATCATCGTCCGTAAGAGGACGGGCTTGCTGCTCCGATTCGTCACGATCCAGCACCTGCATAATCTCCAGGATGTGTCCGAAGAAGATCTGGAGCGGCTGAATTGTGTGGTGGTGATCCTGGTGCTCTCTGCACTGGTTATGCCAATTATTAGGTAAGAGCGAAAAGCTGTTATTAGGGCTCTAAGAAGTGTTACGGAGGACGGCCACGACTAATCCGCTACCACATGATATCGTTTGCGCGTGCCACTCATCTATTGTGACCATAACTTCATCGCAACAGCGCTTCAAGAACCAGAAGAATATCGGAATCGACTCAGGGAACTGGTCGGGCTTGGCATCGTTACTTTCGCTCTTTCGCCGATGCATTGGGTGGATGCCGCCGAGGATCAAGCCATTGCTCGCGGCAATGCGAAAGCCGAGTTTATGGATTCCCTGCAGCCCCTATGGCTCTTCGATCGTCGGAGTATCCAGCGCAAAGAAGTCGCTTCGCGTTTCTACCAATTTCTCGGGGTCAACTGCGACGCTCCTCAAATTATGGGGGCCATCGGCGACGTCATCTTTGACCTCACCGGCCAGCGGGGAGATAGAACCAGCTGTGCCTTCGTCAATCATTTTCGAGGTATTGGGCAAGATCACCCGCTGGAACAGAGCCTACGGCAAGCCTTTGTAAGCAATAACAAGAACATTGCACTGTATCGGAAGGGGAAGCTCACAGCGGCCCTTGCCGCAAAGGTGGAGCGGCTTTACATTCGGCAGTTGTTACCGAATCAGACACCGGCAGGCTTGGTTGTCGACGAAGCAACAAAAGACCACTTTATGAGGCAGGCGCAGCTAGACAACTTTCCCGCGATTGCTATTGAGAATAAGGCAACCCGCGATAATTGGAAGCACAGGCGACCGCTTAGCCACAACAATTTTGTCGACCAGCAACACATCATCGCACTGCCATACGCGGATCACTTTCTTACGGACGACAAAAAGCTTCGGTCACTGATCACGAGAATCAGCGCTAACTTACCGTTCCCCACCGCGACTATCATGAAAAAGGCTGAGTTTGACAACGAGTATAAACAAAATGCCTAAATTAGGCGCATATTGTACTTGTGAAAGGATACCTGGCACAAAACGTGGATGCCATCCGGGCCGAGCGAATCGTATGTACCGTTCGCGCAGGAGAACTCCGCGTCAAAGCCTTCCAAATCGTCTTTCACAAGGACGGCAGTTTCTTCATTTCGTTCCCGTACTTTCGGCATCGAACCGGGCTTCTTTCGATTTCGTCGATTCCGGCGAATGGTTCCCGCGAATCGCAAGTGAACCTCGAACACGGGGGCAAGGTCGCTTCGCATCTCGTTAAGTATTCACACCACGTCGACGGTCGCGCGCACTTCTCGCAGGACGGAAAGATCTTTACCGCCATCAAACGACAATCCATCGCTCTCAATAAACAGCACGGACACATCTTCTCGCTATTGATTCAGGGGCTGTCCGCCCTCGACCCAGCAAAAGATGTGCTCCAATCCACCAAGCGCGCGGCCATTGACTTTGCGATGGAGCCACCGGAGGCCGTCAAATTCGTCGGGAGATGGTTCGACGTGAATGCCATGCGGTTCAACAACCCCACACCCACGATTGGTCCCGTTGTCCCCGGTCTCGACCCGGATGGGAACCGGACTGATCAAATCTTCACGGCTAGCCCTTACGCCAACGCGCACCATGTCCTCGCGATCAGCTGCATCCCTATGTCTGCCCTTGGTCCTGAACAGGAAATTTTTTTGTTTTACGGTGGATTCTCCCCTTCGGAAATCATGACCGATCCGACCAAGGAAGCTGGTTTTCTCGCGTTCCTGTATCCAGTCGTCGATGCAGAGAAATTGCGCGAGCGGCTTGGCAGCGTGGACTTCGTTCCGAGACCGTAAGGACTGGATTGCGCAGTTGAACAAATGAGGGGGTTCTTTCATGGCGATACGGAACCTGACGAAGAACAACCTTTCCTTGGATGAGGATTGGTATGGAAACAATGCGGCGGTTACTTGTCCCATGTGTCGACAGGTCTTCGTAGTCTCTGGGTTTATCAACAAGGGCCGACGGGAGTGCCCCAGATGTCAGAAATCCACTGCGGAGATCACCGACGAGCAAGTCAAAGTCGATTGGCCGGAGGAGTTGCTTGGTTCTACCGTGCGGTTGCGCGGTATCGAGAAGACGATATCGCCACCCTGGGGCCAGTACCCGGCTGGAAAGCCGAGAGTGTGCATATTCGGAACACATCACGCGTATCAATACAAGACCGTGCGGCGCCGGTATTTTCAGAATGTATCCGATCTCATCGTGATCCATGCCGTGGACTTGGTCGCAGAAGAGTTTACCGCTCATGGCCAAACCAGCTACGCAGAAAAGATTGCCGACCTACACAAGATTCCTTGGAAGAATGTCGACCTGACTCGTGAGGAGCGTAAGCATGTGCCCGATCTAAACCCCCACAGCATCGGCACACAAATCGACGCCGACCTTCACTCCCTCCGCGAATGGGTTTGGGTGGCGCGAACCGCGAAAGCGATGAAACAGTCAGCCCTGCTCATCTGCGGGTTCGCACATACGAGCGGGATCGCCGAAAAATTTGGGTTGGCTGGGTTCGAAGTAGAGCTTCACGTTTATTTCGACAACGCTGATGACAACATGGTCGCACACCGCACGGAAGAAGAGAACGTTGAAGGGGCCAGAAAGGGAGATGAGGAATGAAGAGCGACAAGAATCAGAGTATTTCCGAGAGCGAAAATGAAGACACCGCTCGTGAACTCGAAGAGTGGATGCCACTCAGTGTGCGGGAGGCGCGCCGGGCGCAGTCGGAGCTAGAGAGTCTGTGGCCGTACGTCTGGATGGACTTTGTGTCGCTGATCCTGCTGTTCTCTGCCCTGGCCATCGCGTGTTATCGCGTGAGAGCGCAGAGCTGTCATTAAAGGTGTGGTTTTACTCTCCGACAAAGCGTTTAGCCTGGGCGTCGGCGAGAATAGCGCGAGGCGGGTCGGCCCAACCAAATTTCGCATAAATTTCCATCGCAACCTCTAGGGCGATCTCGCGCCGTTTGGCTTGGATCTCCGCTGGGGGTACCTGCCTTCCAACTTCAAAGCTCTCTTCCTGGCACCAACAATTCTGTGCGAGAAAGTGCGATGCTCCGAAGGCATCTTTCGGCCAAACCAATTCCCGCCCGTCCAACTTGTGCAACTCGAAAGACACTGCGGCTTCCGGTGACAAAACCCCACGATTAGCCATCCGTGCCGCGAATTCAAAGGCAGCGGTGGTGGTATCGAGGATCTCGAATACGTGGATTCGACCGCCATGCTGCGGGATTTCGTCGAAAGCGAGGTTATGAGCAAAGAGAGCGCTTCGGAAGAGAACCCAGTGCTCGAAATGATTGATTCTGCCATTCTCGCACTTTTCCATTTCACCGGAAATCCACTTGTTTCCGGTCTCTAGTTTATCGATCACGAACCACGGGTAGGGGAACCATCCTTGTACTTGAACGTACGAGGACATCACAAACTGACGACATTGCTCGACATCGCGGAACCGCGCAAGCTTGAATTCAGACGGTCGTATCGCGATGCGCCAGCGTGATTTCGACCACACCTTCTTCAAAATCTCTGTGTCGGGTAGTCTCCGTCGTTGCTCGAAGAACTCTCGTGGTTCAGGCCCGACTACGCGATGTGTCGGCGTAGGATTTTCCGAAGGCGCAGAGAGTCCGAGCTTTTCGAAGAGGATTGAACAAATGCCTCGAGCGCCATGATCTTGGTAGCGCAGGTACCCGACTGTCGGGAGCAGACCGGGGATTTCGGTCTCGTCAAAGCGAACCGGAAGAATATATTCGCTCTTCTCGGAAAGAGCGCGCGCCTGAGCGTTCCTGCGCTCATGGGTCGGCCATACTTTTTCGGCGTAAGCAGCCGAAACGAGCATCAAACAGTAACGCGCCCTTTTGTAATAGACGTTCGAGAGGTGTTCGTAGAGGTCTTTTCCCCACAGATCGGCCTTTTCGTGCCGGTCATAGAAAACTTTGACATTGCGGCTCGTTAGGCAATTAGCTATCGCCTCAGCTTCAGGGCGTTGTTCACCGGCGAAGGAAATGGCCACGTCGTAATCAAACACCCGGTTAGGCTCCTTGCCCAGGCCGCAGACGTATCGTTCGCCGCCCGATACCGGTTCGTGGCGGGTCCCTGGTAGCGATATTTTACTACTCGTTTTTGTTATCGTTGCAGAAGCTTCGAAATATCGCGAAGGGCTCTAATGACCCAAGTCGGTGTTTGCAAGCTGTGCCTGCTGCAAAAAGAACTGGTGGACAGTCACTTCTTGCCGGCATCGATTTACAAGCTCTGCCGCGACCCATCGACTGACCAAAATCCCATCGTGATTGCTGATGGGGTCGCCAAGCACACCACCAATCAAATTACTGATTTCGTCTTTTGCACCGATTGTGAGAGGCGTATTAACGAAAACGGCGAATCCTGGGTGCATCTCAACATGGCGCGGCCGGAAGGTTTCCCCATCCGTGATGCTCTCGAAAAAGTAGCTCCCGCGATGGCCAGAGATGATTTTGCGGTCTATGCCGGTGGGGCCGTACCTGGGGTTGATATGGATCAGCTCTCTTACTTTGGACTCAGTATCTTCTGGCGAGCCGGTGTGCATCGCTGGCCTCTGTTGGATCAAAGCGGCAACCGGATGGAAAGGCTTCTGCTTGGGCCCTACCAAGAGCCGATGCGCCGATTCTTGCTGGATCGAACTCCGTTGCCCAGCAGCATCTCACTGCTGATCTCTGTGTGGCCTTGGAAGAACCCTGAGCCACCCATTGCTTTTCACACGCCGGTTGGCAAGCGAAATGACAACTGGTACTCCTATTCGCTCTACATCCCTGGACTCGACTTTAAGCTCGTGGTCGGGAAGGCGGCTCCTCCCATCTTGTCGAAAATGTCCGCTTTTTCGTCGCCCGAGAGGTATCTCTACGCGAGCGAGGCCGGCGCGACCGAGATGATGCAATCGTTTGGCAAGGTTGTGAGTTCAAGCAAGGCCGTGGGTAAATTGGCCCGCGAATTTCCGAGCAAGAAGTAATCCGTGCTCGGACCACTTGATGACCCCAAACGGCGCTCGGCTATACTGTGAACACCGGTCAGCGTTCGGGAGCAGGCGCGAGTTTCCACCCAGCGCTTCCGGCCGTTAAGAGGCAACTGTGTCAGCTCGCCATCTAAAGTACGCCACTTGGGAAGAATTGTTTGGCACACGGCCGACCCATGAACAGTTGCTACGCGAAATCCTAATGTTGGATGCGGGAACGGTGATACCGACCCTGGCTTGGATCGATCTGCTCCTGGTCCTGGATCGGTTCCATTCGGAAGACAAGCAAACTCACGAACTACAGACTTATCTTGTGAACCGTTTCGTAGACAACGACCTCTTCGCACGTCTCCAGACTGCTTATGGTCACGAACAACTCGTCCTCCGCCGCCCGTTTCATTCCCGTCAGGTTCTGACCTTGATGAAAAACATCTTGGCCGAAACCTCCAATATCGGTCGGCCGCAGCCGTCCATCGATTCGGAATCAGCCTTTCGACTGGGTCGCTGTCTCATCATGACCAACGACTTCCTGGTAACTCCGCAGAACATTTCGGCGATTAGCCCGAACCGTCCTCCGAGCGAGCGCAAGATCGCACTGCAGTTGCAAGTAGGGTCTGGCCTCGAAATCAATAATCCGCCACCCATTCACACGAGCATCGTTCGCAGCGACATGATTTTCGGCAATCTTGCGAGTGCATCGCCGGGCTCTCTCGATCCGCGAAACGCTTTTCATCGAGAGCGTGGAATGACGATTGAGGAATACGTGGACCACCTCCTCGCGGTGCTCACCTACTACATTACTTTGGACTTTCGAAAGTTGATCGACGATCCGGGCCTGGCTTGCGTCGACACGAACGTCTTTTTCTCGCACGGACCGCGCGAAGCCAGCGAAGGATTCTGGCGAATCGAGCGAACGACGGTTGAAGCATTGCAGTCTTCCATCCGTGCCCACACAGGCTTGACCGCACATCAGGATTTCATCGCTTTTCGGGAAAAACCGTTCCTCGAGACGACGAACGGCAATGTGATACCCCTACATCTAGGATTCGTTCAAGAGCAGCTCGAGTCAGGGCTCTTTTGGACCATCGTGAACTCTATCGAGGCAGAGAAAGACAGACACCGTCTCTTCACGGACTGGGGCCACTTATTCGAGGAGTACGTTTCTCAAATCATTTCCGAGTGTCTCCGAGGCACTGCCGAGAGGTATCTCTCCTTTGCGCGATTCTCCGACAAGAGTGAGGAAGCGTTCGATGGAATAGTTTCGGCCAGCGATTGCTTGGTAGTTATGGAGTACAAGGGCGGGTTTCTCAGCGCAAACGCCAAGTACGCCGAAAACGAAAATGAATTCATCCGAGATCTTGACCGTAAATTTGGACGCGAGAAGGGAGCCGGGATTGAGCAACTCTTCCGCAAACTAGCAGCCCTATTTGCAGAGGTGCCCGAGCGCCGCCGGCACATCGACGGGCTCGATACCTCCAATACGGAAATCGTGATTCCCGTCCTCATTGTGCAGGATTCGTTTGTGAGTTCCGAACTCACAGCTTCCTACTTGGCGGATGTTTTCGCCAGCTTGCTAAATCGGGAGCGGATAGATCCCAAGGTCGCCTGCACTTTTCCTCTGGTTCTCGATGTTTCGGACCTTGAGGCGTTAAGACCTTTCTTAGCAGCGGGAGAGATTTCTTTCTGTGATGTTCTGCGCGATAGGGTCCGCTTGGGTTCCGGAGTTTTGCCCTTCCGAGATTTTTTTCAGTTCTATCGCACTTCTAGAAACGTCCGGTGGGTTCCAGACGACGACACCATGCGCCGCTTTACAGAGATTATGGACAGGCTATCGATACGCTTTTTCAAAAAGCCACTGGAAGCAGTTTAGGCAGGGAGCGGAATCAGCACTCGATGATTTTGAACCTCGCCTCTGGCAGTTGCTACTAAGGCCATGGGTCACATCAGCCGGCCGTGGCCGACAGTTACAATTGGGGAATGCCAGCCGCCGGAAAGAAGCTACACCACAAGGTAGCCCGGTTTTATCTTAAAGCCTGGGACGAACGCGGCCGGGATACGGACCAAGCGCAAGTCTTTTGCCTACAAGCTGGCGAGATCCATAGAGCCAATGTGCGCAACGTGGCCGCCGAGAATCATTTCTACCGGCTCCGGGAGTTGAGCGAGGCCGACGTTCAGTTCATCCGAAAAGTTGCCGTGGATGACTCTCCGGCGATCTTGAAACCATACCACGAGCGGTTAATCCGCTGGTTTTCTCTGCCGCACAAGATGCGAAAGCGCTTGGAGGCATCCGGCAAGGCGACGTCGGAACTACTCGGTCGCATGGATCAGGTCATCCAAGAGATGGGCGAAGACCTTCATACTTCAATCGAGGACCAGTTCAAGCCGTACCTCGAATCCATGCGCCGCGGAGACCTCAGTTTTTATTCCGACAAAAAGAAGGTCGGTTTGTTCTTCATTGGAATTGCCGCTCAATACCTGCGAACCGACCTGGTTAAGAAGGCGCGGATCACCTGGAGAGCGCGGGACTATGAAACGTTCGAGCGGATTGCCAACGTTCTCGTGCACATCTATGCCATGAACTTGGGCCGCAGCCTTTATGTGGACGGGGAGCGATACCAAATCATGTTGCTCGAAAATCGGACCGAAGTCCCGTTCGTTACTGGAGACCAACCGGTCATCAATATCGCCGCCCGTCCCAATGAGACAAAGCCACCTACAAAATTCGAGCTTTACTACCCTGTTTCACCCACCAGGGCGATGCTGCTCGTCGAGCCATCGAGCGATCATTTTCCGAAGGATTCATCTGTCAACACGATGGCTGTGCACATCTACAACTCTCATGTGGCGGCACACTCGTATCAGCAGGTTTTTGGAAATACGGTCAACGTGCTCGAGTCTCTGAGAGCTGACTTTTCTGCTATCCGCAGCTGTCTCTGGAGCGAGCCGTAAGTTCTACTTGGACGCGACTCCTTCCAGAGTGCAACGGCTTTTCGGAGAGAGTATCCGGAAACTTCCTGCGGCTCGCATCAGCCCCACCTTATGCAAATTCGAAGGACCGGCAGCAATCTTGAAGATTTCGAAACTGTACAACTGTGACACAAATCCTCTTTTGCCTGCTCAAATTGACAAAGCTGACGCGTCGGATTCACTGATTCTACGTAACCTAGAATATGCAAAGGTGGCCGAAGTTTCCGGCTTACAGGCACTGGACAGTTATCTGGAGCTTTCGAGGACACTGAAAGAGCCGTGAGAAATACGAGAAACTAGGGGGCGCACAGACGAAGTTCGCGATTGACCGAGCCACTTAAAGCTGATACCATGGCCATGGTAAATACCACGGCCATGTTAATTACCATGGCCAAGCGAGGCCCCGTGCCGAATCAGTTTCCAAAGGCTATTCCCGAAAACGAGGCCGAATTAGTTCGCCTTGTCGCTGACCTATTGCGAGAGCACGGGTGGCAAGTTTTTGAACAACCGGCTGCCAAGGATCTTGGAGCCGATTTGATCGCTGAAGGGTCCGGGAAGAAGTATGTCTTCGAAATCAAATGGGCGTCGGAAGGACGCCGGGACCGCATTATTCCCCTGCTTTCCCAGGCGGCCCTACAAGCAGCCTACATCTCAAAGAGCCTACCCGGTAACCCGCTTCCCGTGGCCGTTGTAGTCGCGAGCTATCTCCCCGAGCCAATCGCAGAGCAGGCGGGAGCATTTCTCGGCAAACACGCGCCCGACGTGGCAGTCGGGCTGATGGACTCCGAAGGGTTTCGGTCTTTTTCGGGTTTTGACCTTGAGCTTCTCAGCTCAGAACGGCGAGTAGGAAGCAGTGTCCCATCACGAAAACTACGGACGCACGCCCCGCAGCTATTCTCAGATCTGAATCAGTGGATGCTTAAAGTGCTCCTCGCACCCAGAATTCCGGAATCGTATCTGTCAGCCCCACGAAGCCACTACGAAGGAGCTTCGCAGTTGGCTGCAGCGGCCGGAGTATCGGTCATGAGTGGGTTTCGTTTCGTCGAGCAGTTCTCGAAGGAGGGATTCCTCGAACAAAGTTCAAGCCGTCTTAGGCTTGTGAGAGCGAAGGAACTCGTGAATCGATGGCTGGGAGCAGGACAGAAACGCAACCTGGAGGTGCCGATGCGATTCATCCTTCAAAGAGGGAAAGGTGCGCTAGAGAATGCTCTTCGTTCTTATGTCGCGGCGAGTGAAATAGCGCCAAATCAACAGCACAAATCAAGAAAGGAGCTTCTACCCAAACATCCGAGGGCTTGTTTGGGCCTTTTCGCGGCGGCGGAGCAGTTGGGAGTTGGCTTTGTACATGGA
>Ga0335069_10013146_pt1 | contig 11633 bp, 8 predicted proteins | sample Lox_Sample_11_FD_206714 | JGI IMG/M metagenome (GOLD analysis project Ga0335069, IMG submission 206714) | Soil microbial communities from Loxahatchee National Wildlife Refuge, Florida, United States - Lox_Sample_1.1 | ecosystem: Environmental > Terrestrial > Soil > Wetlands | place: USA: Florida...
GGACCTACCGTGTTGACCGCTCAGTTGTTGACCAGCGCGATTCTGGTCAATCAGGCCGGAATGGGCGTTGCCGCCATCGACGTAACGAAGGGCGCGTAATTAGCTCAGAGAGGTTCGGGGACCCGGCGGGTATGACTGCCCGTCGGCTTTCTCCGGCCATTATTGATGCCGTTTCTCACCCCCAGAACGGCGTCAGGGGGCTGGTGACGTAAATGTCTGCCCGTCACTGGCCCCTATTTTTTACAAGCTAGGCCATTCGCCATTTTCAAGCAGGCTGGCATCCGCCGATGCCCGGTCCAGCCGTTCGCGGGCGAACGCGCTATCCAGCATGGCCTTAGCCGCTGCCCGCCAATCCTTGCGCTGGATGGCCGCGATCATATCGTGGAATTCTCCAACCGCGCCGACGCCGCAGTTGAACGACAAGTCCACAATCGCGTAGGCCCGCATCATCTCGCCGTCAGCCTGCATCTGGTTGAACCAGTCGTACCGCTTGGGCAGTTCCGCTAGGCGCTCAGCCACGTCATTGCGCTGCATCATTACGTCTTCCCCGGAGTACAGACCGACTACGGAAAGGTCCCGCCCCCGTCCTATTGTGATACTGGGCGAGATGTTGGCGCTCGGCTTACATTTGCACGTCCAGCCAGCAGCGCCACGCCAGACGATGGGCTGCCCGCATTCATCGCAGTACGGCTTGAGCCGCACTCCTTCCCAATTCGTGATGTAGGCGTAAATGTCCACGGTGCTTAACTCTTATCCTCCACCTTCCACCACGCATCGCCTTGGCATTGCTGGGACGGATAGCCGCAGTTGGGCTTGAAATGGGGGGGTGCCTAGCGGGGTCTTCCCGGCGTCCGTCTCTGTCTCGGAGCCGCACTCCATGCAGCGCCATTTCCACTTTGTCATAGACCCTTCACGATGCTGAGAACAAGTACCATGATTGCCGTCATCGTTCCCAAGGCTAGCAGTAATTCGGTGCGGGAGACAGTAGAAGCTACGTTGCGCTCAAGGCTGGCCAGCCGGTGAGCGATGATTTTCTCCATCGCCTCCCGCGCCTCTTTCTCGCACTGGAAGCGCAAGCCCATCTTTTCGTCAAGGGCCGCGAGCTTATTATTGTCCGGCGAATTGCCCATCTTTGCCGCCAGTGTCGCCTTCCTTGGGCGTCATTGCATCCCAGCACTTATCGCGGGCTTCTTCCGTCTTGGCCTGATTGACGCATTGCTGCGCGGCGACTCGCATAGCCGTCCATTGTGCCGAAGTCATGTTTTGGAAGCCCATCTTGATTTCTTTGGCGAAGCTATTGAGAGCGTTGGTCTGTTCGACCGTATGCCTGTCATGCTCATTTATGGCTTTCGTGTTGTCCGCAATCTGACTGCCATTTAGCTCGATTTCAGCATCGAGATTTCGAACCGTCAGGAATCCGCCTGCACCGATTATGATGATCAGCGCCAGTATGACCACCCCGACCGTGCCGCCGCTCAGCGAGCCCCACGGCGTTTTTACCTGCAATGTGCCTTCGTCAGCCATCTGCCCTTACCTCATAGCGGGCCACAGCGCCCGAAATCGCCTCCGTTGAATCCCGGCGTCCCGATTGCCGGACTGCACCGATGCGGCGGTTGCGGTTCACCGCAAGTAAGCGCATAGCCACCAGCCGCCGATGCGTCAGTTATTTGGCCCGGTGTAGAAAATACCAGATCGTAAGACGTTGACTTGCCCGGCCCGTTCAATTCCCTGCCGTAAGAACTGCAAAAACCCTCGGTTTGGTCATTCGAGAGCGCTCCTATGGTATGCCATCCATTGTTGATGGAATAACAACCGACTACACCTTGCCCGTTATTCCGCACGAATGCGCCGCTCAGGAAGAAATCATTGATATGTATGAACGGTATCGGCAGCGACGTGATGTTGAAGTTATTGCTAATATTCGTAGGTTGCCCGGTTCCTTCAATAGTTAAGTTCAAATGCTGGACTTCGTAAAATACGGGGTAAATGGTAATAGGGCCGCCAGTGACGGTCAGCGTCAATTTGTCCTGCCCCGATGCGATAGAGCCGCCATTGCTGAAACAAGCGTACTGGCCCATTGTGTACAACGGTCCAGTGAACCCATCTAACCTTAAACAAATATAGGAATTAAGAAGACTGTCAGTCATGCTGAAACGTTCAGAGCCGCTAGGATCGACCCCCGCAAAGTGAACAAGTAACTCATCTCCCGCAAATACCTGATAGGCGTTACCGTTCTCAGGAAATACAACCGTTCCCGGCGTAGCCGCTGGCTCCGCAAGCCGCTGTACTAGGGCGCAGGTATTGGCTCCCACCGTAGGCGTCGGCGTCGGCACGATAATCGGCGTGATTGTCGGCGTCACCGTAGGACTGGGCGTCGTTGTCCGCGTCGGCGTTGCCGTAGTGGTCGCGGTCGCCGTGATTGTCGGAGAAGGCGTCTTTGTCACTGTCGGCGTCGCCATTGTCGGAGTTGCTGAGGTGGTGGCGGTAGGCGTAGCCGTAGTAGTCGGGCTTGGGGTGGTAGTCGGCGTGGGAGAAGTTGTGGGAGTCGGAGTGACTTCCATGACGCAATTAGGAGATGCCGCTGCGCTGCTGTAACCAGCCGCCCATGCCCATGAGGTTAGGTGGCTGGATGTCTCACAGCCAGCTTTCAGGCCGGTGCAGCACGCATAGGGAACACCCGCTCCCGTACATCGCTGCGTCCCGTAGTCGAAGTGCCATTGAGCGTTGCTGGAATCGTCCAGCGACCATAGCGGAGAGGTGTTGTTATCCACCGAAGTTGGCGGCACATAAGTAGCCTGTGTGAATATCGCGCTGGCCTCCAAAGCAGGCTCGCCCAACGACAAACTGGAAAAGCAGTTTAGTCCTATAACCGGCTGCCCCGCATCCGGCACATTGAGGAAAATGCCGCTTGAGGTTCCCGGCGTTGGGCTGCTCCCGGTAATGGTGTTTATTCCAGTGAGTGAACAAACATTCGGCCCCTTGCACGCCTGACTCCATACTTGGCCCGTAATGCCCCAGATCGGAATGCAACCGCCTGAGCCGGTTCCACAAGTGCAGCCGGTCCCGTTTCCAGTGCAACAGCTATAAGGAGAACCTACACCAGTACAGTAGTCGGCTGTCGGTCCCACCACCACATAATCATTTGTACAGGATGGATTAGTGACGCGGGCAACCGCTATATAAGAGCCTTCGGTAGAGCCATCGGTGCCATTGAAGGGCGGCGGCGTGAAAGTGTTGCCGCAGTAGTCTTGCACATACACCGGCCAGTTATCAAGGTTGAACGTGCAGGATTGAACCGTAATCAAGTCTCCTAGAGTTACCGGAAATGTACGCCCGGATACTGGAGTCGCCAGCACGGTTGGCAGAGGCGGATTACCGCTCGGCAAGGGGTTCCCGCTCGGCAAGGTGATGCCAAACGGCGCGGAAGTCTGGAATGAGTTGATGGAATTGCTGCCTATGTCTTCTACCAGTCCACAAGCAGTTGCGGTCGGTGAGGGGGTGGCGGTTGTCGTAGCTGTCGGTGTAGGCGACGATTCCAGCGCCAGTGTAAGCGACCGCCCGCTCATCCCTGTGCCGGTTCCAGTCGCCCCATAAGTGCCAACTGAAGTGTCCGCCTCATTGGACACCCACACTGAGGGGTTAGTTAGAATGCTCACAAGACCATCCCAACTTGACGCGCTAGGACCGTTGTCAGTCGGACCAGTGGACAATGTAGCAGTCCCGGCACCGCTCAGACAGAATACCCAATCTTTCGCGTGGGCGGTTGTAAAATTGGCGCAGGTATAGCTGGTACTCCCGTTAGTGTGGCTGGAAGAAGCGCCGTCTTGAGTCGTACTCAGGCCCGCTATTTCCTTCAATACCATCGAGCTTATATTGCCGTTGCTGTCAATTAACGTGACATTCTGCGCCCCTGACTTGGTAATCGGCGCGGTCCAGAATTGAATGTAGAAACCCGCATTGACTCGCATCGTGTAAGTATTGCCGCCGCTGGCTCCATCGTCCGTTATCGTCGGATCGGCAGACGCACCAGCAAAACCTACGGCTCCTACGACGATATTCCCTACGGTCAATGGACTGCTGAACGTGCAGGTATTTCCGGTGCCGTCCGGGTCGTTGCAGGTAGTGTGCTGTATCTCGGTCTGCGCCGCCGCGATTTGTGCAGACGCAAGAATCCCGAACAGCGCAATTATTACCGCCCGTCGCATTAGAACCCCGATCCCGTCCCCCACATCGCGATTTGGTACGGACTATTCGGGTCGCCGCTCACCGTTATTTGCAGCCGCGCCATGTGCAGTCCATTGCGATTCGACACAAACTGAACTGTGAACCGCCCCGGCACATCGCTGGTGGTCAGCGGAGTGATATGGGAACTACCGACGAGACTGAAACAATCGGAATCGGGGCCGTCTATTGTCAGCGTCGGCGTTACAGAAGTATCGACCAAGTCGGCCAGAATCTGCGTCCGGTCGATCTGCATACCCCCATCGCTGTCTCCAAAGTCCATGTAGAAGCAGGTGGCCGCGCAAATCGCTATGTTCGGTGGGTTTGCCATTGAAATTCTCCTTATGGTGCCTGATAAGTGCTGACCGACACAGAGGAACCTACGCCACAACAGAATTGCGAGAATTGCACTCCGTTCTGCCCCTTACTAGAAGCCGCCACTGGCGTAATGACGTAACTCGGATATAAAAATCCCACATTCGTATCGGGAGCGATTAACGGAACCGTTGCCCCCACCGCTCCGGGCGTACAGCGGATATTGGTTCCCTCCGGTTCTATCGCCCAAGTCTGATTCGCGTAGTTACCCTTGATCGTTTGCTGATACGCTATTCCCCCATTGCATGCAGGGACCGTCACGGGCTGCTGCGCTATCCCGAATTGGTTGATGATGAATCCAACCGGGGTGGCGGTTGCCGTAGCTGTCGGGTCTGCCAACGCTTGATGCGTCCCTCCCAACACGGCAAGCACGATTGTCAATAGAATTAGTTTCTTCACAATACCTCTCCTACGGCCCTAGCCCCATTGAGATTCCATTTGCACAGCCGGTGCTGGTCGCATTAAATGTAAGTGTAGCTGGAAGCGAGCATGAACTGCCACTACAGCCCGATGCCGTACCCGTAACGCACGGTCCAAACGGCAGGCCAATCACATCAATCGTCGCAGTGGCGGCAGTCTCGCTGCTCACGGCTGCTGTACAGTACATCCCCGGCGTCAATACCACGGACGGCGATACCGCTGTCGTAATAGCTCCCCCCGTAATGGGAGTGACGGAGCCGGTATGGAAAAGCAGATTGCCGCTGCTATTGTACAGCCCAACATCGTAAGCCTTCCCGGTCTGCCCGTCATGCGCTACTTCAAAGGTGAAATGCCCTACGGTAAGTTGGAATGGCAGCGCAAAACATCCGCCTAAATCTACCGCGCTGACACTCATAACGCTCGCAAAAGTGACCCCCGGAAAGCTTAGAAACGCTGACAACGTAGTCGGCGCAGGGGTTGGCGTACTTGTCGCCGTAGGGAGTAGCGGACCGATATCCGATGCCGTGATCTGACACCATGCGGGGATGTTGCCTTGTCCGCCGGAACCAGTCTCGCACAGGAATTCTTTCGTGCCGCTATTGTTGATAAGCGGTGTCGAGTATGCCGCTAATCCCTGCCCGGTATCCGACACCGGGCTGCTGGTTGCCCCCAATACTAGGCTGTGTGCGGTATCGTTCTTGAGGACATCGCAATTAGCCGCTCCGGTCGGGAATGTCCATGCGATGGAATTGTAATTGGTCGCATCCAAGACGGCGTTGCCCGTGGTCGTAGTTCCCGCCGCTGAGGGGACCGTACTGCCACCATTGGAATCATGGCAAACGATATAGTAGCTGGCGGTTGTCGATCCCGCCGTTCCAACATTGGTGATAGTAGGCGCTCCCGGCGTCGATATCGTGGAAGTATTCGCGGGAAGGTCCGCGTAGGCTCCCGGTCCGGTTGTGTTGCTGGCTGGCGGGGTGTATGCACTTGTTGCCCCGCCAGTATCCAAGTAAGGCGATGTAGTCGCCAAGGCTACGGAAGCATTCACGCTGTTGCGCAATACGTCGCAACCGCCAGTCGCCCCGCTTGGAGCCACCCATGCGATCTTGTTGTAGTTGGACCCCGATAGCGTGGCATTGCCGGTAACTGTGGTCCCGGCGGATGATGCCAGCGTCCTGCCATTGGCGTTGCGGCATACGATGAAATAGCTGTACGGAGTGCTTCCCAAGATTCCAACAGGAGTTACCGTGGGGGCTTGCGGATCGGCAACGTAAGCATTGGAGCCGTAGAGCAATTCACCGATGGTCGGATTTTGAGCTAGTCCAGTACCCCCCGACAATGGAGGCAATGGATTCGTGAGATTGATACTCAAGGCTGTTAAGATGCCAGTCGGCATATACAAGTCTGCCGTATTGTTATGGGTCTGCGGAGTATATGCGGAAGTCGCTTGTCCGGTATCCTTGAGGGAACCAGCCGGGGTGGATATGGTTCCAATGCTGAACGAGGTGTTCCCTTTCAGAACATCCCATGATACACAGCCCGTTTCGGCTACCGGGGTAATCAGGTTGTAATTGGTGCTGTCCAAGGTGGCGTTGCCGGTGCTGGTAGTCGCCGCTACCGAAGGTTCCGTAATGCCGCCGTTAGGATCGTGGCAGGCAACGAAATAGGTGTAGCTGGTTGAGCCTGTGGTGCCGACATTAGCGACTGCCGGGGCGCTCGGCGTGGCAAGGCCGCTATTCGTGATCAACCCGTAATCTTGAATGCCGTAGGCTACCAGCGGCATGAAGGAATTGCCGCCGCTGCTGCCGATAAATGTCCCTACCGTAGTGCCTCCCACCACATAGAATTCCCACATCGACCATGTATTAGCGACGATGCTGGGCGTTGGCTGGGTGCCACCTCCGTTCCAAACCAAACCCCCGGAAGCAACCGCAAAGGTAGGAGTAAAACCGCCTGCCGCTCCTTCAATGGTCGCAATGTCGATTACTGCGCCATCTGGGAGCGCCGCCGTAGGGTTCGCCTGAGAGTCGGCTATCGTAATCGTTGCATTGCCATTGAGCGTTACTGCTTGAAGATTGCCATGATCGACAAGATATAACGTCAGTGTCGGTCCGCTGGTAGTCACGGGATAACTGGGGGGAGCCGCAATCGTCGCCGTTCCGTAAGTTCCCGGCGCGGGATTCTGCACCGTGACTCCATCGAACAACGGTCCCGTGACCGCCACATCCGTAACCACATCGGGCGGCAGTGGCCACGGCGGAACGATAGTCGTGATGGGGCATGAAGTCTGGCAAGGGATGGTCGCAAGGGCGATAGTCGGGCCATCCGCGATACTCATGGTAACGCCATTCGCACCCTGCGGAAGTTGGACTGCCGGACTGCTGGGGAGATTCCCGGTGGAGTCCGTCCGGTAGCTCATCGACGATGCCGCAATAGGAAGATTCGCATTCCCCGGACACGCGGGAGCGCCAGTCGCCGTGATATTGAATGTCACCCGCTGATTGGCATAGGCGTATCCGGTGAATTGGTTGAGAGACGCAATCGTCCCCGTCACCGTGCAGTAATTATTGGTAATCGGCGGTTGAAACGCTAACGCGGGCGTGACGCTCAATAGCACCATCGCCAGCGCAGTTATGAATTTCCTCATTGCCATGTTGCCGCCTCTGCGACACTATCACTTAATTGCGTACCGTTCCACCACGCCATGTAGTACAACGTGCCGCTAAAGTAACTGTTGCCTTGGCCGAGTTGCCAATTAGCCGGATTGATGCCGCCAAAGAACCAGCCGCCCGCCGCATAGTTCGCCAAGGTAGTTCCATTCTTGGCAACCAGCATTCCGTCCACATAGAGCCGCATCCCGGCGGACCCGCTGGTAAACATGGCGATGTGCGCATTCCCGTCCGCATAGGTCAACGGAGACTGTAGGACAATCTGCATCCCATAGTTGTTCTGCCCGAAGGTGAGATGCCCGTAGTTATCCAAGAACAGCAAGTAATATTCGGGGCTGCCGCCTTGGGTGGATGGATTCGTAGGCTGTCCGAATTGCAGGATTCCGCCGCTGGTGCCCGCGAATTTTACGATAAAACTGAATGGCGATGCCGTGCTGTAATTGAGCGGCGTCGAAATATTGCAGCCAACTTGGAAATTCGGGGTGCAGTACGCTCCATTGGGATTACCCGGCGTGCCGCCTTCGTAAGTATAGCTGCCCGATATGGTCCCATCGTTGGAATCAATCGTATCGTAAATTGTCGTTCCGCTGTTCTCGTACACCGGCCAACACGAAGTAGCCAAGGGCGAGATGCTGATAATCGAAAGCGGGCATCCCGGCGTGGACGTAGGGGTTGCAGTCGGCGTGCTGGTGGTGGTCGCACTAGTAGTAGGAGTCGAACTAGTTGTAGCCGTCGTCGTGGTGGTGCTGGTCATTGTTGCCGTAGGAGTCGCCGTAGTAGTCGAAGTTGTTGTGACAGTCGGCGTTGCCATGCACTGCGGAATCAACGCTATCTGTGCGCCGCCGTTGCTGGCCACGTTTCCACTGGTAGTCCCCGTCAGCGTTCCCGTTGATGTTCCTGCCAATCCAAGTCCCTTATCGGCCAGCCAAATCTGTTCATTGTAGGGCGCATAGGCTTGATTGCCCTCTTGGGTGTATCCTGCTGGCAGAGTCAAAGTCACGGAACTATTCATCGCCCCATAAACGGGCACTGACATTTCGTAATTGGCGATTGTATGCACTCCCGCGCCGGTAGAGATGGATGAGCTTGTCGAGTTAGAGGAAGTCTCGGAACCGTTATCAATACCGGAAGTCCCTGTATAAGTGCATGACACATAGACCGCTGTAATGCTGGTAGCGGGTCCGATTGTGAATTTCGGGGCGCTATCCCCCACCCCATAGATATGCGTTAATTCGGTCACGCAGGTTTTGGGCGGCGTTCCCGATCCGCCATAACTTGCGGCACACGGTCCCCATTCCGTATATCCCGATGGCGCGGCAATCGTGCCATTGCTGCTCTGCGGATTCAGTAGTCCCATCACGATCATGTCGCCATTCTGTTGGTCGCCCGTGAACGGCACTGTTACCTGATTCCCTACGGCGGCTACCGTGCCCGATACGCAAGAACGAAGCGTCACTGCTCCGCATGGAGTCGGAGTTGCGCTGGTGGTAGCCGTAGGTGTGGATGTTGGGCTGGGCGTCGTAGTTGTTGTCGGTGTGGGAGTGGTGGTGGCCGTCGGGGTTGCACTCGATGTAGGGCTGGGAGCAAGAAGCGGCGCAAACGCCACCCCATCCGATTGGCTTAATTCGGTATTCGTCCCTGAGATAACCGGCGTCGGTACGGGAGTCGCGTTGCCGTTGCTGCCCGCTGGAAATGCCAGAATGCTGCTTGAATTAGAGACATAGATATTGTTGCTGCTGTCTAATGCGATCCCGCGCGGATACGATAACTGCGTATGGGAGCCTATAATTTGAGCGGATGGCGTAGCCGTAATGGTGGCTCCTGTCGCCGGACAGGGCGAACTTACAAAACTGGAATGCGGATATTCGTCCACAGCCAGATTGCTTAAATCGGTCAAGTAAATATCGTCGCTGGTGTCGATTCCCAAGTCCACGATGCTTCCGCTGGGAGCCGCATTGGTAAGCTTGCAGTCGGGCGAAGGCGTCGGCAATGGCGATGCGTATGCGCGCTGATAGGTGCTGACCAGATACATCGAGATCGTATTGAATCCCGCATCGGCGGTGTACATCCGATTGCCCGAATCGAACAGCACATCCGTGATTAAGCCGCCGCTTGCTTGGTGAATACCGTAGTTGGGCGGAATATTGCCGGAACCCGCCACCGGCAGCGGCAATGTGAAACCCTCAATATTGCTGTTGCCGTTGTCGGTCGCCCATAATGTACCCCCATTGATACGGATGCCATCCCCGCAAACCAAGTTGGGATTATTGGTACAGGTTCCGGTTCCGCATCCAGTGCAACAGGACCAAGTATAGGTGACACCGCCAACAACTGCGGTATTGGCGGCGGTGCAAGCATCGTTCGTCTGTCCCCATATTTCCCCGATAGGGGTCGCATTGCCATTGGCTGGCGTACAACTCCCGTTGCTGGGACCGCAGAATTCCTCTATCGCGCCGGGGAGAGTGTAGTAGTGCCCATTGCAGGCGCTTACTTGGGCGCTAGGGCAAGTCACTACGAAAATATCGCCATAACTATCCGTCGTCTCGCCTTGCGGCGTGAATAGACGGGTATTGGAGCCGGTGATGTTGATGGATGGCGAGATGTTCCCGCTGCCGTTAGTCGGATATCCAGTTACGGAATTCCCGGTATTGTTGGCAACAAACACCCCCGCCGCTGTCGCCATTTCAGACGCAGCGATCACGATTAGTGCCGCCATGAATAGGTGTCGAAAACGGCTCATGCTGCTGCCTCTGGATGTTTCAGGCTTTCCGCGTACTGTCGAAGAATACCCACGGTCTGCTGGCGCAAAGGCGGCGGCAATTTCTCAAGTTCCCCTGCCTTTAATTTCGCCATTAGAATCTTCCCAGCCCGTTCCGCGTCTTTATCATCCCCATTGTCGCTGGCTATTTTCCATGCCTGTGCCGCAATAGGGGCGGGAACGCGCTTGAGTGTTATGTGGTAGGGTTCCATAGAATTAGCCTTGAAGCGGGCCACATATTGCTGCGCTGGAGTTTTTGCACTTACAGCTACGCCCGGCGTGACTGGCGGCACTGGAGTTGGTTGTGGAATCGACGCTATCGGCGGTGCGGCTGGAGTTGGCTGCGGAATCGATGCCATAGGAGGACGTGCGGGAGTAGGCTGCGGGATGGATGCCATTGGGGGACGCGCGGGAGTTGGTTGTGGAATCGAGGCTGTCGAGGGAGCCGTAGCTGTTGGAGCCATCGGCGCTTGTTCCGCCTGCCGCGTAATTCGAGTGCCAAGAGCGTTCTCGATTTGCGCCGCAGCATCCGCCTTGAGTCCATCCGCCGCTAGGCGTCCAAGCATTTTAGTTGTGCCGAAACTAGCGGGTTCGGATATGGCCCGCCAAAACATACGCGCCGTTTCGGGATTCTCAAGAGCGCCCTTCAACGCCTTCTGAGCCATCATGTGAAGTCCGGCAACCCCAGCCATACCCATTCCTGCCGCCGCAAAAGTGCTGGGATGTCCCATTAAGGCCGTGGCGGCAAGTAATTCGGGATACCAAGATAGTCCTCGCACGGCACGGCGCACAAAACTTCCTTGCACGGGAGTTTTGCCCGCCTGCAATGCTTCAATGGCGGCTTGCTGGGGGTGTTGTTTGAAGAAATCGACAACAATCCGCGCGCCTTCTTGTGGCGTTTTGGCTGCTTGGACTGCCTTCGCCATCTCAGCGCCACCCGGTCCAAGGGTCGGTCCTTCTTTGATGCCATAGACTACTGCTTTCTTTGCTGCCTCATTCCGTATCCCTTCCAATCGCCGTGAAAGTTCCAAGGTGAATTCAGTCCGCATCTTTGGCGATGCGTTCATCACGTCAATCGCCTTCGCTGCCTTATCGTCCAACCTGATCCAATTCTTGGGGTCGGCTAACGGAGTGCCGGGAAATAGCTTCTGCAAGATGGGCTGTTGATCGGGCTTGCCGATCTGCTTCAA
>Ga0335069_10013147_pt1 | contig 11631 bp, 20 predicted proteins | sample Lox_Sample_11_FD_206714 | JGI IMG/M metagenome (GOLD analysis project Ga0335069, IMG submission 206714) | Soil microbial communities from Loxahatchee National Wildlife Refuge, Florida, United States - Lox_Sample_1.1 | ecosystem: Environmental > Terrestrial > Soil > Wetlands | place: USA...
TAGTGTGATGGAACCGCGCAAGGCGATCTGCGTGAAGCAAGCCGTCAAGGGGATACGCGGCCTGATCTATGGAACGCTGCTTGTCGTGGCGTTCTGGGCAATCCTTGGCATCACGCTATACTACACATTCCGGAGGTGAGCATGGCTGAAGGCAATGAGATCGTGGTGCGCATGGACAAGTGGCAGAAGATTCGCTCTCAGTTCTCTCAGGGCGAGAAGGACGCACTAAACAAGGCGCGCTGTGGCGATGTGATTTGCCCACCCATGCTGATTGTTGATCGCAGCAAGTTGAGTGACGAACTTGGAAGTAAACTGTGGAATCTGCTGGATGTGCCATGCCAATTCTGAACTCAAAGGCAGACAGTGAACGCATGTTGCGCGCGGTGGATCGCCGAGGGACTTGGTGCGGCAACTGTAAGCAGGGGCACCACGAAAAGTGTACTGGCTGGCGGCGACCTGGGCATGGAGTGAAATTGCGCTGCGAGTGCAACCAGTCTGGAAAGCACGTCGCGAATAATGCTTGCAACGACAAGTGATCTGTTGTAGGCTGCAAGCGTCGTAGAAAATCCGCAAGGTAAGGAGAGCATTATGGCATCTGCAAGTCACACCGCATGGCAGCAAGTCGATTCTTCAATGTTCACCCACGTAGCGTACAACCCTGAGTTCTTCGTGCTCTCGGTGATCTTCAAGAGCACTGGAAAGACGCGCAGCTACCAGCAGGTGCCGCCTGACATCTTCGAAGAGATGATGGCGGCAGAAAGCGTTGGCCGCTTTTATAACGACAACATCAAGGGCAAGTTCACTCACATCGACGAGGAGCCGACGGATGCTCCAGTCCAGGCCAAGACTGAGGAGGTGGAGCATGGCGCGAATGAGGCGCGAGAAGATTCCGGTTCCGATGGAGACGTGGGAGGCATTACAGAACAGGCTGCGAAAGGCGATATCGTTGGCGGAAGTGGCTCTGATGCAACTCCGGAAATTGACCAACGATCTGGAGATAGCGAAGGCTTCGAGCCAAAACACTCGTGTGCGCCAGGTGAAGTCCTAGCCGACTGCTTTGTTCACATGGAGGCCATGCCTCACTGGAACAACAATGGGACGCTGGTGTGCAGCGAGTGCCATCCGAATCCGGCAACCAAACCAAAGGAAACCTCGATCACTCTGGCGCCGCAGGTGCTTCCTGCCCTGGAAGCCCCGACCACGGTGCAAGAGGCGGTCAAGTTGCTCTCTGAGCAATCTGGCCTAATTGCGGCAACCATTGACAAAAGCGTGGAAGTGTCCAAGCAAGTGATGGGCATGAAGGTCACGGACGCAGCCAGCTACCAGACTGCCGGCGAGACCATGAAGACGCTGGCGACGATGAAGGACCGGGCGACGAAGTTCATCGACCCGATCCGCGCGCTTCTTCTGAAGCCGTACCAGTCGGCACAGGAGAAGTTGAAGGCGGCGGTATCGCCTTTGGAGACTGCCAGCAAGCATCTATCCATCCAGCGCAATGCGTGGTTTGACGAGCAAGAACGCATCAGGCGGGCCGAGGAAGACCGGCTCCGCAAGGAAGCCGAGGAACGCGAGCGCCAGCGCAAGGCTGAAGAAGACCAGCAATTGACGCTTTCGGCAATCGATGGAGCTCTGGAGTCTGGCAACGAAGCGGCAGCGGAGGAACTGTTGCAGCGGCCGATTGAGACGCCGGCGCAGTACGTTCCTCCGCCACGAGTGGAGAGCACGGTTCCCACGGAGAGCGGGATCTCGCAGCGTGCCAACTGGCGTGGTGAAGTAGTGGATTTTCAAGCCCTCGTACTTGCTATAGCCGAGGGCATTCTCGATGAAATACAGGGTCGTGGACGCGGAGCACATCCGCCAATCACGTTGCTCAAGCCAAACGACACAGCAATAAACCAACTGTGCAAAGCGCAACGGGAAGCGACAATGATTCCGGGCGTACGTGCGTATAAAGAAACTGTGGAGAGCGTCCGGAGAAAACGATGACCGAGAATCTTCGGCGTTGCGTCATGGATGACGCAGCGCCTTTCAAGATCGAGGGAGTGTATTGCAAATTAGTTCCGCTCACTCGTGGCTGTACGCCATTGTGGATGCGGCCGATTATCCATCGCTAAGTCGCTGGTCATGGCAAGCGTGGACGGACAATAAGCGGCAGACTTTCTATGCTATCCGTAGCGTAAAAGGTCCCGATGGCACCAAGCATAGCGTGCGAATGCACCGGGAACTATGTGGAAACGAAGCGGAAACCGTAGACCACAAAAATCACGATGGTTTAGATAACCGCCGCCACAATCTTCGCCCGTGTTCGAGGTTGGACAACATTGGCAATCAGCGTAAGCGAAAGAATGGCTCTGGGCGCACTGGAGCTTATTGGGACGAGAAGACCGGCAAGTACAGGTCGGTTATCACGGTTAGAGGAAAGCGCATAGAGCTCGGCTGGTTCTTGACTGCGGAAGATGCTGGAAATGCTTACCGCGAGCGCTTGAAGGCGGAGCGAGGAGAGTTTGCAGCGCTAGGAGACTGATTTTATGGAACAAGGCACAGTTCAATATTTTAAGGACACGTACGGGTTCATCCGGCGCGATGAAGGTGGGCCCGACATCTTCGTTCACTGGACTGACATTGAAGGCATGAACGGCCACAAGAAGCTGGAACCGGGGCAGCGCGTGGCCTACAACGTCACGATCAGTGAGCGGAACAACAAACCCAAGGCAGTCAATGTGAGGGTGATCTGAGATGGCACAACGCATATTGTCGTTTGCTCCAAGTTCCAACATCGAGGCTGTCGCCTACGACGAAGAGACGCAGGAATTGTTCATCACGTTCAAGGGTGGCAGGCAATACAAATATACCGGCGTTGACTCCAACGAAGCGGACTCGCTATCGCGCGCCGACAGTGCTGGCAAGTACGTCAACGACGTGATCAAGCCGCTGTATCCATGCGAGCCGCTGTGAAAGAGCGCCCTATCATCTGCACCGCCGACAGTGTTCGCGCCATCCTCGAAGACCGCAAGACGCAGACGCGGAGGGTGATGAAGCCGCAGCCCTCATCAGATGATTACGCGCCTATTTCCCAAGACGAAGAAGGAAATTTTGGATATTGTTGGACTGAATACCGACACGGAAGCGGTTGTTATCCAGAACCTTACGCAGAGCGATTTACCAAGGTCAAGTGTCCCTACGGTGTTGTAGGCGACAGGCTTGTGATATACTGTAAGCATGAAACTGCCAAGCGGCGTCACGCTAAAGAAGATTCCAATCTCTCCAAACTCGGACTACATGGCGGGATCGGACGGACATATTTACTCCAGAACGAAGTATGCTGGGTTCGGGAAAAAAGTACGGACGGACTGGTATGCACTAGCGGGACATCTCAATCCGAAGGGCTACAGGATGGTCTCGTTGTGCCATCAGAACGTAAAGGTCACGAAGCACGTTCATCGGCTAGTGTGTATGGCATTTCACGGACTACCCCCGGCATTGACATCACAGGTACGCCACTTGAACGGGAATCCAGAAGACAATTCGCCGGACAATCTGCGATGGGGAACCCAGATAGAGAATTGGCAGGATCGGAAAGCGCACGGGAAGCCTTATACCAATGCGACCTACAAGTTCACACCAAAGGAGCGAGAACACGTTCGCTGGGCTGTGAGGAAGGGATTGTGTTCGCAACGTCAGGCCGCACGTATTTTGGGCGTTTCCCAGTCCTCGATTTACGAACTGGTTCACCGTTGACGCTAGAACTGACCGCTGTGCGCGTCGAGCGCGTGCAGGAAATCAGCGAAGAAGATGCGGTCGCTGAAGGCATATCTCTAACCAAGGAACTGCCAGAATGGCGAGGTACAGCTAAAAGCATCGGGTCTCACGTGGGTAGGTATGCCGTGCTGTGGGACTCCATCAACGCTAAGCGCGGCTACTCATGGGAATCTAATCCTTGGGTCTGGGCACTGACGTTTCGGAGAGTAGATGCCTCCAACTGACATCAATATCGAGCGCGGTCTTCCCGCCAGCCTAGAAGCGGAGCGGTCGATACTAGGAGCGATTCTTCTCGACTCGCTTCTCTACGACCAGGCTGCCGAGTTGTCGCCGGACGATTTCTCGCTCGACGGCCATCGCCGCATCTTCGACTGCATGCGAATGTTGAGCGAGATGAACGTGACCGTGGACATGATCACGCTGGCCGAAGAGTTGGACAGGACAAAGCAGATTGAAGCCGTGGGTGGCGTGTCCTATCTGTCTGGACTCATTGACGGCGTGCCCGAGCGACCGTCGATCGAGCATTACGTCAACATTGTGCGCGGCAAGGCTCTGCTTCGTGGCCTGATCAACATATCGCAGAATGCCATTGCGGAGGCCATCGATCACAGCGACGAAGCCCAGACCGTGCTGGAACGCGCCGAGGAAGGCTTGCTTCTGCTGGCAGAGAGTTCTGCGGTAGGCCAGCAATTCCATCGGATCGGCGAGAGCGTGGCGGCGGCTGGCGGGTTGGATGCCTACCTGGACCGCATGATTGACCCTATAGCGCTCACCGGACTGGCAACAGGGTTCGTGGACTTGGATGACCTGGTGCGGCTGCGAAAGATGGAACTGTTTCTGCTAGCAGCGCGGCCTAGCATGGGCAAGACAGCCGCGGCATTGTGCATTGCCGAACGCTTGTTGCGCACAGACTCAGAGATGGTGGTCCCGTTCTTTTCGCTGGAGATGTCTCGCGAAATCCTTCACGAACGTTTGTTGCAGTCGATTGCGCGAGTCAGTATCAACCGGATACGCAAGAGTGGCACTCCGTACTTCGAGGATAAGCAAAAGCTGGCTAAGGCGCTGGAGTGGCTGGCTGACAAGCAACTGCTGATTGACGATGTGCCCAGGTTGACGCCGGCAAGACTGCGCTCGAAGGCGCGCAGAGCCAAGCGGAAGCACGGGCGGCTGGACTTGGTGATAGTCGACTACGTGCAACTCATGTCTTCGGGCAAGAAAATGGAGAACCGAACACAGGAAGTGTCGGAAATCTCGCGTGGATTGAAGGCGGTTGCGAAGGATTTGGATTGTCCGATACTGGCATGCTGCATCGTGTCACGGTCGGCGGAAGGCAGGTCGGAGAAACGTCCCGTGCTGGCAGATCTAAAAGAATCCGGGCAGCTTGAGCAGGACGCGGACGTGGTAGCCTTCCTGCATCGGCCAGAGGTCTACGACCCCAAGCCGGAACTGAAGGGGCTCTGTGAAGTAATCATCGCCAAGCAGCGGAATGGGCCTGTTGGGGAATGCAAGTTGGCATTTTTATCGGAGTACACGCGGTTTGAAGATCTAACTCACGGATAAATCGGGAGGTGTTGCATGGCCGCTGGTGAACTAACAAACGAGCAAATTGAGGCAAAGGTACTTTCCATCCTCGGAGAATACGTTGGTGACGACGTGAGCATGGAAGACAACCTGATGACCGAGTTGGGTGCCGACTCGATGGACATGAAGCAGATCACGATCGAGATTGAGAACTGCTTCGACTTCGAAGTGGACGATGCGGACTTCGAGGAACTGAAGACGGTTGGCGACCTGGTGGCGTACGTGCAGAAGCGGGTGGGATGACGATGCTCCGTGTAATTCTCCGTGGTCTGTGGCTTGCGCTAATAGCCATCGCACGAGACCCATGGATGCCACCGTGGAGAGCATTCGAACTGGGTGCGGCTGCAGGTCTGCGAGAAAGAGAGCGGCATTGAAGCGCTCCCGCATATCTCCGATCAGCAAGAAGCGGCGCCTGCGCTCCGGAATTGCCGGCAAACTCGGCATCGTTCGGTTGTACGGGAAAGACATGGCCGAACTACGGCACCGGGTGTATGAGCGTGACGCTGGCCGCTGTCAGTTTGTCGAGTCCAATGGTTTTCTTTGTGGTAAACGCTTACCCTTTGATGGGTCTGTTTTTGTTCGCGCACATTTGGCGCATATCGTCGGTCGAGGCCGTGGTGGATCGGACACAGCCGAGAACACGCGGCTCGTCTGCTACTTCCATCACATCGTCTGTGAGCATAGTGGCGGGAAACCCTGTCCACCAAAACCAAAGCCGGAGGAACTTACGCATGAAACATAAACTGCGGGCAACCGCATCGCTACTCGGGTTAGCCGTACTCCTGATGGCGGTGACGGCGTGCTCAACCACTCCAAAGCCGCAAACCTTGCCACCGGGCGCCCTGAACCAGTTCGATGCGACGACGTACACGACACTGATGGGCGCGCAGGCGGTCCTCAACTCCATCAAGGCCGACAAGGACAAGCTGCCAGTTTCCGCGCTACCGATGCTGAAGAAGGCGGCCATGTCGTACAACGCTGCCGAAGCAACCTGGCAGGCATACCATGCTGGGAAGATGAACGATCAGGCGGCGCTGACTGCGGCCATCACGCAAGCAACCACCGACGTAGCGTCGCTGTTGACGCAATGGAATGGAGGCAAATAATTGACTCCCTGGCAACTCTCGCTGATTGCAATTCAGGCAACTTTGGCGGCACTGGCGGCAGACCCGAACATCCCCAAGGACATCTTGGGGTACATTCAGATTGGCCTGGACGCTACAACCCAAGGTGTCGCGGCCGTGCAGCAGGCGCAAAAGGCAGTCGATCCAACGCAGTTGAAGCCGATCGACACAACCGGTCTGTAATCCCTATGTCCACGCCCATGCTCCAATTCGCCAGCGTCGAGCGCCGCTTTCAGCATCGCAGCAACGTACTCTACGACAGCATGGCGAAACGGTTCCGCGAGAAGCGCTCCACCAAGCATCCGGAGCGCATCTTGCGGCACGGGCGGGAATTACCATTCACCAAAGACGACTTCCGCGGCTGGCTCATTGCCAAACTCAATGGCGTGAACGGTGTAGTGCAGTGCGCCTACTGCCCAACGTTTATCTCGATTGATGATCTCTCGATTGACCATGAAGTGCCGGTAAGCCGTGGCGGAGACCTAACGTTCGACAACCTGGTACTGTGCTGCGAACCATGCAATCAGGCAAAGGGCGAAGTGCTGGGCGAATCGTGGCGCGCGCTGACCCTGTGGGCCCGAGAAGCGCTGCATCCTGACTGCTGGCAAAACATCTTTGAGCGGCTGCAAAGCCAGTTCAAACTGGCGCGGATGGCGCAGCAGCAACGCGCACAGAAATTCGCGAAAAAGGAGATACCCGATGGGACGACGCAAGAGCGCACCGACTAGTTCCCCGCACTGGCGAGCATGGACGGGAGCCGGACTTGAAGGACTTCTTCGAGTTGAGAAGGTTGGGAACTGAGCGATAAAGCGGGAGGCAATGCAGATGCTAGCATTACGGCGCGCTTGGTTATTTGTCAGAATTGTTGGTCGAAAAGCTGAAGGAGGTCGCTTGGGCATACCGTTGGCGTGGCAGGTGGCAAAAATTATTTGGCCGAAAGAACACATGTCATGACGACCAACTTCCGCTACGAGCCCGACGGTGCAGCCAAAGGAATGGACTGGCAATTATGATCTGTCCGCATTGCGGCAAAAATACCGATGAGCAACCCACGCTGGAGTTGACCGGTGAAGAAGTAACCGAAGCCGTCGCCATGTTGCCCATGATCGGCGAACGCCTTTTTGCTTTTACCGACAACCACCTTCGTACTATGCAAGCAGCCTGTCCAGGCGTAGACATAAGGCGAGAACTGAATAAGGCCAAAGCGTGGCTTGAAGCCAACCCGACGCGGCGCCCAAGAAGTAACATGCTGGAATTTTTGCGGCGTTGGATGACTCGTGCGCAGAACGCAATCGGAGGTTCCAATGGAAGACAGTATGGCCATCAGGCCGAGCGAGCCCAGATCGACCGGGTTGTCCGAGGTCAGCGGCAATAGAGCAGTAGCGATCAGCGGCTGGCAACTGGTTCGTGAGATGCTGCCGGCAGCGCTGGAGTCCGACGAAGCCTTCGCCGCGCGGATTGGCTTTTTGGAAGAGGTCGTCGATGAAGTCGGGCCCGAAGCTTTCATTCAGGCTGTGCGCCAAGCGATCAGGACAAAGAAGTATCGGAGCGAAGTGTCGATCGCGTGTATCAGAGAATGCGCTGGACTCTCGCTGGCCGCGGCACAGCATCCGGCTGTGTCTGCTTGGGAGATCGTGACTGACATAGTTCGCTACCACGTTGAGCGCGTTGGTGAGGGCGGATACAGACTTGTGGACCGAGAGGGTATCGACTTCAAATCGTCCACGCCGGACAAGGTTGTAACGTTCAAAAAGGCACTACCGGAGATCCCTGAAAATATTCAGGCTGCAGTTGACTTAATGGGCGGCTGGGGCGCGCTGGCGGATTCCTACCCGCAATGGTGGGGGCAGCGCTGGCAAATGTTTCGCGAGTTCTATCGGCCAAAAGCTAATGCTTGCACGACGCTTGCAGTTGTGCCATGATGCTCGCAGATTCACAGGAGGAGAGAGATGGGAATTAGGATAGAAGTTCCAGAGAGTGTATTCGGTGGCTGGCGCTTTGGCTTAGGGCCACCAAGATGACCGTGCGCAGAAGATTCGCGTAGTAGTGAGTAATCCGAGGGATTGAGGGGGAGAGCTAATGGGACTCAAGGAAGCTAAACAAGAGAATCGCAAAAAGGCCGCCCTTGCGCCCGATTGCGGCCATGTACTCGGAGAGGTTAGTGGGTGGGGTTACAATCTGAGGCGTAGCAGGTTCTTCCGGTTCCGGCACTTGGCCTGTCGAAACCGCGACCGTCCATTTAGCGAGTTGGTTGGGATCGCGTGGCCGCTTTCCCTTGCCGACTGTCATACCCAACATCATGCCACACGGCGGATGCTAAAGCGACACCTGTGGAAAAGCAAACAGACCCACTACCGCAGTTCCGTCTTTGTTGCAAATTTGGAGGAAGACTGATGGCGGGACTCAAGGAAGTGATTGCGGAGAAGTTTCCAATCGACGAATTTTACGACACACAAAAGTCAGATAGGGAAAAGGCGACCGACTGTGTGCGTCATGCGCTGGAGAGAGCGGCGAAGGAAGGCGATGAAATGGTTGCTACTTATAAGAGCAGTAATAATCTTTGGCAAGCCGAAAGCGTAGCTCGTTTTGTGCTCCGCATCCGTGCCCTGCTCGCCGAGCGGCTAACGAGTGAGTAGTTGCACTTTTATCTTGCAACCATCGCTTTTCCGCACTAGGATTCTTTCGTGTCCACCACAGCGCTTCCCGTCGGCTCTCCGCAGGTCCTCTCTCCATCCAATTCCGAACTGTATCGCTGGCACCGTGAACTGACGCGGGCCGCGCAGGTTTACACGCATGCGGTCTGGACCATCGCGTATTACGGGTTCAAGATGCGGCTGGCGGGCGGCTGGCGCGAGTTTCAGTGCGAAAACGAGGAAGAATACCGGAATAAGCTGAATGTCCCGCGCTCGACCTGGTATCTCTATATTGGGATCGTTCAGAACCTGCCGCATGTCGATCTTGAGGATCTGAAGAAGATTCCTCCAACCAACGCGCAGATGATGGGACTCATCCCGCCACACATCCGGCACGAGTTTCCCTGGGTAGAGGAAGCCAAGAGTCTTCCACCTGCGGATTTTGCCAAGAAGGTGACCGAGCGCAGCTTGGCGGTTGGGGAACATCGCGAACCTTTGACCTTCACGCGATTCAAAGTCGAATACTCTGCCAAAGAAGCGATTGAGGAATGCGTCAAGGACTTCCAGAAGCGGCACAACATCGCCAGCCCTGGGCGCGCGCTCGAGTTTTTGGTGGCAGAGAGATTTACCGGCGATGACAACACTTTGGCGAAGATTGAGCAGGCGCGCACGGTGTTCAAGGCAATGGAGCAAGAGTTGGTGAACCGGGCGATTCTGGATCCGGTGATGGTCAACTTCCTGTCGGATTTGGGGAGGCTGTTGAATGAGGTATGTGAGGAAACGACTCAAGCGATCCGTGAGAGAGGTAGGCGCCCGAATGGACGCGCAAGGGCGGACGGTGACGATGCCGAACGCAGCCGGGAGGCAGGACTACAAGAGCCGGCTGTTTCTGCAATGGAAGAAGCAGAATGGCAAGTGCCCCGAGTGCCCTGAAGATGCAGAGCGGATTCCTCTGGGCGATGCTCGGTTTGAGTTTGGGAATTTGTTTCGGGAGGGGGTGGAGAACCGTGTCGTGTGCCACCGACATCAATCAAGCGCGACTCTCCGCAGAGCTCGAGAGAGTCAAGACGGACCAGTTGACCCAGAAGTGGGCGACGAAATGGCCGGAGGAAATTTACGCGGTGAATGAGTTTCGGACCGAAATAGGGTTGCCAAAACTCACCCGAAACAGAATCTTGGCTTAGACTGTAGGCGTTATGCCATGGGATGCAAAGGACGCTTCAAGATTTACCCGAAAGGCGAAGTCAGCCAAAGCGAAGCGCCAGTGGCGCGAGGTGGCCAATTCGATGCTTCGCCGCGGAAAGTCGGAGGGTGCCGCGGTGAGGGCAGCTAACGCTGTCGTGAAGCGCCGGGGCCGAAAGGCAACTTGGCGCAAGAAGTCAAAAAAGCGGTCATCTGGCCGCTCCAGAGGACGGAGGTAACGAAGATGGCAAAAAACGCACAGGAAGCCCTGAGAGCGACCGATCAATCCCGGGAGGGCAATACCGCCACCGAGGTTGCGCCAGCGCCAACAACCCACGGATCCGTCGCGCCAGCACCCCACATGGCTGGAGGTGCCATTGTCGCGAGGCCGGCTGGCGACATGGCGCCAAAGCGCTCTAGGGCGAGATTGCTACCAAGCGGTGGAATGCTGATCGAGCTCTTGATTGAACCGGAGGAGGCCGAGTTGCTGAAAACATGGGCAGAGCAAGCCGGAACTCCGCTGGAACTCTATGTGCAGGAACAGGTTACAGAGGCTTTGCGGGCATATTGCTCTGCCCAGGGTGTGTAGGGATGGCCTGGTCGCACCTGCATCCCACTTGCGTTAGCTGCGGTCGGGAGACCTTCACTTCGGAGTTTCGGTCAATCTGCGATGCCTGTTTGCGGCGCTGGCGAGCCACTTTTACCCCGTGCGACCAAGCAGGTAGGCCGCTCAAGGAGCCGGTGACCCATGCCAACTAACGACTGGCAGGTGGGGCTGCAATACGATAAAAAGTGGAACAATGTCGCCTGGACGCAGCCGGGCGGGGTTGGCACGAAGGTATATCCGCAGCAAGTAACTGGCAATTCTGACCTGCTGACCAACGAGCCATTTTCAGAATTAAGTGGCACGTTTTTATTTGGTTGCGGGCATTCCGTAAACCAGGTTTTGCTGCAAATTGATTGGAATTACGACACGGATGAGCAAGTAGCTCTAATTTGTTGTCCAACCTGTTCTTTTGTCCAAAGAGTAATTTCGCCAGCAACGCTCGCCTACAATACTCTCCTGAACGCTGTTCTGACTCCATAGCGGTTGTACTGTTTGCGAATTGGAAGTTGATCCTCGGGAACGACGCCCTTCTTCGTCGGGACATCCTAGATGGCATTGCAAGAGCAATGGGCACAACGAGAAACGCACTGCTAAACAACTGACCTACAAAAGTGTCCGGATACTTTCCGCTTAGTTTCCGTTCGCTGTCCGCCATCCCTAATCCGTAATTTTTTGTCCGGTCGCTTTCCAGTTAGGCCACCAGCAACTCGTCCCAAAGAAGTCCGCTTTCCGAACATGCAGCGCG
>Ga0335069_10013148_pt1 | contig 11631 bp, 15 predicted proteins | sample Lox_Sample_11_FD_206714 | JGI IMG/M metagenome (GOLD analysis project Ga0335069, IMG submission 206714) | Soil microbial communities from Loxahatchee National Wildlife Refuge, Florida, United States - Lox_Sample_1.1 | ecosystem: Environmental > Terrestrial > Soil > Wetlands | place: USA...
CGCCGCGGCTTCGTGCGCGTGTCGCCGTCGCCGCGCACCGCGTCGTAGCCCGGCCCGACGGACGGGGCGCACAGAAGGTGCCGGGCGTGCGCCTCCTGGCAGAAGCGCCGGAACATGCTGCCGGGGTACGTCACGATGTCGTACGTGTAGACACCGTCGAAGCCGGCCGCCGCCGCCGCGCCGACGAGCGCCGTCTGCGCGTAGAGCTTCACGCCCCCGCCCGCGTGCAGCGTGGTGCGCACGGCCGCCCAGTCGGAGACCGAGAAGTCGTCGAGCGCCTGGTAGACGTAGAACGTCCGGATCCCGTACGTGGTCTCGAGGTAGTGCACGTCGGCGATCGTGCTCGCGATCGTGCGTCCGGTGTACGGCTCGAGGTGCGCGGCCACCGAGATCCCGTCGTCGCGGGCGGCGGCGACGACGAGCGCCATCCGCTCGTCCTCGGGCGAGCCCTGCCCCCACCACGAGACGACGATCTGGTCGATGCCCGCGTTTCGGATCTCGGCCATCTGGGCCGAGACGACGAGTGCGCTCGACGACGAGTACACACCCGCGAGCGGGTAGTACGACGACGCGATGTCGTTCGGCGGCGAGTGTCCGTGCTGGCTCCAGTGCTGGTAGGACCCGTCGATCGCCGACGTTCCGTACCACGGGTAGTAGAAGGCCGAGACGCCCACACCGGCAGACGCGGTTGCAGGCACTGCCAGCGCGAGCAGGAAGCCGAGAAGAAGGAGCCGCATGTGACGGGGGGTTGCGTCGCATCATCTAGCAGTCCCCTCCGACGGACAATGGGCCGCGCGACTCATTCCGTTTCCCTACCTGGTCCCACCGTTCGAGGGATGCCGCCCCTCTCCGGGGTACCCGATACCGGCCACGGAGGCTGATGGAATCTGCGGCAACACAGCGTCTGGGCGATCTGTTCGTCGAGCGCGGGCTCATCACCGATGAGCAGCTCGGCGAGGCGCTCAGGATCCAGGGAGAGACCGGCGCGAAGCTCGGCGAGATCCTCGTCGAGCAGGGATTCATCACGCGGATCGCGCTCGCCGGCGTGATCGCCGAGCAGTGGGACGCGCTCGGTGTGACCGCAGGCGGGCGCAAGAGCGCGCAGGCGCAGGCGCGCGCCGCCTCGGCGTCGGCAGGTGGCGGCTCGATCGTCGAGGCGGCGCTGCGCGAGCGACTCGAAGCGGTGACCGCCGAGCTGACGGCGCTCGGCGCGCGCGTCGCGCAGCAGGACGCCACGATCGCCGCGCTGATGGCACAACTCGGCGCTCAGGCGGCGACCGGCTCGTAAGCCGCCGCCCCGCGGAGCGCGTACCGGCCGGGCCGCACCGTCTTGATCACCGGCGCGTGCGTCAGGTAGTAGCCCACGGTGTTTCGGTTGAGGCCGATCTCCGTTCCGAGCTCGACGGCCTCCGCGAACGCGAGCGTCGGCCCGTGGTCGACGAACATCGCGGCCAGCCGCTCTTCGACGGGTGAGAGCACGCGGCTCCGGTCGAGCTCGATCTCCGTCGAGATCTCGCCGCGGCGCGCGTCGACGTCGAGCCACTGCATGCCGTCGTAGAGGCTCCGCAGGATCGCCGGCGGCAGCACGACCGGCCGGTAGGAGCGGCGCAGCCCTTCCTCCGCGTCCGTGAGCGTGAGCCGGCCGCCGACCGCGAGCATCTTCCGCAGGATGCCGTCGAGCCGGCGGCGGGTGTTCGGGACGCGCAGGCCGATCCACGAGCGCTGCTCGTCGAGCCAGATCACGTCGGGGACGAGCTCGAGCAGCCGCCGCGCCCGCGCCGGCTCGACGCCCGACGCGCGCGCGAGGTCGACGACGGCGGCCGCGCCGCGCGCCGAGACGAGCTTGCGCGCGTTCGCGACGAGCGTGCGCGTCGGCGCCGGGGCGCCGGCGACCTCGACGAGCCCCCGGCGGATCGAGGCGCTCGTCGGCCGGTCGAAGAGCCCGGCCGCCGACAGGACGCCGGTCGGGTCGAAGGGCGCCCCGGAGATGCCGCGCTCCTGCAGCACGATGCCGACGTGGCTGCACGCATCGGGTGCGCACTCCTCGACCGCGCGCAGCGCCCGGTCGAGCAGCGGCAGCCGGTAGTGGTCGCGGGGAACCTCGTCGCGGAACGACGCCTCCAGCTGGCGGACCCGCTCGCGCGTGTAGCCGACGGCGAGCGCCGCCTGCTGGAGCGTGCTCGCGCCGCGGCCGTCCCAGCCGAGCCGCGCCGCGACGGCGCTCGCCTGGCGCTCGTCGAGCCGCGACGCGCGCAGCACGTCGGCGAGCTCGCGCTCGAGCGTCCCGGACGGGGCGGTGAACAGTGAATGCTGCGACATCTCGTTGTGCCTCCTTCATCGGGCCCGCAGGCCTCCGACATCCGAATAGGCACCTTCGCCCGGTCACCCGGCCTCTTCGCCGGGGAGGGAAAAACCGCGACATCGCGGTCGTGTGTCCACCGTAGCTCGCGGGGCGGTCGCCGGGCAAGAACGTGCGCATCGTCACGTCCGGTCGCAGCCGCGCTACGCGACGACAACGGATAGGCCAACCGTGACGATCGAGACGACGATCAAGATCGTGTACGTGACGAGATAGCCACGGTAGTGGCCGATGAACGCCGCGCCGAGCGCGGTGACGGCGATCGAGGTTGCGACGCACGCTCGCGAGTCGCCGAAGAGGAACGGAACGGCCGGGATGACGGAGCCGACCAGGGTCGCGACGGCCATCACGATCGCGCTGCGAAGGTTCCGCGCACCGTCGGAGAGGTACTGCCCGGCGCCCATTCCCACCGTGGCGGCGACCGCGATGCCGATCGCGGCAGCGACGATCTTGGGAGCTGCGGCGTGCGTCGCGAGGAGACCCGCGACCACGCCGAGCGTGGACGTCATCCCGTCGAACGAGCCGAAGATGGCCTCCCTCAGGTCGCCTGTTGCGGTCCCGGGTCTGGCCGTGCGCGCGGCCGATGCGACGGACATCCATCGATGCTCGCCGCAACGTGAGCTCACCGGCATCGGAGAGTCGACCGAGTCGCTGCGCAGATCGCCCTACCATGGTGCTCGATGCAGGCGGAGCTCCCGGACGGCTGGCAACGGGCTGATCGACCGCAACGTCCGGTGCTCTTCGTCAACCCACGATCCGGTGGCGGGAAGGCGATTCACACCGGTCTGGTCGACAAGGCCCGCGAGCGCGGGGTCGAGGCGATCACCCTCACCCGCGATCGGAGCCTGGCTGCGCTCGTCGACGACGCCGTCGCACGCGGTGCAGACGCGCTGGGCATCGCGGGCGGCGACGGGTCGATGGCCGTGGTCGCCGGGGCCGCGCGGGCGCACGGACTTCCGTTCGTGTGCATTCCCGCCGGCACGCGGAACCACTTTGCGCGCGACCTCGGCGTCGACCCCGCCGACCCGGTTGCGGCACTCGGCGCGTTCAGCGACGACGTCGAGCGGCGCATCGACGTGGCAGAGGTCAACGGCAGGATGTTCCTCAACAACGTCTCGCTCGGGGTCTACGGCGATGCGGTGCGGCGACCTGCGTATCGGGACGCGAAGCTCCGCACGCTGCTCGAGGCTGCTGACGAGGCACTCCGTCCGGGTGCGGCCGTGCCCGAGCTCGAGCTCGTTGACGACCGCGGCCGAGAACATCGTCACCCCGCCGTCGTGCTCGTCTCGAACAACCCCTACGTCCTCGATCGACCCCTGGCGCCTGGCGCGCGGGCGACGCTCGACTCCGGCATGCTCGGCGTCATCGTCCTCGAGGCGCTGCTCACCCAGCCGGATCCGCCGCCACGAATGTGGAGTACGACGTCACTCCAGGTCGACGCGGCCGCGCCGGTGCATGCGGGGATCGACGGCGAGGCCGTGGATCTCGTTCCGCCGCTCCTCTTCGTCAGCCGACCCGCGACGCTTCGCGTCCGGATCGCCTCGCCCCACTCCGCCGCTGCCCGCCCACGGGCTCAGGGCTGACTCTCGCGGGGCGCGAATCCCGCGTTCGCCAGCATGCGCCGGAGGTCGACGAGCATCTGCTCGTCGATGTCCTTGCCCGACGGCGGGTGCAGAGTCTCGGTCTCGCGCCCAAGCGTGACCTTCAGCTTGCCGTTGTGCGATCGGGTCGTGCTGCCGACCGCGTCGAGCAGCGAGAGCACCTCCCGCCATTCGATGTTCCCGCTCGAGGAATGCCTGAAGATCTTCTCGAGCGTGTCGCGGTGATGACTGCTGAGATCTGCGGCCATGACGATGGACTCCTTCTCGTTTGGCACGGTCAGCGAGCTTACCCCGGACCGATCAGGCCGTTCGCGAGGGCGAACAGCACGAGCTCGGCGCGGCTCTCCAACCGCAGCTTGCGCATGATGTGCGCCCGGTGAGTGTCGACCGTGCGGACCGAGATGAACAGCTTTCGCCCGATCTCCTGGTTCGTGTAGCCCAGAGCGAGAAGCTGGAGCACGTCGCGCTCCCGTTCGGACAGAGGCTCCAACCCCGGCATCCCTTCGGCGACGACGAGCTCTGCACCGAGCTCGGGCGCCACGTACCGCTCGCCCGCGGCGACCCGGCGAATCGCCGTCACCAGCTCGGTGTCGCTCGCGCGCTTTGGAACGTAGCCGCTCGCACCCGCCGACACCGCACGACGCACGGCGCTCGCGGACGCCTGGGAGCTCACCATCAGGACGCGTGACTCGGGCGACACCCGCAGGATCTCGGGGATCGCCTCGACACCGCTCTTACGCGGCAGCAGCATGTCGAGCAGCACCAGGTCCGGTTGGAGCACCCGTGCCTTGACGACACCCTGCTCGGCCGAGCCGGCCTCGTCCACGGTCGAGATGTCCCCTTCCGACTCCAGCCGCCGGCGCAGACCGGCACGGAACAGGCCGTGGTCGTCCACCAACAGCACGCTGATCATCGTTCCCCCTCGATAGCCAGAGTCGCCCGTGTTCCGCGCGGTACGCGCGGCGCGAGCTCGAGCGTCGCACCGAGACGTGCGACAAATCGGCGCGTCAGGCTCAGGCCCAGTCCGCTACCGGACGCGTAGCTGCCATCGTCGAGCCCGACACCGTCGTCGTCGACGGTCAGTGTCCAGGTCCGTGCCGTGGCGGTTGCGTGGACGTTGATCTCGCTGGCGCCGGCCGCGACGGCGTTCGCGATCAGGTTTCGCAGCACGAGCCGCAACGCGGTTCCGGAGATCGGGACCGCGCCCGCCAGCTCGGCGCTGACGCGCGCGGGAATTGCGCCGAGGAGGCGAAGGGCCTCGCCGAGGCAGGTTGCGGCGCATGCCGCCTCGCCGCAGTCGTCGGCGCGAGCCGCCTCGAGCAGCGAGTCGACGAGCTCGAGCGCGGCAATGAGCCCGTGCTCGGCGTCGTTCATCCGCAGTGCTGTCACGAGCGGCGTCTTGAGCTCATGGGCGACCAGCGCGGCAAAGTCCTGCAGCGCCTCGTTGCGACGCGCCAGCGAGGATGTCACCTCGATCAACCGTTCGGCATCGAAGCGCCGGCGAAGCAGTGGCACCAGCCGCGTGACCTCGGGTACCAGGACCGCGGCCGCCGTCTCGCCGACGGTCACGACGCCGAGCGGCCCGAGGGGAACCGCAGTGCGCCGCCGGCACGGGCAGACGCCTTCGGCATGGTGCAGCCTCATCGCCTTGCCCTCCTCGTCCTGCCGCCACCACTCGACCCGCTCACCGCGACCTATGCGAGCGAGGCGGTCGAGCAGGGCGGCAACGGCGGACGAGACGTCGGCGGCGGTCTCCACCGCAACGATGAGCTCTGGTGCCTGGATCGCCGGAATCGCGGCTTCTGGTGCCCCTTGCACAGCAACAGCATCTCGCGCCGAACGGGATCCGTCGTCGAGGCCAGCCGCAAACGGGTCCCCCTGCTAGCACGAATCGTCACGAGCTCGAGACGCAGCGCCGGCGGTGAGGCAGTTCAGCGCCCGCGGCGCACGGCGGTGTCGACCCGTGCGCCGATGACCGCGGCAGCGATGCGACCGGTTCGCCTCCAACCGACCTCACGCACGAGCATGGCGAACGCAGCCGCTCGCAGCCCTCTGCGAAGCGCCTTCCCGACCCGGGCGCTCATGACGGCTGGTCCTCCCTCGACGACATGCACGGGCAGCGCCCGCGTTCACGCCGCCGCCCGCAGGATGCGCAGCGCTCACCCGTCTTGACCGTCAGCACGTGCTTGGCCGACCCCGCGCGAATCATCAGCCACACTGCGAGCCCACTCGTGACGACAGCCGTCGCCTGAGCGAGAGTGAGCGTCATCACGCTGTACCCCCGTACGCAAACGGATGATGGAACACGTCGAGCGCATTGACCGCGGAGGTCGCGACCCGGGCGGTCCGGCCCGAGCGACGGTGGGTCACAACGACCCAGAGCCGCCCCGAGTGCCTGGCCCACATGAGCACCACGTCGAGGTCCGTCGTGTGACGTTCTGCGAGGTCGACGATCTGGTCTCCTGCGTCCATGGATCGATCGTTGCCGCCGTTCCGGCGACACGCATCGGTGGCCGACACGATCCGCTGCGCCTTTCCGCTCGTCAGAGCAGGACGCAGCGCGTGAATGCCGAGCCGTCGGACCGCGCAGCGGCAAGCAGCGAGTCGACGAGGCCGAGCGCCTTCGTGACCGACTCGACCGCGTCCGAGCGCCGGATCGCCGCCGTCAGTGGCGCCTTCAGCTCTCCGGCGACGAGCGTCGCGTAGTCGTCGAGGGCGGCGTTGGCCGAGATGAGGCGCGCGGCATGCTCGGCAAGCCGATCGTCCGTCCACCGACGCCGCACAAGCGGCGCCAGGCGTGCGATCGAGAGCGCGAGCGCCGACGACCAGTTGTCTCCGACGACCACGAGGACCCCGGCGGCCCCGAGGGTGAACGCCGCTCGCCGGCCGCGCGGTTCGCCGGCGGCGGCCGCGAGGCCCAGGGCGAGACCCCGCTCGTCGGGAGCCCACCATTCGACTCGCTCCAACCCACCGAGTCGGCGCAGCCCCGCGACGAGGAGCGCCATTCCGGCGGCGAAGTCGCGGGCGGTGGCGAAGTCGACAATGAGGCTGTCGGCAGTGGGACGGCGGTCCGTCCTCGTGCAGGCCGCCGCCGGTGGAGAAGCGAGGACTGCAGCCATGCTGCCGGCACTCGTCATGAGGCGAGCGTAGGGCGCGCGCACGCTGCCCGAATCACGGCTAGCCGGAGTTCGGCTGGTGGCTAGCGGGAAAACGCGCAATCACGCAGCCGATCGCAGGGTCCCTGCGCGGCATCGGGGCTCTCGACCGCGTTCGTCCTTTCCGCAGCGAGTCGGCGGCTGCGCCGATGCCGAGGCGACGACGCGTCCCCGACCATCGGAGCGACTCGTTCGTCAAACGAAAGGAGCGACAGATGTCCTCGAACGACCAGCTCGTCGCCGATGTCACCGACGAGCTCTTCTGGGATCCCAAGGTGGACAACCTGGCGATCGCGGTATCCGCGGACGACGGCACGGTGACACTTCGCGGGACGGTCGGCAGCCTGCGCGAGAAGCGCGAAGCAAAGAAGGCCGCCGAGCGCGTGTACGGCGTCTCTTCCGTCGACAACCAGCTGAAGGTGCGGCTGATGAACGACTCGAAGAGAGAGGACGCCGAACTCCGCGGCGACGTTCTTCAGGCGTTGATGCTCGACAGCCTCATCCCGAAGACGATCGACGCCAAGGTCAGTGACGGCCTCGTGACCCTCTCCGGGACCGCGAGCTGGCAGTACCAGCGTGACGAGGCAGAGTTCGTCGCGTCCAACATCGTCGGTGCGCTCGACGTCTTCGACGACATCGAGCTGAAGCATCCGGAGCCGAGCGCCGGCGACGTCCAGGAGTCGATCGGCAAGGCGTTCAAGCGCAACGCAGCCCTCGACGCCGAGGACCTGCACATCTCGACCTCGAACGGGACGGTCACCGTCAAGGGCACCGTCGGCTCGTGGGCCGAGCACGACGAGGCGATGGACGCGGCCTGGGCCGCGCCGGGCGTCACGTCGGTGCACGACGACCTCACCGTCGTCTACTAGACGCTTTTCGCGTCGAACTGGCGCGGGCGGCTCATGCCGCCCGCGCCGTCGTACGGACGCCGTTGCGGAGTTCACGCACCCGATCGGCGACGGCGCCGATTCCTCGCCGGAAACCCGGCCTCACAGTCGCGAGGATGACACGCAAGACGCCGAATGGGAGCTCGACACCGCAACGTCCGCCGGCGAAGCGCGACGCAGTCGACACCTTCCTCACCGTCGGAATCTGGGTGCTCTTCGTCGCCCTGCTCGTTCCGGCCGGCGTCGTCGGCTGGGTGATCGGGCACGACTCGGCTCATACGACCACCGTCACGCAGACGTCGGCCGCGAGCCCGGCTCCGGTGGCGACCGCATGGACGCTCGAGAACGGCGACCTCCGCAACACACGGGTCACCCACGGCACGACCCTCTCGGCGAAGAACGTCTCTCAGCTCGGCGTTGCCTGGACGATGCCGCTGACGGCGAGCAGCATCTACGGGACGTTTGCCGCAAACCCGGTGGTCGCGGACGGCGTCGTGTACCTCCAGGATCTCGACTCGAACGTCGCGGCGGTCGACCTCGAGAGCGGCCGGGTGCTCTGGCGGCGCACGTACAACTCGCAGGACATTGGCCCGAACGGGGTGGCCTACTCGAACGGCGTCGTCTACGGCGCGACCGCGAAGTTCGCATTCGCGCTCGACGCGAAGACCGGTGCCGAGCTCTGGCGCAACACGAAGCTTGTGCCCCCCGCGCTCCAGAAGGGCGGCGGCGAGCTTGCGAGCGGCTTCGGCATCGACATCCAGCCGCAGGTGGCAAACGGCAAGGTCTACCTCTCGACGGCGGCGATTCTCGACGGCGGAATCGTCTACGCCCTCGACCAGAAGACCGGCAAGACACTGTGGTCGTTCGACTCCGTGAGCGACCCGGTCGGCAAGAAGTTCATCGGCGGCGGCGCCTGGAACGCCCCGGCGGTCGGGCCGGACGGGACCGTCTACTTCGGCTTCGGAAACATGTACCAGCCGGCGTCAGAGGGGCTCTCCCACCCGAGCAAGCGGCTCTACACCGACAGCACGGTGGCGCTCGACGGGCAGACCGGAAAGCTGAAGTGGTACTTCCAGGGTGTCCCGAACGACTTCCACGACTGGGACATGCAGCTCTCTCCGATCTACACGAGCGCAGGTGGGCGGCCGCTCGTTCTCGACGCGGGAAAGATGGGCTACGTCTACGCGATGGACCCGCGGACGGGAAAGCTCGTCTGGAAGACAAAGGTCGGCGTGCACAACGGGCACGACGACGACGGAGCACTCGCGATCGAGCACAAGCTGAAGCTGACGTTCCCGCTGACGGTCGAGCCAGGAATCGTCGGAGGTGTCGAGACGAACATGGCTGTCGCCGACGGCGTCGTCTACGTCCCGGTGGCGAATCTCCCCTCCGAGTGGAAGACCGCCGACACGGGCCTCGGCAGCGCGGACTTCGGGCAGGGCGGCGGCGAGCTGCTCGCGCTCGACGTTGCGACCGGCCGAGTCCTCTGGGACACGAAGCTGTCCCAGATGCCCGACGGTGACGCGACCGTGGTCAACGATCTCGTCTTCACAACGACGTTCGACGGGCACCTGATCGCACTCGACCGGAAGACCGGTTCGATTGTCTGGAACCAGAAGCTTCCTGCGTTCACGAATGCCCCGGTGACCGTCGTCGGCGACACGCTCGTGACCGCCGCGAGCTTTCCGGGCGGGAAGGGGCAGACGACCGAGGTGATCGCGTTCCGGCTCGGCGCCCACGGCAGCCTCACACCGGCGACGACGACGCAGCAGTCGACCGTCTCCGCAGGTGCCGTCGACGGCAAGACCGTGTTCACGGAGAACTGCGCTTCCTGCCACACGTTGGCGGCTGCGAACGCGACCGGCAAGGTCGGGCCGAACCTCGACCAGCTCAAGCCGTCGGAGAGCGTCGTCCAGCGCCAGGTGACGAACGGCGGAGGCGGGATGCCGGCCTTCGGCGGGCGGCTGACCGCCGAGCAGATTGCCGCGGTCGCCGCCTTCGTCGCCTCATCGGCCGGCAAGAAGTAGTCCGAGAGCGCGCTAGTCGCGGTGCTTGCGGGGCAGCGGCACGATCAGCACCGGGCGTCCCGCGTGCTCGGCGACCTCGTGCGACAGGCTTCCTCCGGACAGGACCTCCTCGAAATGCTTGAGCCCGCGCGAGCCGAGCACGATCACGGAGGCGTCGACCTCGTCGGCCACGTCCACGATGCCCTCCCACGTCGGCGCCTCCAGGATCGCCCGTGGCTCGGCGTCGAATCCGTCACGGCGCGCCTGTTCGGCCCCGGCCTTCGCCCGCGCGAGAGCGTCGTCCTCGTTCAGACCCTCGAAGGCCGCTGCCGGGCTGACGGGACCCATCATCGCCAGGCTCTCCGCCGGCGTCAGCATCGGCCCCACGTCGAGCACGACGGCCCGGCGCGGCCCGAACAGGGATGCCGCCTCGCCGATCGCCCGTGCGGAGTCGTCGGAGCCGTCGTAGCAGATGAGAATCGGAGCATCGGTCATGGTGCCTCCTTGTCGGATTCGCCTTGCAGCTTCCCGTCGGAGACTCGGCCCGGCATCGGGCGATTCGCGGGAGCATTGCGTGGATCCCGCAAGGGATCGCGTCCTCCTCCGATGTTGCGGCACGGGCGGTCGGTCAGGGTCTTCGCATGGAGGACGTCGCTCACGGCACCTCGCGCCTCGCTCGGGAAGCACATGACCTGGAACACGAGGCCGAGGTCGGCGAAAGCCCTCGGACGCCGCTCATCCTGATCGGAGAGGTCTGGGTGGTCGCCGCGAGCGTGGTGCTCGTTGTGCTGGCGATCACGCTCCTCGCATACGACATCGCCCGATGACGTCGTTCGCCCTCCGCCCCGCTCCGCGCCGGCTGCTGCGCCGGCCGGCGGGTCACCGCCGGCGGCGTCAGCTCGACCTCGATGCCGAGCTCGTCTCGGTCGCGGGCGCGCTGGGGTGCGGGGTCTTCGACTCGGCAGGAAGACGGGTCGCGAAGCTCGAGGACATTGTCGTCCGCTGGGCGGCATCCGAATCCCACCCGCCCCTCGTCGGCATCGTCGTGCGCGCCCGGGGCCAGCGCAGGTACGTCCAGGGCGACGCGATCCTGGAGCTGCACCCCGGCGCGGTGCGCTTGCGGGCGGAGCTGGCCGGCAGCGCGGTCGAACGGCAGCCGTGGCTCGTGGCACTCGGTCACGACGTCCTCGATCGCCAGATCGTCGACGTCGACGGAGCGCAGATCGACCGGGTCTCCGACCTCGTGCTTGCCTCCACCGCCGACGGGTTCAGGCTCGTCGGCGCGGATGTCAGCACCCGCACGCTGCTCATGCGGCTGTGGCCGGCGTCCCTCCGCGGCCGGGTCGCGCGCGAGCGCGTGTTCGACTGGGCGTCTGTCGCCGCCTTCTCCGAGCGCGGGGCCGGCACGGCCGGCGCGGTGCTTCGCCTGACACAGGCGGCGGCCCGCCTGCGCGAGCGCGGACCGGCCGACCTCGAGGCCCTGCTCCGGGATCTGCCGCCGGCACACCGGGCACGGCTCGCCGAGGAGATCGCGAGAGAGCCGACGTGACGGGTGTCGCGGTCGCCCGGCGGCCCCGTTCGCGCAGGCTCGGGCGCGTGCTCGCCTTCCTGGCCATTGCCGGC
>Ga0335069_10013150_pt1 | contig 11630 bp, 8 predicted proteins | sample Lox_Sample_11_FD_206714 | JGI IMG/M metagenome (GOLD analysis project Ga0335069, IMG submission 206714) | Soil microbial communities from Loxahatchee National Wildlife Refuge, Florida, United States - Lox_Sample_1.1 | ecosystem: Environmental > Terrestrial > Soil > Wetlands | place: USA: Florida...
ACGCGGCAGGCAAGGGGGCGACGGTATGGGGATGCAAGTCACCGAACTACTACGATTTTCTGCCCTGGCTCGCAGAGATGTTTCCTGCGGCCCAGTTCATTGTCATCTGGCGTGATCCCGCAGATGTGTGCCGCAGCATTTTGCGAGCTGCCGAAAAAGATACCTGGTTCCGCAAACGGGGTGTTCCTCATCGCGCTCTCTTCGGTCTTCGACGGATGAAGCTCGATTGTGATCGTCTGAAACAGCAGGGAATCGCGATTCACGAGATCGAATACGAAGAGCTGGTGCAAAATCCGTCAGCCGTAATGAAAGCCATTTGCGCGTTCATCGATGTCCCCTTCGACGCCCGCATGACCTCATTGGAGGGCGCCGATCGATCTGCTATTTACGACGGCGAACATCACTCAGGAGTCAAAGGCGGAAAAATTGCCCGCAAAGAAAATCGCCCGGAAGTGTTACCACCTGCATTCAAGGCCAAGATAGAGCGTTACACCAGGCTATGGCGGCGGGACTCTCATGGCTCGTGGCCCCCAGGCCCCAGAATGGAAGAAGGGAACACTCCCGGTTGGTTCGAAACGACGACGGACCAGCTCGGCTTTCGGGCCATGCGAGCTTTTGATGCTCTCACTGCCTTCATCTATTGCTTTGTGCCGATTCGGCTGTTGGAGAATTACCGTCGCGCCAAAACCAGGAATTTCGAGCAACAGCAGAAACAGGACGTACGGTTACTTTGATCGATTTGAAAGGTCGATGACTCCCTCTATGAAAAAGCTCTGCCGGAATTCGATCGTGCGTGCGGCAATTGTGGTCCTGTTTGTTGTGGGGATTTGGGCGCTTGCCGCTCCCACAACCACGCTGAATCCGCCAGCGACGCCCATTCCAGAGACCTTCTTCGGTATGCACATTCACCGCGCGACGGTTTCTACTCCGTGGCCGTCTGTTCGCTTTGGAACCTGGAGATTCTGGGACACCCATACGACCTGGGCTCAGCTGGAGCCTCGCAAGGGACAGTGGGACTGGAACATCATGGATGCGAGTGTCCAACTGGCCACTCAGCACGGAGTTGAAGTGCTCTACACATTGGGCCGAACGCCGCAGTGGGCTTCGGCGCGACCCGATGAGCGCGGCCGCAATCCCAATGCGCCTCCGGGCGGAATGGCAGAAGCACGCGACCTGCAGGACTGGAAGAATTACGTTAGGACGGTAGCGACACGATACAAGGGACGCATTCATGCCTACGAAGTCTGGAACGAACCTAACCTTCCTAACTTCTACAGTGGCACACCGGAAAAGATGGTCGAATTGGCGCGCGACGCATACACCACTCTGAAAGAAGTAGACCCCAGCATTACCGTAGTTTCGCCGTCGGCCGTTGGCCCTACTGGCCTTCCATGGTTGCAGGAATACTTGGAGCAGGGCGGTGGTAAGTACTGCGACGTCGTTGGCTACCACCTTTATGTGCGCGGAAATCCGCCAGAGGCGATGCTGGACTTCATCGACGGCGTCCATTCTGCAATGAAAAAGAACGGAATCTCCGACAAGCCAATCTGGAACACGGAAGCCGGTTGGTTGCAGCCTTACCGCATAGATCCGCAAGACGAACCCGGCTACATAGCGCGCGCTTACTTACTGAACTGGGCAGACGGCGTGACTCGCTTTTACTGGTACGCATGGGACAACCAGGGCGCTCGCGTGCGCATGACAGAGCAGGACGAATCCACGAGTACCCCAGCCGCCCGGGCCTTCGGTGAACTTCGAGCGTGGATGGTCGGCGCTCGCATGGAGTCAGCGCGCCAGCGTGAGGACGGCACCTGGATGTGCAAACTGACGCGTGACGATCACGGTTCCTGGGCGCTGTGGAATCCTGACCGCAACGTCAAAGTGGACGTGCCGAAAGACTGGAACGTGAAAAACATCCGGACATTGTCGGGGGATCGACAAGCGATCTCCGGCAACAAAGTCGAAGTTGGTGCGACGCCGATACTGTTGGAATAGCCCAAACGTGGCCGGACGTACATAGAGCACGAAGCTCGTGAAGGGAAACGCAAGAGCAATCACCTCCCACAATAAACTTGAACGCTGAGGAGAGTTACATGACGTGTGGGGTTCTGCGTACGGCTCTCACCAATGGCGAGTTGGGTTTGATCAAGGTGGGAGTATTTGTACTCTGCGCGTGCAGCGGGATTGCAACGGCTCAAATTTCCTGCAAAATCATTCCTGCCCTCTAGCCCTTAAGTTCACGAACATCACGGTTGGAACTTCGAGTAGTGCGAATGGACTCTTTTGGACCTGTCAGGACATGCAAGCCGATGCATCTCACCCGTCCAATCCTGTCGGACGCCAAAAAGATTCCAACTTGTCACTGAATTTCTTTAAAACCGACGCAACTACCAAACCCTGGTTCCTTGCTCCCACTTCGAAATAAGCATGCCCACGTGGAGGTACTGATGAGCTTCTCTACTCTGATCAGGACAGCTATTGCCGCACTGATACTTCCTGCCGTGCTGTTGAGTGTCGCTTCGGCGCAAGTCTCCTACAGCGTGACTCCGCCTTCGTACACATTCTCGGCAACGACAGTCGGCACCAGCAGTGTGGGTGTCGGCATCATCGTCAAGAACACTGGTTCTACCACCTTCACGATCAACAGCTTCACCCTGTCGCCACTGGAGTTCCAGTTGCAGGATGGCTGGGCGCCCCTCACGCTGCTTCCCGGCCGAACAGAGACGTACCAGATCAAGTTTGTGCCCGATCTTGCGCAAAAGTTCTTCGGACAGCTGACTTTTCAGCTCAGCGGTGTCTCAGGATCAGTTGTCGTACCCCTGCAGGGAAATGCCACTACAACGGGAGCCGTCGCACAGATAACCCCCACGCAGCTCAATTTTGGCCCGCAGTTGCTGGGCACCACAAGCGCTCCTCAAACCGTCACGATCAAAAACGTGGGCACCACGAATATGAAGATTACGGCGGTCGCCGTAGACCCTCCGTTTTCTGTGACCGGCTTCACCAGTTCCGTGACGCTCAAGCCGAATCAGTCGCTGAGTGTGCAGGTCAGCTACTATGCAACCCAGCCCGGCACCTACACGAACACGCTCGTATTTACGCCCGACGTTCTGCCAACCAAGGGTGCTGCCCTGACGGCAACGGCCGTCGCGAATCCCAATCTGACGGTCAACTCCTTCCCGTTGCTGGCCGCAGGGACAACCGCGCAGCCATATTTCGCTGCCCTTACAGCAGCAGGTGGACAAGGTACTGTCACTTGGTCCCTCGCACAAGGCTCCGCGCTGCCGGCCGGGCTGGCGCTTTCGACCTCGGGAACGATTTCCGGAACACTGAATTCGACCGTGACCGCGGGAAACTACAATTTCGTCGCAAACATCTCGGACTCCGCCGGCAATCAGGCAAGCCAATCTTTCACCTTGCCGATCGCTAATACTACGGGCGCGAAATGCGGCAATATCACCAGCTACGTCGCGAACACATCCACTCCGCTGCAAGCGTTGACAGACTTGGGGACCGGCACATATTTGGGCTCACAAGGCGGTCTGTATCCAGGTGGCAGCAATGTGCGTCCTGCTGATCACGATGGGGACGGGGTTACCATCGCCCAAGGCATTCAGCCCCTCGATGCCAACGGCCATCCAGATCCGAATGGCAAGTACGTGTTGCTCGCCATCGGAATGTCCGCGACTCATACGATCTTTTATGGCATGCAACTCGATGCCGCTGCTGACCCCACCGTCAACCCTCACCTGGTCTTGGTCAATGGCGCGCAGAATGACGCGACCTCAGGTGATTTCGCGCTGAAAAATCATGGCGTGTGGACGGACATATTCACCTACTTCCTGCCGCAGGCGGGCGTGACAGCAAACCAGGTTGTGGCAGCGTGGGTCGATGATGTGGGTTACCCGAAGGGAACATTCCCCGCGGATATGTCGACGCTGCAGTCCAATTTGGAGTCCATTGCCCAGAACCTGCACAGCAAGTTTCCCAATCTCAAGTTGGCTTACTTCACCAGCAGGGAATACGGAGGCTACTCGAATAGTCCGAACAATACGGAAAGCCCCGAGCCGTTCGCCTATGAATCCGGTTTCGCCGTGAAATGGGCGATCCAGGATCAGTTGAATGGTCTTGCGTCACTCAACTACGACCCGAGCAAAGGAGCGGTACTAGCGCCATGGATGGCTTGGGGTCCCTACCACTGGGCCAACGGCCTGACACCGAACAATGATGAATTCTTCTGGAGTTGTCAGGATTTCACATCAGATGGCATTCATCCCGCGTTGCCCGCCGGCAGAGAGAAAGGCGGCAACACGATCATGAATTTCTTCAAGACTGACAGCACCACCACACCGTGGTTCCTGTCCCACTGATGTTGGGAACCCCAAGACTTCTAACCATGAAAACAAATTGGAATAACGAGGAACAACCCGTGATGTGCAACACACAGAATACGTTCACCCGGATTGTCAAAACCGCCATTGTTATTGCTTCGATGATGGCGTGCGCGATACCGCTGGCCGCGCAGAACTACAAAGTCGCGCCGTCATCGTTATCGATCTCCTGGAGCCAAATCGCCGTGAACATGCCCAGCAACGGCTCTACCATCTCGATTACGAACACGGGCACTACTGCGTTTACAGTCGGCAGCTTCAGCATCACCCCATCCCAGTTTCACCTCATCGATGGATACGCGCCTTTCGTCGTGCAACCGGGCGGAACGCTGGCATTCCAGATCAACTTCGTTCCCAATGCGGCTCAAACCTATAACGGTACTTTTACGGCTACCATCAATGGTTCCAGCACTCCTATCGTCGTGAACCTCACAGGTACCGGGAAAAAGACCTTGGCCGTTGCACAGGTCTCGCCCGGTAGCCTTTCTTTCAGTCAGCCGCTCGGTACTTCCAGCACTCAGAATGTCACCCTGACGAACATCGGCACTTCAAACATGACATTGAACGGAGTGACTGTCGCGCCACCGTTTTCAACGACACCCTTCACTACCCCGGTTCTCATCAAGCCTGGAGCGAGCGTCACCTATCCTGTTAGCTACTTCGCAAACTCCACCAATTCCTCTCTCGGTTCCATTTACTTCACTCTAGATGTGGTGGCTGCCAAGGGAGCCACGTTGACCGGTGTTGGTTTGGACAGCGGCAACTTCGTCGTGACGACATACTCCCCCATGCCGACGGCAACGCAGAAGTACGCGTATATGGCGACACTGCTCGCCAGCGGAGGCACCGCTCCTTTCACGTGGACTCTGGCAGATGGCTCTTCATTACCAACTGGGCTGAGCTTGTCGTCCGCCGGCACGATCACCGGCACGGTTGCTTCAGCCGTTGCAGTCGGTAATCATCCTTTTACTGTCCAAGTTACAGATTCGAGTGCCCAACCCCTCACCGCGACTGCCACCATTACTCTGCCTGTTTCTGCCCCCAGCGGCGCGCAGTGCGGCAACATCGTTACCTACGCAAATGGCAGCCCATTGGTGCCTTTGACCGATCTTCTCACCGGAACCTATTTCGGATCGATTGGCGGCCTCTACTCTGACGGCTCGAACAATCGCCCACCAGCCGACGATGCCGACGGAATGACTTTCGCCAATAGCATTCAACCGCTGGATGCGAACGGCAATCCCGACCCCAACGGCAAGTACGCTTTGATCGCCATCGGAATGTCCACCGCCCACACTGACTTCGACGGCTTCATCGCCGCCGCGCAGGCCGATCCCAGCACCAACTCCAAGCTCGTCATCGTCAATGCCGCCATGAACGGTGTGCTGGCGCAACGATATTCCACTCCCACCGATCCGGTGTGGAGCAGCGTGATGAACTATATCCTTCCCCAATCCGGCGTAACCGCCAATCAGGTCGTCGCCGCCTGGGTAGCCGAGTCCGACGCGATCAGCAGTGGCACGTATCCCAGCGACATGACGGCTCTCCAAGGACAGCTCTCGGGCATCGCACAGGAGCTACACACGTTCTTTCCCAACCTGAAGGTCGCCTATTACAGCCCTCGTTATTACACCGGGTACTCGAATGGGATCTCTCACCCTGCTAACGATGAACCCTACGCCTACGAATCTGGCTTCGCGGTCAAAAGCATGATTACGAATCAGATCGCCGGCGATCCCAAACTGAACTACAACCAGGCAAACGGGCCGGTGAAGGCGCCCTGGCTGACCTGGGGGCCGTACTATTGGGCAAACGGACTGCTGGCCCGCAGCGACGGATTGACTTACAATTGTGAAGATTACAAACCGGATGGCAATCACCCCTCGGACGCTGCTAAAGCAAAGGATGCGAATCAGTTACTCAACTTCTTCAAGACTGAGAACACTGCAACACCCTGGTTCCTGGCGCACTGACGAACGGATAAGGGGTGATTTGCTAACGTAGGATAAAACTCGACTCTCTGTTACCAAAGGGACTGCCTCACCGGCAGTCCCTTTTCTTTTGGTCTTTGCAGTGTGAAGAAACTTTCATGTCCATGTTGGGTTTAGCAGGAAGAGGCGAGAAGTCCAATCCACCCAGGTTCACACAGAATCCCCTGAGGTGTACCCGGATCAGGTCCTTCTGGTTGTTTTGGCGGCGAGAGTTCTCGTCTGTAGCCTCAGGGGAGCTCGTCTGGCTCTGTAGTCCAGTCACAGAAGTCGAGTAAGGAAGCTGATCGGCTTGCCAGGATGCCCATAATAGGGCGGCCGACATTTAGATATGGCAACACAGGGGCACGAACCCGTTACTGATCGAGGAAGACGAAGCGGCTACTACGCTTAGGAGAAATCTCAATGGCAGGCGATTTGCTATGAAGCAGCAACATCGAGAACTGATAAGAAAGCAGAGTTAATCCATGCCAAGGAAGAATGGCGTAATAGTTTGGAGAGACGGCCTGACTGTTCCAGACCTGAAAAACAGCAACCTGCAGACGGTGAACTCCGCAACGCGTTCGTCTCGCGCCGCGCAGGTCGTCTCGACTCTCCTCGCCGCATTATTCATATCGGCATCATCAAGCTGCGGTGGGGGCTCCAGCAAAACCACACTGGGAACCGGCGCCCCGCCTCCTCCGAATCTGACTCCTTCCGCTTTCTTCGGAATGCATGTCCATGACGCAACCACACCGTTTCCCGCGGGATACGGCATTTCTGGAGTACGGCTCTGGGATACACAAACGGCCTGGGCAACCACCAATACATCTGACGGCCAATACGACTGGACGAATCTCGATTCCAGAGTCAATCAAGCGACCTCAAATAGTGTTGACGTTCTCTACGATTTCGGCCGAACTCCTGGCTGGGCGCAATGCTCCAATTCCAGCCCCACCTGTGGTTCAGGAGACACAACGGTCGTATGTGCATATTCGGCGGAAGGTGGGTCGGGCCAGTGCTTTCCTCCGAACGATCTGAATGTTGACGGCACGGGTACGAACCAGCATTGGATCAACTGGGTGACGGCCGTAGTCACACGCTACAAAGGGCAGATCAAATTCTACGAGATCTGGAATGAGCCCAATAACGCAATCAACTGGCAAGGCACCACTGCCCAATTGGTGCGAATGACCCAAGATGCGCGCTGCATCATCTCGGGCACTGAATGTAATTCTTCCAGCACTTATTCGCAAAAGGGAATTGACACATCGGCACAGATTCTCACTCCCGCCTTTGCCGATCATGATCTGGACACAACTCTCGAGGCTTACCTCGCTGCCGGGGGTGCAAAGTATTCCGATGTAGTGGCATTTCACGGCTATCCCGGTCTGAATCCTCCCGAACAAATCCAACAGATCGCTGCGCACGTTGTGGGGCTAGCGGGGGTTGGAAGCAAGCCAGTGTTCAATACCGAAGGAAGCTGGGGAGTGGATGTGCCGATCACCGATCCGGATCAACAGGCCGCGTTTGTCTCCCGCTACATCCTGGTTCAGCAGTCGGCGGGAGTACAGAAGTTCTACTGGTATGCATGGGATGGCTCGGGTGTGAATCTTTGGACCTCATCAGGTCTGAATTCCGCAGGCGTTGCGTTTACTCAGATGGTGGTTTGGACGACGGGCGTCACCATAACCTCGCGCTGCACCCCTTCGGGAACCGTCTGGACCTGCGGATACACGCGTTCCGGTGGCTACCAGGCTCAAGCCGTATGGGACACCTCGCGAACTTGCAATGCGGGAAGCTGCAGCACGAGCAGTTTTTCGCCCGGCTCACAATTCAAACAATATCTCGACGTTGCGGGCAATAAGGTTACCGTCAACGGCAGTGTTCCGATCGGCGCAAAACCGATCCTGCTGGAAACGGGGGACATTCCGTAGGAATTCTCCGCCAAGGATCCGAATTCGAGCTGTCGAAGAGCCCGTGAAATGTGACCACCATTATTCCCATTCGAGTGGACGCAACTAGCCCGAACGTACTCTACGTCATCGAAAATCAGAGTTTCAGGATCATGAAATCCCTCGCTACGGATTTCACCTGATTACGCGCCGCTCGTCTCAAGGATATCGTCTGCATCGGGTCGCCGCTCCACCCGCCACTTTTCAGAACCTCGGAGGATGGAAGTGATGTCCGCCGACGGCACATCGAAGTTCTCAACAGTTTCCCACTCGACACTCCCAACCATTGATAAGCAGGCGACCCGACGTTTTAGAGATCAATTTCGGTCCACGACCGCTGCGCTCAGGCCCCGCAATGCTCGGGAGATTTCCATGGACGTCCAAACCAAGATCTCCGCTCAGCGGATTCAGTAGCCGAAGGGCTGAACACTCCTCCTGGCCGGTCCGCTCCCGGCCAGGAGGGCTGCCGATTTCGATGATCCCCACCGTTCGATAAGGGCGCCTTCCGGATCTTCCCGAAAGCCCTCCCCAAAAGAAAAGCAGCGCAGAAAATCCCCCCGCATCTGATTGTTACCCGCGCTCGTGCGAAGATATACGTCTGAAACCCGTGTCCGCTTCCGACCAAATGCAGGTCTCGACGTTCCGGCGAGTCTTCAAGGCATTTCACTATCGCGACTTCCGGCTAATGTGGATCGGGGCCTGTACCTCGAGCATCGGCACGTGGATGCAGGTCGTCGCACAGGGCTGGCTCATCTATCGTCTAAGCCACTCGCCTTTCCTGCTCGCACTCGATCAATTTCTTGCGGGACTCCCTATCTTCCTGTTCTCGCTCATTGGCGGCGTGGTCGCTGACCGGACTGAGCGTCGCAAGATCCTGCTCATCTCCCAATACATCCAGATGGCCAGCGCAGGTACCCTGACCGTGCTCGTGGCCATGGGACTGACACATGTCTGGCCGATCCTGTGCTTGTCTTTCATCTCCGGCCTTGCGCAGGCCTTCGGAGGGCCGGCGTACCAGGCGCTCATCCCTACGCTGGTAGACCGTGACGACATGCCCAATGCCATCGCCCTGAACTCAATCCAATTCAACCTGGCCGTTACTGTCGGCCCCGCATTGGCAGGAATCACGCTGGCCAGACTGGGCGAAAAATGGTGCTTCGGATTGAACGCGTTGTCATTCCTGGCACCCATCATCTCCTTGTCGATCATCTCAGCCCGTTTCCTGCCCGAGAAATCCAGCGAAACTATGTTCAAGAGCCTGGAGCAGGGAATCCACTTCATATGGCGCCAGCGAGCCATGGTGGCGCTGATTGTTCTGGCGTTCTCCATGACGTTTCTGAGTATGCCGATGCGTACGTACTTTCCCGTGTTCGTGAAAGACATCTTTCACCGCGGACCGGAAACTTACGGCAATCTCATGTCGCTGATGGGAGTCGGATCCATATTCGGGTCCTTGGGCGTAGCCAGCCTGGGAAACATCTCAAGAAAGGGCCGCTTTGCCCTGTCCATGCTCGTCCTCATGGGCGTGGGCATCGCGGGATTCTCACTATCGAAGTTCTTGCCCTTCAGCTACGCGATGCTGGTAATCGTAGGGGCGTCGATGATGGCGGTCTTCGCCACGGTGACGTCGCTTGTTCAATTGAATGTCACCAACGAAATGCGCGGTCGTGTCATGAGTGTTTACAATTTTGCCTTCCGTGGCGGCATGCCTATGGGCAATCTGGTCTCCGGATGGCTGGTTCCGAAATACACGGCCCCTCTCGTGCTCGGCGTCAATGGATTCCTTCTCGTCCTGGTGGCCTTATACTTCCTGCTCGTGCAGCGCCGGGTTGCTGCCCTCTGAGAACTCGGTCATGCAACTAGTGATTCCACGCCATGCGCGCGTAATAACCCTTCCGAACGTGCACCTGCAGGTGTTTCCCGCGGTGCACGGCCGTCACTTTCAGCCTGTGGTAGCTTCCGTCCGGCAGGAATCCCGCAGGCTTGTAGGCCACCAGATACCGGCTCCGAATTGCATCCGAGAGCTCTTCGAAAAAATGCTCCAGATCCCTGATCGTCCGCGGGTGCATCGAGTCGCCGCCACTACGCGCAGCGATCACCTCCAGGACTCTATTTGCGTCACTTTGCAAGTCGATACTCTCTGACGGATTGAACGTATATACAGTGATGCCCGACGCCTCGGCCGCCTCAATCGCCTGTTTCAGACTGCGATTGCTGGAGTTGTCCTCGCCATCCGTCAGTACAACCAGTACCCGTGCCACCCTGCCCTGGTCCGGGTAAGCTGCAAGTTTCCAGCAGGCATAATGAACCGCGTCGAATACTGCGGTGCCTTCCCCGCGCCGGCCAAGGTTGTCGACCCCGCGATTCAGTTCTTCAATGTCCCGGGTGAAATCCTGAGTCACCGACACCTCCGTATCAAAGCCGGCAACGAAGGCCAGATCGGAAACTGGATTCAGAACGCGGTCGATGAATTTCTTCGCGGCAGCCTTCTCAAACGTGATGCGATGTTCGACCGAACCGCTTGTGTCGATGAGCATACCCAGCCGCAGCGGAAGCTGCGATTGCGGCAAGAATTCCAGGATGCGCTCGGGAGCTTTCCCGTCGTCGCGAATCTCAATCTCCGACGCCGAGAGATCATTCACCATCTTGCCGCCCTCACTGACTGCCAGAAAGAGAGCGGTTTCATCCACTGCCTTGCGAATCGTGTAGGCATTCCCCCAATCCACTTCGGGCAACATGCGAGAATTCGGAACAGCCGGAGCAGCCAGCGGCGGAGGCGTTGCCTCCGCCAGCTTATCCGAATCGTCCGTGGAATCATTCACACTCGCAACGTTCTGCAATTCTGACTGCAGCCGTGGACTATTCGGGAACGTCACTGTCGAAGTGATCGCGGGAGGCTGGGAAGAGTTTTCGCGCACAGTGGTCGGCGTCGCCGGTTGTGCCCCATGTACCAGTTGATCGAGCGTATCTCGCGCTACCGGCGAGAGTGGACCGCTCGGGTCCTCGCGCAAGAAAAGATTGAGTTGCGCCTGTGCAGAATTGATTTCGTGCAAAGAGATTGCCGCCGCCGCAGCAATGTAATGGACATCCGCCATACTGTGATGTTCCAGCCGGTGAATCCGATCGACAGTACGCAATACCTCCGGGTATTTGTGGTTGCCGTTCTGGGCAAATGCCAGGGCATTCAGGATCTGCGGATCATTTGGACTCAGGAACGCTGCCTTCTCCAGACTGCTGTCAGCCGCGGGGAAATCGTTCGACCACAGCGACATCATTCCCAGGTACAGATATGAGATGGGAAACTGATCGTCGAGCTT
>Ga0335069_10013151_pt1 | contig 11629 bp, 7 predicted proteins | sample Lox_Sample_11_FD_206714 | JGI IMG/M metagenome (GOLD analysis project Ga0335069, IMG submission 206714) | Soil microbial communities from Loxahatchee National Wildlife Refuge, Florida, United States - Lox_Sample_1.1 | ecosystem: Environmental > Terrestrial > Soil > Wetlands | place: USA: Florida...
TTCGAACTTACCACCTGAGCCAATGTCGAGGACTCGGTGTTTACGGCGACGCCTTCGAGGGTGCCCGAGACTTCAATCGTTACAGCACCGGTACCCACGGTGAGCTTCGCTGAAACATCGTTGCTCGATCCGACGATGACATCGAGGTGAGAAACGAACTTCTGGAAGCCGGGGGCTTCGATGATTACTTCATACCTGTCCGGCCGAAGACTCGGGACGCTATAAAGACCGGCAGAATTTGTAGTTGTTTCGCGCGTCAGGCCTGTGTTGGCCGACTTTACCGTCACTTTGGCATTGGCCACGACGGCGTCGCTGGCATCCTTAACGGTTCCGCTGATCGTTCCAGTTTCCGTCTGCGCGACGCAGATGGCTGTTGCAATTAGCAGCAGAGTCACTCCGATAGCTAAGAACTTAAGACTCCGAAGCATTCTCATTCACTCCTCCTGCCGAGGCCTGAGAGCCTCGGATTATTCAAGAAACTGCGAGAGACACAGGTGTAGTAGCGGCCTAAGGGGTGCAACCGGGAAGCCAGCAAGGGGTTCAATGTGATCTATGTCACAAAGATCGGTGATTGTGCTGCAATAACTTACGGACACTACAGCCACTTACTGACAATTGACACCAAGCGTTTGTTGGGCAAGTTTCCTTCCGAAAGGGCTCGTCTTTCGGGATTCAGCGAGGCTCATCCCGTTTGCTGGATGGCGATTCCATTTTTTGTATGGCTCGGCGGGAGAGAGTGGACGATCTCCACGCTGGGCGAGGCATGAATGGGCGCTGTAGAGCTATGGAATCGGGATGAATCGAAAATGCGACTGCGATCCCGGCTCTCTCCGCTAGCTTCTCGAGATTCATTGACTTACGTCGGCATCCCCGCCTAAGATGTGCGGATACCTCTCGGCCGAAACATGATCGGACAAACTGTCTCTCACTACCGCATCGTCGAGAAACTGGGCGGCGGCGGCATGGGCGTGGTTTATAAGGCGGAGGATACTCGTCTTCGCCGGCTTGTCGCGCTGAAGTTCCTGCCCGAAGAGGTTTCGCGCGACCCGCAGTCGCTGGTCCGCTTTCAACGCGAGGCCCAGGCGGCGTCGGCGCTCAATCATCCCAACATCTGCACGATTCACGATATCGGCGAGCACGAGGGGCGGGCGTTTATCGCCATGGAATTCCTTGATGGCGTGACGTTGAAGCATCTGATCGCCGGGCGTCCACTTGAGACTGAACAGCTTTTGGCATTGGGGATTGAGATTGCCGACGCGCTGGATGCGGCGCACTCGGAAGGCATCGTGCATCGCGACATCAAGCCGGCAAATATTTTTGTGACGAAGCGCGGGCACGCGAAGATTCTTGACTTTGGTCTGGCGAAAGTTTCGGGGCCGACGAAGATTGGTAAAGACGCGCCTACGCTTGACGGTGTGGCCGATCGGGCGCTCGACCGCACTCTGGACGAACAACATCTCACGAGCCCGGGGACTGCTCTTGGGACGGTTGCGTATATGTCACCGGAACAGGCGAAGGGCAAGGAGCTTGACGCACGCAGCGATTTGTTTTCGTTTGGGACCGTGCTCTACGAGATGGCGACCGGCACGATGCCGTTTCGCGGGGACACTTCAGCGGTCATCTTTAATGCAATTCTGGAGCGGGCTCCGGCGTCGGCGGTGCGGCTGAATCCGGATGTGCCGTCTGAGCTGGAGCGGATTATCAATCGATCGCTGGAGAAGGATCGAGAGCTGCGGTACCAGCATGCGTCGGAGATGCGGGCGGAACTACAACGGTTGAAACGGGATTCGGGATCGGGGAAGAGAGCTGCGGCGGAGGAGCCTGAGGCTGAGGCTCACGGTGTCTCATCGCAGGCGGCTGGGCAGCGGGGCAGCGGATCGGGCGCTTCGGCTTCTGTGCCGGCGGCCGCGCGGACGGGGGCGTCCGCGCTACACGAGCATGCCGTGCAGGCCGGCTCGGGATCCGGCGTCTCGGCGGCTGTTAGCTCGGCGATTGGTGTCGCGACCGCGCCGGTCGATTCGTCGTCTTCGAAGAAGTTTTTGATTGTTGGAGCTGGACTCTTGTTGGCCGCGGTGGTTGCCGGGGGGTTGTACTGGCGGTCGCGCGGATCGCAAAAGCTTACCGGGAAAGACTCCATTCTGCTGGCCGATTTCGTCAACACGACCGGCGACGCCGTGTTTGACGGCACGCTGAAGCAGGCTCTGGCGGTGCAGTTGGAGCAATCACCATACCTCAATATCGCGCCCGATCAGACGGTTCGGAAGGCGCTGCAGTTTATGGGGCGTCCCGCTGACGAACGCGTCACGGGCAGCGTCGCGCGCGAAATCTGCGAACGCGTACATATGAAGGCGATGCTGTCGGGATCGATTGCCAGCCTTGGCAGCCAATACGTGATTGCGCTCGACGCCACTAATTGCGCTACCGGAGATTCGCTGGCGCGCGAGCAAGTGACGGCTCCGACGAAAGAAGGAGTTCTTGCCGCCGTCGGCAAAGCCGCGTCCAGCCTGCGGGGAAAGCTGGGCGAGTCGCTGGCGTCGATCCACAAATTCGACACGCCGGTGACCGAGGCAACGACCTCTTCGCTTGAAGCATTAAAGGCTTATGCGGCTGCGGATGTGTTGCGCAATGGCGGCGGTGAAGCGGAGTCGATGGCGGGATTCCAGCGCGCCATCGCGCTCGACCCGAATTTCGCGATGGCGCACGCGCGCATGTCCGCGATCTATAACAACCTTGGCGAAGACGATCACCAGCTTGAAGAGGCGAAAAAGGCTTTCGATCTGCGCGACCGGATCAGCGAGCGCGAGCGGTTTTATATCGACGATCACTATTACACCGCAATCGGCGACGTCGAAAAGAATAAAGAAGTTCTAGAGCTCGCCACTCGCGCGTATCCGAATGACTCAGCCGCCTTCGGCAATCTTGCGCTTGAATACAACCTCTTCTTTGGCGACTTCGACAAGGCGATCCCGCTGGCGAGCGAATGCGCGCGAATCGAGCCAGATGCGCCTTTCGGCCACTTCCATGTCGCGCTCGGATATATGGGCCTCAACCGTTTCGAGGAAGCGCGCGCGATGGCACAGCGGGCGGTGGCGGCGAAAGCCGACAATATGTTCATCCATCAACTGCTATTCAATCTCAGCTATCTTGAGAACAATGCCGATGGCATGCAGCAAGAGCTCAAATGGGGCGAGGGAAAGCCGAGCGAATACCTGATCCTGAACGAAGCGACAGGCGTCGCTGCCTCTCATGGACAGATGCAGAAGGGGCGCGAGTTGCAGCAGCGGTCCGTCCAGGTGACCGATCGATACGGCTTCAAGGATACGAGCGCCGACACGGATGCCGGTTGGGCTCTCACGGAGGCTGAGACCGGCAATACGGCCAAGGCGCGTGAGTTTGCGACGCAAAGTGCGTCGCTGGCGCACGGTCGCGCCAATCTGGAGTTTGTAGCTTTGTCGCTGGCCATGTCAGGAGATGAGAGCCGCGCCCGGACGATCGTCGATGATCTTGCACACCGTTATCCTGCGGACACGATCTTTCACAACGTCTATATGCCGGCGGTGGCCGCGCTGATTGCGCTTAATCGCAAGGCTCCGGAACAAGCCATTGAAGCCCTGGAGGCCAGTGCACCTTACGAGATGGGCACGACGCAATTCCCTCTTCCCGCGTATTTGCGCGGCCTCGCGTTCCTGCAGGCGAAACGTGGCGCGGAGGCGGCAGCGGAATTCCAGAAGATCGTCGATCACCGCGGCATCGCTGCGACATCGGTTGAGCACTCGCTTGCCCGGCTTGGCCTCGGGCGCGCCTACGTGATCAGCGGGGACACGGCCAAGGCGAAAGCCGCCTATCAGGATTTCCTCGCACTCTGGAAGGATGCTGATACGGATATCCCGATCCTCAAGGAAGCGAAAGCCGAATACGCGAGACTCCAGTAATTCCAGGTGTCCTGCTTCAGTTGGAAATGGAGAGAGCGTTCGTCCGTCAGGATAACGGAGCGGCTCGGGCGCAAGAATATGGTCAACTTCCCTTCCTTGACCTGTCGCTTTTTCAGGCACAAAATCGATATCAGCTAGTGGGGCAGTTGAACTCCTGGGTCAAACCAGACCTTTCCCTTCGTCAACTGCGACGCAAATTCATTCCTTTAGAGGGGGTACATCTTCATGAGCACAACAGCAGTCTCGAAGCTTGACATGGATAAACTGAACGCCTTTATCGGGCAATTCGTCACCGACCTTGGGGCGGCGGTTCACAGCGGCATGGTGGTGATTGGTGAAAAGCTGGGACTCTACAAGGCGCTTGCCACCGGCCCGATGACGTCCGCCGAATTGGCCGCCAAGACACAAACCGACGAGCGCTACCTGCGCGAATGGCTGTCGTCGCAGGCCGCCGGAGGCTACATCACGTACGACGAGAAGACGCACAAGTTCAGCCTGACGGAGGAGCAGGCATTCACGCTGGCGCGCGAGGATAGTCCCGCTTATCTGCCGGGCGCTTTTGAACTGGCACTCGGCTCGCTGGCCGCGGTGCCGCGCATTGCGGAGTCGTTCCGCACCGGGGCGGGCATGGGTTGGCACGAGCATGAAGACGGAGTTTTTCACGGCTGCGAGAAGTTCTTCCGGCCTGGATATGCCGCCAATCTTGTGAGCTCGTGGATTCCCTCGCTCAGCGATGTGCAGAAGAAGCTTGAAACAGGCGCGCGCGTCGCCGACGTGGGCTGCGGAAAGGGCGCATCGACGCTGCTGATGGCGAAGGCGTTCCCGAAGTCGCGCTTCTACGGATTTGACTATCACGACAAGTCGATTGAGGCGGCGCGGGAGCAGGCCAAACGCGATGGCATTGCCGATCGCGTCACGTTTGAGGTCGCAAAGGCGAAGGATTTTCCGGGCAAGGACTACGATTTTGTCGCGGTCTTCGATTGCCTCCACGACATGGGCGATCCGGTCGGCGCCGCTTCGCACGTGCGGAAATCGCTGGCCAAAGACGGGACGTGGATGATCGTTGAGCCGTTCGCCAACGATCAACTCAAAGACAATCTCAACCCCGTCGGGCGCGTGTACTATTCGTTCTCTACGCTGCTGTGCACGCCGTGCTCGCGCTCGCAGGAAGTAGGGCTGTGCCTGGGAGCGCAGGCGGGCGAGTCGCGCATCCGCGATGTGGTCGGCAAAGCCGGCTTCAACCGTTTCCGCCGGGCGACGGAGACGCCGTTCAACATTGTTTACGAAGCGCGTCCGTAAACCGCGCGCATTTCGGCGGCCGCCGCGATTGATCCGATTCGGCGGTCGCCAACTTTAGCTATAGTCCAAATCCTGCGGAAACTGCATACTTGAGTTCAGTCCTTGAACTCAGCTGCCCAGAACAAGCAATCATCGTCCGCGGCGCGTCCGAGGCTTCGCCGCGCGCTGAGTATTGCGGGTATTGTCGTCTTCGTTCTCGCGCTGATTCTTGCCCGGCAAGGTTATACATATCTTCGCGCTGCTGGACTGCTGTTACGGATCGAAGATCCGGCGCATCCCGGACGGATCGGCAGCTTTCATACTTACCCGATCTCGGAATCCGCGTACGAGATTCGCACGCCTTCCGGACCTATTCGAGCGCGTCTGTATTTACCTCAAGGCGTCGCCGATGCGCCCTGCATGCTTGTGGTGCATGGCGTTCATCATCTCGGAATTGACGAGCCGCGGCTGGTCAACTTTGCCCGAGCGCTCTCCGCGAGCGGAATCCGCGTGCTCACTCCGGAACTTCCCGCTCTCGCCGATTACCAGGTTGACTCGCATTCCATCGACCGCATAGGGATTTCGGCGCGTGACTTCGCTCGATCGACGGGGCAGAAAGTTGGTGTCCTCGGCATCAGCTTTGGGGGTGGCTTGTCTCTCATGGCAGCCGCGAATCCCGAATTCCAGCACTACATTCGATTCGTGGTTTCAGTGGGAGCGCACGACGATCTGGAACGCGTCTCGCAGTTCTTCATCAGCAATCAGATCGCTCGTCCCGATGGCAGCGTGCTGCAAATGCCGGCGCATGAATATGGGCCGCTTGTTCTCATCTATTCTCACGTCGAGGACTTCTTTCCAGCCGCGGATGTCGCTGCTGCGCGGGAGGCCTTGCGGCTGCTGCTCTGGGAAAAGGTCGATGACTCGCGAAAAGAGGCCGCGAAGCTGAGCCCAGCTTCACGAGATGAAATGGAGTTGCTCTATCGCCAGCAGATCGGTCCGCTGACCGGTGAGATTCAGGACGTGATTGTGCGGCACCATGCCGACATGGTTGCGGTTTCTCCACATGACCGGTTGCGTTCCTTGGATGTTCCCGTGCTGCTTCTGCATGGCTCGGCTGACAACGTGATTCCGCCGACAGAGCTGTTATGGCTTGAACATGACGTGCCCGCGAAAAACCTGAAGGCCGTGCTTGCAAGTCCCGTGCTCAGTCACGTTTCGATGGATGGAAAGCCGACGCTCGCCGATAATCTTCGACTGGTCGAGTTCATGGCAACGATGCTGACTCTGGTTGACGATAAGCAGCCGAGTCAGCCGAAACCGAGAACGTGACGAGGACCAGAGTACGATGCTGGCCGATTGGCGGGAGGTTGGTGCCGCTGACAATCGATCGTCTCTAATCTGCACTTAATGTCAGGTTGGCTTGTTGCTGCGGATTGGTGGTCGAGCGATGCCTCGCGGCGTGGATGGTCTTTCGTTACTTGAGAGCGGCGTTGCGCTACCGATAAGCTGCTGCGAGAACGGACCAAGCCGCTTGTCGAATCCTGCTGCAATTCCCGCTACTAATTCCGGTGCCGCTGCGGCTCCTGCGCCCGCGAAACAGATCATTCCGACGCCTTCATTATTGCTGGCGATGCTTAGCGTTGGCACGCGCGTCAGTGACCTGATCTTTTCTCCGGGAACGCTGCCTCATGTCGAAGTGAGTGGCAAGTTAGTGCCGGTGAAGGTTACTGGCTTACAGGCGCTCAGCTCGGAAGATACTCATCGCATTGCCGGAGAACTTATCGGCGGCAATCAGCAGGCATTGGCGTCGCTGCAGCAACAGGGGTCGTGCGACATCTCTTACAGTTTGCCGGGTCATTGCCGGTTTCGCGTCAACATCTTTATGCAGCGCGGAAGTCATGCGATTGTCATGCGCGTGATCCCGAAGAATGCGCCTACGTTCAACGAACTCAAGCTTCCGCCGCAACTGATGGAGATTGCCAACCTGAAGAATGGCATTGTGCTGGTCACGGGACCGACTGGTTCGGGCAAGTCTTCGACGATGGCTGCGATTCTGGATCAGATCAACGAGACGAAGTCGTATCACATTCTGACCATCGAAGATCCGGTGGAGTTTGTGCATCGGCACAAGAAGTCGATCGTGCATCAGCGCGAGTTGCACAGCGATACTCCGACGTTTGCGCTGGCGCTGCGAGCCGCTCTGCGACAGGCTCCGAAGGTGATTCTGGTGGGCGAGATGCGCGACAAGGAGACGATCGAGATCGCGCTCGAAGCCGCGGAAACCGGACACCTTGTGCTTTCGACGCTGCACACGATCGACGCTTCGAAGACGGTCGAGCGTATCGTGGGCGCGTTTCCGCTGGGAGATCAGCAGGTAATTCGCACGCGTCTCGCGAAGAGCTTCCGCTACATCGTCTCGCAGCGGCTGGTTCCGCAGAAAGCTGGCGGACGCGTTGCGATCATCGAGATTCTGACATCGACCTTGCGCACGCGCGAGTATCTGGAACGCGGCGAGCAGGAAGGCAAGACGCTGCTCGACGCGATGCGCGATGGCGATCAGGAAGGGATGCAGGATTTCGACGGCAACATTGAAAAACTGATTCGCGCAGGCGTTGTGGACCTGGAAACCGGGTTGGCGTTTGCGACGAATCCTGGGAATCTGCGGCTTCAGCTCGCGGACGTTGTGGAGGAGCTGAATGCGGCTGGGGAAAAAGCTCAAGTGAAGACTACGCAAAGCGCGCCTGCGCTGAGTGCTGCCGCGCCGAAACCTCCGATTGCGCCTCAGAAACCGGCGCCAAAACCTGGTGAGCGCGAACCTGAGATGGTGATTGAGTAAGCTTAGGTTCGATCAGGCCGAAAGTTTTTTCTGTCTATCTGCTCGGATAGCGACTGATAGCCCTTGTTATTGATCCCTGTATGTCCCTGCGTCGGCCTTTAGCTTTTTCGGGGGGGGTACCCCCCCTCCCCCCATCGATCGTGTATTTTTTACCGCTTTTTTCTAAGTAACTGGAAGGTGGGTAGTTATTTGTTCCGTTTTGGGAACACGCTTTTTGGGGTTGTCAAAGAGCTAGTAAAGACGAGACAGAGTTGGGCCGCCTCTGGAGGCGGACACACTTCTTGATCCTGCACCCTTGGGGAATGCTCGCATTGATCGCGGTTGTTTGTCGGTGATGGCTGCACGGGAAAAATGTGATGAAAGAAGGGGCTGGTGGTGCATTTCGGGCGAACCGGTGCCATCGGTCGTGATGCCCACATCTGGAAAAGCACCAGATGTGGGGCACCCACGTTTGATCTCTGCTTTAAGGTTGACCCCGCTATACTGTCGCCGAAGATCGGGCCCACCCGCCTCATTTGGACATGGCTTGCAGACGGGCGGCCATTTCTTCTTCTTCGATGAACTCACCGCGCTCGGCGGCGGCCAATCCTTTTTCCACGGCGGCGAGAAAGCGGGCTTCTTCGTCGACGTAGCGAGTGATGACATTGGTCACCAATTTCTCGGGAACAGTTCCAGCGTTCACGGCCATCTGCTCAAGCTTGGCTTGCACGTCGGGAGTGAATTGCACGTCCATGCTTCTAGCCTATGAAAAAAGGGCCGGTGGTGCAAGAGCATCTTGCAGCCATCGGGGTTGGTGGCGGCGTGAACGCAGCGGTCGAACGCTGCGCTGGCCAAAGCTCTCGATGCAGACGTTGTGGTTCCCATGTCTCGAAAAACGCGAGACATGGGGCACCCTCGGTTGGTGATGCGTTCTGAGTTGCTCGCTTGCGCGAGATGTGGCCCACCTAAATGTTTTCTTGCTGCCAACCGCCGCCTGACGATCGGGCCCACCCGCCACCCACTTTTGATCTCTGTTCTAAGGTTGACCCCGCTATACTGTCGCCGAAGATCGGGCCCACCCGCCAATCGTGCTACTTGGCGTCGGCAGTGCGATCAATACGTATTACTCGGGCCGAAAAAGTGCAGCTCAGTATACTCAAGATGAGAAGCAGATCATCGGACTAAAGAGCGCCGTGGAAGCTGCCAACAAGGCTCAAGAGGCGAATACAAAGATATTCGTCAAGTCCTTCGATGAAATGTCGCAAAAACTGAGTGGATTAGACACGCAATTGAAGACTGCGGGACTTCAGAAGGAAGCGGCACAATTAAGGACTGATCTTGAGACTACGCGAAAGGCTCTTTCCCCTCCCCAGGCAGAATTCGCTGCTACATTTGGCCATGTTACAGAGGCGCTAGACAATCTCGACATTACGGAAACCCCCATTACGCAGTCACCAGATGGTGTATTAGATTTCACGGTCTGGATTATTAACAAATCGAAGGTTCAAGCGAAAAATGGCTCTATCGCTCTAAGGATATGTACGGAGTGCAGGTATGCGGAGGAACCCGAAAGCTTCACAAAGCTCCCTGGCTCACTCGACTACGATAGAACAAAGAGCTTCACCCTCTTCGAGGCCGCGACCGGGCTACCGATACATCTGAGAGTGAAAGCGCCACCGAAACTGTTAACACCCATATATAAAACGCAGATTGATGTCACGGTCAGGTGTGAGAATTGTATGTTCCAGCCCAAACTCATTTTATTTGTGAAGTATTAAAAAGGCGGGTGGGCCCGATCTGCAGCGACGGTATAGCGGGTTTGATCTTATGGCAGAGAGCTAACCTTGGGTGGCCCACATCTGGCGCTTTTCCAGATGTGGGGATCACGGACGATGGTAGCGGATGGGTTTGACTCTCCGCTCGGGTGCTGTCGCTTTCAAGTTCAGTTCTTCCCATGCATTGATCCGAACCAGTCCAGTCTCTCCGAGAGCATAGGCCCGATAGCTGCTCCAGCGCCACAGCTCCGGAGATGCGACCAGGCCCCGCTCGACCTTCGGGGGACATGGTTGCTGTGACCGCAAACACCGCTCGCTGGTGACGAAAACGTGGGAAGACTTACGCCGAAGAGCAAAATACTTGGCGCCTACGGTGGTGGTTCCCCCTTCTCGAAAAGCGCGAGAAGGGGGGCACCCACTTCTTCTTTGCTGCTGGCGAAAAACGATGGAAGCTATAGTGCATTGAAGATCGGGCCGGCCTGTCGCCCGCCCGGCCCGAATTACAATCGGTCCGTGATGGTCGAGGCCCGCCCTACCTTGACTGGGAACCGTCCAGACTTGCGTCACCGGCACTGGTGACGACATCCCTTGCTCGAGCGTGATTCGGTCGGTAATGCTCGATGCATGGACGGGCATCCTTGAACCTCGACCGGACAGAAGTTCTCGGCGATGTGATCACGCTTATCAGCGGAACATGCTTTCTGATGTTCGGGCTGGTGGCGTTTGTTGTCGCCGCCATCCGGCGTCGGGCCACGGGCGTTCGGGTGATCGTTCTGCTGGGCGTCTGGACCATCATTTACGGCTCCCAGGCATTCAATTACAGCTCGTTACTGCTCGCGCTAGAGCCGCAATGGATGGTTGTGTGCGCGCACTATGTGAGGGCCGCGACCACTTATTTGACGCTGGTTGCCGGGTTACTCACGTTTCGGGAACTTACGCTGGGATTTGTTCGCAAGGCTATCGAGGGGATGGCGGCGGTGGCCGGCGTGATCGCGGTGCTCGGGTTCGGCCGATTCGTGCTGACTCACCAGGAATACTGGCTGCTGAGCTACAACGAAATTCTGGCCACGCTGTCTTTGCTTTTTTGGGCGCCGTTTCTGGTTTCGTCGAATTTTGCCCGAAGATACAGCCTGTTGCGTGACCGCGGAGTGCTGCTGGTTGGCTACGCCATCTTCAGTGTTGAGGCGCTGGCGGCGAATCTGATGCGGCCGTTCGGGTACCAGAGCGCGCGGGTGTTCGACGATCTGGGTTTCGCCGCGTTTATCCTGGCGATTGCTTATGTGGCGATGAGAGGCGTTTACGAGAGCGAGCGCCGGCTATCTGCTATCGAAAACGAACTGGCGTTGGCGCGCCAGTTGCAGTTCTCCATTCTCCCGACAAGCACGCCGGAGATTCGCAACTTGCGCATTGGGGCCGCATACGAGCCGATGACCGCCGTGGCGGGCGACTTCTATGAGTTTCTTCCAGTCGACGAACACCGCTCGGGATTTCTGGTGGCGGACGTCTCGGGGCACGGCGTGCCGGCGGCGCTGATCGCGTCGATGATGAATGTGGCGGCGCAATCAGTGATCGCAGAGGCGGCGGAGCCCTCAAGAGTGCTGAGCCGGTTGGAAGCGATTCTTTCCGGCCAGTTGCGCGGTCAACTTATCTCGGCAGCTTATCTTTATGTGGATGCGGAGAGCCAGGTGGCTCGTTATTCGGCTGCCGGGCATCCTCCACTTTTGTTCTGGCGTGCCGCGGGCAGCGATATGGCTCGAATCGAGAGCAACGGACCATTGTTCGGAGCTCCGAGTGAACCTGTTTTTCCCACGCGGGAGATTCCGTTTGCG
>Ga0335069_10013152_pt1 | contig 11629 bp, 7 predicted proteins | sample Lox_Sample_11_FD_206714 | JGI IMG/M metagenome (GOLD analysis project Ga0335069, IMG submission 206714) | Soil microbial communities from Loxahatchee National Wildlife Refuge, Florida, United States - Lox_Sample_1.1 | ecosystem: Environmental > Terrestrial > Soil > Wetlands | place: USA: Florida...
TGGCCAGGAATCCATCCCCGCGACCGCTCCTCAAAGGTCATGGCGGCCGCCAATCCACGCAGTGGAACGAAGCGGATTGGCGTCTGGAAGATGGCGATGGCCACCACGCCCGCCGGCTATTGTCCTCCGGGTCGAACTCCAGGTTGCACCGGCTTGGCGACAAATGCGCCGTGCTGTGGCGCTGGCTAACCGGCGAGCGGTGGGTGAGGCGCCTGGCTGTCGCCTTCGCCGCCCTGCTGCTGATCTTTGCCGGTTGCTTTTTCGGCCTGTGGTGGCGGCTTGGCGCAGGTCCAATCAATCTCGACATGGCAACGCCCTGGCTTGCTGCCGCGATTGAGGAGAATATCGGTCACGGCAACACCGTTGAGGTCGGCGGCACGCAGATCGAGCGGGCCGGGCGCATCAGGATCGCGGTACGCATCCGCGACATCATCGTCCGAGATCGCGATCATGCGATTGTGGCAAGCGCGCCAAAGGCGGAGGTCAAGCTGTCCGGCACCGCGCTCCTGATGGGACGGCTGCGTGCCGAGAGCCTTAATCTCGTCGACGCCGAGCTTTCCATCCGAATCATGCCGGATGGCACTGTGACGGTCTATACCGGCGACACCGCCAAGCCGCTGGCGACCGGTGTAGCCTCCAAGCGTCTGGCAGCGGAGGCGGCCGCCAAGGGCCAGCCCTCGATGCCGCTGCCTGTGCCGGCGTCGCCGTCGGGCGCGCAGGTCGCATCCGGCAACGCTTCGGGCAGCGGCCTGCTCGCCGGCCTCGATTGGCTCGACAGCCTCAGCCTGACCGGATTGGACGGCCAGAACCTCAACGAGATCGGTCTGAAGAACGGCACGCTGATCGTGGATGACCAGCAGCGCGGCAACAAATGGAATTTTGAGAATATCAGCCTGAGCCTGCGTCGGCCGAGGGGCGGCGGTGTCGCGCTCAGCCTTGGCGAAGAGGGCGCGCGACCCTGGTTGCTGCGGTTGACGGTCGGCCCGCAGGAGAACGGCGTACGTTCGGTTGACATTCGCGCCCACAATGTCTCGACCGGCAACATTCTTCTGGCGCTGCGGCTGAAGGATCTCACCTACAATGCCGATCTGCCGCTGAGCGGCGAGCTCAAGGGCGAGCTCGGCCGTGACGGCCTGCCGACCTACTTCAGCGGCAAGCTCACTGCCGGCGCCGGCACCATCATCGACACCGACACGCCCGACTATCCGATGGCGATCGATTCGGCGGAGATCAACGTCGAATGGGATTCCGGGCGGCGCGTCCTGGTCGCCCCCTTCAAGATCATTGCCGGCGCGAACCGCATCACGCTGCTCGCGCATCTGGAGCCGCCTAACGACAGTGTGAACGACTGGCAGCTCGGCTTTTCCGGCGGCACCATTGTGCTGGCCGGAATCGACAGCGAGCCGCCGTTGATCTTGAACCGAATCGAGATCCGCTTCCGCTTCGATACCAACCGCAAGCAGGTGCAGCTCACCAAGGCCGCTCTCTCCAATGGCGAAATCACCATCGCCGGGAGCGGCAGCGTCGATTATTCCGGGGAGCCGTTGCTGCGACTGGTATTGGCGGGAACGCCGATGTCGGCGTCCGCGCTCAAGCGGATCTGGCCGACCTTGATCGTGCCCGAGGTGCGCGAATGGGTGATCGGGCGCATCGAGCGCGGCGCGGTGCAACGTGTCGACATTGCGGTCAATACGCTGGTGAAGAACCTCCCGCGCAAGGGGCCGCCGATCCCCGATGACGGGCTCTCCGTCGACATCGTCGGCAGCGGCGTCACCGTGCGTCCGGTCGATGGCTTGCCGCCGGTGCATGCTGCGGATCTGAAGGCGCATGTGACCGGCCGCAGTGCGACGGTGACGATCGCTCAGGCCCAGGCCGATACGCCCTCGGGTCGCAAACTCAACATCTCCGACTTCGTCTTCGAAGTTCCCGACATGCATCCGAAGCCGCCGCCCTCGCGCGTCAAATTTCGCATCGATGGCCCGGTGCCGGCGGCGGCGGAGATTCTCGCCTCCGACCGCCTCAGCGATGTTTCGGCGACGCCTGTCGATCCGAACACGAGCAAGGGAACCTTTTCCGCGGTCATCAATATGGGGATGCCGGTCAAGGGCGAGCTCACCAAGGAAAACACGACCTACAACGTCACGGCCGACCTCAACGGCTTCTCCGCCGACAAGCTGGTGATGAGCCAGAAGCTCGAGGCCAATTCGCTGAAAGTCGTCGCCAGCAATCAGGGCTATCAGGTCAAGGGTGACGTCAAGATCGGCGGTCAGCAGGCCTCGCTCGACTATCGCAAGCCCGCCGAGGGCGATGCGGATGTTCGCCTGCAAGCGACACTGGATGATGCAAGTCGCGCGCGGCTCGGGCTCGACCTCGGTCCGCAGGTTTCGGGCGCGCTACCGCTCAAGCTGATCGGCAAGATCGGCGACCAGAGCAAGATGGGCATTGAGGCCGATCTCAGCCAGCTCAGGCTCGACAACATCCTGCCCGGCTGGGTCAAGGTGCCCGGCAAGTCCGGCAAGGCCACTTTCAACGTGGTGTCGAAACCGCAGTCAACCCGGTTCGAGGACATCGTCATCGAAGGAAGCGGCGTCTCGATCAAGGGGTCGCTGGAAGTCGACCAGAATGGCGATCTTTTGAACGCGAACTTCCCGACCTATGCGCCATCCGAAGGCGACAAGACCTCGCTGCGCGCCGAACGCTCCCCGGACGGCATCATCAAAGTAACGATGCGCGGCGACGTGTTCGATGGCCGCGGCTTCCTCAAATCGGCGATTTCCGGCACCGGCAAGGATGAGAGCAAGAGCAAGCTCAAGAACCTCGACCTCGACGTCGACCTCAAGCTCGGCGCGGTCGCGGGCTATAATGGCGAGGCGCTGCGCAGCCTCGACGTGAAGTTTTCGCGGCGGAGCGGGGTGGTCAGGACGTTCGCGCTTAACGGCAAGATCGGCCGCGACACGCCCGTGACCGCCGAGATGCATGGGCGCGGGCAACCGGGACAAGGGCGCGACCTGATCATCCTGCAAACCCATGATGCCGGCGCGTTCTTCCGCTTCAACGACATCTATTCGAAGATGATCGGCGGCCAGATGACGCTCGCGGTCGAGCCGCCGACGCCCGATCCGGTCCCGCGTGAGGGACTGCTCAACGTCCGCGATTTCTCGGTGAAGGGACAGGCCGAGCTCGACCGCCTGGCGGCGGGCGGTGCGGCCGGCTCACAGAGCGGTATTCAGTTCTCGGCGCTGCGCGCTGAATTCACCCGGCAGAACGGGCAATTCACGATCAGGGACGGTGTGGCGAAGGGACCGTTGATCGGCGGAACGATCGAAGGCACCATCGATGCCGCAAACCAGGTACGCATGAGCGGCACCTTCGTGCCGATGTATGGGCTGAACAATATGTTCGGGCAGATTCCGATCGTCGGAATCTTTCTCGGCGGCGGCAGCAATGAAGGCCTGTTCGGCGTGACCTACGAGGTCGTCGGAACGCTCGGGCAGCCGGTGCTGCGCATCAATCCGATCTCCGCCATCCTGCCTGGCGTGACGCGCAAGATCATGGATTTCAACACCGGCAAGCAATACAACCAGACCGAGTTCCCAATTCCGAACAATTAGCGCCGCAGCGCCGGCACCACCAGGAACGGGGTCATTCCCAACACGACATTGACGAGCGCGAAGACGATCAGCGGGTCATAACTGTGCGTGAAATCGTGGATCAGGCCGCCGCTCCATGAGCCGAGCGCCGATCCGAGTCCGCTGCCGATCGAAATCGTGCCGAAGATGGTGCCGACCCGCTCGCCGCGAAAGATTTTCAGCGCTGTTGCGGTGATCAGCGGTCCGCGCGAGCCGATCATGCTGCCGAACGTGATCACGAACGCCGCAAGCACCCAGACGTTCGGGTAGCGCTGCAACAGCCACAACAGAAAAATCCCGACGATCGAGATGGCGTAGCTGATCAGGACCGACGGCCGGCGGCCGATAATGCCGTCGAGCGTCGAGACGCCGAGCATGCCGAACAGCAGCACGACGCCGGAAAAGCCCCAGGCGGTCGCCGCCTGCAGCGGCGGGAAACCGGTGTCGATCAGATAAGCCACGATCTGCGCTGCGATCGCATACATCCCCACCGCGGTGAAGAAGAAGGTCGAGAACAGCGCCCAGAACGCGTGGTGACGCATGGCGCTCAGAAGCGTCCAGCCCTGGTCCACGAAATCGGCGTCAGTCTTCTTGACAACATGCGGCGATCCGCTCGCAAACAGCCGCCAGGGCAAGAGCAGGAGCGGCACGAGCAAGCAGAGCACGAGGATACCAAGAAGCTGATAGGCGCCGCGCCAGCCAAGGTGGTCGATCAGGATTTGAGATGCGGGCAACAGCAAGAGAACGCCGCCGCCCATCGCGGAATAGACCACGGCCATCGCAGTCGGCAGCCGCGGGCCGAACCAGCGGCCGAGCAGCATCGAATTCGGCACGTTGCCGATGAGTGCGGCGCCGAAGCCGACGCAGAGGCCGACGCTCAACTGGAATTGCCAGAGATGTTGTGCATGGGCCGCAATCAGGAACGCGGCGCCAAGCAGGAAGATGCCGAGCCCATACACAGTCCGCGGCCCGGACCGATCGAAGATGCGGCCGACCAGCGGCGCAGCCAGGCCACCGGTGAGCCAGGCCAGCGAATAAACAGACACCACCTGGGCACGGTCCCAACCGAAGCTTTCCGAAATCGGCTTGAGGAACACCGTAAAGCTATCGCTCAAGCCGCGGCCGAGGACTGCGAGCGCGAAACATACCGCGAGCACGACGAGTGCAACACGCGCTGGCCTCGCCGGCGCGATCGCAGTTTTCTCCCGTGACGTGGTTTGATCCATTTGATGGCAGGGAGCCGCGTTTCTGCAGCTCCCACAAGCGTCAAATGGGAATGCGCCTATGCAGGCTTGACGAGAACGTGCCGCTTCTTGCCCAGGGACAACTTGATGACCCCCTGCGGTGTGAGATCGGCCTTCGACAGCATCATCTTCTCGTCGGTGACGGCGGCATCATTGACGCGCAATCCGCCGCCCTTGATCTGGCGCCGGGCCTCGCCATTCGAGGCAACGAGGCCGGCCTTGACGAACAGCGTCAGCACGCCGCTGCCGGCCTCAAGTTCGCCGCGCGGAATTTCTATCGTTGGAAGATTCTGCGCGATCTCACCTTCCTCAAACGTTTGCCGCGCGGTTTCCGCAGCCTGCCGCGCGGCATCCGCGCCGTGCAGCAGCGCGGTCGCAGCGTCCGCAAGCGCCTTCTTGGCTTCGTTGATCTCGGCTCCCTTGAGTGTCGCGAGCTTGTTGATCTCGCGCATCGGCAGCGTCGTGAAGAGCTTCAGGAACTTGACGACGTCGGCATCCTCGGTGTTCCGCCAATACTGCCAGAAGTCGTAAGGCGAGAACTGATCGGCATTCAGCCAGACCGCGCCCTTTGCCGTCTTGCCCATCTTGTCGCCGGAAGCGGTGGTGAGCAGAGGAGTCGTTAGCGCAAACAGTGGCGGCGTGCCCATGCGGCGTCCGAGGTCGACGCCCATCACGATGTTGCCCCACTGGTCCGAGCCGCCCATCTGCAGCCGGCAGCCGACGCGTCGCGACAGTTCGACGAAGTCATAGGCCTGGCAGACCATGTAGTTGAACTCGATAAAGCTCATCTCCTGCTCGCGTTCGAGACGGAGCCGCACCGAATCCATGGTCAGCATGCGGTTGACGGAAAAATGCCGGCCGACGTCGCGCAGCATCTCGATCCAGTTGAGCCTGGTGAGCCATTCCGCGTTGTCGAGCATGACCGCGTCGCTGCTGCCGCCGCCGAACGTCAGCACCTTGGCGAACACGCCGCGGATGCTGTCCTTGTTGGCTTCGATCTCCGCAATCGTGCGCAGCGCGCGCGTCTCGTCCTTGCCGGAGGGATCGCCGACCATGGTCGTGCCGCCGCCCATCAGCGTGATTGGCTTGTTGCCGCTCTGCTGCAGCCAGTAGAGCATCATCATGGTCAGGAAATTGCCGATATGCAGCGAAGGCGCGGTGCAGTCGTACCCGACATAGGCGGTCGCCTGGCCCTTGGCCGCAAGTGCATCCAGCCCCTCGATATCCGAGCACTGGTGGATGAAGCCGCGTTCCTGCAGGGTGTTGAGGAAATCGGACTTAAAAGTGCTCATCTTTCTGCGACCTTGATCATTCTTGTTTTACGGTATTTGCAGCAAATTGCGGGAACCCGCACCCTGCGGGCTGCCGCGGCGCGGCGCGCTGTGGCAATATAAGATGTGCCCGTTTGGCACAAGCTGGGCGTCCGGGGTAGGCTCGTGAGGCTCCAACAATGATGCTGACCGCACTCGGTCTGATGAGCGGCACCTCGCTCGACGGGGTCGACGTCGCATTGATCGAAACCGACGGCCGCCGGATCAAGGCGCTGGGACCGTCGGGTTACCGACCCTATACCGACAAGGAACGTAGCCTGCTGCGCCAGGCGCTGGCCGAGGCCGTTCATCTGCCGCAGCGCGACGCGCGGCCCGGCGCGCTTGCGGAGGCCGAGCTTGCGGTCACCGTCGCGCATGCCGAAGCCGTCGCCGCTTTCAGGGCCCAGAATCGCATCACCTGTGAGGACATCGACATTGTCGGCTTCCACGGCCAGACCGTGCTGCACCGGCCGGAGAAGCGGCTGACCGTGCAGATCGGCGATGGGGCAGCGCTCGCAAAGGCGATCCACATCCCCGTGATGCATGATTTCCGCGCCGCCGACGTCGCAGCCGGGGGCCAGGGCGCGCCCTTCGTGCCGGTCTATCATCGTGCGCTCACGCAATCACTGGAGCGCGAGGGGCCGATCGTGATGGTTAACATCGGCGGCGTCTCCAACATCACTTATATCGACGGCGACGATACGCTGATCGCCTGCGACACCGGTCCAGGCAACGCGCTGATCGACGATTTCATGTTCCGCGTCATGCACCAGCCCTTCGACACCGAGGGCCGCCTTGCGGCGCAGGGCCGCGTCGACGAGGCCTGGATCCGCCGCGCGCTGGATTTGCCGTTCTTCCGACTGAAGCCGCCGAAATCGCTCGACCGCAATGACTTCGGTTCGCTCAGGCTCGGCGAGGTCAAGCCCGAGGATGGTGCGGCGACGCTGACCGGATTCACGGCGGCTGCGATTGCGCGGGTCGTGCCGCTGTTGCCGAAGGTGCCGAAGTACTGGATCGTGGCCGGCGGGGGCGCGCGCAATCACACCATGATGCGGATGCTGCGCGATCGGCTTGCGCCCGCGCGGGTCGAGTCTGCCGACGCGCTCGGATGGTCGACCGATGCGATTGAGGCGCAGGCGTTCGCCTTCCTTGCCGCGCGGGGCATGAAAGGCCTGCCGCTCAGCTATCCCACGACCACGGGCGTGCCGCTCCCGATGACGGGCGGAGTGATCGCCAGGCCTTGACATCTTCATGCAGTTGCATCAAAGTTGATGCAGTTGCATGAAGATGCGAGATTAGTCATGGCCCCGCCCCTCAAACTGATCAGCCACAAGCTCTGTCCCTATGTGCAGCGTGCGGTGATTGCGCTGACCGAAAAGGGCGTTCCGTTCGAGCGGATCGACATCGACCTCGCCAACAAACCGGACTGGTTCCTCAGGGTTTCGCCGCTGGGCAAGACGCCGGTCCTGGTTGTGGGCGATCACGCGATCTTCGAATCCGCTGTCATTCTTGAATATCTGGAGGAGACGCAGGCCAATCCGCTGCATCCGCCCAATGCACTGCATCGTGCCGAGCACCGCGCCTGGATCGAATTCGGCTCGGCCGTGCTCAACGGCATCGCCGGTTTGTACACGGCGGGCGACGAAACCGCCTTCAAGGCCAAGGCCGCTCAGCTTGAACAGAAGTTTGCTCGGCTCGAGGCGCGCGTTGCCGCCTCGCCCTGGTTTGACGGCGAGAAATTCTCGCTTGTCGATGCGGCGTTCGGTCCTGTGTTTCGCTATTTCGATGTGTTCGATACCATCGCCGATTTTGGAATTCTGACCGGCAAGTCGAAGATCGCCCGCTGGCGCGCAGCGCTCGCCGTGCGGCCCTCGGTCAAGTCGGCGGTGAGCGCGGACTATCCGGCATTGCTGCGCGACTTCATCGATCGCCGCAGCTCCCATCTCTCGCAATTGCAGGCATGCGCCGCGGCCTGATCGCGCTCAAAGCTCGGCAGCCATTTTCGCGAGCACCGCGACCGTGTTCATGTTACGCGCGGTGCCTATTTTGCTTGCGGGAACGACGAGCTTTGACTGGGCCATGCCGTCGCCGTAGTGGATATAGATCTCGCGCTTTCCCAGTTGGATCTTCTCGTCTTTCTGGTTGCGAATGGTCGCGAGCGTGTCGGCCGGCGGCGCGCGATCGAGAAACAGCGCCAGGGTGCGGTTCGGTGCGAGCCCTGGAAAGGGATTTTTCGCTGCGACTTGCGCCATCTCTTCCGCGCTGCGGACCAGCACGCCGACAGGCTTGCCGGCATAGTCCGCCAGCCGTTTCTCAATCGCGGACTTGATTGCGGCTTCGGATTTGCGGCTTGAAAACACGACATTGCCGCTGGCAATATAGGTGCGCACGGCCCCAAGGCCGAGTTCCTCGCACATCGCCTTCAATTCGCTCATCGGCAGCTTGCCGGTGCCGCCGACATTGACCGCGCGCAGCAAGGCAATCCAGGTGGCCATCGCGCGACTACCGGACGTTGGCCAGCCGCATGTCGAGATAGGCCGTAATCGTTTCCATCAGCGGCTCGAGCTTGCCGTCGAAGAAATGATTGGCGCCGGGAATGATCTGCTGGTCGATCACGATGCCCTTCTGCGTCTTCAATTTCTCGACCAGCGTGTTGACATCCTTTGGCGGCACGACCGCATCTTTCTCGCCATGCACGATCAGGCCCGAAGAAGGGCAGGGCGCGAGAAAGGAGAAGTCGTAGAGATTGGCCGGCGGCGCAATCGAGATGAAGCCCTCGACCTCCGGCCGGCGCATCAGAAGTTGCATGCCGATCCAGGCGCCGAACGAAAAACCCGCAACCCAGCAGGCGCGCGCTTCAGGATTGATGGTCTGCGCCCAGTCGAGCGCCGACGCTGCGTCCGACAACTCGCCGGTGCCATGATCGAACGAGCCCTGGCTGCGGCCGACGCCGCGGAAATTGAAGCGCAGCACGGAGAAGCCGCGATGCGCGAAGGCATAGTAGCATTGATAGACGATCTGGTGATTCATCGTGCCGTGAAACTGCGGGTGCGGATGCAGGATCATCGCAATTGGCGCATTCTTCTGCTTTGCCGGATGATAGCGGCCGGTAAAAATGACTTCAGGCATTAGCGATCCCTGGATCGATTTCTGGAGATTGGTCTGTTGGCAATCAACCGGTGGGTTATGACTTCATCGGCGCAGATGGCGGACAAAGCGTTTGTCCGGGCTGGCCTGCGCTTCTTCCGCGGGCTCGCAGAAGGCGCGTCCGTGAACAGGCGGCGTTCTAACATAGGGCGAGGGGCAAAAAGCAAGCATCTTGAACATCTGGCAGGAGCTTCAAGGGATTAGGCATGGCCTTGCCGAAAGGCGGAAAGCTTGCCAACTGGCGGGGGACGCTTCGAGGTGCGCGTGCTGTCGCGTGCCGGCCGCACCACCGAATACCGTATTATTATACCTATGACTGACCGAATTTACCTCGATTGGAATGCAACGACACCGCTGCGCCCGGAGGCGCGGCAGGCGATGGCGATGGCGTGGGATCTCCCCGGCAATCCCTCGTCGGTTCATGCGGAAGGCCGCCAAGCGCGGCGGGTGGTCGAGGATGCGCGCGCAGCCGTCGCGGAGGCCGTTGGCGCGCAAGCGAGAGGCGTCGTCTTCACCTCGAGCGGAACAGAGGCCAATGCGTTGGCGCTGACGCCGGGGCTTCGCAGGGGTGCATTGGTTGGACGGCTTGTCGTCTCGGCAATTGAGCACGCCTCAGTGCTGGCGGGCAGGCGGTTTCCCGCGGATGAGATCACGAGAATACCTGTTACACGATCGGGCGTGGTCGACTTGCATGGTCTTGAGACTCTGCTTTTCTCCGCAGGACCGGCGCTGGTTTCAATCATGGCGGCCAACAACGAGACCGGCGCATTGCAGCCGGTGCGGGAGGCGGGGGAGATTGTGCATCGGGCGGGGGGCCTGCTGCATGTCGATGCGATTCAGGCGCTCGGCAAAATATCATTCAATATCAATGATTTGTGTGCAGATATTGTGACCCTTTCGGCGCACACGATCGGTGGTCCCAAAGGCGTCGGCGCGCTCGTCCTGGCCGAGGGGGTCGAGGGTCTCGATCCGCTCCTGCGCGGCGGCGGCCAAGAATTGGGCCGGAGGGCCGGCACTGAGAATGTCGCTGGCATCGCGGGCTTTGGCGCGGCCGTCAGAGCCGCAACGGCCGCTCGCGAGGCTGATGCGGCTCGGCTGGAAACCATGAGGGAACGGCTTGAGGCCGGCCTGAAAGAGACGCCCGGCACCATCGTGTTTTCTGAGGATGTTCCGCGGCTGCCTAACACAACGCTTTTCACCGCCCCCGGCCTCAGGGCAGAGACGGCTGTGATCGGCTTTGATCTCGCCGGAATTGCAGTTTCCTCGGGTTCGGCCTGTTCCTCGGGCAAAGTCCAGCCGTCCCACGTGCTGGAGGCCATGGGTTTTGGGGCCAATCTGGCGCAGGGTGCCGTGCGACTCAGTCTGGGCTGGTCCACGTCTGAGGCAGACATTGAATCGTGTCTTATGGCTTGGCGAAAGCTCGCCAATACCTTACTTAAAGGACAAAGAAACACGGCTTGAACTGTTCTAAGCGGGTTTCTTCGACGCACTGCAACAGCAGTAAGAACTGATCCACCGCGGTCCTTGAAACCGCGAGCGGAGGATAGAATGCCAGCTCTACAAGAGACGGTCGACCGCGTCAGGCGGATCGACGTCGACCAGTATCGATATGGGTTCGAAACGCTGATCGAATCCGACAAGGCCCCGAAGGGTCTGTCCGAAGATACGGTCCGCTTCATTTCCGCAAAAAAGAACGAGCCGGCCTGGATGCTGGAATGGCGGCTGGAGGCGTTCCGCCGCTGGCTTACCATGACCGAGCCGACCTGGGCGCGTGTCAACTATCCCAGGATCGACTACCAGGACATTTACTATTACGCGGCGCCGAAGCCGAAGAAGCAGCTCTCCTCGATCGATGAGATCGATCCGGAGATTCTGAAGACCTACGAGAAGCTCGGCATTCCCTTGCGCGAGGTTGCGGTGCTCGAAGGCGTTGTGACGGCGGACGACGAGAGTGCGGCTCCGCGCTCCAGGATTGCAGTCGATGCCGTCTTCGACTCGGTTTCCGTTGCCACCACGTTCAAGGAGGAGCTGAAGAAGGCCGGCGTCATCTTCATGCCGATCTCCGAGGCGATCCGCGAACATCCGGAGCTGGTCAAGAAGTACCTCGGCTCGGTGGTGCCGACCTCCGACAATTTCTTCGCTACGCTGAATTCGGCGGTGTTCTCCGACGGCTCGTTCGTCTACGTGCCCGAGGGCGTGCGCTGCCCGATGGAGCTGTCGACTTACTTTCGCATCAACGAGAAGAACACCGGCCAGTTCGAGCGCACGCTCATCATCGCCGACAAGGGCTCCTATGTGA
>Ga0335069_10013153_pt1 | contig 11628 bp, 10 predicted proteins | sample Lox_Sample_11_FD_206714 | JGI IMG/M metagenome (GOLD analysis project Ga0335069, IMG submission 206714) | Soil microbial communities from Loxahatchee National Wildlife Refuge, Florida, United States - Lox_Sample_1.1 | ecosystem: Environmental > Terrestrial > Soil > Wetlands | place: USA...
CCGCAAGAAATTTCCGCGGAAATTTCGGGCGGCGCGCGATTCGTCCGGCGATGAAGCAGATGAACCGTCCGGCGGGCGCCGCCGCTGCCGTGACAGAACGCAACCCTGTCATCATCCGGCCGAATAGCGATCATTCCGGCGAGCGGAAACATGGAGCTTACAGGAGAGAATGCGAGCTCGACGCGTAGGAACCGGGAAGCGGCGACCAGCGAACGGGAAGTTTGTCGAGGAAGCAGGGGTCGCCGCCGTCGCTTTGCACCCGGCTCCCCTGCGGCCTTCCCGTCGTCGCGGCGAGCGCCATGGAGAAGAGATCACGCCCTGCGGCTAACGACGACGGTTCGACCCGATCGCATCATGCTCCCTATTTGGCCCATCCGGATCCGATTTGGCGATTGCCCCTGTCGCGCGCTATGGCCGAAAGAAACTCATGATTGGCCGAAGAGAACCTTACGCCGGCCTGCCGAAATCGGCATATGTTCTTGGGGGAGCCCGCACGCGCGACCCCCATGAAAGACGGCGGCGGCGGCGCTCACGCGTCACGTCGCGCCACACCATCAAGACGGCGAAGAGAGGGAAGAAACCGTGTCGGGCAGACTCATCGACGTTACCGCCTCCGCATATCAGTTTCCTCTGCTGATCAAGCACCTCCTCCATTCGTCCATGCTGCATGCAGCGGATCAGGAGATTGTCTACCGCGATCAGAAGCGTTTCACCTATCACATGCTGCGCGACCGCGTCGGCCGTCTGGCGGGCGGGTTGAAAGAACTGGGCGTCCGCCCCGGCGACACGGTCGGCGTGATGGATTGGGACACCCATCGGTTCCTGGAAGCGTTTTTCGCCGTCCCGATGATGGGCGCGATCCTGCAGACGGTAAACGTGCGTCTGTCGCATGAACAGATCATCTACACGATCGAGCATGCGGGCGCGACGACCCTTCTGGTCAACGACGAATTCCTCGGCCTTCTCGCAGAGATTCGGCCGCGCCTGACCAAGGTCAGGACCATTGTCGTCATGTCGGACAACGAGTCTTACGTCCTGCGTGAAGAGGGGGTCGCCGGTCACTATGAAGACATGCTGGCGGCGGCTTCGCCCGAATACGACTTCCCCGATATCGACGAGAACACGCAGGCCACGACGTTTTACACCAGCGGGACGACCGGGGCGCCGAAGGGCGTCTATTTCAGCCATCGGCAGATGGTGCTGCACACGATCAGCGAACTCGCGGCGTTCGGAATGGCGCCCAAGCAGGGGCGCTTTCACAGCGAAAGCGTCTACATGCCGATCACCCCGATGTTTCATGTCCATGCCTGGGGGTTTCCCTATGCCGCGACCGCCGCGGGCGCCAAGCAGGTCTATCCGGGGCGCTATCTTCCCGATCTGCTGCTGAAGCTGATCAAGAACGAGGGCGTGACCTTCACCCATTGCGTGCCGACGATCCTGCTAATGTTGCTGGACGCCCCGGCGAGCGCTGACACGGATCTCAGCGGCCTGACGATGGTGATCGGAGGGGCGGCGCTGCCCAAGATGCTTGCTTTGCGCGCGATGGCGCGCGGCATCGATATCTTTACCGGCTATGGAATGTCTGAAACGGGCCCGGTCCTCACCCTGGCGCATCTCAAGGCCTCGATGCTCAGCGGCGTCGCTGACGACGAAGTGAACTTCAGGACCAAGACCGGACGCCCCATTCCCCTGGTGGACATCCGGGTCGTCGATTCCGACATGAAGGATGTCGCGCACGACGGCAAAGCGTCCGGCGAAATCGTCGTGCGCGCGCCATGGCTGACCCAGGGATATTACCAGAACCCATCGGCCTCAGAGGACCTCTGGCATGGCGGATACCTGCACACCAACGACATCGCCAACATGTCGCCGCACGGCTATCTGCAGATAACCGACCGCATCAAGGACGTGATCAAGAGCGGCGGCGAATGGATCTCGTCGCTCGAGCTCGAAGACATCATCATGAAAGCCCCCGGCGTGAAAGAAGCCGCCGTCATCGGCGTCAAGGACGAGAAGTGGGGCGAACGCCCGGTGGCGCTCGTTGTTCGCGACTACCAGGCCGACGAGGCGCCGACCGAGAATGCGATCAAGGCCCATGTCGGCGGCTTTGTGGACGCGGGCGTCATTTCGAAGTTCGGCGTGCCGCAAACCATTTTGTTCGTCGATCAGCTCGACCGCACGAGCGTGGGCAAGATCGACAAGAAGCTCCTGCGAACGCGTTACACGCAGGACGAGTAGCCCACCGTCGTTTGTCGCGTGACGAGCGCGCAAGGCCCGCGATTCCGGAAGAGGATGACGATGACCGAGCTGACGATGTCAAACCTGAAGGACCGCGTGGGCAGCGAGCTCGGCGTGTCCGAGTGGATGGTCGTGGGGCAGGAGCGGATCAACGAGTTCGCCGACTGCACCGGCGATCGCCAGTGGATCCACGTCGATGTCGAACGCGCCAAACGGGAAAGTCCCTTCGGCGGTCCGGTCGCGCATGGCTATCTCACGCTGTCGCTGATCGGTCCGCTGTCGCTCGATGTCGGCGTCGTTCCCTCGGACGCGGCGGCCGGCTTCAACTATGGCCTGGACAAGGTGCGCTTTCTGGCCCCGGTGCCGGCGGGCGGACGTGTCCGATTGCGGGTCGTCCTGGATAACGTCGAGGAAAAGAAAGACGGCCAGCTTCTCGTCAAGACCAGGAACACCATTGAGATCGAGAACAGCGACAAGCCTGCCCTGATCGCGGAAGCCCTGGCGTTGCTGGTCCCGCGAATGACAGCCGGGTAGGGGGAGGATGCGATGGTAAAGGGTCCCGAAGATGGTCCGGCCGCGGCAGACGCGATCGCGGATGAGGCAGTGAAGCACACTCTGGCGCTCAATCCGATGGTCGGCCTGCGCGGCCGAGACTTTGTCGACGCCGCGCAAACCGTCTTCAAAGCGGCGATTGGCCAGCCGGAAATCGCGGTCAAGCAATGGTTCTCGTTCATGGGCGACCTCGGCAAGATTGTCGCCGGGGAAAGCGCGCGGGCCGCGCAGCCGGGGGACAAACGCTTCAACGATCCCGCCTGGAAAACCAGCGGCCTGCACCAAAAGCTTCTTCAGAGTTACCTGGCCTGGGGCGATGCGATCCATGCCTTCGTCGACAAGGTCGACCTCGACGACCAGGACCGCGCGCGCGCCAAGCTCATCTCGGACATCCTCGTCGATGCGCTGTCCCCGACGAACGGTTTGGCTTCGAATCCTGCCGCTCTGAAGAAGCTGGTCGATACGGGGGGAGAAAGCCTCTGGTCGGGACTGAAAAACTACTTTGAAGACCTCGTCAGGAACGGCGGCATGCCGTCGCAGGTCGACTCCAAGCCGTTTCAGGTGGGCAAGAACCTCGCGACCACCCCCGGGACGGTGGTGTGTCGCACCGAGGTCTTCGAGCTCATTCAGTATAAGCCGATGACGGCGGAGGTTTGGGCGCGCCCGGTCCTCATCGTTCCACCGCAAATCAACAAGTTCTATTCGCTGGATTTGTCTCCCGACAAGAGCATGATCCAGTTCCTGCTGCGCGAAGGCGTTCAGGTTTTCTGCATCAGCTGGCGAAACCCGACTGCCGAACAGCGCGACTGGGGGCTCGATACCTATGTGGAAGCCGTCGATGAAGCCGTCGACGCCGTGAGGGACATCGCGCGCAGCGCGGATGTCTCGGTGTTTGGGGCGTGTTCGGGCGGGATCACGTCGTCAGCCTATGCGGCATGGCAGGCCGGCCGCGGCGAGTCCAAGGTGAAAAATCTCATCCTTGCGGTCTGTACGCTCGATCCTTCAACAGTCGAAGATACGGCGCTCGGCGCGCTCATCACGCCGCAAACTGTCGAAGCCGCCCGGAAGACCTCCCAACTTCGCGGCGTGCTGGATGGCCGCGATCTCGCGAAAGTGTTCGCCTGGATGCGGCCGAACGATCTCATCTGGAATTATTGGGTCAATAACTATCTCCTCGGCAACGCGCCGCCCGCCTTCGACATCCTCTACTGGAACAGCGATACGACCTCGTTGCCGGCGCGCCTCCACTCGGACTATCTGGACCTGATCAATACCAATCCGTTCCGCAATCCAGGCGCCCTGACAATCTCGGGAACGCCGGTCGACATGGGGAAGGTCAAGGTCGACGCCTATGTCGCCGCGGGCTCGACCGATCACATCACGCCATGGAAGTCCGTTTATCAGACGGCCAGGATTCTGGGGGAAGGGACGACGTTCGTCCTGTCGAACGCGGGCCACTTGCAGAGCCTCCTCAATCCCCCGGGAAATCCCAAGGCGACATTCGTGACCGGGCCGGCGAGCTCGCCCGACCCGGAGGCGTTCGCGGCAAGCGCGGCCAAGCAGTCAGGAAGCTGGTGGACGCATTGGAGCCAATGGCTGTCAACCCGCTCGGGCGACAAGGTCGCGGCGCCGCGCGCCTTGGGCAACGCGGAGTTTCCGCCAGGCCAACCGGCGCCCGGAACCTATGTGTTCAATGCGTGAGCCAGAAGCAGCGCGCCTTGATGAACGGAATGAATTGGCCCGAAATGACGGCCGCCCGATGAACGCTCGCATGGTGCGCGTCGAGGCACAGGATCTTTGGGTCTCCGTCAAGCCCGGCGCGAAGGACCGTCCGCCGCTTCTCCTGTTCAACGGCATCGGCGCCAATGTCGAACTGGCCGAACCCTTCATGCGCGAGATGGGCGACGTCGAGACGGTTGCTTTCGACATCCCCGGCGTGGGCGGCTCGCCTCTGCCGAAACTACCTTATCGTCCGTCGACTGTCGCGCGCTGGGCCGCCGGACTGATGCGCCAGCTCGGCTATGACAGGATCGATGTCGCGGGCGTCTCCTGGGGCGGCGGCATCGCCCAGCAATTTGCGCATCAATATCCGCAAGTTTGCCGGAGGCTGATCCTGGCGGCGACGGCTCCTGGGGTGATCATGGTGCCGGGCAAATTGTCGGTGCTGTGGAAGATGGCGAGCCCGCGCCGGTACGTCGATACGGACTATCTACACTCGATCGCCGCGGAAATCTACGGAGGAAATCTTCGCGAGGATCCGAGCCGCATTCATGAGCACGCGGAAAACATGAAGGGGGCCTCGAACACCGGCTATCTCTACCAACTGCTGGCTCTGGCGGGTTGGACGAGCGTCTTGTGGCTGCACTCCCTGAAACAGCCGACGCTCGTGGTCATGGGTCATGACGATCCGATCGTGCCGATGGTGAATGGTCAGATCCTGGCGAGGCTCATTCCGAATTCCAGGCTCGAAGTGATGGCGTGCGGCCATCTCTTCATCGTCACGATGCCGCGCGAAACAGCAAAGCTCTTCCAGCAGTTCGTCGGCGAGGCGTGAAATGGATTCGTCCGCGCCGATCCTCGTTCCGCCATCGAGGCTTTCGCCCTCGTTCGCGCGCTCTTCAACCGACCTGGAGCGGGCGAGAGATTTGGCCCGTATAAAGGTCGTCGCGACTGCGCTGCTGGCTTTCAGCGTCGTCGTCGCCTTTGCCGCCAGGCTGCTGGCGAGCCGTCATTGGAGCCTCAGCTACGTGGCCGCCTGGGCGGAGGCGGCGGCAGTCGGCGGACTTGCCGACTGGTATGCGGTGGTCGCCTTGTTCCGCCATCCCTGCGCCATTCCTCTTCCCCACACCGCGATCATCTCGAGCAACCGGGAGCGCATCGCCGAAAGCTTCGGCGACTTCGTGGAAGAACAGTTTCTTGCCCCCGATCCGATCGAGCAAAAGCTGAAATCCGTCGACTTCGCTGCGGCGGGTGCAGACTGGCTGGCCGACGAGGAACGGAGCCTGTCGCTGTCGCGATTTGCGCTGCGGCTTCTGCCGCAGGCTTTGTCCGCCGTCGAGGAAACCGGGCTGCAGTCGTTCATGGCGCAACATGTCGTCGAGCAGATCGAGGCGCTGGAATTGGCCCCCCTTGGGGCCAAGCTGATTTCGGCCCTGGTCGACGACCAGCGCCACCAGCGCATTTTCGATGAAATTCTCATCGGACTTGATCGGCTTCTGCGCGACGAGCAGACACAGGAGGCGGCTCGAGAGAAAATACGCGGCGAACTGCCTTCGCTATTCAATCTGTTTCGCGCGGACGCCTACGTGCTGCGGCGATTGGTCACCTTGATTTCAAATTTCATCCACGAAGCGCAAAGCGATCCCGACCATGCCCTGCGTCGCGACTTCGACCGGTTCGTCCAAGATTTTGTCGAGAAGCTGGACTCCTCGCCGGAATACGCCGACAGGGCAGAGATGCTGAAACGAGAATTGCTGGCTCGCCCTGAGATCAGGGATCTCGCCGAGGATCTCTGGCTGAGCGTCAGGCGCTTCCTCGAGAAGGACGCGCAGAGCGAGAACTCAGTTCTGGAATTCCACCTCGGCCGATTTCTCACCGACCTCGGCCGCAAGCTCGCGCAAGAGCCGCGCCTGCGGGCCGAAATCAACGCCGGGATGGTGAAGGTCCTGCAGACATTCGTTCAAAGTCAAAAGCGGGAAATCGCGCGATTCATCACCGATCAAATCCGATCGTGGGACATCGATCAGATGGTCAATATCATTGAGCTGAATATTGGCCGAGACCTGCAATACATCCGCCTCAACGGAACCTTCATCGGCGGCTTGGCTGGCCTCGGTCTCTATGTAGTCCAGCATGGTCTGGGGTTGCATTAGCGCAGCATGCCGAGCGTTCGACAGGACGTCGAACCGTCGGCTCAACACAGGAGTGAAGACATGACAAAGGAAACGCAATCGTTCGTCGATATCGTGAGGCAATTCGGATCCGACCTCGGACTTCCGAAGGTCGACGTCGACAAGCTCGTCGAGACGCACCGCAAGAATTTCGAAGCCCTCACGCAGACTGCCCTGGTCGCCTCGGACGGGCTGAAATCCGTGGCGACGAAACAGAAAGAGATGGTCGAATCCGCGTTTCGCGAAGCTCTCGACATGGCGCGAAACTTCAAGCCGAGCGGCGATCCGCAACAGATTCTCGCCAAGCAGAGCGAAATGGCGCGCAAGGCATTCGATGCGGCGGTCGATCATACGAAGCAGATCGCCGACCAGGTCAGTAAGTCGCAGGCCGAGGCGCTCAAGATCGCCAGCGACAGAATCGTGGCGAGCATCGCGGAGCTTCGCGCGAGTTTCGAGAAGGCCGGAGGGGCGGACCAACCGAAGTCCTGAACCCTGGTTCGACAATTCACATGCGGCGAGACCACATACGCGGTGAGCGGCGCGGAGACAGTCCGCGCCGCGCAGCGAAGCGGGCACGATGGGAGCCTTGGACAGATGAAAGTGACGGTTGAGGTCGACTGCACGCCGGCCGAGGCGAGAGAGTTCATGGGGTTGCCCGATCTGCGTCCGATGCAGACGGCGATGGCGACCAAGCTTGAAGCGCAAATGACCGCGAGCCTGGACAGGCTCTCTCCTGACGCCGTCTTGCAAGACTGGTTCGGGTTCAATCCGAAGACTTCGATTCGAGACGTGTTCGCCAATTTCATCACGGGCGCGACAACCAAGGTCGAAGGCGACAGGGCGGAGGCGCCCCGCTCATGAAGATTCTCGTACCCGTGAAGCGGGTGGTCGACTACAACATCAAGATCCGCATCAAGGCGGACGGGTCGGGCGTCGAGCTCGCCAATGTCAAGATGTCGATGAATCCGTTCGACGAAATCGCCGTCGAGGAAGCGCTGCGCCAGAAGGAGGCGGGCAAGGCGACCGAGGTCGTCGTGGTTTCGATCGGCCCCGCCCAGGCGAGCGAGACCATCCGCACCGCGCTCGCCATGGGCGCCGACCGCGGCGTCCTCGTCAGGACCGACGCGATCGTCGAGCCGCTCGCGGTGGCGAAGATCCTCAAGGGGGTCGCCGCCGCCGAGCAGCCGGGCCTAGTTATCATGGGCAAGCAGGCGATCGACGACGAATGCAATCAGACCGGGCAGATGCTGGCGGCTCTGACCGGCTGGGCCCAGGGAACCTTCGCTTCGAAAGTCGTCATCGGCGACGGAAGCGTCGAGGTGACCCGCGAGGTCGACGGGGGGATGCAGAAGGTCTCGCTGAAGACGCCGGCGATCGTCACCACCGACCTGCGCCTCAACGAACCGCGCTACGCGTCGCTGCCCAACATCATGAAGGCCAAGAAGAAGCCGATCGACGAGAAGACCCCAGCCGATTACGGCGTCGACGTCGCCCCGCGACTCAAGGTCCTCAAGACTGCCGAGCCCAGCGGGCGCAAGGCGGGCGTGAAAGTGAAGTCGGTGGCGGAGCTGGTCGCCAAGCTCCATGACGAAGCGGGAGTGATCTGATCATGGCGACCCTCCTTCTGGCCGAAGTCGCCGGCGGCCAATTGAGCGACCTGACCGCACGCGCACTCACCGCAGCGATCGAGATCGGGCAGCCGGTCGACGTCCTAGTCGCAGGGCACAACGTCGGCGCGGCGGTCGAGGCGGCCGAGAAGCTCGCGGACGTGGCCAAGGTGCGCGTCGCCGACGATCCGATGTACGCCCATGGGCTCGCCGAGCCGCTGGCGGACCTCATCGTGACGCTCGCCCCCGCCTACGACGCCATCGTCGCGCCCTCTACCGCGAGCGCTAAGAACGTCATGCCGCGCGCAGCCGCGCTTCTCGACGTGATGCAGGTCTCCGACGTCACCAGGGTTCTCGGGCCCAAGACTTTCGAGCGGCCGATCTACGCAGGCAACGCCATCCAGACGGTCGAGGCGACCGATCCGAAGATCGTCGTCACCGTGCGCACCGCCGCGTTCAGCGCGACCGCCCAGGGCGGCCAGGCGCCGATCGAACCGGTCCTGGCCGCCGCCGACCCGGGCGTCTCCTCCTTCGTCGGCGAGGCGCTCGCCAAGTCCGACCGGCCGGAGCTGACTTCGGCCAAGATCATCATCTCGGGCGGTCGGGCGATGCAGAAGGCCGAGAACTTCAAGACCTACATCGAGCCGATAGCCGACAAGCTCGGGGCGGCGATGGGCGCCTCACGCGCCGCGGTCGACGCCGGCTACGCGCCGAACGACTGGCAGGTCGGCCAGACCGGCAAGGTGGTCGCGCCGGAGCTCTATATCGCGGTCGGCATTTCGGGAGCGATCCAGCATCTGGCCGGCATGAAGGATTCGAAAGTCATCGTCGCCATCAACAAGGACGAGGAGGCGCCGATTTTTCAGGTCGCCGACTACGGCCTCGTCGCGGACCTATACCAGGCCCTGCCCGAACTGACTGCGGAGCTCGCCAAGATCGGGCGGTAGGAGGCAACGGCCGTTCGACAGTTAGAAAGACGCTTCGCATTCGGAACGCGCGTTCCACGGGTTCCGCTGTTTCATCATCTTCCGAGGAAACGTCATGCCCAGTTACAAAGCGCCTGTTGCCGACACGATGTTCCTTCTCACTGATGTCTTCGAGTTGCGCCGCTATGAGAACCTGCCGCGCTTCGCCGACGCCCCGATCGACATCGTCGAGGCGGTTCTGAGCGAGGGCGGGAAGCTCGCCGAGGAAGTGCTGCAGCCCCTCAACCTGCCCGGCGACCAGGAGGGTTGCAAGCGGTTGCCCGACGGCTCGGTCGTCACCCCCAAGGGCTTCAAGGAGGCCTACAAGGCCTATGTCGAAGGCGGCTGGGTTGGGATCGCAGGCTCACCGACGTATGGCGGGCAAGGGCTTCCGCATTTTCTGAGCGTCGCGCTCAACGAATATGCGCTTGCGGCCAACCTTGCCTTCACGATGTATCCCGCCTTGACCAAAGGCGCGACGGACGCGTTGCTCGCCCATGGCAACGAGACGTTGAAGAACCGCTTTCTCCCCAAGATGACGACCGGCGAATGGACCGGCACGATGAATCTGACGGAGCCGCATTGCGGCACGGATCTGGGGCTCATCAAAACCCGCGCTTTGCGACAGAACGACGGCTCGTTCGCGATCTCGGGCCAGAAGATATTTATCTCCGCCGGCGAGCATGATCTGGCCGAGAATATCATTCACCTCGTGCTCGGCCGCATCGAAGGGGCCCCCGCCGGCGTCAAGGGCATTTCGCTCTTCGTCGTCCCGAAAGTGCTGCTCAATGACAACGGATCGCTGGCCGAGCCAAACCGTGTCTCGTGCGGATCGATCGAACACAAGATGGGCATCCACGGCAATTCGACCTGCGTGATGAATTATGACGGCGCCAAGGCTTGGCTCGTCGGCGAGGAAAATCGTGGGCTCAATGCGATGTTCGTGATGATGAACAGCGCCCGGCTCGATGTCGCCGTGCAAGGTCTCGCGCAATCCGAAGTCGCCTATCAGAACGCGGCCGCCTACGCCAAGGAGCGCCTGCAAGGCCGCTCACTGACCGGCGCCAAGGAGCCCGGCAAGCCCGCCGATCCCCTCTTGGTGCATCCCGACGTCCGGCGCATGCTGCTCGAAATCCGCGCCTTCAACGAGGCCGCGCGCGCCTTGATGATCTGGGCTGCGCTTTCCCTCGACGAAGCGCACGAATCCCCCGACGCCGCCGCCCGCCAGGCCGCCGACGACCGTCTTGGCCTGCTCACTCCGGTCTTGAAGGGCGTGTTGACAGACGTGGGCTTCGCCAACGCCGTCAAGGCCCAGCAGGTGCTCGGCGGCCACGGCTATGTCGCGGAATGGGGAATGGAGCAATTCGTGCGCGATGCGCGCATCACCATGATTTACGAAGGCGCCAACGGGATTCAGGCGCTGGATCTGGTCGGGCGCAAGCTCCCGAAGGACGGAGGACGCGCGGTGACGGCATTCCTTGCGGAAATCTCTGACTTCCTTGGTCAGAACAAGGACGAAACCGGCCTTGCGCCGTATCTCGCGCCGCTGAAGACCGCGCTCGATCAGCTACGCCAGGCGACCCAGTGGTTGGCTGAGCACGCGAAGCTGAACCCGGAAAATGTCGGCGCCGCTTCGACCGATTATTTGCACCTCTTTGGCCTGACCGCGCTCGCGTTGATGTGGGCGCGCACGGCGAAGGCGGTGCTCGCGCGGCAGACAGCGGGAACGAGCAACCCCGACCTTGATGCGAAACTCACGCTCGCGAAGTTCTTCAATGATCGCATGTTGCCGCAAGCGGGCGCACATCTGGTCAAGCTCAAGAGCGGTGCGGATACGTTGATGGCGCTGCCGTCGGAAATGTTTTAATAGGCGGCAACTGTCGCCGTGAATCTGCACCGCCGCCATCCTGGCGTTCGGTCAAGTTCCGCGAGTGCCGGCGGAAACAGACCACTCGCGCGAACGCCAAACTTGCGATCTTCGCGCTCTCTCGCCGTCAATGCTGTTCGCGTTCAGTTTCACGCGCTCGCTGGCAATCTCGGCAGCTTACACGCGCTGGATACGCTCGAGCCGACCAACGATTGGTCGCTCGCGAGCCTCAAGGAGAAGCTGATCGACATCGGCGCAAGAGATCGCCCGCCCAACAGCGGGCGATCTGCCTGTTGCTACGCTGCGAGGGACAGCCCGGACGAGCTGGTCCTCAGCCCTTCCTCGTGTCTACCGCCTCCTGGCGAGCGATGGCCGCGTCGACTGGAGCCAGCTTCACATTGAAGTGGACCCCGATTTTGGGACCGGTGGCTTGATTGGAAGAGCGGCTGTTCCGTTCCTAGACGGAGCAGACCATGACGAAGGGAACACGACGAAAGATTGACGCGTCG
>Ga0335069_10013154_pt1 | contig 11628 bp, 10 predicted proteins | sample Lox_Sample_11_FD_206714 | JGI IMG/M metagenome (GOLD analysis project Ga0335069, IMG submission 206714) | Soil microbial communities from Loxahatchee National Wildlife Refuge, Florida, United States - Lox_Sample_1.1 | ecosystem: Environmental > Terrestrial > Soil > Wetlands | place: USA...
CTCAGGTCGGCGGAGACCTCATGGATGGTTTTTTCGAGCAGTTCGTTTTTCATTAACAACCTTTTTAAATTTTAATCGCGGTCATTGCGTGCCACAAACTATGTGGCGAAGCAACCTCAGTTCATGGGTTGTTTTGACTTCGACCCATCTGGTCAAAGGCTTATTCAAACTGAGGTTGCTTCGTCGTAACCGTCCGCCTATTCGGCGGCCACTCCTCGCAATGACAACTATTACATTATCTTCGGCACCTTAAAATGCCCGCTTTGGGGTTCCGGCGCGTTGGAAAGAACCTCGGCTTGGGTCAAGGAGGGCCTCACCACGTCCTCCCGGAACACGTTTTTCACGTCCAGAGGATGGGTCAGGGGTTCCACGTTGGCCGTGTCGAGCTTGTTCAACTGCTCGACGTAGCCCAGGATGTTGGCCAATTGCTGGGTATACTTGGCGGTCTCCTGGTCGGTCACTTCCAGGCGGGCCAGCTTGGCCACGTATTGGACGTCTTTTTCGGATAAAGACACTTGGTTTCTCCAAATGAGGATTGAAGGACGCTTATCTTGCCAGAAGGCCGGTAAAACCTCAACAATTTAGCCCTTTACGCGAAGGCTTGGCTTTATCAACCAAAGGACGGGGTATAAATTAAGAACATGAACTCCACCAAGCTTCTTTTACCCGCAAGCCTCTTCCTCGCCATGCTTGGCGCGGGGTGTGGCACCGTCTCTCCCCTTTACGTGCTTCCCTCCGGAGCGCCGAAGCGATCTTTCCCACCCGCTCCCCCGGCCCTCATCCGCCTGCCAGTCACCCTCACCGTGCCCCAAGTAGAGGATCTCGGCAATGGTTTTTCGGATCTTATACACGGCCACTTCAAGAAGGGCTTTCCCGAAATCGCCCATTGGACCGGCCACCAGGGATTCCAGTTCTCCAAAAAACTGGCCCTTTGGAACGTGACCGGCGGGAAGCTTTTTTTGGGAACCACCCTCCGCTGGCTTGAATCAGCGGGCAAAAAGAAAGACACCCCGGTCACCTATGGCTCCCCCGACCCGCCGGACAAGAGTCCAAATGATTTGCGGGTTTCTTTGCCCGTCCAGTGGGGAAAGGATTGGAGCCTGACGATTTTGGCCCCTACCCCGGTCATTGACGATGGCAAAAAATCCTTCCCCCGCAAGACGGCGGAAACCATCCTAAGACTGGAACAAACCTACACCCATATCCAGTTGGATCAATTGAATAAGGTCCTCAAAAGCGTCACGGATTTGAGGCCGAAAGTGAAAGACATCTGGGCCTTGATGCAGCAACCGATCTACCTGGACAAGGGTATCTGGCTCCTGATCCACCCCGAGAACATCAGCACGGGCCTCATGCGTTCAGACCCCCACAACCCCCTCAAACTCATGACTGTGCTGGAAATGTGGGCCTATCCCGTCATTTTCTTCGGGGATAATCCCATCGTGGACCGCAAACCCCTCCCTCCCCTCAACCCTTTCCAAGCGGGTCCACCGGGCTTCCGCGCTATCAGCAACGTCTTCATCAGTTACAAGGAAGCCAACCGTTTCCTGCGCGACCCTTCCACCGGCTTGATGAATTGCGTCATTCCCGGCACCGGCGACCAGAAGCTGACCGTGCGGGGCATCCGGCTTTACGGCTCGGGCGGTAAAGTCATCGCGGAGGTCAAACTGACCTACAACCCATTCCTCATCAATCTTGACGGCAAACCCGCGAAGATGACCCTCTATTTCCGCGGAACTCCCCAATACAGCCTCAAGAAGAGGTTGTTTTATCTACCTGATTTGGATTTCGACGTGAAGACCAGCGATTTCCTGATGCAGGTGGCGGATTGGATCTTGAAATCGGATATCCGGAAGGAACTGCGCAAGAAAGCCCGCATCCCCGTGGGGCAAAAACTGGATTCACTGAAGGACCGGATGAACGTGGTCTTGAACCGCCCCCTAAACGGCTACGCCAGCCTGGCCACCCAGGTGAAGAAATTCGATATTTTGGATTCTTTCGCCGACGACAAGGGCATCCAGGCCCGGGTGGCCCTGGATGGTGACGCCCAGCTAAACGTGGCTTGGTGAGAATTCAGGAGGCGTCTTCCCCAAGTGGCGGGCGAGGAAAGCCAGGGTCATGCCCCAGGCTACCTCCGCCGAGGCGGGATGAAACGAGGAACGCTCGTCGCAGTTGAAACCGTGCTCGGCCTCCGAGAATTCGGCGTTGATGAAATCCTTCCCCGCGGCCCTCAAGTCATCCCCCAGCTGTTTCACCTTGTCCGGCGGACTGGATTTGTCTTTACCTCCCCAGATCAGGAGAACCGGGGCCTTCTGGTCCTTGGCGAGGGGCATGAATTGCGAGAGGATACGGCTTCCATAAAAGGAAACCGCGCCTTTGATCGGAAGCGCGGCGTTGGAGGCGAAGGCCACCATTCCACCCATACAAAAACCGACACAGGCGATGTTGTCCGTGCCCGTTCCCTCGGAGCTCTGAATCCACTCGAAGGCGGCCCGGACGTCCGCCATGAGGGTCTCAGGCGTGAGGGCGTCCAAGTGGGGCTTGAGAACGGAAAAATTGTCGTAAGCCCCCGCGAACCCTTCCGGGGCGGTGCGATGGAAGAGTTCCGGCGCGGCCGCCAAGTATCCCTCATGGGCCAGCCGCCGACAGATGTTCTTGATGTGGTTGTTCACGCCGAAAGCTTCCTGGAAAACCAGGACACCCGCGGTGATTTTCTCAACGGGGCGGGCGGCGAAAACCGCCATGGAGGTCCCGTCGGAAACCCTTAAGTGAACTTGGCTTTCCGTAATTTCAGTCATGCCGTCCCCTTCCTGATTCTTATCCTAGCCCGAAAAGGCCGCCCTATAATAAAAACCTCCATGTCCTACCTTCAAATCATTTCCCAACCCGCCATCCGTGCCCTGGGATTGACGATCCTCCTTTTCCTTTCAGGAGCGTTCCTTTTTACCCCTTTTTTCCAGACGAACGATGACGTGGTCATGAGCTGGATTGTCCGGGGGATTGGGATAGTGGACCACCCTTCCGAATTCCTGATCTTGGTCAATGTAGCCGTGGGAATCACCCTCAAGAATCTCTATGGCCTCGCGCCCCACGTACCCTGGTATGCCCTGGGGCTCTTTGGAATGTTTTTCCTCTCGACTTGGGGCCTCCTCGGGGCTTTTCTCCAGGCCCCACGGTCGCCCTGGACCTTGGCTTTTTTCGCGATTTTGGGAACCACGGTTTTCTTCCACTGTTTCGCCTGGCCCCAATACACCGTTTACTGCTTCCTGGCGGCCCAAGCGGGGATATTCCTGCTGGCCCATCCCGTCAAGCCCTGGGGCCTTTCGCTTCCCTTGTCGGGCGCCCTTTTGTTTCTCGCCACCCTCACCCGTTTGGAGCCGGCTTTGTTTTCGATGGCCTTGGGCGGTTTTTACCTTTTTACTGTTCAAAGGGGGGAGATGGATCCCGTTCTCAAAAAAAATCGCCGGGTCACCCTCGCCGTGTCAGCTTTTCTTATCTTGTCATCGGTGGGTTTTGACCAGATTTATTACCACTTCCATCCAGGTTGGCCCGAGGCTCGGAGATATTACGAAAAGCGCTTTTCCATCACCGAGGTCAAATGGGCCGACTACCAAAAACAAAAGGAGGCTTTCCAGGCGGTGGGTTGGAGCGAGAACGACTACCAGCTCTTCCGGGAAGGCTTTTATTACGATAAATCCTTCAGCTTGGCAAACCTGGAAAAACTGGACGGACTTTTGTCCGTGGATTTCCGGATCAAGGCAAGCCTCTTAGGGCTATTGTCCAAAAACCCGCTCGTTCAGTTCCTTTTCCTGGGTCTCCTCATGGGGATGGTCCGGGCGGCCCTCACCCGCGCCCCGGCTCTCGGACAGTCGATCTGGATATTGGTCTTGATCGTCCTGTTGATAACCTTCAACAAGATCGTGGCCCGTGTCTTGTGGCCCCAGCTTTTGTTCGCGGGTCTCGTTTTGTGCTTCCTCCCTCAGCCCCCAAACACCACTAAGGCAAAGAAAGAGGGCCGGATCATCGGCATGTTTTTGACAATCCTTTTGGGCCTGGCGGGCTGGCGTAACCTGAGTTACGACTATGCCACGAATAAGCCCGGGCCCGAGGTCCGCAAATTGATCGGGGAAAACCTCAAGGCCCTGGCGCCCCGCAGGGACCAGCTCTTCATCATTGGCGGCTCGGCCTTTCCCTTCGTGGGCTTTCCCGCCTTCGAGACGGACGACACGCTAAGGGATTTTAAGTTTATTTGGATGTGGTGGCTGGAAAAAACGCCCTATACCGAGGCCCGCCTGGCCCAATTCGGCATTCATGACTTCTTGGGGGACATGGTGGACCGTCCGGACATCTTCTGGCTCATGAACGACCAGCCCCCCTATTTCGAGAACTACCTGAAGGAGCACGAGGGGAAAACCGTGCGGCGGCAGAAAATATTTCAAGGTTACTTTGACATATACCGGCTTGTTTCCGAAAAACCGCGCTAGGTTATTCCACCTTCTCCAATCTCGCGATCTTCGCCAGTAGCTGTTTCTTGCCGTGGTTGGGGAAAGACACCGTAACCTTCAAATCTTCGCCTGACCCCGTTAGGGCCAAGACCATACCCTTCCCGAATTTCTTGTGCCGCACTTGGTCGCCTAGGCTATAGGGAGCCATCACCGGCTCCTCATCCCACTCGGGATCCTTGAGCTCATCGAATTCCTTTTTCTTTTTGGCCCCGGCAACCTCATAAAACCCGCCCTGAGTGGCCACAATGGAGGCGGCCTTGCCGGTGACCTGGATCATATCTTTGGGGATTTCGGAGAGAAACCGGGAAGGCGCCCGCCACTGGGGAGTGCCATAAACGTAGCGGCAGGCGGCCCCCGTTAGATAAAGGATGTCCATGGCCCGGGTCATGCCCACGTAACAAAGCCGCCTTTCCTCTTGGACCTCGTCGTCCTCCTCCATGGAGTTGTTGTGGGGGAAAAGCCCCTCCTCCATGCCGGTGATGAAAACGATGGGAAATTCCAACCCCTTGGCGTTGTGCATGGTCATGAGGGTCACGCAGTTTTTCTTGTCCTCCAACTTGTCCACATCGGCGACCAGGGAGACCTGGTCCAGGTATCCCTCCAGGGTGGGCTTCTCGGCGGACTTCTCATAATCCACCACCGAATTCACCAATTCCTTCAGGTTTTCGGCCCGCATCTTGGATTCCAGCGTGTCCTCGTTGGTCAGGTCCGTCAGATAACCCGACCTTTCCAGGACCTTTTTCACGAATTCGGAAGGGATGCCCTGGTCCTTCTCGGCCAGGAGTCCATCCATCATCTGGACGAAGTAAAGCAGGGCCTGGGTGGCCTTTTTGGGGAACTCTCCGCCCGCCGAGGCCTGCCGCGCGGCTTCCAGCATGGTGATGTCCTGCTTCTTCGCGTTTTCCTCCAGCTTGGCCACCGTCCCGCTTCCGATGCCCCGGATCGGGGTATTGATCATTCGCCTTAAGGAAACCGAGTCCTTGGGGTTGGCCAGCACGTGCAGGTAGGCCAGCAGGTCCTTCACTTCCTTGCGGTCATAGAACTTGAGCCCCCCCACGATGATGTAGGGGATGTTGTTGCGGCGGCAGGCGTCTTCCAGCACCCGGGATTGGGCGTTGGTGCGGTAAAGAATGGCCACGTGGCGGTAGGAGCGGCCAGGCTGGCCGAGACGCTCATAGATGGTCCGGGCCACGAATTCCGCCTCGTCCTTGTCATCCTCCGCCTGGTAATAGGTGGGAGTCTCCCCCATTTCGCGCAGGGAAAAAAGCTCCTTTTCCTTGCGCTGGGAGTTGTTGCGGATAACCGACTGGGCCATCTGGATGATGGACTTCGTGGAGCGGTAGTTTTGCTCGAGCTTGAAGACCTTGGCGCCCTTGAAGTCCTGTTCGAATTTCAGGATGTTGCGGATGTCGGCGCCCCGCCAACCATAGATGGACTGGTCCGGGTCCCCCACCACGTAAAGGTTGTTGTGGGGGTGGGCGATGGCGGAGACCAGCTGGTACTGGGCCATGTTGATGTCCTGGTACTCGTCCACCTGGATGTACTCGAACCGCTTGCGGTAGCTTTCCAGGATGTCCGGATGCTTCTTCATTAGGAGCACCGCGTTGAAGAGCAGGTCGTCGAAGTCCATGGCGTTGTTTTCCATGAGCTTCTTTTGGTAACGGGGGTAGATTTGGGCCACCCGTTCCATGAAAACCCCCACCGCCATCTCCTCATATTCCTTGGGATTCTTCAGCTCGTTCTTGGCCGCGCTGATGTAGGAATGCACCGCGTTGGGGTGCACCTGCTTTTCATCCCACTTCAGGTCCCAAAGGCATTCCTTGATGAGCGCTTTTTGGTCGGAATCGTCATAGATGGTGAACCCGGGCTGATAGCCCAGTTTTTGGGCGTGAAGTTTAAGGATTTGGAGGCACAACCGGTGGAAAGTGCCGATGAAAAGCTCACGGGATACGCCGTGACCCGCCAGGTTGGTCACCCGGTCCCGCATTTCCTGCGCGGCTTTGTTGGTGAAGGTGACGGCCAGGATGCGGAAGGGAGGAACTTTCATTTCCTCGATCAACCGGAGGATGCGGTAAGTGATGACCCGGGTCTTGCCGGACCCCGCCCCAGCCAGGATGAGGGCCGCCCCCTCGTTATGGGTCACGGCCAGTTGTTGTTCGTCGTTCAAGTCCCGGTAGGATTTTTTCATTTAAATCGAAGAAGCCTTTTAACCACCAAGGCACCAATGGCACCAAGAAAACATTGATTTTCTATCTTTGAAAACCTTGAGCGAAAATGCTTTGAGTTGGCCGTTCTTGGTGAACTTGGTGTCTTGGTGGTTCAATTTTGTACGAAACAAAAAAATCCCGCTCCCTTTCGGGGCGGGATTTCGGGATTGTCCGATAAACGGGGCTTAAATTCCAGTCTTAACTGACCTTGTCCACGTAGGCTTTGATCTGCCTGCGGATTTCCTCGTCCACCACGATGAACTGGAGCCCACAGTAGCCGTCTGCCTCCCAGGCGATCTTGGTGTAAACGTCGAAGGGCTGGTTTTTCTGGATTTGAAAATTGAGCTTCAGAATGTTGCCCGCGGAACCGCCCTTCCCCAGTTCCAACTTCATGCCACCCTCGCTGACATCCTTGGCCTTGGCATTGATAGATTGGCCCTCGACCTCAAAGACGTTGCCGGACTTGGACTCGGTGACCTTGTGGATCGTGACGTCTTCGTTGAATTTAGCCCGGGGGAACTTGCGTCTTTCGGGCTGGTTGGATTTTTTCGAACTCATCCGGAAAGGCCTCGATTTAATGTTGATGAATCTTATCCCATTTCAGGTTGAATGTTAAAACGATTTTATTTTGACAAATTTGGAGAAAAACAATTCAACAAATACAAAATTCGGCAAAAGGTATTTTCTGCATTTTTATTTGTATAGTTCCAAGTGGAAAGCGGACGGGATCCAGGAAAGAACAAGATTGTTCTTCACCCACTTGGTGGGGACTTTGGCTTTGATCGGCTGGCCGTTTGCGTCCAGGGCCCTGACCTTTAGTTTGGGATCCTTGGCGAAGCGGTAAAGGACGATCTTAGCCGAAAGGGGTTCCGCCAGGATGGGGGCCGTACCCGCCGAGATGAGTTTCGTCTTGGCCGCGTTATAAACCTGGCCCGTATTTTCCATGCGGGTCACGCCCGTCAGCAAGAGATGGTCGGAAGTGTTCAGGGGTTTCTTCACCAGCGAGATGGCCGAGATCGATGCGAACTTATTGGATGTCTGAACCCCCCAATAGGGGTTGTTGAACTTCCGGTTGGCCAAAAAACCGATCAGGGCCTGGAACCGGGGTGCCTCAATTTTCACGATTCCCACATTCCCCTGCCAAGTGATTTGACCGGTGTCCGAAACGAAAGACTTGGTCTTTTCGTTGATCTTGGCTTTCAGCTCGCCGCTGACGTCAGTTTTGAAGTTGCCGCCTTCCGGATTGATTCCCGACTTGTGGGCTAATGCCTTCAAGGGTAACCCGTCTTTATTCAAGACAAAGATTTTCCCTTCTTTCAAATCACCCCTCAAATAGGCAAGAGAAGCAACAGGCCACTGGGCTAAAAGTGACGGACTATCAATTAAATCGTTACTTCCGCCGACAAAACTCGGCCCAAATTGTTTATCTAAATAATAGCAACCCACAGCTCCGGCCCAACCCTCAAAACCGGCGTAAGCGGAGAACAAAACCGGGTTTTCAGCCAAATATTCATTGGGCCAAAAAATATCCCAGAAAGCGAAAAACGGCCTATTAAACGTGCGCTTCGCCGATAACAACTCTAATGGATTTTTTTCCAAGTCCATGACAAGGGGAGTCATCACGCGATCTCTCAAATCCCAACCCGATCCAACGATTTGTATCGCCGATGAATCCGGAGCGGAGCCATCTTTTTCAAATATGGAGGTTATGTGGGTTGGATCATTTTTTTGAGAGGCCTGATTTAACGGATGAATCAACATCAATTCACCGGGGATCGGCCCGACGCTCAAAAACTTCAAATCTTCATTCCCGGTTGAATCAAATTTGGGAGTTTCAAAAACGGTATAAATGCCTTTAGCGTTCAATTTGGAAGAAAATTCTATTGCGCGGTTGATTTCACCAGTTGGACCGTGAGGCGTGACAAACATAGGACTTGAGACTAAATTACATCCGGCAGCGGCCAGACGAGCAACCAGCTTATCCATAGCAGGCTCATCTTCTGGAAGTGTTGCCACTCGAGCACCCCAAAACTTTGCCGGTGTCCCATCTTCGAACACCAGTTTGTCGCCATCCACCTTAACCTTACCGCGCTTCCCAGCCGGGGCATCCAACAAGAAACTCATGTCGATAGCTGTTCCGGCGGGAGAGGCTATGGAAGATTCGAGGGAAATCCACTTCGATGTGTCAGTTTGGAAGGTTTTCTCAGGCTTGGGGGAATCCGGCGAGATGGGGATTTCCTTATCCGAGGCCGTTATCGCCAAAAGGATGGGAACCGGCATACTGCCACGGGATTTGAAGAGGATGGACTCGATGGCCTTGTCCGGCCGGGGGTTCTTCCAGGGAAAGACATTCACCCCCATCCCAGCGTTCTTATACTTGTACCACCAGCCCAGGTAGCTGGCGGACGTGTCGTCCGCCCCGAAGAAATTGGTGAATTCCACTCCCACTCGCAAAGGAATCGCCGTGACTTGGCCGTCCTCATAGACCACGTCGTACTCGGCCACGGTGATATTGGGCGCGGTTCCGCCCCAACGGCAGGTGTGGAGGAAATAAAGGTTCGAGGCCTTCAAATGGCCCGCGGGGATGGAGACACCTTCCGGAAAATCCGGCTTGTGCCGCCCTTTAAGGACAACCAAGGACCGCTCTTGGTTCTTGGCGGGATCGAGGATTTGGAAAGGCACGCCGCGGAAAACCTGCCGTCCTAACGGCAGTTCCCGGAACCCGTCCTTTTTTTTCAGGTCCTGGACACCAGCCACCGCCTCATCGAAAGGCTCATCCAACCCCACATTGGCGGTTTTGGAAAGGTTGAGGAACGACTGGGCTGCGGCGGTGGAATGGAGAAAACCCGCGGCCAGAATGGAAAAAACGAGCCTTTTCATCCGGTTATTTTGTCTTTTGGTACTTGTAGTATTTCGTGACGATGCGGATGGCTTCCTCGGGCTCGTCAACCAAATGGAAAATCTTCAGGTCTTCCCGGTCAATGTAACGCCGGTCGCCCAGGATGGAGTTTTCCACCCACTCCACCATTCCCTTCCAGAATTCACGCCCAATCAAAACAATGGGGAAGGGGTCGATTTTATGGGTTTGGACCAGCGTAAGGACCTCGAAGAGCTCGTCCATGGTCCCGAAACCGCCGGGGAGCACGATGACCGCCGAGGCGTAACGCAGGAACATGACCTTGCGGATGAAGAAGTAATGGAAGTTCACCGGCAGGTTGATGTAGGGGTTGGGTTTCTGCTCGAAGGGCAATTCAATGTTACAGCCGATGGAACGCCCTCCCGCCTCATGGGCGCCCAGGTTGGCGCCTTCCATAACCCCGGGCCCGCCACCGGTGATGATGGAAAATCCCTTCTTGGAAAGGCCATAAGCGATCTTGCGGGACAACTGGTAATCATTCGCGTTGGGCAGCGTGCGGGCGGAGCCGAAAAGGGTGACCGCCGGCCTCACGTCGCGCAGGTTCTCGAAGCCTTCCACGAATTCCGACATGATGCGGAACATCCGCCAGGTGTCCTGCTCCTTGAAGTCGTTGGCGATGAAGGGGTTCTGGGCGGCGCCGGGCCGGCCGTTCTTGGGCCGGGCGACGGAGCGTCTTTCCTTGAAGGGTTTGGAACGGGGCATGTTGGGCCTTTCTATTGGTTTAAAGGAAGAAGGCTTCCGGCCGCCCAGCGGCCGCGTCCCGGATACGCTGGGCGTGATCGGTAATCAGGGTCGGCAGGCGATTCAGGTCGAAATAGGCGATTTCACTGGTTTCACCGCTGGGCCTTATTGTACCACCGGTGATTTCGCACAAGAACGAAACCCGGACCGTGTGCCACTCTTGCCCCTGCGCGATATGCAGGGAACCCTTCGGGTCCGAGTAGATCCCAATCAATTTAACCACCTCGGCCTTGAGGCCTGTTTCCTCGAACAGTTCCCGCGCGCAGGCCTGGACCAGTGTCTCCCCCAGGTCCACATGGCCTCCGGGCACGCACCAAAGACCGTTGTCGGTGCGCTTGGCCAAGAGCACTTCCCCTTGGCCGTTGAAGACGAAAGCATTGACGGCGATCTTGGGGGTCGTTTGGGGTTTATGAGTCATCACAGTCAACCTTAACCACAGAGTACACGGAGGACACTGAGTACAGCAAAATCAAAAGGGTTTACTCCGTGAACTCTGTGACCTCTGTGGTTCAATATTTGGCCGTTAAACAAAAAATCCCACGCCCCGCGAGGGACGTGGGATTTGAAGCCTTTCGAATTAACGCTTCGAGAACTGGAAGCGCCGGCGGGCCTTCTTGCGCCCGTACTTCTTGCGCTCCACCATGCGGGGGTCGCGGGTTAGGAACCCGGCCGCCTTCAGGGGCTTGCGCATTTCCGCGTCCACCTTCAGCAGGGCGCGGGCAATGCCGTGGCGCAGGGCCTCGGCTTGGCCGGTCACTCCGCCTCCGGTCAGGTTGGCGAGCACATCATATTTTCCAAGCGCCGAAACGGTTTCAAGCGGGGACCGAACCACGGCCAGTTTCATCTCGGGGAAAAACTTCTCAACGGGTTTCCCGTTCACCGTGAAGAGCCCCTTGCCGGGCCTCAGGATCACACGGGCGACGGAGGTTTTCCGGCGGCCGGTGGCGGCGAATTGTTCCTTAACGGTAGGCATTAGGCTTCTCCCCTCTTGGCGCTATGCGCCAGGGCAAAAGGCTGGGGTTTCTGGGCGCTGTGGGGGTGGGTGTCACCCTTGTAGATCTGCACCCGACCGAACATCTTGTCTCCCTGGGACGTCTTTGGCAGCATGCCTTTGATGGCGTACTCGAGGATACGCTCGGGACGGGTATGACGGAGCACCTTGTATTCCTCGGTGGACAATCCACCCGGCCGGCCGGAGGTGCGGTGGTGGGCCTTGGTTTCCCATTTCTTGCCCGTCAGCACGATCTTTTCGGCGTTG
>Ga0335069_10013156_pt1 | contig 11626 bp, 8 predicted proteins | sample Lox_Sample_11_FD_206714 | JGI IMG/M metagenome (GOLD analysis project Ga0335069, IMG submission 206714) | Soil microbial communities from Loxahatchee National Wildlife Refuge, Florida, United States - Lox_Sample_1.1 | ecosystem: Environmental > Terrestrial > Soil > Wetlands | place: USA: Florida...
ATCCCTACTCCGCAAAAGGCAAAAGGCGCGAGGAGTGCTCGCGCCTTTTTCGTTTTTTATCTTACAAGTACAGAATACTCTTTTCGGTCCACCTCACTGGCGTTCTGGCAAAGATTTTTTTCTCTCAAGTAATCAACGAGTTACAGCGATTCTGATCATTTTGCGCGCTTGACAGAATTTTGGCTGGTGTTTGATTGGACTGTAAACCGACTTCGGGAGGTCTTGCCGTTCGACCGTGTTGTAGAACTTCTGTACGCGTTGCTGCCGATCCACAGTCTCGAAGCTGACGGATTGGTTGATCGTGTCAAGCAAGCCGCGCTGGATCAACAACCGAGTGAGACGGTCGAGAGCTTGAGCGAAGCGTCTTCCGAAATAGCTGCGTCGCAGGGTGAGCAGGTCGGCCGCCTCCTCGTGGGTGTACTCCTGGAATATGACGAAGGCGATCATGCGGCGCGCCTCCTCGTCAAGCGCTTCAAGGATCCGTTCCATGTCGATGACAAAGACGATAGTGTCTTCGAAAGTCTGGGTGTTATAAGAGGTGACCGTGGTGCGGAAGAACTCGCGGCCGACCAGCGAAGGCAGACGCCCGGCTTCGGCGGCCATGCGGAGATACTTGCGCAGCAGGCCGACGGTGCGGACGCGGTGGATGGCGAGTTCACCCCGAACTGATTCGATTTCATTCCAGTCCTTTAGACGCATGCGGCACCTCGAAGGGCGAGGCGGTCGCGTAGCCAGCGCGGAGTGGTGTCGGCCTTGGGCCGCGGGCGCGCGATTTCGAGCATGATGTGAACGCACTTCCCACAGTAGACCTGGGGATGGTGGCTGGGGCGGAGAAACAATCCGCCGCAGCGTTCGCAGTACTTGAGTTCGATTAAGACTTCGGTTGGCATTGAAATAACTCCCTAAAATGAAGAGCCCTGCGCACGGACGGGTTAAACCGTCGCGTATCGCAGGGCTCGTTTCTGTTACGAAGACCTGGCTGGCTATGTAGTTGTCAGCTGACAGCTAACAGCTAACAGCTTTCAGCTGTCAGCGATGAGTTCGTAAGTATGTCAGTTCATCAGTTGGTTTCAGTTTTCAGTTGTCGGTTTTCAGTCAAAACAAAATGATGCGAGAACCGGCCTTGGCCTAGAACGAGAGGTCCTCGTGGCGGCGAAAATAGCCTTCTTCGTAGCCGCATTTGAGGACTTCGCCGTTCTGCAGGACCACGGTGACCCGGCCGGTGTACTTGAGGATGCGCAACAGGCGCAGGATGGAAGAGGAGAGGAGTTCCGAAGCGCGGACCTTGCGGCGAAACTCGCAGAAGAAGCGTTCGGCGTCGGGAAGACCCTCGTGGCTGGGAAGGTTCCCGACGGGCAGGGATTGCGAATTCAAGCTCGACATATTAATACCTTGTGGTACGACAGATTCACTGCAAGCTATACAACGATCTAAACGCTACTGCTTATAGCTATAACGCGTCAAGCAAATGCAAGGGGGAGATGTCAATGGTTTTTTCGAAGTGAGTTCCAAAATGGGAAAGGGTGAACGTCATGGGAACGGATTTTCGCTGGCTGCAAGACCGATTGCGGCAGCGGTTGCTGGCGGAGATCGCCGCCGGAGAATTAACGGGCTTGGAACTGGCGCGGCAGACAGGATTTCGCCAGGCGCACATCTCGAACTTCCTTAACTGCAAGCGTGGCTTGAGCTTGGAGGCGATGGACGAAATCCTGCGCGCGCGCAAGCTGACGCTGGCGAACTTGATGCAGGGCGGAGGAAAAGCGAAAGCGAGGCGACGCGCGTTGCAGGCGAATTCGCCCGGGATCAGCTGGATTCCGCTGGTGGACGCGAAAAACTGCCATGCAAGCGAAGTACCGTTTGCGTTAGGCCGGAATGCACTCGCGGTCATGTCCGAGAGGCTGGGGCGGATGCGTCCGCAGGTACAGGTACCGCGCCCGCACTGGCAGCGCTTCGTGGCGATGCGCGTGGAAGCGAGCGAGGCGTGGGCGATGGCGCCGCGCCTGGAGCGCGGAGCGATGGTGGTGGTGGACCGGCACTCGAACGCGGTGGAGGCGGGGGCGATCTACGTGGTGCGAAGAACGAACCCGCTGGCGGCCCGAGGAACCAGCCCAAGCAAGCCAAAAGATAGCTTGATTGGGGCACCCGGAACACAAGTCGTGATGCGATATATCGAGCGAGTGGGGAAGGAATACGTGTTGCGGGCGGAGAGGAGGGAGGTGGCTCTGGAAACCTTGGAGGACCAGGCGGACGTGATCGGGAGGGTGTGCATGGTGATTAACATCTGGTGATCTGATTATCTGGATATCGAAGTCGAGCTTCGCTCGACCCGAACGGGCGGGGGCGCCCGTTCCCACACTGGCCGCTCCCACACTGCCCGTTCTCAGATTGCCTTTTCTGACTGCATGGCGTGGAGGACGGCGGCGCGGGCGAGCAGGCGGGTGCTGTCGAGGGTGGGGAGGGGAGAGTTGGAATCGTTCATCAGGAGCGGGATTTCGGTGCAGCCGAGGACGACGGCGTCGCAGCCCTGGCGCTTCAGTCGATCGATGACCTGCTGGAAGTAACTGACCGCCTCGGGTCTGAAGATGCCGTAGACGAGTTCGTCGAAGATGATGCGGTCGATGGCCTCGCGTTCTTCCATCGCTGGCCGTTCGAAGGCGAGGCCGCGGGTGGCGAGCGCGGTGGGGTAGACATCGCTGTTAGTCAGATACTTGGTGCCGGTGATCGCGATCTTCTTAAAGCCGCGCTGGGAGGCCTGTTCGGCGACTACCTCCGCAATATGGAGCCAGGGGAGCGGGGAGCGTTCGCGCAGGAGGGGGAGCGCCTGGTGGATAGTGTTGTCGGGGCAGATGAGGAAGTCGGCACCCATGGCGGCGAGTTTGCCGGCTGAGGAAAGCATGAGGGCGGCGACGCCCTGCCAGTCGTCGCGGCAGATGCAGCGCATGTACTCGGCGAGCGAGTAGTTGTGAAGGGCGACTTCGGGATGATCGTGGGGGCCGATGAGTTCGGCTCCGGCGAGCGCGATGGTGCGGTAGCAGAGAGCGGCTCCTTCGGCGGAGCAGGCGACGATGCCGATTTTCTTCATAGAATCAGCAGACAGCATTCAGTCAGAGCACATTTATTCTAACGTGCGGATCCCTCGTGGACCTCGTCCGCCGGTGAAGACCAAGACATCGTTCCGGGTGGTCTCGGGGGGCGATTGTGGTGTGGGTGGATAGCGAGGGATTAACACAGAGAACACAGATCAACAGAGGACGCGGAGAGATGCAGTTCGCGCCAAACGGTTCGTCCCGGAATTACGTATTCTGGCTTGTGTCGGCATGGGGCGAAATGGCAGGATGCTTCACGGGTCACCCCGGGGGTATTCATGCGAATCGCGCGCCGGTCGGTCGTCATCTTTGTAGTTCTCTCTTCTTTTCTTTCCCTTGCACAAACCAGCGACAAAGCGGCGGCGATCGACCGCGTGCTGAGCACGTATGCGGCGAATGGCGACTTCAACGGGTCGGCGCTGGTGGCGTGGCAGGGCAAGGTGGTGTTCGAAAAGGGCTACGGGATGGCCAATTTCGAGTGGAAGGTCGCTAACGCTCCCGATACGAAGTTCCGGCTGGGGTCGATCACCAAGCAGTTCACGTCGATGCTGGTGATGCAGCAGGTGGCGGAAGGGAAGATCAAGCTCGACGGCAAGCTGAGCGACTACCTTCCCTACTACCGCAAGGACACAGGCGAGAAGGTGACGATCCATCAACTGCTGACGCACACGTCGGGGATTCCGAGCTACACGGAGCGCGCGGACTTCGCCGAATTCCGGCAGAAGAGTTTTACGCCGGAGGAGTTCGTAAAGAAATTTTGCTCCGGCGACTTGCAGTTCGAGCCGGGGAGCAAATTTCACTACGACAACTCGGGATACTTCCTGCTGGGGGCGATCCTGGAAAAGGTGACCGGCAAGAGCTACGAAGAGCTGCTGCAGGAGCGGATTTTCGGGCCGCTGGGGATGAACGACTCGGGATACGACCACAGCAACACGGTGCTGGAGCGGCGCGCGGGCGCATACCAGAGGACGCCGGCTGGCGTGATGCAGAACGCGGCGTATCTCGACATGTCGGTGCCGTACGCGGCGGGATCGCTGTATTCGACGGCGGAGGATTTGTACAAGTGGGACCAGGCGCTGTACACCGACAAGCTGCTGCCCGCCGGTCTGAAAGAGAAGATGTTCACGCCGTACAAGGACAAGTATGCGTATGGCTGGTTCGTGGAGACGGCAGCGGCGGGCAAGCCAGGCGCGGGCGGACTGGAGATCGCGCACGAGGGCGGGATCAACGGGTTTCATACGATTATCGACCGGTATCCGCGGGAGAAGGCGCTGATCGTGCTGCTGAGTAACGCGAGCGATGGTCCGCTGGAGGAGATGTCGAACCAGGTGGCGCGGGTGCTGTACGACATGCCAACGGAGAAGATAAGGCGGTCGATCACCGGCGTGATTGGGCCGGTAGCGTTCAAAGAGGGCGGGGTAGCGGCCGCGGCGAGGTTCCACGAGTTACACGAGAAGGCTCAGGATGATTATCGTTGGGATGAGGGCGGAATGAATTTCCTGGGATATGAGCTGATGGGGATCGGGCGGGTGAAGGATGCGATCGAGATCTTCAAACTGAACGTGGAGTCGTATCCGAAATCAGCCAACGCGTACGACTCGCTGGGCGAGGCATACATGAACGACGGACAGAAGGAACTGGCGATCGCGAATTATAAGAAGTCGGTGGAGATCAATCCGAAGAGCGAGAGCGGGATCGAGGCGCTGAAGAAGCTGGAAAGCAAGTAAGAAGGACGAGGTGAAACCGAAAAGCAGATCCCCCGGCGCTGAAGCGCCTCGTGATGACAAGGCAAATGGAGGTGATAGGCACGACTGAAGTCGTGCCCTGATACAAACAGCGTAGCTCATCCCCAAAATGCTAGTCGGCGCCGGAGGTTTGGCGGATCTGGACTAGCTCGGGTTCGGCGCTGGGGGCGGGAGTGACGGCCTTTTTCTGCGGGTCGCGCCATTTATCCAGGAACGAAATCTGGTGGACGCACGAGACGGTGCAGTGCGGGGCGCAGCCTTTTTCGGTGAGGTATTCGCGGGCGACGTCTTCGAGCGTGTACTCAAGCAACGGAGTAGCGGGGTAGCCGCGTTGCTGCGAGCAATAGTGGACGAGGCCGTTCTCGCATATATAGAGGTAGCGAGCGCCGGCGCGGCAGCGCCAATCGTTGGGGCGTCCGGCGGCGATGTTGTCCTGGAAGCCGTTGATACGCGAGTAGCTTCCTTTTTCCATCGCTTTCATGGCGTGGTAGACGCGGCGCTCTTCTTCGCCGAGCGGCATCAACTGGCCATCGCCGTTGTGAATGATTCCGATGGTTGACGTGAAGCCGAGGGACAGGGCGCGCTGGCCGACCATGAGGGCGTCGTTCGGGTTCTTGATGCCTCCGCCCACGACGGAGTTGATGTTCACGTGGAACTCGGCGTATTCGGCGAGAAGCTGCAGCTTCTTGTCGAGCGTCTTGAGCGACTTCTTGGAGACTTCGTCGGGCGTGACGTTGTCGATGGAGATCTGCAGGTGCTCGAGGCCGGCGCGGTTGAGGCGCTCGATGCGGTCGGCGGTGAGCAGATAGCCGTTGGTGATCATGCCGGCGATGATGCCGCGGCTGCGGATGCGCCGGATGACGTCGTCGAGTTCGGGGTGCAGCAGGGGCTCGCCACCGCTGATGGTCAGGATGGAGATGCCGAGCGCGGCGAGATGGTCGATGCGCTCGTACATAGTCGCGATCGGGACGGGCTGGCTGACCTTGTCGTACTCGTTGCAGTAAGCGCAGTCGATGTTGCAGCGGCGCATGGGAATGATGTGCGCCAGCACCGGGTGTTTCGTGGACGAGAGCGCGCGGGCGATCATTTTCCACTCGCGGGTGCGGCGGTGGATCGCCTTCAAACTGCGCCGGATTCGCCTGGACGTGGTCATGCCTGTATGGTCAACCCCTTATTTAATCACACGGATGTGTGACGGCCGTCGCATAGGTTAGTGAACGGCAGAGATATAAGGTTCAGCTGCGCCGTAGGGCAGCGAAGGGAAAGGTATCGGCGGTGCCCGGGCGGCGGCTTGCGGGGTTTGTGCGGCTGAGGAGCCGGACAAAGTTCCCGGGGGCAGAACGGGGCGACAACAAAAAATGGCATGTTCGTCACTTTTTTCTTGTGCTCTGGCCCCGACGGCTTAGAATGCCGCCACTCAGTTTAAGAACGAAAATCACCGTTTCAACTTTTGCGAAGCGATCAGTCAAGAACCTTAAGTCAGTCAAAGGTCAGAGCTCACTGGAGGGTAAGTTCCGATGAACCGCTTGGGGTGTGGTGTCGTCGCAGGACGGCTCCTTGTAATCTTGCTATTGGTGACGGCGTGTGCCGTCGCCCAGGTGTCCACTTCGGCCGTGCGGGGAACCGTGGTAGATCCGCAGGGCAATGTTGTATCTAATGCCATCGTTACCCTGACGAACACAGGCACCAACCAGGTGCGCACCATGAAGACCACCAATTCGGGTGGCTTCTCGTTCGACCTGATCCAACCCGGCACTTACAAGCTGAAGGTAGAGGCGTCCGGTTTCAAGAAACTGGAGACGCAGGTAGAAGCGCTGATTGCACGTCCGAGCGACGTTGGCGCGCTGCAATTGCAGGTTGGAGCGGCAGACCAGGTGGTGACGGTCACAGCGGAAAGCCAGGCGGTGACGGTGAATACGCAAGATTCCAGCCTGGGGAGCAACTTCGTTGCCGAGCAGATTGTGCAATTGCCGGTAGAAGCGCGCAACGTGCTTTCCCTGCTCACGCTGCAAGCGGGCGTGACCAAGGACGGTGCGGTCGCCGGCGGCCGCAGCGACCAGTCGAACGTGACGCTGGATGGCGTGAACGATAACGACGCCCAAACCAACGAAATTCAAGGAAACGTGAACGGTTCGGGGAACCGCACCGGACCGACGTCAGGTCCCGTCCTGAGATTGAACGCTGAGGCGGTGGAAGAGTTCCGCGTGAACACGATGACGTCGGACGCAGCGGCAGGACGCTCGTCGGGCGCGCAGATCAACCTGGTGACGAAGAGCGGCAGCAACAGTTTCCACGGTGCATTGTTCGAGTTCCATCGCAACACCATCTTCAATGCCAATGACTGGTTTAACAACCATGATGGGCTGCCGAGAGAGACGCTGCTGCGCAACACGTTCGGCGGCGCCCTGGGTGGACGCATCATTAAAGACAAGCTGTTCTTCTTCTACAGCTACGAAGGACGGCGCGACGCATCGAGCAAGTCGGTGAGCCAGTATGGGGGCGCGCGCATCATTCCGACGGCCAGCCTGGCCGCGGGGACCATCAAGGCGAATGTGTGCATGCCGCAAGCCGATGGATCCTGTGCCGCTGCGGGTATTCGCGACATTACTCCGGCTGACCTGGCGACTGCCTTCCCCGACACGGGCGGAGAAAATCCCGACGCACTTGCGGCGCTTAAGATCGGCACTCGATTCACGCCCAACAGCGACTCTGTAGGCGATGGGCTGAACACCGGAGGGTATTTGTTCAATGCCAATACTCCGGTGCACTTGAATTCCAATGTGGCCCGGCTTGACTACAACCTGACGCAGCACCAGACGCTGTTCCTCCGCGCCAACGTGATCTATGACCACGATGCGTCGGCGGACGTGGCGTACTTCCCGGACCGTCCGTCGCCACTGGTGTGGTCGCACCCCTGGGGTATCGCAGTCGGGCACACCTGGACGATTCGCCCGAACTTGATCAGCAATTTCAAATACGGGATGACCCGCGAAGCGTACACGCAGACGGGCGACACGACGGGCAACTACAACTACCTGCGCACGGTGTATTACGACACGAATGGATCGTACACTTCCAGCCGTACCACTCCCGTGCACAACTTTGTCGAAGACTTGTCGTGGGTCAAGGGCAAACACACGTTCCAGTTTGGCGGTACGGTGGACCTGATCAATAACGGTACGGTTCGTTATGGCAGCGCTTTCGATGTGGCCTATGCGAATCCGTCAGGGTACAAGACCAACATGATCACGGACACGCTGAACAACTACCTGGAGACGACCGCCGGCGGGTTACATATCGATCCGGCAGTGCAGTCGAATATCGAGAACGCCGTGACGGCGTTGATCGGGCGTTACAACAACTACAGCGCCAACTTCACGTTCGATCACGATGGCAACCTGCTGCCGGCCGGAACTCCGAGCACGCGGCATTTCGCGACCCAGGGTTACGAGATGTACGTGCAGGACACCTGGAAGCTGAAGCAGAACCTGACACTGACAGGTGGAGTGCGGTACAGCTTATGGCGGCCGGTGTACGAGACCAACGGCTTCGAGGCACAGCCGAATATCACGTTAGCGGACTTCTTCACGCGCCGCGCCCTGGGCGCGTACAACGGAACGCCTTATAACGACTTGATCACGGTGAACAAGTCGGGACCGGCCAACGGCGGGCCGCCGATGTACAGCTGGGACAAGACGGTGTTCCTGCCCAAGGCCGCCATTGCCTGGTCGCCAAACTTCCAGAACAGCCTGTTGAAGAAGATGTTCGGCGAAGGCGGCAAGTCGGTGATCCGCGGAGGATTCGCGATTTCCAACGATTACTTCGGACCGCAGATCGCAACCTTCTTCGACGTACGGAACGAGTTAGGCTTCAATTCGACGCAAAACACCCCTGTAAACACCTTTAACCTGGGCTGCGGCCAGTACGTGGTAAATGGGTTTTACGGAGGCGATCCTTCGAAGTGCACGTCCGCTCCCGGACCGTTGTTCACCGGCTTCGGGCAGGATGTGCGGAGTCTGCCCCTTATCACGCCGCCGTCTAACCTGACGTTCCCGCAGCAGAAGCCAGAGAAGCACTATCCGACCGGGATCGAGGAGTCGCTGGATGCCGGCCTGGTGACACCGAAGAATTACACCTGGAGCCTGACCTTCGAGCGTGAACTGGGGCACGGCGGATTCGTGCAGTTCTCCTATATCGGGAGATCGGCGCGGCACCTGCTCGCACAACGCGACGTGGTACAACCAACCGATCTGCGCGATCCGAAGTCGGGCATGGACTGGTACACCGCGGCGACGATCCTGGAGAAGGCCCGACAGGCAGGAGTTCCGGAATCGTATTTTGCTGCCAACCCGATTCCGTACTTCGAGAACATGTTTACCCCGCTGATTGCCGACTGGGGCTTCCCGACGGCGACGCAGGCGGTGTATGACGACGCGTACAGCTACAACGCGAACGACTGGACGACGACCATGTTGGACATCGACGGCGAGTCGAACACGCCGGTCGCCCCGGGACAGACTTACTCGCACGCGTTCTACCAGCCGCAGTACGGTGCGCTGGCGACGTGGACGACAATCGGCTACTCCAACTACAACGCCTTCACCGCCTCGTTCCGCGAGCGCATGAAGGGGCTGACGCTGGACTTCAATTACACCTATTCGCATTCACTCGACGATGCGTCGGGTCAACAAACGGAAGCCGGATACAGCAGCTCGTCGCTGATCCTGAACCCCTTCCGGCCCCAGGACAACTACGCGGCGTCTGACTTCGATATGCGGCACATCATCAATGTCAGCAGCGTGTGGGAACTGCCGGTCGGCAAGGGGAAATCGTTCCTTGGGGATTCTGGCGGAGTGGTTGATGCCATCGTAGGCGGATGGCAGCTTTCCAATATATTCCGCTGGAATACCGGCATTCCGTTCGGTGCGCCGTACGATGCCAACACCTGGTCCACCAACTGGGAAAACCAGAGTGCCTTGACACGTATCGCACCCGTCGATAACTCCGGATGCCCGACTCGGAATGGAGCGGGAACTCCGAAGTTCTTCGGAAACTGCCTGGATTCCGCGTTCTCGGCGTTCCGTTCGTCGTATCCGGGGGAAACGGGTGAACGCAACACGCTGCGCTTCCCCAGCTACATCGTGCTGGATATGGGACTGGGCAAGACCTGGAAACTGGGCGCGGAGAAACGCGAACTGCAGTTCCGTTGGGAGACCTTCAACCTGACGAACACGCAGCGCTTCGGCGAGAACCTGGACTGGAGCCGCTCGGGATGGGGCATCATTCCGGGAGCGACGGCGCCGACGCCGAACTTCTCGAACTTCCGCCAGATTCAAGGTACGCCGCGCACCATGCAGTTCGGTCTGCGGTTCACCTTCTAGATCCTCAAGCGTAGTTCACTTGGCTGGACGCTTCGGCGTCCAGCCTTTTTATTTTGCGGCGCGTGCCTGGCGGCGCTGGCGGTTCCACCACAGCATGGGCCCGGTAACGGCCATGAACGGCAGCGCCAGGCTGAAAATGCAGGCGGCGATGCGAGCGGGCCAGCCGAAGATGTCGCCGGACGGACAAGCACCGCTGAGCGCCAGGTAACCTGCATGTTACTCAAAGCTGTGCAAGAACACTGCGCGATTACTTACTTCCGTTAGGCCCTGTCTTTCGAACCGTTGTGGCGTGACCGGAAGTGGAGTCTAATCTTGGTAATTCGTAAGAGCTGGGCAACAAGGTTGACATACCTTCCAAGGCAGCGTCCGAACGAATGACGCGGCCCAGGACACCCAATCGAGGCCCGGCCGCCAGACCCTGACAAGTCCCCAATCGATATTGATGGAGAGAGATTATGGCTCGTAGTCGCTATCTCGTCGTGCTGGCCGCGATTTTGTTCGCGCTGCCGGTCTGGTCGCATGAAAAAGAGCACGGCGGATCTGGAGTACCGCCGCTGCAAGGCTTTGAAGATCTGGAACAGTTCCTGGCGCAGATCCCGAAGGATCAGTGGAAGGGCGAGACGCGCCACGAGCTCAAAGAAGAACTGGAAGAAGCGGAACACAAGTTCGAGCGCTCGCATCCGTGCGAGTCGGCCGAAGAGTTGCGCGAGTTCCTGCGCGAAGTGCAGGAGTTTCGCGCGCACAAGAAGAACATTGCGCTGGCCGACGATCTCTATAGCCGCGGCTGGTCGTTGCAGTTGGACGTGCTGGCAACGCTGCCGGCCGGAAAGAAATGCGAGCACTTCCCCAGCGTGGGCAACCCTCCCTCGGTGAAGTTAAAAAAGTCGGATAACACGCAAGTTAGCGGAACTATCACCTTCGGACTGCCGCGGCTATGGACGGTCACCGCGGGCGGTCAGACGTTTACCGAGATGGGATTCCCGGGAATTGATCCGCAAGTGGGCGAACCGGGAAGGCCGGAAGTGCCGGTGCTGAAGAAACTGATCGGCGTGCCGGATGGCGCGGCGGTCAACGTTACGTTCATGCCGCATGGCGGCCGCACGTTCGGCGTGAACCTGTATCCGTATCAGCCGGAAGCGAAAGATGTGCGGATCATCATCAACCCGGGCGGCAATCCCGGGCCGGGCACGGCGCCCCAACCGCCGTTCAGCACGTTTGAGAATCCGCCGTTCACCATCAACCAGGATGCGTACTCGAGCCGCGTGGCGTTTCCGCCCGACCCGTGCCGAGTCGCGATTGTCGGCAAGATGCGCGATCTGACGCTGGCGCAACTCGAGTGCGCCGGCGGCCAGTATCTGCCCGCAGTGCAGCGGCTGACGCTGTACGATTCCGTGGACTTCAAGGTCACGTTTAG
>Ga0335069_10013157_pt1 | contig 11626 bp, 17 predicted proteins | sample Lox_Sample_11_FD_206714 | JGI IMG/M metagenome (GOLD analysis project Ga0335069, IMG submission 206714) | Soil microbial communities from Loxahatchee National Wildlife Refuge, Florida, United States - Lox_Sample_1.1 | ecosystem: Environmental > Terrestrial > Soil > Wetlands | place: USA...
CCCACCCCCCGACCCCCCCGCCTCGCCCCCCCCGGAATTCCATGATCGTGGCCAGTCCGGAGCAAATATTGCCTATTTCTGGCCAGGATCATGAACTGAGCCACGGGAGGAAGTGCTCCCGCGCGGTGCGGTAGCGGGTCATGGGGCCGAGCTCGCCGGGTACCACGGCGAACGGGGTCATGCCGAGCCGCTTGACGACCGCCACCGAGGCGGCGTTGCCCTCGTCGACCTCGGCTAGCACCTCGGTCAGGCCGAGCGGGCCGAGGGCGTACTCCACCACGGCACGGGCGGCCTCGGTGGCGTACCCGCGGCCCCACGATCCGGGTGCCAGGCTGTAGAAGATCTCCAGCCCCAGGTCCTCCAGCGGCCGCAGCCCGGCCGTGCCGGCCAGTCCGGCCCGGTCCCGCTCCTGGATGAGCCATACGCCGTATCCGCCCGCGGCGAAATCCCGGTCGCTGTCCTCGATGGTCTCGGTGACCTCACCCGCCGAAAGAGCCGCGCCGTCGAACAGGAACCGCCGCACATCGGGCAGGGTCCAGTGGGCCAGCAGCGCGGCGTGGTCTTGCGCGGTCACCGGGCGCAGCATCAGGCGTCCGGTGGTCAGGACGTGATCCACGTCCGCCACACTACCCACCCGGCGCGTCCCCTGGCCGGTGACCGTGGCCCGCGGAGGGGGAAAGGGGCTACCATGGCTCTGCATCGTTGCTCCACAATCCAGATATTCATATCCCAGTTCGGAGGACCAGGCCCATGGTGGCAGGCGTTCGCCAGCATATGCCCAGGCGTCGCAGCGGACGTACCACCACCGTCACGATCGGGGCCGAGCGGTTCTGCCTCACGGCCAACCAGCGCGACGACGGGAGCCTCGGCGAAGTCTTCATCCACTGGGGCAAGCACGGCACCAGCGCGGCCGGCCTGATCAGCGGCTACGCCACCGCCCTCTCCCTGGGCCTGCAGCATCAGGTGCCGCTCGCCGACCTCATCCGCCCCGGGCTGGACCAGTTCTTCGTGCCCAGCGGGCCCACCGATGACCCGGAGATCCCCCTGGTCCGCTCCGCGGTGGACTACATCGCCCGCCGCCTGGCCATCGACTGGCTGCCCTACCCCGAACGGGCCGCCCTGGGCGTCTACACGCTCACCGAGCGCGTCCAGCAGGCCAGCGCCAGCGAACTTCACCTGTGCCGTCCCGGGCATCCGGCTCGACATAGCGGCCGAGGTCATGGCCGATTAACGCGAGGATCGCGCCAGCAGCCCGGCGATCATCACCTCGAGGACCTCGCGGAGGGTGGCGGTGAAGTCCAGGCGCATGGCGGCCAGCTCCGGGTCGGCCGCATAGGCCGCCAGCATGGCGGCCGACGGCTGGGTGTGCGGCCACAGCGCGCCGGCCGTCATGACGGTCGCGCCGGCCAGCCGGAACGCGTCCTGCTCGCCGAGCTCGGGAACGCTGCGGAGCACGAGGCCGGCCAGCGCGGTGACGCCGGCCATGCTGGCCCGCTTGTACCGCGCGGCGACCTGCGGCGACACGTTGCGCTCCAGCACCGCGGCCTGGGCGCTGATCAGGTCGCACAGCATCGGCCGGACCGCGAGCGAGGCCGCCACCGCGGCGGCCAGCCGGTCCGCGCGCTCGCCGGGGGCGGCGGCGGCGCCGGCTTCGGCCGCGAGGTCCGCCGCCAGCTGGGCGAGCCAGTCCTGCCAGGCCGAATCCAGCAGCTCGAGCAGCACGGCCTCGCGGGACTCGAAGTAGCGCAGCACGTTCGACTTGGCCAGCCCCGCGCGGCGGCTGAGCTCGTTGAGGGTGACCTCCGCCACGGGCATCTCGGCGAGCATGGCGGCCGCGGCGCCGAGGATCGCCTGACGGCGCGTCTCGCGCTGCTCCTCGCTGCGCGCCCGCTGGAACGTGACCACGTCCGGTATTTTACAGACCGTCGGTCCCTTGTGTACAGACCGATGGTCTGATAAGTTGCCTTATAACAGACTGATGGTCTGATGAAGGCGCCGGCGAGGTCCCCAGGAGAGAAGATCATGTACGCGGTTTCCGATCAGGCAGGCAAGCTGGCCGTCGTCACGGGCGCCAACAGCGGCACCGGCAAGGAAGCCACCCGGCGCCCGGCCGGACCCGGGGCGCACGTGGTGATGGCGGTCCGCACGGTCGCCAAGGGGGAGCGGGCGCGCGAGGAGATCCTGGCCGGGCATCCCGGCGCCCGGCTGGAGGTCCGCCGGATCGACCTGGCCGACCTGGCCGAGGCCGAGCGCCTCACCGGCACCGCCCTGCCCGCCGGCGCCGTCCGCTCCTGACGTGGACGACGAGCGGCTGCGCCGGCTGCGGCTCGCCGCCCAGCGGCTGACCGCGGCGACGGCGGCGGCGGACGTGACCGCCGCGGCCCGGGCGGTCGTCGGGGTGCAGGCCCAGGACGTGCGGGCGGCCGGCCTGGCGCTCCGCTCCCGGGTGCCCGGCCTGCGGCGGGCCGACGTGGACGGCTCCGGGCTGATCCGGACCTGGACGGTCCGGGGCACGGTGCATCTGATCGACCCGCCGGACTGGCCGTGGCTGCAGGCGGCGGTGGGGTCGCGTAACCGGGCCCGGTTCGACGACCAGATGCGGAAGCGGGGCGACCACGACGCCGCCGTCCGGATGCTGGACGACCTCGTCGCCGTGCTCCGCGAGCGCCCGCTCGGCCGGGCCGGGCTGCTCCGGGAACTGGCCGCCCGGGGTCATCCCGGCCTGGGCCAGCGCTCGGTCAACGTCCTCATGCCGTGGGCGGCGGCCCAGGGCCTGGTGGCGGGCCTGCCGGACGGGCGCTACCGGGCGGCCGAGCCGCCGCCCGGCGTCGACGCCGAGCTGGCCCTGGCCACGCTGGCCCGCCGCTACCTGGCCGGGTACGGGCCGGCGTCGGCGGCCGACCTCGCGTCGTGGTCCGGCCTGCCGCTCGGCACGGCCCGCCGGGCGCTCGCCGCCGTGGCGGACACCGAGACGGCCGGCGAGCTGCTGGCCCTGCCCGGCGCCCTGGAGGTGGCACCGCCACCCGCGCCGCCGGCGCTGCTGCTCGCCGCCTTCGATACGACCATGCTCGGCTACCGCACTCGCGCGCCGCTGGTCGCGACCGGGGACGACCGCCGCATCCTGCCCGGCGGGGGCATGCTGCGGCCCGCCGTCCTGATCGACGGCCTCGCGGCCGGGACCTGGACCCTGGCCGCCAGGGACGGCCGGCGCACGGTGGCCATCGACTGGTTCCGGGACCCAGCCGGCTCCGCGGACCTGCGCGCCGAACAGGTCAGCGTCGAGAGATTCCTGGGGCTCTAGCCTGCCATGGCGAAGGTGAACATCTTCTCGGCCGCGATGCGCGCGCCGACCGCGTCCAGCCGGTCTAGCCAGGTCTCGAACTCCGGTCCCTGCCTGGGCAGGTACCAGTCGAGCATCGCCTGGCGCAGCTCGCCGTGGGCCGGGTCACGCAGGTCGAAGAGCTCGGCCCGGCCGTGCACGGTCACGGCGAGTTCCTCGCCGGGCAGATGGGTGGCGCTGACCGCGGGCCGGGCGGCCAGGTGGCGCATCCGCACCGAGTTCCGGCCCGAGCTGAACCAGAACGAGCCGTGCAGGAAGTAGCCGTCGACCGGGCCGGCCAGCGGCCGCCCGTCGGCGGTGACCGTGGCCACGACCAGCAGCCGCATGCCCTGCAGCCGCTCGACCAGCTGCGCGGCGGACAGGCGGCGCTCGCCGGTGATGATGCCCGCCAGGTGCGGGCCCGCGCCCGCCGCGCTGCGATCCAGCAGCTCCTGCAGGCGGTCGATCTCCTCTGGGGTCTCGAGCATCCGTCGATTACACCACGGGCCTGCGACACCCTGCCCGCTGGCCGAGCCCCCGGAGGTCAGCCGTCCGATGGCGCGGGGACGAAATCCAGCGAAGGCGGCAGGCCGGCTACCACGCGGTCGCCGGCCTGCGTCGCGGACGAATGCCTGGAGTGGCAGGTGCTTCGGGGTCGAGTTCGGTTAACCTGCCGCGCTGCGCGGCTGGGACGGCCGGCTGATCCTGGCGGCGAACAGGTCACGGAGGCTGACCACGCCGTGGACGCGCCGCCCTTCCACGATCGGCAGGTGGCGGAAGCCATTCAGGAGCATGATCTGGGCCGCTTGCTCCACCGGCGTGCCCGGGCCCGCTGATTGCGGGTCCTTGGTCATCCAGGCCGACACGGGCACCGTGGTGAGGTCTGACCCGGATGCCGCGGCCTTGAGCACGTCGCGCTCGGTGAGGATGCCGGCCAGGAAGGGGCCCTGCATGACGAGTGCCGAGCCTACTTTCTCGCGCACCATCGCCGCGGCGGCCTCGGCGACCGGGTCGTCCGGGCTGGTCGATACCATCCGCGAGTGCATCAGGTCGCCCACGGTGAGGGGCCGGCGGGCGGTGTCAGCCACTTTCGCCGATCTCAAACAGCTCGGACTCGTCGTGCGGAGACGACGGCCCCGCGAGTTCTTCGGACAGCAGCCGCCACAGCGAACCCGCCCAGGCGGACAGCTGCGGCCAGCGCATCCAGAACAGCTGGAGGGTCGTCTCGTCAAACTGGGTGTGCGCCTGCTCAGGAGATACCGAGTGGGTGAAATCCTCTAGCTGATGCAGCAGGTCGAGGAATCGGTCGGCACTGTCATCCATTCAATCACCTCCAGGGGAGCCGAGGGCCGGCCAGTAGGGGGTGGCCGGCGGACGTCGGGAGACGCTAAGTGGGGGGATCCATACCCCGAAAGCACCGTGCGCAAGAGGGCAGTCGCTGCTTATTTTCCCTCGACACGGGCGAAAGGTATAGACCCTCTGGACAAGCTGGACAAACAGCATCGGAGGCCGGCCGCCGTCCCCGGGGCCCGCCGGTCAGGCGGGCCTTGCGGTCAGCCGGCGAAGGCCAGCACGGGGATATCATGGCCTGCACTGTCCGTGACTAACCTCCGCGACGGAGTACCGCCTGTTAACCAACACAGCGATAGGCAGGGGTCGTGACTGAGCCGAAACCGTCCGCCGGGCCGCCGGCCCGCCGGATCGTGATCGTCATGCCGACGTACAACGAGCGGCAGAACCTGGAGTCCATCGCGGGCCGGGTGCGGACGGCACTGCCCGAGGCGGACCTCCTGGTCGCGGACGACAACAGCCCGGACGGGACCGGTGACATCGCGGACAAGCTGGCCGAGGCCGACCCGCACGTCCAGGTCATGCACCGGACCGAGAAAGCCGGCCTGGGCAAGGCCTACATCGCGGGGTTCGGCTGGGCCCTGGAGCGCGGCTACGACGTGATCGTGGAGATGGACGCGGACGGCTCGCATCAGCCGGAGCACCTGCCCAGCCTGGTCGGCGCGCTGGAGCACGCGGACCTGGCCATCGGGTCCCGGTGGGTGCGCGGCGGCCGGGTGGTCAACTGGCCGAAGTCACGGGAGGCGCTGTCCCGCGGCGCCAACGTCTACACCCGGCTCATGCTCGGCCTGGACGTCCGCGACGCGACCGCGGGATTCCGCGCCTACCGCGCGGCCACGCTGCGGACGATCAGCCTGGACCAGGTCGAATCGACCGGGTACTGCTTCCAGATCGACCTGACCATCCGGGTCGCCGAGGCGGGCCTGCGGATCGTCGAGGTGCCGATCACGTTCGTGGAACGCGAGCACGGCGCCTCCAAGATGAGCAACAGCATCATCCTGGAGGCGTTCTGGCGGGTCGCGCAGTGGGGCGTGACACGGCGGCTCCGGCAGCTCAGCTCGGGCAAAGTCGCTAAGAGCCTGCGTTCTGGCAGGTAAGGGCGGGTAGGGCGTCCTGGGTCTGGGCCAGCCTGCGGTAAGTCAGCCCCCCGGACGGTCAGCGGCTACGCGCTCCGGCGATGAGGGCGGGTGGTGTCCTGGTCACGGTCGCTGCTCCGGCGCTCCCTGATGATCTCGAGGCGCTCGGCGAGCACGGCTTCGAGGTCCTCGACCGTGCGGCGCTCCATGAGCATGTCCCAGTGGCTGCGCGGCGGCTTCGCCTTCTTCGGCGACGGGGACTCCCCGGTGGCCGCGATCGCGATCGCCCCGCAGACACGGCACTCCCAGGCGGGGGGAAGTTCCGCCTCCGCGGCGAAGGGCACGCTAAAATGATGTCCGTTCGGGCAGTCGAAGGCGACGTCCTGGCGGGGTGCCAGGTCGGTGTTCCTGTCGTTTTCGTAGCTCGTCGCACCGAGCCGGGTGCCGCGAAGTGCGCGTTCGGCCATGCTTGCTGCCTCCCAGGCGGTCAGCGGTCCTATGGAGCAACGCTGAATACCCGGACAAGATTCCCCCCGCGGGCGTTACCCAATCGTGTTTTAGCGAGAAGATCGCAGCTATCGACCTCAGGGCCGTGTTTCGGGGATGTTTCCGGTGCGTCAGGCGCCCGTCCGGGGATACCACTGACGGCGCTCGATCAGGACCTCGCGAAGTGCCTCGATGTCGTCGGTCATGATCCCGTCGGCCCCCAGGTCCAGGAACCGGGTCATCTCGGCCCGGTCGTTGATCGTCCACACGTGCACGTCCAGGCCGAGGGCGTGCGCGCGGCGGATGAACGACTTGGTGGCGACCCGGCCGGGCACCTGGGCGCAGCGGGCTTCGGCTCGTGACAGCCGCCTGGCCAGCAGGTGGGTCGGCGGCGCCGGCTGGGGCCTGCCCCGGGTCCAGGCCGCGCCGACGGAGCACCGGACGGCGGCGATCGCGGCCGGCGAGGTCGTCATGCACACCGGCCGGTCGAGCAGCTTGCGCGCGTTCCGCAGCCTGGCGCCGGAGAACGAGGTCACGCAGACCCGGTCCCACGCGCCGGTGCGGCGCAGCACCTCGGGCAGCAGCGGGATCCCGCCCTCGTCCTTGAGGTCGATGTTGAAGCGCACGTCGGGCCAGGCGCCGAGCAGGTCCTCGATCAGCGGGATCGGCTCCGAGCCGCCCACCCGCAAGGCGGAGACCACACGGTACGGCTTCAGGTTGATGGGGCCTTCCGCGTCCGTCAGCCGTTCCAGGTTGCGGTCGTGGAACGCCACCAGCTTCCCGTCGACGGTCGCCCGGGCGTCGGTTTCCAGGTACGCGTACCCCAGCTTGACCGCGTGCTCGAAGGCCGGCCAGGTGTTCTCCGGCGCGTGGGTGGCGCCGCCGCGGTGCGCGAACGCGATGGGCCTGGGGTGATCCAGGAACGGTACGTACACGAACGTAGTATGCCCGCTGCACGCCCTGACCTGGTGAACTGCGGATGTCCGCCGGGTGCCGCCTCGGCGAGCACAGCCTCAGGACGAAGCCCAGGCCCGGCGCCGTACCTCGGCCATCGCCACGGCCGCCGCCACCGCGACGTTCAGCGACCCGACCCGCCCTGGCTGCGGGATGTAGGCGACCGCGTCGGCGGCCGCCAGCAGCGCCGCCGAGCAGCCGTGGTCCTCGTTGCCGACGGCCAGGCAGACGTCGCCGTCCAGCGGCGCCTCGTGCAGCGGGACCGCGCCGGTGGCCAGCTCGACCGCCACCACCCGCAGGCCCGCGGCCGAGGCCGCCTTGGCCGCGGCGGCCGGGTCCGGCTCCTGGGTGGCCTCGACCAGCCGCTGCGTGCCCAGCGCGGTCTTGCCCACGCCGGGGTGGCCGAGCGGGGCGGTGTTCCCGCACAGCCACAGGTGCTCGGCCCCGAACGCGGCGGCCGAGCGGATGATCGAGCCGACGTTGAACGGCTGGGCCACCGAGTCGAGCAGCAGGGCCAGCCGCGCGTCGCTGGCCCGGCGCCACTCGCGGTTGAGCCGTTTGACCTCGGTAGGGCGCAGCTGCCGGGGGGCGCCCGCCGCGGGGGGCACGAGCGGGCTCACGGGCGGGTCACCTCCGCTCGTTCGGCCTGAAAATCCACCTGGAGCAGGCGGTAACCGCTCCGGGCGGCGAGCCGCGTCACGGGCCAGCCCTGCCCGGCCAGCCAGCGGTGCAGCGAGTCGGCGCCGAGGTTACGGCTGGCCACCAGGTACGCGCGGCCACCGGGATCCAGCCGGCCCAGCCAGCAGGACAGCAGCGCGTGCAGCGCGTCCTTGCCGACGCGGACCGGGGGATTGGACCAGATCGCGGTGAGCCGCGCCGGGATGGACGCATCGCCGGGGGTGACGCAGCGCACGTTCTCCAGGCCGGCCGCCCGGGCGTTCCGCGCGCACAGCTCCAGCGCCCGCTCGTTGACGTCGGCCGCCCACACGGCGGCACCCGGCGAGCGGGCGGCCAGCACGCAGGCGATCGGCCCGTAGCCGCAGCCCAGGTCGAGCAGGTCGCCGGAGGCCGGCGGGGCGGGGGACTCCTCGAGCAGCAGCCGCGTGCCGGGGTCGAGCCGGCCGGGAGAGAACACCCCGGCGTCGGTGGCCAGCTCCAGGTAGACGTCGGGCAGGATCACCCGCACCTGGCCGGGGCGGTGCGGCGCCTGCGGCCGGGGCGAGAAGTAATGGTCGGTCAAGACTTGAGCGAACGGGCCCGGCCGGATGAAGGGTCCGGCTGGGCCTGGCCGGACCCTTCGCCCAGCGCCGGGTTGATGAACCGCCGGGTGACCCACCGCTCGACGATGAACGTCATGATCGGGACGGTGCCGGCCAGCAGCATGATCACGGTGGGCTTGGCCGCCAGCCGGAGCCCGCGGGCCAGCATCCAGGCGCACACCAGGTAGATGATGTACAGGATGCCGTGCACCACGCCGACGTCGTTGGCCACCGCCGGATACCCCGCGATCTGCAGCGGGATGCCGACGAAGCACAAGATCATCAGCACCACGCCGGTGATGTAGGCCATCACCCGGTACCGCAGTACCGCCGCTTTCACTGGTTAGCTCTCCTCTCGCAATCCGTGCCGCCGGCCGTCAGCGCAGTCCGTGCCACCGGCCGTGCTGCCTGACCTCGGCGTTGAGCCGGGCCAGGTAGGCGTTGTACGCGCTGAGCTCCTCGTCCTCCTCCTCGCCCGGCGCGGTGCCGCCCGCGGCCCCCGCCTGGACCGCGCCGGCCGCCTGGACCGCTCCGGCGATCCCGGCGGGCAGGCTCTCCTCCTCGGCGGCGATCGCCTTGGGATCGGGTATCTCGCCTCGCCTGATCCGGAGCTCGTCCCTGATCGTCCTGGCCCAGAAGACCACCGCGAACGCCGCGAACAACGGCCACTCGAACGTATACGCCCAGCTCAGTCCGTTGCCGGACAGCGCGCGGTGGAACTGCCAGTCACCTAGCCAGAGCATGCCGAAGAAGGAGACCACCATGAGCAGGTGCCAGCCAAGCCACCGGGGCCTGATGAGGAAGCGCCACGCAGGCCCGGACCCTTCGACCGGCGCCTCGGCGACGGCGGCGTTCGCCGAGTCCGCGTTTTCCATGCCATGAGGGTAGCGCCGGCGGTAGATAATTCCCGCATGGGCCTGCGAACGGGTTTCACCGGACACTCCAGGCGGCTGCCTGACCGCCTCGACGACCTGCACGGGCCCTGGCAGGGAACGGTCGTGCTCCCGGTGCACCTGACCTGGCATCAGCTCCGCGAGTTCGACGTCGCCGAGCAGAAGCCGAGGCTGCTGCTGTACAGCATCGTGATCAGCCAGGGCCGCCGGAACGACGTGGCCCGCTTCCTCAACGCGCAGCGGCTCCGCGAGGACTGGCCGCAGCTGCGCCTGCTGGTCAGCGACCGGATGCGGCGGGCCTGCGAGCGCAAGCTCGGCCTGCCCTCGGGGCGGGACACCGACACGCCCCTTCGTATGCCAGGCTGATGACATGCGCAAATACGTGATCATGGGCGTGCAGGGCAGCGGCAAGGGCACGCAGAGCCAGATTCTGGCCGCGGACCTGGACCTGGTGCACATCAGCGTGGGCGACATCTTCCGCTGGAACGTGCAGAACCACACCAAGATCGGCGCCCTGGTCCGGCGCACCATGGCGGCCGGGGAACTGGTCGGCGACGACCTGGTGGAGTCGGTGGTGCAGGACCGGCTCACCGAGCACGACTGGAACTACGGGTTCATCATCGACGGGTTCCCGCGCAACCGGCGGCAGGCCGAGTTCTTCCTGGAGAGCTACGACATCGACGGCGTCATCGTGCTCGACCTGCCCGACTCCGAGGTCCGCCGCCGGGTCCTCAACCGCCGGGTGTGCCCGAACTGCGGCATCAACTACAACCTGATCGACAGCAGCCCGAAGGTCCCCGGTCAGTGCGACTCGTGCGGCGGAGAGCTGGTCACCAGGGAAGACGACACCGAGGAGGCGCTGGCGGTCCGGCTGCGGGACTACCACGAGAAGACCAACCCGGTGATCGAGCTGTTCCGGCGCAAGGAGTACGTCTTCATCGTCGACGCCCGGCCCTCGCCCGAGGGCGTCCAGGAGCAGATCAGGAAGTGCCTGGGCCTGCCGCCGTTTGAGCCGGGGAAGAAGGAATCCGCCTGTGCGTGAGATCGCGGTCTTCGGCGGCAGCGCGCACCCCGCGCTGACCGCGGAGATCTGCTCCTACCTGGACGTGCCGCAGCGCCCGGTGCTGCTCAAGCGGTTCGCCAACGACTGCCTCGAGGTCCAGCTGCAGTCCAACTGCCGGGAACGGGACGTGTTCCTGATCCAGCCGCTGGTCCGCCCGGTGCAGGAGCACCTGGTCGAGCTGCTGCTGATGGCGGACGCGGCCCGGGGCGCGTCCGCGGCCCGGGTGAACGCGGTGATACCGCACTACGCCTACGGCCGGTCGGACAAGAAGGACGCGCCGCGGATCTCCATCGGCGGCCGCCTGATCGCCGACCTGCTCGTCACCGCCGGGGTGAACCGGGTGCTGACGCTGAACCTGCACTCGCCGCAGGTGCACGGCTTCTTCTCGGTCCCGGTCGACCACCTGCACGCGCTGCGCGAGCTGGCCGGCCATTTCCGCCCGCGGGACCTGTCCCGCGCCGTCGTGGTCTCGCCCGACCTGGGCTACGCCAAGAGCGCCGCGGCGTTCGCCCGCAGGCTCGGCCTGCCGGTCGCGGCGGGCGCCAAGGAGCGGATCAGCGACACCGAGGTGCGGATCACCGCCATCATCGGCGACGTGGCCGGCCGGGACGTGATCGTGCTGGACGACGAGATCTCCCGCGGCACCACCGTGTTCGAGCTGCTCGACCGGCTGCGCGAGGAAGAGGCGCGTTCGGTCGCCGTGGCCTGCACGCACGGCCTGTTCGCCGACAACGCGCTGGACAAGCTGGCCGCCACCGACGTGACCGAGATCGTCTGCACGAACACGGCGCCGCTGGATACCGAGCACCCCAAGCTGACCGTGCTGTCGGTGGCCCCGGCGCTGGCCGAGGCCATCAGCCGCATCCACGACGGCGAGTCGGTCAGCTCCCTGTTCGATCACTGAGCCCTATCACGGGGCCCTATCACGGGGCCCGGCCGCCGGCGGCCCCGGCCGTTTCCACGACCCAGGCCAGCACCAGGGCTTCCTCCAGCCACGCGTCGTAACGCCCGCTGCGGCCGCCGTGGCCCGCCTCCATCTCTATCTTGAGCAGGAACGGGCCGCCCCCGGCGGTCGCGCGCAGCCGGGCCATCCACTTGGCCGGCTCGTGGTAGGTCACCCGGGTGTCGTTCAGGCCGGCCAGCACGAAGATCGGCGGGTAGGCCTGGCCGGTGACGTTCTCGTACGGCGTGTACGACTTCATGTACGCGTAGACCTCGGGGTCGTG
>Ga0335069_10013158_pt1 | contig 11625 bp, 8 predicted proteins | sample Lox_Sample_11_FD_206714 | JGI IMG/M metagenome (GOLD analysis project Ga0335069, IMG submission 206714) | Soil microbial communities from Loxahatchee National Wildlife Refuge, Florida, United States - Lox_Sample_1.1 | ecosystem: Environmental > Terrestrial > Soil > Wetlands | place: USA: Florida...
CGATTGTACTGATAGTGACATCAGCGCCCGATTCAATATGTTGCTGAAGCATCCGGGAGTAATCCATTTTGTAGATGTGATCTCCCGGTAGTACAAGTACATGCTGAATATTGTCAACAGATTTAATAGAGTAGAGGTTCTGCCTAACGGCATCAGCTGTTCCGAGATACCAGTTCTCTCCTGTCCGCTTTTGCGGGGGAATCACTTCGATAAATTCATCCAGGGCATGCGCAAGAATATTGTACCAGCCATGGCGAATATGGCGGTTCAGAGAGAGAGCCTTGTATTGCGTAAGGACCATGACCTTACGCAATCCCGAGTTGATACAGTTGCTTAAAGTGACATCGATAATTCGGTAGATCCCCCCAAATGTGACGGCGGGCTTTGCCCGATCGCGAGTCAAAGGATAGAGGCGTTCACCGGCACCTCCTGCCAGAAGGACACCCAAGGTTTGTCTGATATTCATGGGGGAAGCCTGGAACAAGAACAAGCCTTATTGGTTTTCAACTAAATCCAAATCCGACAATCTTGCCTGTGGTCAGCGTGTTAAGGGCTTCAACAAAATGGAGTTTTCACCCCAGGGCGACTGAGATGTATTCTAGCACAAGATCCAACCGGCAGAGTGACTTCGCCGAATTTTTCCTCCTCCTTGCGGATCCGGTCGCCGCTCCCTCTTGTTGGCTTAACACGCAGTCAGAAAATGGCTTCCTCATCCAATTATGATGTTGATTCCCCTTGACATCCTTGTGGAAATCCACTAAGGTCTCGCAGTTGTAAACGTTTTTATTTTTCCTGACAGGGGGTGTAAATTGAGTGGCTGAGGTTAAGCTTCAGGAAGGAGAGTCTTTGGAGAATGCTCTCCGTCGCTTTAAGCGAAAGGTCCAGACCGAGGACATTATTAAAGAAGTAAAGAAGCACTCCTTTTATTTGAAGCCAGGAGAGAAGAAGCGTGTCAAGCAGGCATTGGCTCGGAAGCGCAATCGAAAAAAGATTCGAAGGGAATACGACTAGCAGACGAATCTTAAGGAAAAGGGATCTGCATTCCCTGAAAAACTGGTTGGGATTTACCGAGTTGCTATTATCTAGGTGTTTCACCGAGGGAGTACTCCATGGAATACCAGGACAGAAGCCTTGTTTGCGTGGACTGCGGGGCTGAGTTTATTTTTTCTGCAGGTGAACAACTTTTCTTTGCCACCAAGAATTTCCACAATGAGCCCAAACGGTGCAAAGAGTGCAAGGCCAAGAGGAACCAAGCCCTTAACACTTCTCGAACGAGAGTCGAGACAGAGACTACCTGCGCGCAGTGCGGGAAGATTACAACGGTCCCCTTTAAGCCGACCCAGGGAAGACCCGTCTATTGTCGTGAATGTTTCCTTCAGCAGCGCCAAGTTACCACGGCATCTGCGTAGGAAATGACGACCTACCCCCTACTCGAAACAACATCGGCCCCCTGCGGGGCCGTCGTTGTTTTTGGAACAAGAATTTCACTCTCCAAAGCAGCGATCAGGAAGTAGGCTAAAGACTGGCCTGGAGGGCCGTTATGACTGCGGCACTGACGATGTCGGCTGGCTTGCATCCTCTCGACAAGTCGTTCGCCGGCCTTTTTAGGCCCTGCAGAATCGGGCCTATTGCTTCGGCGCCAGCAAGCCGTTCCGTCAGTTTGTAGGCGATATTTCCCGCTTGCAGATCCGGGAAGATCAGTGTATTTGCCTTTCCAGCCACCGGACTCCCCGGCGCTTTGCTCGCCCCAACTGACTCGATCAGGGCTGCATCCGCCTGTAATTCACCATCGACCAGCAGATCCGGTCTGCGCTCTCGAACGATTCTCGTGGCCTCAATAACTTTGTCGACGAGGGGATGTTTAGCACTTCCCTTGGTTGAAAAAGAGAGCATGGCCACAATAGGGATCGCATCCAAAAGGACAGCAGTGTTTTCCGCAGTGGCAATAGCTATATCTGCCAACTGCGAAGCATCCGGATTTGGAACCACTCCACCATCGGCGAAAAGCAATGCTCCGTCCACTCCAAAGCCGGGAGTTTTGAGGACCATCAGGAAGAAGCTGGAAACCACCGAAAACCCGGGCTTCAGTCCGATGCAACGAAGAGCTGCTCGTACCGTTTCGGCGGTGGTGTTAGTGGCACCGGCAACAGAACCGTCGGCCTCTCCAGTACGGACCATCATTGCGCCAAAATAAAGAGGATTCAGAACTTGCTTCCTTGCCTCTTCCTGGCTGACTCCCTTCGCCTCCATTTTTTCAAAGTACTGTGAGGCATAGTCCTCCAGGCGATCGGAACTCCGGGGGCTCACCATGTTGATCCCTTCCAAATTCAGACCGAGTTTCTTCCCCCTCTCTAGAATCGAATCCCGATCCCCTAACACCAGGGGTTTGACAATTTCTTCCCGCCTCAGCGTCTCAGCAGCAAATAACGTCCGGTCATCAAAACCTTCGGGGAAGACAATCCGCTTGCCCAGCTTTTTCGCTTTGAATTTGAGTTTCTCTAAGATGACCAAATTGATTACTCCTCCACATCAGGGAATATGTCGTCTGCTTCAGCATCATAGGATAGATGGTTTTGGCTTCAGTTCAAGCATAAAACGAATGAGAGGTGGTTCAAAAGAGCATTGGATTCATTATTCATTGGCCCTTTTGACAAAGCCTTGGGAGTCTAAACCGTCACGGGGCTTGACCTGGCAGGTCTGGCTTCAGAGATTCTTGCCTTGGAAACTAACGAGCAGCCTTTCTCTTAATGTCAATGCTCAGTCGTTTGATCTTGGAATTCAGCGTAGAAAGTGGAACGCCAAATCGGTCGGCGGCTTCGGTCTGGCTCCAATTAACGTTTTCCAGCATTTGGGCGATAACTTTCCGCTCGAAATTGTCCATGATCTCGAAGAGGGACTGGCCGTTGAATATTGCGACTTCTTCGACTTTAAAGCGAGATGGAGGGAGGGTCAGACTTTCTCGAAAGACTTCACGCACGAGGTCAGTGGAATTGGAAAGAACGACAGCTCGCTCGATCTCGTTTTCTAGCTCTCGTACGTTTCCAGGCCAATCATAGTCTAACAACATCTTGAGGACTTCGGGCGGAACCCGGAGAATCGGCTTGTTGTTTTCCTCGCAGTACTTCTTAATGAAGTGATGTAATAACAGCGGAACGTCTTCCTTTCGTTCCCGAAGAGGCGGTAGCTGAATGGTAATCACATCCAGTCTGTAGTAAAGGTCATCCCGGAATTTCCCTTCATCCACAAGCTTCTTGAGGTCAACGTTGGTGGCCGCGATTATTCGGACGTCCACTTTAATAGTCTCTACTCCCCCCAGCCGCATGAACTCTCGTTCCTGGATGACCCGGAGCAATTTGGCCTGGGTTTCAAGACCAATGGTCCCGATCTCATCGAAGAAGATCGAACCCTGATCTGCTACTTCGAAAAGCCCTTTCTTGGATGAGACGGCGCTGGTGAAGGCCCCTTTTACATGACCAAAAAGGCTGCTCTCCAAAAGGTCCGTAGGCAGGCTGCCGCTGTTGACCGGAACAAAGGGTTTGTCGGCACGGTTGCTATGAGCGTGAATGGCCTTAGCGATTAGTTCTTTCCCGGTCCCGCTCTCTCCTTGAATGAGGACCGTGCTTCGGCTCTGGGCGACTTGCGAGACCAGATCGAAAATCCTGAGCATTTTCTCACTCTTGCCTACTATGTTCTCGAATCCGTAGCGCTGCTTCAGAGCCCGCTTTAACTCTCGATTCTCTGCGAGCAAACGCCGCTGGCCGATGCTGTGCCGGACATCCAGCAACAACTTTTCATTGTCCCAGGGCTTGGTGATGTAGTCCAGAGCACCGGCTTTAATGGCGCTGACGGCGTTCTCAATGGTGCCAAAAGCCGTAATCATGATGACGGCTGTCTCCGGTGAAGACCGCTGGATCTCTTCCAAGACCTCCAAGCCGTTCTTGTCAGGCATCATTACGTCGAGAAGTACCAGATCAAAGGGTTCCGACTCTATTTGCTTCAGGCCGGAAGTCCCATTTTCGGCTACTTTCACTTTATAGTTTGCCTGGCAAAGCAATAGTTCGAGGCTTTCCCGAATATCTGGCTCGTCGTCGACAACGAGGATAGTTCCTTCGGAGTTAGACATTGGCTACTTTCCTTGAGGCGGGAAAATCCAATACGAAGCGTGTCCCTTCACCGGGTCGCGAATCGACGAAGATCTTTCCGGAATGCTCCTGGATGATCCCGTAGCTTACCGAAAGACCAAGGCCTGTTCCCCGGCCTAGTTCTTTAGTGGTGAAGAACGGGTCGTAGATCTTGCTGAGATGCTCCCTCAGAATTCCCACTCCCGTATCGATGACCTCAATCCGGAGGACCGAATCGAATCCCGTAGTCTTAACAACTAGCTCTCCACCACTGGGCATGGCATCCTTGGCATTGATGAAAAGATTGAGGAAGACTTGCTGGAGTTTCCCAGGATTACCATAGACCCTCGACCCACCCGAACCAAATTCCTTCTTGACTTTGATCCTGGCAACCTTGAACTGATGATCGAGGAGGGACAGCGTGTCGGACAGGACCCCATGCAGGTCAATATCCCGGAATTCTGAGCTGCTTGTTCTGGAAAAATTCAGCAGACTGTTGACGATTTCTGAAGCACGGAAGGATTGTTTGATAATCTTGTCTAGAATGCCAATCCTTGGATCTTCCTTGTTCAATTGCTTATGGAGCATCTGGCTGTAGCTGGAGATCACGGCCAACGGAGTGTTGACCTCATGCGCTACACCGGCAGCCAACAGCCCGATGGAGGTCAGCTTCTCGGTCTGGACAAGCTGCTCCTCCAGTTTGACCCGCTCGGTCTTGTCGTCGAGACTGACAACCTGTCCGGAAACCCCGCCATTCTTGCCTATTAGCGGAGTGACCGTTACGTCCAGCACAAGGGAACGGCCTGCCAATTTGACCGGGAATTTGTAGAGCCGGAGAGTCTGCAAACGGTCCTGGATCCTGCCACCAGTCTGGAACCGAATGGCTTCGGCCAGGTTTTCAGGGAAGATCTCTCCGAGGGTTTTGCCGATGGCTTGGGAACGAGGCACTCCGATCAAGCTCTCCATCTGGGTATTCCAACTCTCCACCCGCTCATCCAGACCAAGAACCAGGACCCCTACATTAATAGATTCTAAAATGTTCTCACTGTATTCCTTGAGCGCTTGCAGCTGCTCCGCGTTCTCCTGAATCGATCGATAGAGTCGCCCGTTCTCAATAGCGATGGCCACATACCCTGCGATGGTCTGTAACAATTCCACATCTTCACTGGTCAGAAGATCCCCTTTGGTCGTCCTTCCCAGTCCAAGGAACGCGATCGTCTGACCCGCAATCACACAAGGAAGATAATAATTTAAATCGAGCCGACGAAGGACTTCCCTGTACTCGGGTGGTTCAGAAATAACCTGCTTGAGACTCTCATAAAACAAGTAGCCCTTGCGGAGTGCCGGTCGTTCCGGATCGAGGAAGCCCAAGTTCATCTGTTCCGCGGAAGCGCTCATCCCCAGTGATTTGACCAGATGAAACTGCTTTGGGTCATTTTCATCCCGGAGGAAGATGGCAATCTTGTCAACCAAAAGCGTCTGACTGACCCGTTCAACCACCGAATCCAACATGTGTTTCAGGTTGATCTCTGAGCCCAGGGTCCGCCCAAAATCAATGAGCGTCTTTCGATAGTCATAGCGATCGCGATAGAAATAGCGATCCACTCGTTCCTGCATCCAGTTGCGTAACGGCGAAAAAACAAAGGCCGCCACCACCAGCGAAATGATGACCCAAATAGGACTGGCCTTGGAGGCCCGGAAAACCTCAGTGACTACCGCGATCAGAGCGAAGTAAAAGCCAACCACTGCCAGGGAGGCCAATGTTGAAGCCATCCCGCGCCGGAAAATGATGTCCACATCCATCAAACGGTATTTGATGATGGCATACCCGAAGGTCAGTGGAATCAGGACTAATGGAAGGACCGAAACCTCCATCCAGGTTGTCGGTACAACTCCCAACCAAAATGGGACGGCATAAAAGCAGAGAAATGGGAGCGTCCCAAACGCAGTCCCCAAAACAATCCAGCGCATCTGCTGGCGCAAAGTCAGACTCTTGCTGTTGAAGTAGGTATGAACCAGCGAGACCATCCCCAGCACGAAATATGTGGCAAAGTGAATCGTGTGTATTCTATCGAGTTGGATCCTTAAGACTAAGGGAGCCTGAAATACATTGAGGTGACCCGTAATGAAGAGGCACTGGACCAGCAAGAGGAATAAACCTGGCAAATACAAGACCGGAGTCAGGAATGAACCTTTGCGGAAAGGCCGCTTAGGTTCAGGAAAGGCTAGACAAAAGTGCAGGAAAAGAGGTGGAAGCAAGGCAAAGGCGATCTCGTCCAGCCAGTAAATAGTCCAGTCAAAATCGTTGAGTTTATTGGTGAATGAGTAGGTGTAGAGGACAAACGAAGCCAGGCAGATCGTATAGAAATGGAGTGCCCCCCTGGCCTGCCACCGGCGCAAGAAGATGAACACACCAATCAAGAGGTACATAAATCCCACAAACTCCAGGAACTGCTTAAAGCGCAGATTTCTGGGCTGGGGGGCAACGACAAGGGTGGTCTCGATCGGAACGCCATCCCGCAGTAACGAGTACTTGGCTTTCGACCAAATCCCGAGTGTATAAAGGGCTCCCGTCACCTCCGTTGCTCGAGTGATCCGTTTATGGTCAATGGCTTCGACAATGTCACCTGGCTGAATTCCAGCCTTGTCTCCAGGCCCGTCTCTTTCGACAATGAATGCCTCAACCCCGCGAGTAGTCGCGATCCAGCCGCATCCATCCTCTGGTGTCTCGTACTTTGCCTTCTGGACGATGTTGATAATCCCCAAAACCGTCAGCGCTAAAGTGACCAAGACAATCAAGATTGTTTTGAAACTGAATTTCACTAACATGGGCAAAGAAATCCAGCAAAGGGCAAAAATTCCCTTCAATTAGCTTGCAAGTTGTGTGCCATCACATTCAGAAGCCACCTGCCAAAATATGTCCAATCCTGGCACGGAGTTAAAGGAACAACCCCCTGGATTTATTTGGGCTTTACTCCGGAATACCGTTTTTCGAATTCACCCGATCCCGAATTTCGTATTGGTTTGTGCGGGGCTCTTGTGTGGATGGTTACCTAGTTACTGATTTTTGTGGTTGCAAATAACAGTGGGGATTAGAATTTCAACTGGATCCCGCCACGAACCGACCTGGTCGGTTGCAGGAATTCCAGACGACGGAAACTAGCCATCGAGTAAAAGTCAGGGTTGGTCTTTGTAGCAAGAGCCCGGACGTCAAACTGGGCCTCCAACTTTCCCGGGATAAACCTCCCAAAGTATGGGATCGATTGGGTCAATAATAAGCTGACACCCGAAGAGGAACTCTCGAACAACTCCTGATAAGGATCGATCAATGTAATAGAATAGGACGAGACCCAGCGATAAGTGGTAGTGACACGCGTCTGCGAGGACGGGATCTCAGTCGAGAATCGGGCTACCAACACATGAACTTTCTCGGGTGAAAGTGCAATACCGTCCCCGGAGAAACAGAGTCCCCCGCCGTACGTGTATCCAATCGTCCCGTCGAATCGCGAGCTCAATCTGTATTGATAAGCCACCCGAACACCCTTATTCGAGGGTCGCTGACCTTCGGGAAGCCCTCCCCAAAACGGACTCAGCCCCGGAGAAAAACTGTCCGAGTAAGCGGCAATATTAAAAGAGGAATTCTCCGTAATTCGATTGTCGGATGAAACTTCGCTATGTGCAACTCGGCTAGTCCCCAACGCCAATGGACTTCCAAACTCATGCTGAAAAGGAGATGAAAATGTGACCGACTCCCCTTCTGGAAGGGTGAGCGTGCGCTGAGAACGAGGCAAGGAAGTGGTTCGAGCGAAAGCAAAACGATGATTGCGAGAGGGCTGAAACCCGATCATCATCCGAGGACGAAACCTGCGTACGTCCATGGCGGGATTGGTGCCCTCGAATTCCGCCCCGTAGGCCACCGACAAGAAATCGGACACTCTCACCTCATCTTGAAAATCAAGGTTGAAAAGGTTCATCCGTCTCTCGTCTTCTCGACCCCCATTGCCGAGAGATTGTCCTGAGACGTATGGCAACTGCCCGAAGCTCAGGCGCACAGAAGCGTTGTGCCCGTTAACCTCGCGGAGATTCAAGGCCGAGTCCACTTCAGCGTAGCCAGCATCGGATCCCACTCCCGAAACGATCCACTCCATCCTTGGGGTTAGGGATTTAGCCAGAGCAAACTGAGTGAATATTCCCCCCAGATTGGCAACTTCCGGGTCGGTTGAAAAAGCCGTAGTGTAAACATTGACGACACCCTGAAAGTCGTCGCGCTTGCGATAATTGGATCGGTCTGCTTCCAGCTTTACCTCAATAACGGAGGGTTCTTGGGAGTCCGAGTCAAAGATCCTCAGAATCGGACGCGTCGAGGATGCAGTTCGTAGGATCGACTCAATATCTTCCTTGATCACTACCTCTGAACCAGCAGAGGCTCCAGTGCCGAGGGCTTGCTGATAAAGGTTTTGAAGGACAAGGTCAAGTTCTGCGATCTTTCCAGCCAAAACCTCGATTCCTGTTCTTAAAAGGGGAGAGTAGCTGGCAACCTCGACGCTCAAGGAGTAAAAGCCAGGAACTAAACTACGAATTTCAAATCGGCCGGCTCCGTCGCTCACAACGCGGGTATGAACCTTCGGGTTGAAACGCCCTTCCAGCAGGGTCACCACTGCTCCGGCCATTGGCATCCCGTTAGTGTCCTTGATCACTCCGCTTAAAGAACCCGTGTTAGCGGCCTGCGCCTTGAAACCAAGGCCCGGCAACAGCAAGCCTACTATTAGCAGAAACGACAGGGAGTGCTTTCTAGCCCGCATAGTGCCCTTCCCTTTCAGAACCTAACGGATCTCAAATTTGGCAACTGGCGATATGGTCCTTTTATTTAGATTATCAGTGACGTTGACAACCAGGCTGTATCGACCGGGTTCCAGATTGTTCAGGGGAAAATACTTTTCCAAGGTCATCTGCTGCGCAGCACCAGCCAGCTTTTCTTGTTCTTCCATAAACCGGGAGACTTCCTGATCTCCCTTTTTCAACACATACTCTATCGAGGCTGAGGGCTTGTGCGTCTTTTCATCCAGAGCGAGGTTATAAATCTGGAAATAGATCCCCATGGTCTTGTCTTTCTCGAACACATCCTTGACATTGGGGTGGACTTTGCAGCTACCAATGACGAACTGCCCGGCAGCCACCTGGTTTAGAGAAAGCCTCTCGATGTTGTCAGCCAGAATAATGCTGCTGGAAGACAGTTTGTCTTCATCGTACTTGGGAACCGTGAAGCCTCGATAAACAGTCCCTATATTGTTGCTATTCAGGTCCTTGAGCACCAGTTCCAGCTTGTAAAGACCGGGATGCAGGGGGACTGATTTTTGATAGAGAGACTTCTTGTCCAGAGTCTGCTTGAACAAGGACTCAGGGGCCTCCGCGGTCACGACGTCTTCAAACTGCTGAGCCACACGGCCCGTCAGCGTCGTAATACGGCCGAAAATGTTGACGACCGCTCGCTGCACCCCCTCCTTGTCCTGAAAAGTCAGGTCCTTGTTCTGCATCTGGATCGTGATGGGCGTCATGACCGTGTCTTCAGTGACTTTGATGAAGTCGGTCCGGAAATCGAAAGGAAGCAGGTTATACGACAGTTTCGTATTGACAACCGTCTCCAGGTCTTTGAATTTGATGCTGGGTGGCCTAAAGAGAGCTGTGTATTGGGCCAACCGAGTGAACTCGTTCATGCTGGCGGGTTGCCCACCCATCGGAGTACCCAGGTGAGTGCCGTCGGTTCTGGTGAAGCGATCCGCCTTGCTAGCCAACCCCATGGCTTCCATATCTGTCAACCCCGCTCCTGGGACATAAAGAAGAGCATCCTTCTCCGAAGGGTCCATGGTCAATCGATACTCTCCGCTCATAGTAGGATCGACGAATTCGAGGATGACCTCATTTCCTAGATCTTGCCCTTCAAGGTAGCGATAACGCCAGGTTTCAAACGGGAAGGTCGACGTCTCGCCACCGCCTTCCTCCTGAGGGCGCATATAACTGCCGCCGCTGGGATGGGACTCTATCTGATCAGGCGGCCCCCAGGTGATGTACATCCGGCCGCGGTCGGTCTTCCAGCCGGGCTTGCCGGAGGCGAAGCGTTCATTGGCATAAGCGATGCGGCGATAATGTTCATCGCGGAATTCATTCTCCACTGTGTCAGGCGTGGGGTCCCGCCGCAACCAGAACTGCTCGATGAACTGGTAACGTTCTTCGTCAGTCGTTAACTGCTTGTACGCCTTTCGTTCTTCGTCGGTAATGATGTAGAGCACATCCTGATCCAACCACTTCTTGAGGTACTGGTCTGAGGTCTCCCGTTTCAGGGATTTCTCCCTTTCTTTATCTCGCTTGGTATTCTGCTTCTCTTTGTCCTTGTCCTTATCCGCGGTCAACGACAATGACGGAAGTAGAAAACACAGGGACACCAGGCAGGAAATAACCCGCTTCAAATTCAATTGGGATCTCATAGCAAACCCTTGGTTCGTCGCCCAAATAGATAATAGGTAGGCACTTCTAAATTATAGTGATCTACCCTAAAAATAGTCAAATGGTTTGTGGGAAAAGAAAAAGCTCCAGCCATAAGTCATGGACTGAAGGGCAAACCGACAGGCAACACGCCCGTATTTTGATTAGATGCGTGAGAAGGGCATAGGTTTGCCCTGTAGAGATCGCCTCAACTAATCTTCACATCCTAGCGAAGATCTTCCAAACCAATGCCTCTTAATGTGCGGAGGGCCTCAATATTCTTTCGAAGCTCGGCCAGCCGTCTCTTGATAAGACCCTTATCCATCATAAATGAGCGGGGAAGATCCTTCGTGCCTGCTGAAGCTGGAACATGGGTTGCAAATCGAAATAACGGGAGAAGGCTTTAGCTTGAAATTGAATTCTACTCAGCCGGTCTGGCTCATAAATCGGTATCCCATAACGGACTACATGAAAACACAGTAATGGCGGAGCATCGTTGAGGATCACCAGATCGATCCGATTCTCTTTAAGGGTGACAAACTACTTCTTCAACGTGCGAACGTAGCGGATTACGTCGTCGACTTCTTTGGGCGCGATCTTCGGTCTATGCGGGTCCGTTGGTGAGCCGACTCTGACAGGTTCCATTTTGCGGATACCACCGGTTATGATCTTTTTCAGTTCTTCATCTGACTTTCCCTGCACATATTTCGAGGTGAGCCGGGGAATTTGGACTTTCCAGAATTTGTCTGCCATCGCATCGCCTTTGCCGTCCACGCCGTGGCAATTCTTGCAGGTCTTGTCGAATACTGCTTTGCCCGGGTTCTCTTCCGCATGGGCAGACAAAACCAAACCAAAAAACACTGCAGTGAAAATGCTCGTCGCTAATCTCATCTTTTCATCCTTCCTGGATTCGAATTGTCTTAAGGGACACTCACTCAGCGGCTTTGCAGCGGGGATCTTGTCACGGATGGGGCTTGGGGTCAAGGCTTATCTTCGAATGATCTGGAGGCTGCAGGCAATTCCG